>Ga0136846_1215160_pt1 | contig 17360 bp, 14 predicted proteins | sample HopSoiMetagenom2_FD_96841 | JGI IMG/M metagenome (GOLD analysis project Ga0136846, IMG submission 96841) | Grasslands soil microbial communities from Hopland, California, USA - 2 Assembly 2016 (version 4) | ecosystem: Environmental > Terrestrial > Soil > Grasslands | place: USA: Hopland...
CCTCGGCGGCAAAACGAGCTTCCACGACGATCCGTCCCACCATTCGGTCATGACGCGGTCCTTGCCTGACTTGTTCGAGAAGCTCCCGACCGCCATGCATGCCGAAGCGACACAGTCCACGCCGGACAGGTCGCCGTCGGTGGTTCCCGGCGGGACCGGGGCCTTCTCGAGCCGCCACGTGCGTCCGTTCCCCGTCTCGATCAGCGGACGGTTGCCACCGGACTTCGCCCCGAAGTACGGCGCCGGTACCTCCTGGCCGCCCACGCCGACGCACTGGGTCTCGGCCGTACACGACAGCGACGTTAGGAAGCTGTCGCCGTTCTCGATCGGCGCGATCGGTGACGACGCGGTCCACGAACCGGCGTCGCCGTGCAGCGCGTACGGGACTTGGATCGTGTAGCGGCTGCCGGTCGATCCCACCGCGATGCAGCGATCGGCCGGGCCACACGTGATGCTGCCGAGCGTCGTCTCGGTGACGGGCACCGGCACGACGATGTGGTCGGTCGACACCGCGGCGATCGCGGCCGCCGCGACCAGGCCGAGGACGGCAAGGATCGCGACCACCGTCAGTCGCCGGTCGCTGCGGCGGCGGCGAGGCTTCGGTTCGGGCGCTGCGTCGCCTGGCCACCGCGCCCGAACCCGCTCGCGCAGGCTCACGGGGCGATCATGCAGCTGTCGAACGCCGACAGCGGGTTGATCGTGGTGCCGCCGTCCGGCGTCTTCATATGGAGCGGACCGACGAGCGACGCGGGCGCGTCCGCGGTGTAGCAGCCGTCCGGCCGAACCGCGATGGAGTAGTCGGCCGCGAGCCGGCTCACGTGGGGCCCGTCGACGAAGACCTGGCACGCCCAGTCGTCGGCCGGCCCCGAGCTCGTGCCGGAGATCACGCTCTCGCGCTTGCAGTACGGGTACACCTTGACCGTCGTGGGGTCGAGCTCGCGACCCAGGATCTGCTGTTGGACGACGATGAGGTTCGAGAGCGTCTGAGACACAGAGGCTTCGAGATGGGTCGATGTGATCCACGTCTTGTTGAGCAGCGTGCCGACCAACAGGATCGCGACGAGCACGACGGTCGCGACGACGACGCGGCCGATCGTCGACCACCGGAACGGCGCTTGGCCGTCGCCGGCGAAGTCGCGACGGCGGAACGAACGCCAGGCGACGATCAGCGAGAGCGCGCCGTACGCGACGCTCACCAGGAGCCCGATCCACAGGGCCTTGGTCGTCGACGGCGAGACCTGCAGCCCGTGCCAGGCCTCGTAGGGCGAGGTCAGCAAGATCGACCGGACCACGACGCCGCTGCCCATCAACGACAAGCCGACCATCAGGAGCGCGACGACCGGCGCCCCGATCACGCCCGCCATGCTGTTGCGGGTGGTGACCGAGAACAGGATCGCCAGGCACGTGAACGCGAGCGTCGGCACGAGCGCCAGCGCGTAGCTCTCCACGATCAACGTGAGCGCGTGCGTCTGATCCAGCAGCTCGCCCGATAAGCCCACGAGCGGCTGGCGGCCGACCACGAGCATCCCGGCGATCGTGCTGCTCGCGCCGAGCAGCGCGACCATCACCGCCGAGAAGGTCATCGCCGCGAGCGTCTTGCCGACGAAGATCTCGGCGCGCGAACACGACCTTGTCAGCACGGTCTTCCAGGTCGACTGCCGGTCCTCGCTGGCGAAGATGTCGCCGGCTACGACGCTCGCCAGCAGCGGGAACCCGGCGATCCCTGCGAACCCGAGGAGCACGAACGGGATCGCGAACCCGGAAGCCTGCACCCAGCGTCCGAACAACGAGTCGGCCGGCACGGACGACTGCGTGTTGATGAAGATGGCGAAGCCCAAGGGCGCGAGCAGGCAGATCACCGCCGCGGCCCGCGGCAACAGCTGCGCGCGGATCTTCGCGATCTCGACGCGATAGACGGCGCCGACGCCCGCGCGCTCGCGCGGTGTGTCCGCGGCGTCGACGGCCACGCTCATCGCGCGCTGCCCGTCGACAGCTCGTCTCGCTCACGGTCGACCGCCGGCGGCTCGGCACGCTCGCCGGTGAGCGAGAAGAACATCGACTCGAGCGCCGTCATCAACAGCTCGAGCCTCCGGATCGCGATCCCCGCCTTGCCGAGCGCCACGACGTACGCGTCGAGAACGCCGCGATCGGCGCTCACCGTCAGCCATCCGGCCGGGTCGGCCACGATCTCGAGACGCCGATCCCGTCCGGCGATCTCGCTCGCCCGTGCGTCGTCGCTGGTTTCCAGCCGGTGCGCCGGCGCCGGCGATTCCTCGCGGAGCCGCTCCATCGAGCCGTGCCACACCCCTCGCCCCTCGTGCATGACGGTGACGCCGTCGCAGACGCCCTCGAGCTCCGACATGTTGTGGCTGCTGACGACCACCGTCACGCCGTCGGCCGCGAGCGTTTGGACGATCGCGAGCATGTCGCGCGCCCCGCTCGGGTCGAGCCCGACGGTCGGCTCGTCGAGCAGCAGCAGCCGCGGCGAGCGCAGGAGCGAGGCGGCCAGACCGAGACGCTGGCGCATCCCCGAAGAGAACCCGCCCACCTTGCGATCCGCGCGGTCGTCGAGCCGGACGGTCGCGAGGGCGTCGTCGATCCGCTCGTCGCCGCCACCGTCGAGATCGGCCATCAGCTCGAGGTTCCGTCGGGCCGTCAGATAGGGGTAGAAGCGCGGCTCCTCGACGAAGCCGCCGACGCCGTCGGCCGACCTCTCCGCGGCCTCCGCCACGTCCGTGCCGAGCACCGTGACCGTCCCGACGTCCGGGGCGACGAGCCCGAACACGATCCGCAGCAGCGTCGTCTTGCCGGCGCCGTTCGGGCCGACAAGACCGTGCACCGCGCCGGCATCCACGCTCAGATCGAGCCCGTCGATCGCGCGCACGTCGCCGAACGTTTTCTGCAGGTCACGAACGTCGAGAGCGAGGGTCATGCGCACTCCGGATCGGGAGGCTCGAACGATACCGGGACGGCGCCCGGTCGATGGCTCACTCTACCCAGGCGCACGTGACGCCCGACCGCTCAGGAGAACCCGCTGGATGAGGAGTACGACGTAGGCGATTCAGCCGTCGAGCTGGGCGACCCATTCCTTGAGCCGAGGCAGGTGCTCCGCGTAATGATCCGGCCCCGCTTTGCTGATCCACCGGTCCGCCTCGGCGGACGGTTCGGGTAGCGATCGCCAGGCTTGCAGCATGCGGGTGCGCGCCGATACCGCCTGTGCCTGCACGTCGCGGTAGGCGACGTCGTGCATCAGGTCGAAGAACCGTTCGTTCGTCGCGTCGACCTCGATCTCCTCGGGCCGGTAGGTGCCCCCACGGATGCGCTCGAGGACGAGGCCCGCCTCCGCGAGCCAGCTCCCGATGTGGCCGATCAGATCCTTCGCCGACCATCCCTCGTCGAAATAGCCGACCTTCTCGACCTGATCGGGCGGGAGGCCGTCGATCAGCCCGCGCAGCTCCGACCAGAGCCGGTCCTCCTCGTCGAAGAGCTTCCCGTCCGGTATCCCCTGCGCCACCCGCGAAGTATGGCGCCCCGGCGGCGAGGCCCACAACGCGGCCTGAGGCGGACCGCAGGACGGGATTGACTGCTCGAACCGACGGGTAGATACCCCGGAGCCGACGACGAGGGAGGGCGATTTCGCTATGGCGAATGTGACCGAAGCGATCGATGTGGATGTTCCGATCACGACCGCGTACAACCAATGGACGCAGTTCGAAGAGTTCCCCCGCTTCATGGAGGGCGTCGAGCGTGTCGAGCAATTGACCGACGACCGGCTGCACTGGGTGGCCGAGATCGGCGGCAAGCGTGCCGAGTGGTACGCACGCATCACCGAGCAGCACCCGGATGAGCGGGTGGCGTGGACGGCGGAGGCCGGCAAGGGTCTTTCCGGCCAGGTGACTTTCAGCCCGCTCGACCAGGATCGGACGCGTGTGACCGCCGAGATCGAGTGGCAGCCGGAGGGCGCCATGGAGTCGATCGGCGCCGCGCTCGGGTTCGACGACCGGCAGGTCAAGGAGGACCTCGAGCGGTTCCGTGACCTGATGCAATCGAACCGCGTCGAGAGCGGCGCGTGGCGTGGCGACATCGAGAACCCCACCGCCTGACGGCGGGCGGTTCAGTCACCAGGTGAGCATCGGGGCCGCGCCTTCGGCGCGGCCCCGATGCATGTCTACGGTCGGTCGACGGAGCCTCGCCGTCGAGCGGGATCTTGGGCCGACGAGGTTCCCCGCTCGAAACACTGGGTAACCAGGCCCCTCGAGGGAGAGATGCTCCGGAACGAAGGGGCGGGGTTTCGATGCTTGCCATCAATATCCAAGAAGGCTTAACGGACGCGTGGACGAGCATCGCCACGTTCGTTCCGAAGCTGGTCGGGTTCGCGCTGATCCTGATCATCGGCTACATCATCGCGAAGGTCCTCGCGCGGATCGTCGACGCGCTCCTCGAGCGGGTCGGGTTCGATCGCTGGGTCGAAGGCGGGTCGTTCGGCCAGGCGCTCGCGCGGAGCAAGTTCGACGCTTCCGACATCCTGGCCAAGCTGGTGTTCTGGGCGGTGTTCCTGATCGCGCTGCAGCTGGCGTTCGGCGCGTTCGGCCCGAACCCGGTGAGCGATCTCCTGCGGGGTCTGATCGCGTACCTGCCGCGTCTGTTCGTCGCGGTGCTGATCCTGGTCATCGTCTCCGCGCTCGCGAAGGTGGTCACAGACCTGTTGAAGGCGACGCTCGCCACCGTCTCCGGGGGTGAGTGGATCGCCCGAGCGGCCGGCATCGCGATCCTGGTCTTCGGGATCTTCGCCGCGCTGAACCAGCTCCTGATCGCACCTGCGATCGTGAACGGGCTCTACTACGCCATCTTGGTGGCCGTCGTTGGCGCCTTCATCGTCGCTGTCGGCGGCGGTGGCGTCCGCACGATGCAGCGCTACTGGGAGCGGGCGAGCACATCCGTGGAGTCGAAGACGGAGGAGATCAAGCGCGAGGCCAACCCGGACGCGGCCGCGATGCGGGCGCGCGAGATGCAGGGCAACGTCACGCGGGTTCCCGACTCCGAGACCATGACGTCTTCTGACACCGAGACGACGCGGCGGATGTGATCTGCGTTCCGGCATCGCTTCCGAGCCGGCCTGCGGGTGCCGGGAACCCGACCCGGGCCCGCACGCCGGCCGAGAAGTGGACGATCGGATCGCGCTTCGGTTCGCGCACACCGGCTACCTGCAACAGATCCTGATCGCAGCGATCGAGGCGCGCGTCGACGAGCGGCCACGGCTGATGTTCCGTCGGGATCGCGGCAACGGTGCCGCCGTAGCGCGTGAACAGGATCCAGCGGCCGGTCAGGAACGTCGCCAACCCGGCGTCATAGGGAGCAGCTCGGCCCGGCGTGACGGACAGGTCCCAGCGTGCCGGCGGTCCGCCCCACCGCCGGTGTCCCCGGTACGAGACGACCCCTTCGTCGGATCGGACCAGATCTGTATGTGCCCAGCGGTACGGGAGCTGGAACAGGTACCGGCCGGCGAGCGCCGCCGGCAGGCTCCCGATGTCGAGGGACAGCGTGTACGCGCCCGCACGACCGTCCGGCCCGACGACGTAGGTCCTGACGTTGACCTCGGGGGTGGTCCCCGGCCAGATGGGCGGCACGCCCGGTGGCCGGACACCCTCGACGGAGAACGCGGCCAGCGTGACCCACGCGTGGCCGTCGTACGTGTCCAATTCGAGCCACGGTGGCACGAGGGGCCGGATCGCCTTCGATGCATACGACCAGTGCACGAACGTGAACGAGGTCCACAACTGGTGCATCACCGGGACTCGAACGCACTCGGTCGGCCGCGATGACGCCGGCACCCGCGACACGGTCTGCATCACGCGCGGTCGGGCTCGGCAAGTGCGTCGTAGACCTCGAGCAACGTCTGGTCGCTGAGCATGGCGTCTCCGGCGACGGCGTTGCTGCGCACGTGCTCGGGGTTGCGGCTGCCGGCGATCGCCGCGGTCACACCCGGCGTCGCGATCAAAGCGCGGAGCGCGAGCGTCGCGAGGTCGATCCCTTCACGGTCGGCGATGGCACGCAACGCGTCGACGGTGTCCAGCCGGCGCTCGAGGACGCCCGGCGCGAACAGCCGTTCGTAGTAGCCGAGGTTCCACGAGCCGCTGCGCCAGTCATCCGGGGCGAACGTCGTGTCGCGGGTCACCGCGCCGGTGAGCAGCCCGTAGGCGAGCGGCCCGTACGCGAGATAGCCGATCCCTTGCTCCTGGAGCCACGCCAGGAAGCTCGGGTCCTCGGGGTCGAGCAGCGAGAACTCATTCTGCACCGAGTCGACGTGGCGCACCGTCAGGCATCGCTCGACGAGGTCCCGGTCGAAGTTGGAGACGCCGATCCATCGCGCGAGCCCGTCGTCAACGCAGGCGGCCATCGCTCCCCAGGTCTCCTCCACGGGAACCCGTTCCTCGTCGGGCCAGTGAACCTGATACAGGTCGATCACATCGGCGCCGAGCCGCTCGAGGGAGCCCTCGATCGCCTTGCGGACCTCGCTCGGTCGGGTGCCCGACGCGAATGGGGCCACCTTGGTGAAGACGAGGACCTCGTCGCGCCGGTCGCGGATGACCTCGCCGACGAGGAGTTCCGACCGGCCGTCGCCGTAGGCCTCGGCCGTATCGATCCAGTTCACGCCCGCGTCGATCGCCGCGTGCATCGCGCCCGTGACCTGCTCCGCAGGGACCTCGGGCCCCCACATGTCGCCGCCGGCACCCCACGCGCCGTAGCCGATCGCGGAGATCTCGGGACCGTGTGCACCCAACCGACGCCGTTCCATGGGATGCCTCTACCCCGAACCGCGCGACGCATGCCCCCGCGCGGCATGCCGCTTAGCCTGGAGCGATGCGGCCTCCGCGGATCCTCGTCGTCGGCGAAGCGCTGGTCGAGTTCGTCCGCGACGCGCCGGGTGAGATCGGCGAGCCCGGCAGGTACCGCGGCCCCTTCCCGAGCGGTGCGCCCGCGATCTTCTCGGACGCTGCCGCCCTGGCCGGCGCCGCCGTCACGTTCGTCTCGACCGTGGGAGCCGATCCGTTCGGGCGGCTCGTCCGTGACCGGCTCGATCGCGACGGCGTCGACGTGGGACGGGTCAGGGCGGTCGACGATGCGACGACCGGCACGGCGTTCGTCGCGTACCGCGCGGACGGCTCACGCTCGTTCGTCTTCCACGTCGCGGATGCCGCGCCGGGCCGGCTCACCGTCGATGATCTGGCCGACACGCCGTACGAGGCAGACGTGATGCATGTCTCGGGCGCTTCGCTGGCGTTGTCGGACGGCATGGCGGGCGTGATCATGGCAGCCGCCGATCGGGTGACCGCTTCAGGCGGGCGGCTCAGCGTCAGCGTGAACCTGCGACGCGACGCAACGGGGAACATCCATGCGCTCGAGGAGCTGCGTGGCCTCCTCGAGCGCGCGGACACGATCGTCGCCAGCACCGACGAGGCCGCCGCGTTGTCCGAAGACGTCGACGCGGCGCGCGCACGCGGCGCGGCGGTGTGCGTGACGCTCGGCAGCGAGGGCGCGACGCTCACCATCGCCGGCGCCGAGCACCACGCCGCCGGCACACCCGTCGAAGAGGTCGATCCGACGGGTGCCGGCGACACCTTCGCGGGCGTGCTCGTGACGGCGCTCACCCGCGCCGACGACCCGGCTCGGGCTTTGCTGCTCGCGAACGCGGCGGGTGCGGCGCACGTCGGCGCGCTCGGCCCCATGGAGCGCGCCGGGTGGCCATCGTGACGACGCGCGAGGCGGTGATCGAAGCGCCGGAGCGGGTCGTCGTCCGGACCGCGCCCCCGGGGGCGACGCTCGGGCCGGGAGAGGCACGGGTTCGGTCGGTCGTCGTCGGCATCTGTGGGTCGGACGTCCACGCGTACCGCGGCGTTCATCCGTTCATCGACCTTCCGGTCGTCCCGGGGCACGAGGTGGTCGGCATCGTCGAGAACGTCGGGGCCGACGTCCGGGACCTGGTGCCCGGCACCCGCGTGCTCCTCGAAGCCAACGTGGTCGACGGAACCTGCCGGTACTGTCGCGCGGGCGTCTACAACCAGTGCGAGCACCTGCTCGTCGTCGGGTGTCAGATGCCGGGAGCGATGGCGGATCGGTTCGTCGTTCCGGCAGCGAAGCTGATCCCCGTTCCGGACGACGTGGCCGACGATGACGCCGCGATCGTCGAGCCGCTCGCGTCCGGAACGCACGCGATCCGCCTCGCCGACGGCGTCGAGGGCAAGCGGGTCGCCGTCCTCGGCACGGGCACGATCGGCCTGCTGACCGTCGCGGCCGCGCGGGCGTCGGGCGCGTCCACGATCGCGACCACTGACCTCGTGGGTGCGAACCGCGAGCGGGCGCTCGCGATGGGCGCCGACGCCGCGATCGACCCGACGGCCGGCTCCCAAGCCGAGGTCGCCGACGCGCTACGCGACGCGCTCGGCGAGCGGCCCGACGTGACGTTCGACTGCGTCGCCGTCCAGGCGACCGTCGACCTCGCGGTGGATCTCGCGCAGCGCGGCGGAACCGTCCTCGTCCTCGGGGTGCCGACGGACCGTCGCTCGGTCGCGCTTCCCTTGGTCCAGGACCGTGAGATCCGCTTGCAGGGCAGCGCGATGTACGTGCGGCGCGACGTCGAACGGGCCCTCGAGATCGTCCGCGCGGGCGGGGTCGACATCCGGCACCTCGTGACCGGCCGGTTCTCGCTCGACGATGCCGCGGAGGCCTTCGCGGCGGCCGCCACGACCGAGCACGTGAAGGTGCAGGTCTACGTCGGCGAGCCGAACAACGGGACCGCGGGCGCGAACGCGGGATCCGCGACGAGCGAGCGCACCCGGCCGAGCAGCGACCGCGCGAGCGGATCGTCGTGAGGATCGAGCAATGGGAACGTGCACACCACCCCCGCCCCGTCGCCGTGGCGGAACGCACCGATCGTCGCGACGTGCGCATGGAGCCAGCCGACGAAGTAGCCGGCCGAGACGTCCGGATGCTCTTGGGGCATGTATCCCGTGATCACGGATCCGGGCGTGATGCCCGTGAACGCGGCGCCGACGCGCGGTCCGACGCCGAGGCCGGCGATCAGACGCGGGTCGAGCCAGCCCATCCCCTGGGCCCAGTGGCCCTGCCACAGCGTGCCGGCGCGATCGCGCACCGATAGTCGCGCCTCGCCGGGGAGCGCAGACGGATCGGACGCAACCACGATGCACCGCTCGCCGGCGGCGACCCGCGCCGCCACCTCGTCCGTCCACCGGTCGACGACGATCACGTCGCCCGCGACCGACGCCGCGTCGTCGACCCCCCATACCGTGGTGTCGGCCGTGTGCACGATCCTCCCGCGACGATCGCGCAGCGCGAGCTCGAGCGTGTGTGCGCCCGCGTGTGTCACCTCGACGTCGACGGCCCCGAGACGCTCGACCGTGGACGGCTTCACCGACCCCGCGATCTCTCCGGTGTGGGCGCCGGCCCGCCACGTGACCGTGCATGCGTCGAGGTCATCTGAAGAGAAATGCGACGCCGACACCTCGACGAGCACGCGCTCCCCGACGCGCGCCCGGCGAACTGCGGGGCTCGCCAGCACGACGGTCGGCGCGCTCACCGTCCGCAGCCGCTCGGGGTCGATCTTCGCTGCGCGCGACGCATCGAGCAGTCCGTTGACTTCCCAATGGACGTCGGTGAACTGGGTCACCACGTAGCCCGCCATCTCCGGCCGGGCGCGCAGCGCTTCCACGTGCGCGCGCAGGCTCTCGAACTGATGCTCCCGACTTTCACGCCCGAACCCGTCCCACGAGCCGAACACGCGGTCCAGACCCCACGCGTGGAACCGGTCCTCGATCCCGTCGGGGACGACGACGCCGTGCATCCATCCCTCGCCCGTCGTGAACCACCACGGGTCACGGCCGTCCTCGTCGACGAGGTTCGCGATGTCGGGCAGGCCCCACGCGCCGAACTCGGACAACACGAGCGGCTCGGCGCAGGAGCGCTCCGACGATCCTTTCGAGATGAACGTCGACGCGGGCGCGGCGATCCAGTTGTCGAGCCAGCGCGCCATCACCGCGTGTTCGTCCGGCAGCGCCCAATAGCGGTGGTAGTCGTTGAGCGACGAACGCAGGTGGAACGTCGGAGCGCACGCGGAGTTGTCGACGAGGAGCCTCGTCGGATCGAGCTCCTCGGCCCAGCGCGCGGTCGCGCTCAGCCATGCGCGGTGTTCCGGCTCGCTCACAAGGTCTGCGCCCCAGCCTTCATTGATGACCGACCGGATCACGACGCTCGGGCGGTTGTGGTCGCGACGGACCATCCCGGCGAATGTCTCGCGCGCGCGGCGCCGCGACGCGTCCGTAAGGAACAGCCAGTTCGGGATCTCCTCCCAGATCAAGATCCCGAGCTCGTCGGCGGCGCGGAGGTACCGCGGATCGGGCACCTTGATGTGGCAGCGGAGCAGGTTGAACCCCATCGATCGCGCGCGGACGACGTCCTCGCGGAACGTCTCGGGCGAGCGCGGCCCCGCGTCGTCGGGGTGGTAGTAGTTCTGATCGAGCACGCCGAGCAAGTAGATCGGACGGCCGTTCAACACGATCCGGCCGTCCCGCGTCTCGATCGATCGCACGCCGAACGTGTCGGTCCATCCGTCCTCCGTCCGGTCGGTCACCAGCCGGACCGAGATCCGATACAGGTTGGGCTCGTCGATGTCCCACAGGACGGGCGTCCCGACGGACGCGCCGATCGCATGCGTCACGGCACCGGCCGGCACAGGAACGGGGTCGGTTCGCCACGTGGTCAGCCCATCCGGCGACGCGATCGTCGCGTCGATCCGGCCGGGCCGGTCCAACGGATAGGCGAACTCGACCTGCGCCGAGACCCCGCCGTCCATCGACGCCGTCACCAACACGGTCTCGATCGCGTCGGTCGGCGACGTCTCCAGCGCGACCTCTTGCCACAGTCCGCCGATCGGCCCGTACCAGCTCTGCTTGCCGTGCGGGATCTCCGCGAGCGGGAACCGCTGGCCCGGCGGTTCGTGGCTGCGGATCGTGGGAAGCGGGAACAACGAGGACTCGGGCTGCCCCGTCTCCCGGTCGAGGTAGTCGAGCCAGTTCCCGCCGCGATCGAGAACCCGGAGCACCAGCTCGTGCTCCTCGCCCGGGCCGAGCGCGCGGATGAGCTCGAACGAGAAGGGCAGGTACCCGCCCTCGTGCTCGCCGATCGCGACGCCGTCGAGCCAGCCTTCCGTGTAGTAGTCGGCCGCGCCGATCGATACCCGGACGCGGCCCCCGCGCCACCGATCCGGGATGCGGATCGTCGTGGCGTACCATGCGACGCCGGCCCACGTCCGAAGGTCGTCGAACTGCGCCTGCCAGCTGCCGGGCACGACGATCGACCGAGGCGGACCCAGCGCCGCGGTCAGGACGCCGGGCTCGAGGAAGCCCGCGGACGCGGTGCGGTCGTCCACGTCCGGCCAGAACGACCAGCGGCCGTTCAGCGAGACACGCTCCCGTGTCATGCCGACGCGGACAGACGCCTTTCGGTCCACCGACCGGCGAGCACGGCGAGCGACTCGTCGAGCGACGGCAACACGCGACCGCGTCGGGAGATCAGCGTCACGCCGCCGGCATCGTCGGGGTCCGCGCCCCCATCCGCGTGCAGGACCGATCGCGGATCGAAGCCGGTGGCCGCGGCCGCCCGGGAGGTGAGAGCAAGGGGCGTCACCGCCTCGTCGTGGCACAGGTGCCACACGCCGCTCGCGCCGTCGATCGACAGGTCCAGGACGGCCTCGACGAGCGCCGGGGCGAAGGTCGCCGAAGACGACGGTGCGGCCATCGCCGACACGGTACCGCCGCGCGCCAACGAAGCGAGGGCGTCGTCGAGCTGGTCGCCGACGAGCCCGAAGAGGTCGCCGCATCGCACGATCAACGTCGAGGGCGCCGACGCCGCGACGAGCTGCTCCATCCTCGCCTTGGACCGGCCGTAGGCGCCGCTCGGCCGCGGCGCCGCAGCCTCGTCGTAGACACCCGGCGCTCCCGCGAACACCTGGTCGCTCGAGAACACGGCGCACCGGATACCGGCGGCGGCACAGCGTTCCGCGACCGCGGCCGTCCCATCGGCGTTCACGTCGCCGACCAATGCCGGCCACGCCTCGGCGACATGGACGTCCGCGATACCGGCCGCCACGATCACCGCCCACGGGCGCTCCCGCTTGAGCGCCGCGTCGATCGTCTTGGGCTCGAGGAGATCGACGACGTCGCGACCCGGGGCGACGCACTCGAGGGCCCTGGTGTGGCACGACGACACCAGCGCGGCCCCGAGCCGGCCGGACCCGCCGATCACGAGGATCCGGCGCGCGCTCCGGGCCGAGCGCGTCGGCTGGAAGCGGTTCGGCGCCGGTCGCTCCGGCACCGAGCTCGCCACCGCCGGATAGAGGAACCGGTCGTCGCGGTCCCACCACCCCGGTCCGTCGGCAGCATCGGGCGGCTCACCCAACCCGGCGAGCGCCCGCATCTCGGCCGCGACGGCCGTCGGTCGCGGCGCCGGACCACGGACATCGAACGCCCCGGGCTCGTAGAACGTGCCCTCGACCGTCACCAGCGAGTCCCAATCGAAGGCGCCGAACATCGACCAGGTGGTGACCGCGCGGACGTCGATGCCGTCGTCGCGGGCTTCCGTCGCCGCGTTCCAGGCGTCGCGCAGCCAGCGCACTTGGTCCTCGCGATGGCCCGCGAGATGCGCCTCCGTGATCGCGATCGGCAGTCCGTAGCGGTTCCACACCTGTCGCAGCGTGCCGGCCCACCCGCTCAGTCGCGCGCAGACGCGCACCGCCTCCACGTCGACGAACCGGCGCCCTGCGTCGTCGTTCGGCTCCCGGTCGGGATACCGCTCGACACGGTCGTCGAGGAACCGCTCGCTGGTGATGTAGTAGTCGACGCCGAGGACATCGGGAACGCGAGGATCCTCGGCCAGCTCGGCGACCCCGTCGGCCTCGAGCCGCTCGAGCGACAGCCGGTCCCACAGTGGATGCTCGCGGTCGACGCGCCCGCAGAGCAGGTCGTAGGTCAGCCAACGCCGGTCGTTCTGGAACGCCGCCTCGTACGCCATGGTGCGCGTACTCTGCACGGTCGCGACGTCCTCGTTGAGGATCAGTCGCGCATCCGGGTTCACCCGTTCGATCGCGCGCATCGCGCGCGCCACCGCGAGACACTGCCGAACGAGGATGTCGGTCATCGTCCGCTCGTCTCGGTCATGCGGGTGCCAGTGCCCGTAGAGACCGGAGAACCGAGCCGTCGTCAACGGCTCGTTGATCGGCGCGTACTCCTCGATCCAGGGATACCGCTCGGCGAACGCCTCCGCATACCGCGCGAACTTCTGCACGAACTCCGGATCGAGCAACGAGGTGTCGCGCGGGCCGCTCCCGTGATGCAGGAGGCCGACGATCGGGCGGACCTCCAGCTCGCGCAACCGCTCCAGGCGTTCGTCCGCCCACGTCCAGTCGGCATCGGCGAGGCCGTTCGGCGCGATCCGTTCCCACAGGACGGGGTAGCGAACCGCCCGCACGCCGGTGGTCGCGATCAGGTCGAGGTCACGCGGGCGTGTGGCGTGGCCGGTGCGTTCGAGCTGGTCGAAGGTGCGGTCGCCGACCCGGTTCCGGGTGCACTCGACGCCGCCCCAGAGCTCAAGCGGAGGTCGTGAGCGTACGCCGGACATCGACCGCGGCCCTCCCGGTGGCGATCCGGCGAGCCACCGCCAGCGCCTGCGCCACCACCTGGTCCATGTTGTAGTACTTGTACGTCCCGAGCCGGCCGACCATGTGCACGTCCGGCGTCCGGTCGGCGAGCGCCTTGTACTTCGCGTAGCGCTCGGCGTTGTCCCGCCGCGGGATCGGATAGTACGGCGGCCCCTCCGCCCGCGGGTACTCGTACACGACGGTCGTCTGATCGTGCCGCTGCCCCGTCAGGTACTTGAACTCCGTGACCCGCGTGTAGTCCTCGTCGTTGGGGTGATTGATCACGGGGTACGGCTGGAAGACGGCCGTCGAGTGCGTCTCGAACCGGAAGTCGAGCGACCGATACGGGAGCTCCCCGTACCGCATGTCGAAGAACGCGTCCACCGGACCGGAGTAGACGAGCTCGTCGTAGCCGATCGCCCGGCGAACGCTCCGGTAGTCGGTGTCCAGCGCGACCGTGATGTTCGGGTGCGAGAGCATCCGGCGGAACATCGCGGTGTACCCGTCGCGGGGCATCGCCTGGAACCGGTCGGTGAAGTAGCGGTCGTCGCGGTTCGTCCGCATCGGGACCCGGGCCGTGACGGACGCGTCGAGCTCCGACGGATCGAGCCCCCACTGCTTGCGGGTGTAGCCCTGGAAGAACAGCTCGTACAACCGCCGCCCAACCGTTCCGACGACGACGTCCTCGGACGTGCGGATGTGGGAACGCGGTTCGGCGACCGTCGCGAGGAAGCCCTCGACATCCTCCTCCTCGAGCGAAAGGCCGTAGACCGCGTTGATGGTGTCGAGGTTGATCGGGATCGGCAGCAGCCGGCCCTCGACCCGCGCGCGGACGCGGTGCTCGTACGGCCGCCACGCCGTGAACCGGGACAGGTATCGGGCGACCTCGTGCGAGTTGGTGTGGAAGATGTGCGGCCCGTAGCGGTGGACCAGCACACCGGCATCGTCAAGGTGGTCATACGCGTTGCCACCGATGTGCGACCGACGGTCGACGATGAGAACGCGCGCGCCGGCGGTGCTGGCGAGCCGCTCGGCCACGACGCTCCCCGCGAAGCCGGCCCCCACCACGAGCACGTCGTACGACGGCGTCATGTCGGCACCAATCGTTGGTCCCGGCCGGCGGCCACCTGTTCGATCAGGACGTCCATGCCGTCCCAGGTCGCGTCCCAAGACATCGACGCGAGGAACCGATCGACGTGCGCAGTCCGCTCGGTTGCGTCTTCGGCCATCGCCGCCTCGATCGCGCGGACGAACGTCTCAGGCGTGTCGGCGATGCGCACGAGGCCCAGATCGCCCCACGGGCGCTCGACGTCGCGGACCGGCGTCGACACGACCGGCTTGCCGCCCGCGAGATACTCCGGCGTCTTGGTGGGACTGATGAACCGGGTCGCCTCGTTGATGGCGAACGGCATGATCGCGACGTCCCACCCGTGGAGGTACGCAGGGAGCTCCTGGTAGTCGCGGCCGCCGAGGTAGTGGATGTTGGGCGCGTCGGGCAGACGTGTCGGATCGATCTTGACGACGGGACCGATCACGACGAACGACCAGTCCGGCCGCAGGTTCGCGATCGCGCCCAACAGATCGAGGTCCATCCGCTCGTCGACGACACCGAAGAACCCGATCTTGGGCCCCGGGATCTGTTGCTGATCGAGCGGCTCGGCGACGCTGTCACGCGCGCGGGCGAAGTGCGCAACATCGACGCTGCTCGGGAACGCGTGCACCGACGGATGCGCTCGGCGCTTGTGCTCGTACAAGGCGCGCCCGCCGGTGAAGACGAGGTCGGCCCGCGCCAGCAGCGCGCGTTCGTTCGCCCGGAGTTCGGGCGGCGCGCCCGCGAACGCCGAGAGCTCGTCCATGCAGTCGTACACCGTCGCCACGGGATGCAGGTGCTGGGTGTGCACGACCGACATCGGCGTCTCGAACCACAGCACGAACGGGTCGAGGTCGTGCTGTTCGACGAGGCTATCCATCATCGCCGAGAGCACGGCGTCGCGGCGCTCGGCCGACATACCGGACGGCATGTGTGGGATGCACACCATGACGCCCTGGGGCGTCGGTCGCCGCTCCCACGCCGAGGTTGCGGCGTCGTACCGTGGCTCTTCGACGTAAAGAACGGTCCGGTCGTGCGCCGCGCGCGTCAGTAGATGGTGCGGGCGCTGGAATACGAGGTCCCACTGGAGATGCGATACCGCCAAGATCGCTGGTGGCGGCGTCGACTGCGTCCCCATGGTCCCTCCAACCGTGTGCGTGAGTGTTTCGTCCGAGTGTGTGCGTGATTCGTGCTGCGGAGGTTCCCGGGTAACGCGTCGGCTAAACGCGCCGCGCCGTGCGAAACCCACGGCGCGCGAGAGGATGACGTGATGGCGGACGACTTCGCCCGGATCGCCGCGGCGCCCGGCCGGGTGAACCTGATGGGCGATCACACCGACTACAACGACGGCTTCGCGCTGCCCGCCGCGATCCCGCTCTCGTGCCGGGTCGAGTACGCCGCCGTGGCCTCGCAGCGGATCTCCGTCAGCTCCGATGCCGCACCGGCCCAGGGCGTGGTGTCGCTCGCCGCCGACGGCACGGCCGACGACCTTCGTACGGATTGGCCGGGCTTGGTCTCGGCCGTCGCCGCATCCCTTGACCGGCGCGGTCGCTCGCCGATCGGCATGACCGCGGCCGTGTCTTCCGACGTGCCGCTCGGCGCCGGTCTGTCCTCCAGCGCCGCGTTCGAGATCGCGATCGGGTCGGCCCTTTGCGACGCGGCGGGCTGGCCACTCCCCTCGGCCGAGTTGGCCGCCGCGTGCCGCGAGGCCGAGCTCGCCGCAACCGGGGTGCCGTGCGGCCCGATGGATCAGCTCGCGAGCGTCTTCGGACGGCGCGGCCACGCCCTGTTGCTCGACTGTCGCTCGCTGGAGATCGAGCCGGTCGCCGTGCCGGACGATCTCCGCATCGTCGCGATCCACACAGGCGTCGCACGCCGGTTGGCGGGGAGCGCGTACGCGTCGCGTCGCGACGCGTGCGCGCGGTTGACGCACGACCTCGGGGTCGCGTCGCTTCGCGACGCGACCCCCACCCAGGTCAGCGACCAGCCGTTCGGGCGCCACGTCGTGTCGGAGAACGCGCGCGTCCTCGCGACCGCCGAGGCACTGCGCTCGAACGATCGCAAGGCGCTCGGAACGCTCTTCGCCGAGAGTCACCGGAGTCTGGCCGACGACTACGCCGTCTCGACCGCCGAGCTGGACGCGCTGGTCGACGCCGCAACCGCCTCGGGCACCGTCGCGTGCCGAATGACGGGCGCGGGGTTCGGCGGCTGTGTCGTCGCGCTGCTAGATCGGACCGATGCCGACGAGGTCATCGCACGTACGACCGAGCGATACGAGTCGCGCACCGGGCACCGACCGACCGTGTATCCGTGTGATCCCTCGGACGGCGCCCGCGTGGGGCCCGCGTAAGGCACTGCAGTTTCGACGCAACGGCCGACAGCCTCCACAATGCGGGGGTGACGCAACCGCAGACCGGCATCTTCGCGCTCGGCACGACGTCGCACGCGTATCTCGAGTTCGACGCGCACGACGCCGATGCCGCGCGCGAGCTCGTTCCAACCGTGGCGGGTCTCCGCGAGCCGCGGACGACGATGGGTGGCGTGAACCTGGTCGCGGGCTTC
>Ga0136846_1236103_pt1 | contig 17358 bp, 19 predicted proteins | sample HopSoiMetagenom2_FD_96841 | JGI IMG/M metagenome (GOLD analysis project Ga0136846, IMG submission 96841) | Grasslands soil microbial communities from Hopland, California, USA - 2 Assembly 2016 (version 4) | ecosystem: Environmental > Terrestrial > Soil > Grasslands | place: USA: Hopland...
GCTATCCTCCTTCTGCACTGAATCTTTCGTCTGGGGATGGTCACGTTCAGCACTCCTTTTATCCTGGCGAAAGATTCAGTGCAGAAGGAGGATAGCATGAAAAAACTCGTTAAAGATCGCAGAGTCCAATCTTTTTTCCTCGGCGCTTGCCTTCTCGCTGTCAGTGCCAGTGAGTCAGTCGTGGCTCAAGGAACTTTAAGGTCAGAGATCGTCGCTCAACAATACGCCACCTCCGAGGCGCCGGGTTCGATTGGCCCCTTCCTTAGTGACGGAGCCAGATACATGATGGTTTACCAGAGAGGCTTATTCAGTCCGGCCATGCAGGACGGCGCTCTTATCACTCAGATCGCGTTCAGAGTCGATGGCCCAAACGGAGGTCAATTCGGAGGAGGGAATATTGTCTCCGCTGCCTTGCCCCATATCGAAATTCACATGTCGACATCTCAAGCGCCGCCCATCTCCTCTCAGCCGCCTGTGGACCAGTTCGGCAGCAGAAATTTCGCTCCAAATGTCGGAGCCGACGATACTGTCGTTTTCCAAAGAGGGTCTCTTAATTGGCAATCCTCCTGGTCTTCGACTGGACCCAATCCCTTCGTATTAACCATACCCTTGTCAAATCGTTTCAGTACAACGACAATCCAACTTGTGAGAACCGCGATTGGGCCAAATTTAACGCAACCCTACGCTACGGGAGAGGTTTTCACTAATCCGGGTGTGCCCGTAGCCGACGTCGAAATTTCTGACTTAACAATAGATTGCAACGGTTGGCGCCAGCCGCGCACAGGCGACATCAACGATCCAAAGTTAGATCCCGCAAATATAAAAAAAAGGGGGTCAACCCATAACAATTTCCCTCTAGTCGAGCGCAAAACAGTCGCGCGCCTGTAGCTTTTCAGCATGACGAACGCACGTTTACCCATATCGCCGATTTCGAAAGTGGAGCTTGTGAGCACTCCATTTTAATTCCCGCAAAATGTTGACTCCGGCAGCTTCCATGCCCAGGCAACATTTTCCGAACAACTTTTTCAAAATAAAAAATTCGCCTTTCCGTTGATCCTCATCCAAATTCTAATCCGAGACTTTAAGTTGGTCTGAAGATCGACTACTTGGTGTAGTAGCTTTTCATCCCCACTAAAAGGAACAAGGACACTCGGAGTGTCTCTCCTCAAAGGTCTCCTCGATATGACATGAGCTGTCGATGTGGATTCAAATCGCACAAGCCTTTTGAACCACCGCCAGCAACAACATTGAAAGGACTGGAACAAAATGAAAACGCAGGAACTACGTACGCTGGCCAAAAAAGCGGAGACACAACCTGAGATTGTGGTGAGAAAAGCTGAGACAAACCTGAGACAAACTGAGAATTCTCAGTTCAAACTGAGAATTTTTCCCCTTTACGAACCACTTACGTCAATTTCTCAGCAAAAATTAAATTTTCTCAGACAGCCGACCCACACCACAATTGTTGACTTCTGCCGCGGTTGGCCGGTTCTCTCGCGTGCGGAGCGAATTTCATCAAAAAGCCCCGCAATTTCACACATTCCACCAAACCCGATTTCGAAATGTAGACTTTTCCCGGGATGCTCCCCTTTGTGTCCCTTTGCATTCTTCGTCCTTACGAAACCCCTGCAATCCCGCGCGGTGGCCCCTGCGGCGAGTAGTACCGCATTATCCCGCTTAACAGAAAAACACGGCAAGCAAAACTCCCATAGTCGCGAACAAAGTCCCGAACGCGAGGAGGGAGAGCACTACGATGGGCGGGGGCAAATGCTCCGGTTTCTTTACTATTCTTTCCATCCCATTCGATCCCCACAAAACTTTTGTCATCTCAGGGTTACACAGTACAATTGGCCGCATGCCGGAGAGGACAGCGCAGATCAAGCGCGACACAAAGGAAACTCGGATCGAACTCAAATTGAATATCGACGGAACGGGACGTTCGTCCATTTCCACCGGTATTCCCTTTTTCGATCACATGCTCACGCTGTTTGCGAAGCATTCGGTCACTGACCTGAAGCTCAAGTGCAAGGGCGATCTGGAAGTGGACGCTCATCATACGGTGGAAGATTGCGGGATTGCGATGGGACGGGCTTTTCTGGAGGCTCTGGGCGGAAAGGAAGGAATCCGCCGTTACGGAACAGGGTTTAATTCCGACCAGCGAAACGGCAAAGGGGAGGCCTACGTTCCGATGGACGAATGTTTAGCCCGTTGCGTGATCGATTTTAGTGGCAGACCTTACCTGGTTTGGAGAGGATTGGATAAACTTGCGTTTAAGGAAATTACAGGACGGGAAAAATCCCAGGATATGTCCTCAGCCTTCCGTTTCGGTTTGGCCCGGGAATTCTTCCAGGGATTTGCTAACGAAGCTCGCTGCAACCTGCACCTTGAGCTGCTGTATGGCTCTGAGCCGCACCATGTTGTGGAAGCCGTTTTCAAGGCTTTCGCCAAGGCGGTGGACTTCGCCTGCCAGCTCGATTCGCGCATTGCCGGGCAGGTGCCAAGCACCAAGGGAAAGTTGTAAACAGCCCTGAATATTAGCAGTTTAATCCCCGTCCATTACAATGCCGAGCAAAATTCAATACTCGACCGCGGGCGATGAAGAGCTCGTGAAAGCGGCGCAAAAAGGTGATATGGCCGCCTTCGAGGAATTGGTCGCACGGCATCGCGATAAAATTTACGCGCGCGCCTTCAGCATGGTGCGAAACGAAGAAGACGCGGTTGATCTTTCTCAGGAAGCATGGGTCAAAGGCTGGCAACGCCTCGTCCAGTTTCAGGGCGATTCAAGTTTCGCCACCTGGATGACGAGAATTGTTATAAACCTTTGCCTGGACCAGTTGCGAAAGCAGAAGCGGATCAAGTCCGAATCCATCGATCAGATGGATGAGGAGACCGGCGGCGTGGAACGACAACTACCCATTGTCAATCCCAACCCGACCGAAGGTCTCGAGCGCGGCGAACTCCGGCAGCGTATCGATAAAGCTCTGTCGCAACTCTCCTACGAGCACCGCACGGTCCTCGTCTTGCACGAATTTGAAGAATTGGAATACAAATTGATCGCTAAAAAAATGGGATGTTCGATCGGCACCGTAATGTCCCGTTTGTTCTACGCCAGGCGGAAAATGGCTGCTTTGCTGGCAGGACTGAAGCGAGAAGAACTGCAGACAGAAAAATGAATACCGCAACTCAGCTAAAGGTGCAGGCCTATCTCGACAACGAGTTAAGCCCGGCCGAAGCAAGGCAGGTCGCCTCGCTTATCTCGAGTGATTCCGAGGCTCGTCTGGTTTATAGCGAGCTGAAGGACACCAAAGAAATTTTGGCTGGCAACGAATCGCCCGCCACCCTTCCGGATTCTCCCGATTTTTATTGGTCGCAAATCCAGCGGCGCATCGCGGCTGAAGAAAAAATTGCGCCGCGCACCACCCCAACTCCGTGGTGGATGAAACTCCTGGCGCCTGCAGCGGGCGCAATTGCCCTGTTCGCAGCGCTGTTGAGCATTCAGGGGCCCTCCGTTCGTCCCACCGGCTCCTCCGATATTTCCGCAATGCACGAGATCGAAAATAACCCGCAAATGTCCACCATCACTTTTCGTTCGGAGAGTGAAGGCGTGACTGTCGTGTGGGTTTCAGCAAACGATACGGCTGCCTCCGATGCGGATCCATTTGAATAAGGCCAATTAGCTTTACAGAAAAGTGATCCCTCCACAAACTACCCGGACTCTATGCAGATAGCGCGACTGGCCTTTACCCTGACACTCCTCCTCGCCGTACCAGCCTTTACCGCCGAACCAAATAAGCCTGAAGCCAAGCCCCAAAACTTTGCGGCCATCCTGATCTGGGGCACCGACAGCGACAAACCCGAAGGTAAAAATCTTAAGGAAGTCGATACGAGCCTGAAGGAGAAGTTCAAAAAAATCTTCAAGTGGAAGAACTACTTCGAAGTTACCCGCAAGCCCTTCAGCATAAAACCCGGAGATACTCACCTCCTGAAATTGAGTTCGAAGTGCGATGTCAAAGTGCACCAGAGCGAGAAAGAAGGCATGGAAGTCGAACTGATCGGTGAGGGTAATTTCGTCGTGAAGCGCAAGCAGGCCATGCCTTTGACCGATATTCTTATCCTCGCCGGCGACGACAAGAATTCCACCGCCTGGTTTGTCGTCATCAAGCCCGAGTGAGTTTTCTCCGGGAGATTCCCTGATACTTGATCGCTGCCATTTGCCGCGTTCTGCGAAAGCAGTCGGCTTATTGCCCTGAGCCTTTTCCAACGCGAGAATTGACCCAATGAAAACAGTAGTGTTGCTCTCAGAAGGATTGGTCCTCATCAGCGAGATCTCGGAAGAAACCGACAAGGAAACCGCAGATTAATTGCCGCCGGATGAAATCTCGGTCCAGCGACCTGGCGGAGAAGACGCCGAGTGTGGGAAGGCGTGTAAAGCGGATTATTCTTCCTCCCAAAAAACTTGCGCCGGCGCCCGGCGCATTGCGCCGCTGGGCCAAATCGTCGATCAAAAGCCGCAACAATAGCTAAGGCGTTAGCCTTTTTTCTCGATTAATTCCCGGAACTCGTCGAACAAAACTGTCGAGTCATGCGGCCCTGGCGACGCTTCCGGGTGATACTGCACGCAATAAATGGGTTTCGTTTTGTGCCGCATCCCTTCCACCGTGTTGTCGTTGAGATTGATCCGGTTGACTGAAACTTCTTTGGGCAGCGAATTCGGATCGACGGCGAACCCATGGTTCTGTGAAGTAATTTCGACTTTGCCGGACTCCAAATCTTTCACCGGCTGATTCGCTCCCCGATGGCCGAACTTCAGTTTAAATGTTTTGCCGCCAAACGCCTGTCCCAGAATCTGATGACCAAGGCAGATCCCGAATATCGGCACCCCGGAATTCGCCAGTTCCTTTACTTCGCGCACGATGTAAGGAAGCGCGGCCGGATCGCCGGGGCCGTTCGAAAGAAAAATTCCGGCAGGCTTATACTTGAGCGCTTCCGCCGCGGGCGTGCTTCCCGGAACCACCTGCACGCGGAACCCGCGTTGGCGCAAACGCCGCAAAATGTTGTACTTCATCCCGAAATCGTAAGCGACGATCGGGATATCCGCGGCCCGCAACGGCTGGCGAACATTCCGCGCATCCCCGGCCCCCGGCCCGTGCACTAATTTAAAATCGGCACTCTCCTCGTCTTTAGAATCCCATGCGAACGGTTCCTTGTGCGTCACCTCTTTCACATAATCGACGCCGACCAGGCCAGACCATTCCTTCGCTCTCCGCACCGCTTCTTCGTCGGAAATTTCCTTCGTCGAGATAAACCCTTTCATCGCCCCGCTTACGCGAAGCTTTTTCGTCAGCGCGCGTGTATCAATGCCTTCAATTCCGGGCAGGTCGTACTTCTTCAGATATTCCGGCAGGCTGAAATCAGCCCGCCAATTGCTGACGATCGGCGACAACTCTCGAATAACAAACCCGGCCACGTGGGGCCGCCAGGACTCAACGTCCTGCAGATTGACGCCGTAATTGCCGATTTGCGGGTAAGTCATCGTGACGATTTGGCCCTTGTAGGAAGGGTCGGTCAGAATCTCCTGGTACCCGGTCATCGAAGTATTGAAACAAACCTCTCCGCACGCTTCGGCTTGGGCGCCAAAAGCCTTTCCTCGATAAACAGAACCATCTTCCAGGGCCAGGACAGCATTCATTCGCTTCATCATCGCGCAAAATCCGCGTGATGCTAGAACCCAACGCCAAAATTCCAAGCGAAATAACGGCGGCGAGAACTCGAGCACAGGATCTGACGCGAAAAAATTTGAAGGAGCGGTATTGAGTGGGTAGGCTTTTGCCATGAAATCACTTTGCAAATATCTGCTTTGCATTGCCTTTGCTCTTTCCTTTTCGGCTTCCGCGGCCGGGAAAACTCTGACGATCGCTGTCATTCCTAAAGGGACAAGCCATGAGTTTTGGAAGTCCATCCATGCGGGCGCTCTGAAGGCGAAGCAGGAGCTGGAAGAAAAAGGCCAGCGCGTAAACATCATCTGGAAAGGCCCCTTGCGCGAAGACGATCGCGACCAGCAAATCCAGGTCGTCGAGAACTTCACGGGTCGCCGGGTCGATGGAATCGTTTTAGCGCCACTGGACAATCAAGCGCTGATCGCGCCGACCGAGACTGCCTTGAGTGCGGGAATTCCCGTCGTCATTATTGATTCGGGACTCAAATCGGACAAACCGATCAGCTACATCTCGACTGATAATTTCAAAGGCGGCGAACTTGGAGCAAAGCAACTCGCTAAATTGCTGAACGGCCGCGGCAACGTAATTCTTTTGCGTTACCAGGTCGGAAGCGCCAGCACAGAGGAACGTGAAGCTGGTTTCCTCAATGAAATTAAAAAATATCCCGACATCAAACTGATCTCTTCGGACCAATACGCCGGCGCAACGCGGGATTCCGCTTACCAGGCCGCGCAAAATCTTTTAAATCGTTACGGCAAGGAGGTGAACGGGATTTTTGCGCCATGTGAACCGGTCGCAATTGGAGTGATGCTCGCGCTGAAAGATTTGGGCAAGGCGGGCGGGGCAGTCCAACTGGTCGGATTTGATACGGGCACGCAGTCGGTCGAAGGTTTGAAGCGCGGCGACGTTCAAGGACTTGTCGTCCAAAATCCGATGAAGATGGGTTACCTCGGCGTGATGACCATCGTCAAGGCCCTCAATAAAGAGAAGGTCGAAAAACGAATTGATACCGGCGTAGTCATGGTTACGCGTGAAAATATGGAGGAGCCAGAGATTAAGGAACTTGTTTATCCGCCTTTCGATAAGTATTTGAAAAACGCCGCAAAGTAGACGGACAGCCCCGTATGACCGTCGCCGCTCCCAGGCTGAGAATTCGCGGAATCCGCAAAAGTTTCGGGAGCACCCACGCCCTCCGTAATGTAAACCTCGAAATCCGCCCCGGAGAGGTCCACGCGCTCATCGGCGAAAACGGCGCGGGAAAAAGCACGCTCATGAAAATCCTGAGCGGCGCCTATCAACCCGAGACCGGCGAAGTTCTCCTGAATGGCGAACTCTATTCCCCCTGCGATCCTTTGCACGCGCGCCGCAAAGGGATCGCGATGATTTACCAGGAACTCAACCTCGCGCCCGACCTGTCCGTTGAAGAAAATATTCTCCTCGGAGTGGAACCGTCCCGTTTTGGTTGGATTAATCGGAAAGAACGCCGCCGCACCGCCCAAAACGTTCTTGCCGAACTGCAGCACAAAGACCTTCCGCTCGATACTCCCGTTCACCGCTGCTCCATCGCCGAACAGCAAACGGTCGAAATCGCGCGCGCCCTCATCGGTTCGCCTCAAGTTCTCATTATGGATGAGCCGACCAGCAGCCTCACGCAGGTGGACATGGAAAATCTCTTCACGGCGATTGCAAAACTAAAAGCTCGCGGCGTGAGCATCATTTATATCAGCCATTTCCTCGAGGAATGTAAACGCATCGCCGACCGCTACACCGTTCTCCGCGACGGCGAAACTGTTGGCTCCGGCGAAATGCCCTCCGCCCATCTCCCCGAAATCATTCACTTAATGGTCGGACGCGAGCTGGATGAAATTTATCCGTCCATTCCTCATGAGATGGGCCCCCCCCTCCTTGAAGTTTCTAATCTCTCCGGAAAGCGACGTCCCACTAATGTCAGCTTCACTCTTCGAAAAGGTGAAATCTTCGGTCTCGCCGGGTTGATCGGAGCCGGCCGGACCGAGACATTGCGGGCTTTATTCGGATTGGACCCTGTCACTAAGGGGACAATTACCGTCGGCCAAACCAGGCGGTCCCGCTTCTCCCCTGCCACCGCGCTTTCATCCGGCCTCGGAATGCTCAGCGAAAATCGCAAGGAAGAGGGGCTCATGCTAAACCTTTCGCTCAGTGACAATCTCACTTTGCCCTGCCTGAAGCCTTACAGCCGCGCGGGCCTGCTCGACACCGGTGCTCAGCGCGAGGCAACGCTTGAATGGATAGAACGCCTGAATATTCGCGCCCAGGGACCTCTGCAATCCATTGGCGAACTTTCCGGCGGCAATCAGCAAAAGGTGGCCATTGGCCGTCTCTTGCATAGCAAATCAGACATATTCCTCCTCGACGAACCAACTCGCGGTATCGACGTCGGCAGCAAAGCGCAGATTTATCAGTTGATCGGCGAACTGGCCGCCAAAGGCAAATCGATCCTCTTTGTCAGCAGCTATCTCCCTGAGCTTCTGGGAGTGTGCGATACCATCGGTGTCATGTGCCGCGGTGGTCTCACGGCGATTCGCCCCGCGGCTGCATGGAACGAGCACTCCATCATCACCGCCGCCATCGGACAAAGCTGCTGAACTTCGCACTACACCCTGAGCCGAAAGGCAATGCCTCTCAGGGTAACTTTGAAGCCACTCCCCCAATCTCCCCTGAATTGCAGTCCGGCCAAAGTGGCCCACTTTTAATAAGAAGCAATATAGCGCGGCGCGCTGCATACAAGGAGTACTCATGAACGCAAGAATGACGATAGATTCGCCGAAAAACGAACGATTCATTTCACTGGTCGGTGATCTGCAAACAGACATTAAAAACCTCATTAAGAAAGAGATAGAACTCGCCAAAACCGAGATGGGCGAAAAATTCAAAGTGCTCGGCCGGAACATCGCTTTTATGACGGCCGGGGCAGTCGTGGGCTTAATGGCCATTTTCCTTCTGCTGCTCGGCCTGGGCGCCATCATCGCGCAGTTGCTGGTCAAGGCCGATATCACTCCCGGGACTGCCTATTTCATTTCTTACATGGGGCTCGGAGTCGTTCTGGTTGTGGTTGGATATGGCCTGATTCACAAGGCCCTGAACGCTTTCTCAGATCTGTCCCTCGCGCCCGAAAAAGCTCTCGCCACTGCCAAAGGCGAAGAGGTTCCGAGTCACATCGCAAAATCAGAAACCAAAGAGGTTAAACAGCCGAAAGCCTCCAGTGACGAACTTCATTCCGAAGCTGAAACCACCCGCGCTCGGCTTGATAGCGAATGGACGGAACTCAGAAATCGGCTTACGCCCGGGTACATGGCCCGTTCTTTCGTTGCCGGCATGAAACATCATCCCCTGCGCGCCGCAATCGTCACCGCGGTCACCACCGGTATCGGCGGACTGATCTATTGGCGCAAGAGCCACATGAACCATGTCGCTCAACTCAAACGCCAGCATCTGAAACGTCGCGCCTGGCTTTTCAAATTCCGCCACGCCTGAGGCTGCTAACCAGCCCAATTTTTCAAACCGCCATCCCCCACGGGCGGTTTTCTTTTTGCTCAGGGCCACTGGACAATTGGCAAAGATCACGCACTTTATCACTTTTACACCCATGATCGTCGGCTGTACTCTATCTTGCTCATGAGCCAGGACCACACCCTCATGGCTGCGCGTTACGAGTTGAAGTACATCATTCCCGAACGTGTCGCCGTGCAAGTCCGCCAATTCGTCCGCCAACATCTCGAACTCGATGAGTTCGGCGAAGGCCAGCCCAATTTCTCTTACCCGGTTCACAGCCTCTATTTTGATTCGGACGATTGGAAAATTTACTGGCGCACCACCAACGGCGACAAAAACCGCTACAAGCTCCGCCTTCGTTATTACAGCGACGACCCTGTCACCCCGATCTTCGTCGAGATCAAGCGCCGCATGAAGGACATCATCCTCAAGCAGCGTGGCCGTATCGAACACAACGCCGTCCCGGAACTGATCGCCGGCCATTTTCCCCGCGGACCGCACCTCCGCAGCCCTGACGAAGTCCACGCCATCGAACGCTTTCTGGAACTGATGCACGAAGTGAATGCGCGCCCGAAAATGCACATTGCTTACGACCGCGAAGCCTACGTCAACGACCACAATAACGAGGTGCGCATCACCTTTGATCGAAATGTCCGCGCCGTGCCCCGCTTCAATGGCAAGATCAGCACCGAATTGGAAAACCCGCTCATCTGCACGCGAGACCAGGTCATCCTCGAACTCAAGTTCACCAATCGCGCCCCATTTTGGTATCGCGATCTGGTCCAGGCATTTAACTGTTTCCAAACCGGCGCCGCCAAATTCGTTGAGGGCACCAATCTTTACCTTGGCCGTGGTTTGCCCGATCCCGATATCATTCGCAACATGGTCCTTTAAACGTTTCAAAGGGTGTAGGAGCCGACGTAAGCTCTCGCATCAACACACTTATTCGCCGAATTCCCCGGGTTGACACCGCTCTCTTTCAACACGACTTTTTCTGGAGGAGGAGTTCTTATGGAGCACGTGGAGAAAACCATCGAAGTCGAGGCGCCTATCAGCACTGTCTATAATCAGTGGACCCAATTTGAGGAGTTTCCTCGCTTTATGGAAGGCGTCGAAGCCGTCAAACAACTCGATGAAAAGCGCTTGCACTGGCGCGCCGAAATTGGTGGAAAAACTGTCGAGTGGGACGCGGAAATTTTTGAACAGATTCCCGACCGAAGAATCGCCTGGCGCAGCATCACCGGCGCGATGAATTCAGGCATGGTCAATTTCGAACCCATTGACACCCTGCGTACCCGCGTTTGCCTGAAAGTCAATTACCAGCCCGAAAGCGCCATGCAAAAAATCGGCAGCGTCCTCGGGGCTGTCTCTGTGCGTGTTGAGGGAGATCTCAAGAGATTCAAAGATTACATTGAGCGACGGGGCGTCGAAACTGGCGGATGGCGCGGTCGAATCGAAGGGCGGGATGTTCAATCACCCGCGGAAGCTCCGCGCAGCAAGCGATTTTATGAAGGCACTGAATCGCCTGCAGATCGCTCCTCGATCAATACCGAGCAAAACTCCTGATCTCCGCGTTATTGCCTGACGATTTTGATCTCGCCGGTTTTCGGATTGTAAGTTAATTGCTGTCCGGCCGGCACCTCCGGCACTTGCCCGAGATAATGCTTCTGCACCATCTCATTCAAATCTTTGGGATACCGTTCCTCCTGCGCGTTAAAAAGGTTAATCGCATTCTGCACCGCGGCCAGATCGATCTGTTTAATCGCCGTTTTGCGCGCCTTGTTCACCGCGCCCAGGTAATCGACCGGAGCAGTTATCGGATTGCCGCTGCTGTTGTTGTCGATGTCTGGCTTCTTGGCCGCCGTTTCTTTCTTGGCGCACCCAGCGAGCCCCAAACACAGCACAAAAGTCCATACGCTCTTTCTCATAAACAGATGTATCAAACCGGTTTTTACCAGAAATACGAGCCGATTTCCCCATTTTCCGGTTACTGCCAGCATAATTAATGCCTTTTTTTGCATTTTCTTGTTGATTCTGGTATTTTAACAGGGCATTGTTTCCGCCCTTTGGGATCATCAAAAGGAATTGAGGTAAAACATTGAACGCCGATTTAACGAAAAAAGCTCTTGAAAAGGTTGGGAACCCCAACGTGCTGGTCAATTTAATTTCGCGCCGTGTGCGCCAGCTAAATGGGTTGTCCGGAGGCTCGCCCTCCCGCCCATTGATTTCCGAAACTGCCGGCCTGGGCGCGGCAGATATCGCTCTGCTCGAAATTGCGGACGGGAAACTCGGTTGGGAAATGCTCATCCCCGAGGAAGAGCCAAAAGAAGCTGCGACCACCAAAGGGCGCAAACGGAAATCCTGACTTGCCCGGCATTGATTACGAACAGCCAGAAGAGCATTCTTCTGGCTGATTTCTTTTATGGACGAGATCCTCACAAATTCGAAAGCACGCCGGGATTACCACATCCTTGAAACTTTCGAAGCCGGCCTCGTCCTCAAGGGCACCGAAGTCAAAGCCCTTCGCGCCGGCAAAGGCCAGATCAGTGACGCCTTCGCCCGCATCGAAGATGACCAGGCCTGGCTCTACAACGCCCACATTGACGAATACGCCTTCGGCAACCTCCAGAATCATCAGCCCAAAGCCCCGCGCAAACTTCTCCTCCACAAATCCGAAATTCGCAAACTCTTCGGCCTCGCCTCCGTGAAAGGCAACGCCATCTTTCCCCTCTCCTTCTATTGGAAGAACCGCAAAGTCAAAGTCCTCATCGGCGTCGGCAAAGGCAAAGTCCAGTTCGACAAACGCGAAGACATCAAAAAGCGCGACACCGAACGCGAAATGAAACGCGCCACCATGCACCGCTTCAAAGGGAAGTAGCCTCTTATTTGTAAAGAGTCTTTTCTGAGTTTAGCCTTTGTGGTTTTGCGCGCTTTCCAGCCTCGGCGGCCATGGCTTCGAAGTTTTCTTTTCCCCCGAAATAACTGTAGTTGATAGGGCCGAGTTGAGGAAGCTGCTCGTTGGCGGTGTCCCATTGTTCACATTTACAGGCGTACCAGAAGTAATTATGTCGCCAGCCGTTGGCGTCCGGATTTAATTGAAAGAATTTTTTGAAGGCAGCATCGATGCCGGGCCAAACGGCCGGATCGCGCCAGTATTGATCGCGTTCGGCTTGCTTCGGATAGAATTCCCTCGCGAGCTCGGCGTGCGCATCGAGCATGATGAGGGGAACGTTTCCGGCCCAATTAGTGGAAGCAACGCATTCCCAACTGAAACGGATTGCTTCTTCAACCGAACCGTACCATTTGGGATAGAGATATTCCAGTTTGGCGGAGCAGGCATTGAAGGAATTCGGGTTCAAGAGCATGGCTCTTTGGAAGTATTTTTCGAGGCGATCGCGTCCTTTCCCCTGCCCCAGTTCGACAGTCATCAAACGAATGGCTGTTTTCTCCATCGGTTTGATTTTCCAGGATTTCTCCAGCGCCTTATCCGCTGCAGCCAGATGGTCCTTGAAAGCTTTCCATCCTTCTTTGGTGACGGTGTTCGCGTATCCAGTACCGCGCGCCTGCCAGGCGAAATTAACTTCGAAATTGCCTTTGATAAACCACGCTTCAGCGGAATCGGACCAGTTTTTGAACAACGGCTTTTCGACGTCATCATAAAACTCGCGTAATTGGCTGTTATTATTGCGAACCGTGTCCAGTAGGGTCCAAACAGCCTGAGTGAGTTCTTCAGCCGGAATTTCTTTTTCGCTCAGGATCTCCTGGACCAGGGCACGAGCCTCGCGACGGAGATTGTGAACCTCCTGGGGAGTTTCGCTGGTTATTACCTTGGACGCCTGGGCCGCTTTGATGACCGCCCAAAACTTGCGCAAACTGGAGTACTGGCTGGAACGAAGCAAATCAGCGGCGCGGACCCACTCATCCCTGCTCCGCTGGTCGGCCTGTTTTGTGTTGGGATAGCGCAGCCACGTCCAGGCGTAGATGACAAGAGGATCATTGCAACCGGCCTCAATCGCTCTCTGAATTTCGCTATAGGCCGTCTTTTGGAAAGTGGATGCTTCAGGCTCTGAGGCCACTCGCGCTCGAGCCAAAGAAGCGAGGCCATTAGTGGCAGAACTGTCCCATTTTTCGTCATGGGAAGCGAATTGATTATAGCTTTCAAGAAAATCGCGGAGGCTAAAAGCAACCCGGCGGGATTGAGGGGTGGTTTGCTTTTGCGCGGCTCTTTTTATTTCAGCCGGGTTATCCGGCTTTGCGCAACCAACGAGGAATAGGAAAACAGCCGCAAGGAAATGGAAAAGCCGGACCATATCGACGAATTATAGACAAGGCACAAAAAGCGGCAAAGAAGAATCAACGTGAGTCCAGGCCGGCCGGACGGTCTAAACGTATCGAAGTTTATTTTTATGAGCGAACAACCTGTGAATCAGGAGCGGGGCTGGTGGACGTATTTGAAGGCGATTTTGTTTTTGGGGCCCCCGGTCGGAGCGTGGGCAGTGCTCCAGATTTTTTGCATTCCAAAGCTGAAACAGATCTGCGCTGACGCGGGCGTATTCCCGGGACAGACCCTCTTTCATACCGCTGATTTCGTAATGGAATACGGATTGTTTCTATTGGCGATGGCAATCCTGATCATTGGCGCTTTTGAATTGGCTTCAAACAAGTGGCGCCAGTACCGGCGGATGATTCTCGGTCTTTTCATTTTTATCGTAAATTCCGCCGCGATCATTTCCATCTCAGGAATGCTGATTGTGGCGTTGATCGCAGCCCCTGCGCTTTTGCACAGGTAGCAAATACGGATTGCTAAATTACTAACACACTGCGGCATTTCAGCTTTCTTCCCTCACCCTCTCAAGTATCATTGGCGCGTAGATGCCCGATACTCTCGAATGTCTGCGCGCTCTTGGCGACCCCACCCGCCTGAGACTCATGGCTTTGCTCGAAAAGGATGAGCTTTCCGTCAACGAGCTGCAGGAGATAACGCGCCTGGGCCAATCCCGCATTTCGACGCATCTCGGCCAGCTTCAGACGGCTGGACTTGTCCAATCACGGCGCGAAGGCAAACGCACTTATTATTCCTTGAACGGCACCGGCGATAAAACCGCGCGTGAATTTGTCCAGCTTGCGATCCGTGGCGGCAAGGAAATGGCGGAGCACGGTTCGGACCTGGTGAACCTCAAGCGAATCCTTGCTCTCCGCAAAGAACAGGCGCAGGTCTATTTCAATCAGGTGGCAGGGCGTTTCGACCGCAGCTACGGCCCCGGCCGTTCCTGGCAGGCCTTCGGTCACCTGCTTCTCCGGATCCTGCCGCCGCTCGAAATCGCCGATCTCGGCTCCGGCGAAGGTCTTCTCAGCGAACTTCTCGCCCGCCGCGCCAAGCGTGTCATCGCGGTCGATAACTCCGAAAAGATGGTCGCGTTCGGCGCAGAAAAGGCGAAAAAGAACGGTCTGAAAAACCTCGAGTTTCGCCTCGGCGAACTCGAATCGCCGCCGATCTCACCGCAAAGCGTTGATCTCGTCGTTCTTAGCCAGGCACTGCACCACGCCGAAACGCCTGCCAACGCGCTTGCCAGCGCCCAGAGGATCCTTCGCCCCGGCGGCCAGATCATGCTTCTTGATCTCCTCGAGCACGACTTCGAAAAAGCGCGCGAACTCTACGGTGATCGCTGGCTCGGCTTCAAAACCAGCGACCTCCAGAAGTGGCTCGAAGCGGCCGGTTTCAAAAAAATCGAAATCAGCGTTGTCGCCAAAGAAGAGCAAGCGCCCCACTTTGAAACCATTCTTGCGGGAGCGGAGAAACCGTAGCGACCTTGCTCTTGGTTGAATCAGTTTAGACGCTCGATACGTGCGTTGATGCTGTCTGCAAATTGCGTCTTAAATCTTCTCGAGATAACTCACGTTCCCAACGACTAATTGCAACGGTCGCCACGCCATTGCCAACGATGTTCGTCAGAGCGCGGCATTCGCTCATAAAGCGATCGATCCCCACAAGCAGCGCTAAAGATTGGATCGGCACCGCCGGAATGGCCGCGAGCGTTGCGGCGAGCGTGATGAATCCCGCTCCCGTCACGCCGCTCGAGCCTTTCGAGGTCACCATCGCGACCGCCAGCAACCCGATCTGATGCTTCAGGTCGAGCGGGGTGTTTGTGGCCTGGGCGAGAAACACCGCGGCCATCGACATGTAGATATTCGTGCCATCGAGGTTGAAGCTATACCCCGTCGGGATCACAAGGCCAACCGTTGTGGGAGAGCAACCCAGCCGTTTCATTTTTTCGATCATTCCAGGAAGGGCTGTTTCTGAAGAGCTGGTTCCAAGCACCAGAAATAGTTCGTCTTTGATGTACGCCAGAAAACGGAATATCGAAAACCCGCTGATCCTCGCAATCAACCCGAGCACGCAGATCACGAACGTCACTGCCGTCAGATAAAATCCGCCCATGAGAAACAGCAGCCGATTGATGGCCTCCAACCCATAGCTCCCAATCGTGAAAGCCATCGCGCCGAATGCTCCGATCGGCGCCAGCTTCACGATAATGTTCATCACTCCGAAAAACACGCGCCCGGCCGAATCCACCGCTCTCAGAATGGGGCGTCCTTTTTCACCCATCATCGCGATCGCAAAGCCGGTCAATCCCGAAATCAGCAGCACCTGGAGCAAATCGCCCGTGACGAACGCCTCGAAAAAGGTGTTTGGAATGATGTGCAGGATGAATTCCGTGGCGGAGAGTTCGTGCGCCTGTTTGACATAACTGGCCGTTGCTTTTGGATCCAGCGTGTTCGGATCCACGTTAAAACCGGCGCCCGGCTTCAGCACGTTCACCACGATCAGGCCAATTATCAAAGCCGCGGTGGATACCACTTCAAAATAGACAATGGCCTTGATCCCTACCCGTCCCAATTTTTTCAAATCCTCCAGCGATGCGATTCCGTGCACTACCGTGCAAAAGATCACGGGAGCGATCAGCATCTTGATCAACTTTATGAACGCATCGCCGAGCGGTTTCAGTGATTTGCCGGTATCGGGAAAGAAATATCCAACCAGGATGCCGCAAAAAACGCCAATCAACACCTGCACATAGAGATATCGATAGAGCGGTTTTCGCGGGGTCACGCGCAGACCGTATCGAAAATTCGTTGAAGATAAATCGAAAACGTCGGCCGGATGTCAACGGGCGCGCGACAACTCTCTATTTCGCCCGGAAGTTTCCCAGGCGAGAATCGCCTGCTTGCGTTCGCTGCCCCAGCGGTAGCCTTGCACAATTCCAGTTTCGCGAATGACTCGATGACATGGAATTAAGAAGGAGACGGCATTTCGGCCGCAGGCCGTGCCCACCGCGCGCACCGCGTCCGGAGCGCCGATGGCTTCAGCGATGCGGCCGTAGGTGGTGAGAGCGCCGGTCGGAATTCGAAGAAGCGCCCGCCAGACTTTCACCTGAAACGGGGTGCCGCAGACAAAGGCTTTCAGCTTCGAGCCGTCCGCTGGATCAAAATTAAAAATCGCCTTCGCTTGCGCGCGAGCGGAGCGGTCATTACGGCGAAGTTCAGCAAGTTCCCAGTCTTCTTTCAAATCGGGCGGCTCAGCTTCGATCACAGTGTCGGGAAAGGCGAGGTGACAAATGCCGCGATTAGTCCAGCCAATGGAACAAAGTCCAAAAGGGCTTTCCGCGAAACCCCAATCAATTTTGAGACCGGCGCCTTTGCTTTTAATTTCGCCGGGTGAGGCCGCTTCGAGGCTCACCATTAAATCGTGCAGACGTCCGGAACCCGACAGCCCCGATTGGAACGCCACGTCGAGCACTGTGGCGGACTCCCGGAGCTTTTCCCTCGCAAACTCAGCAGTGAGGCATTGCAGGAAATCCTTAGGAGTCACGCCTGCCCAGTGATGAAACAGGCGATGAAAATGGGAGGGGCTCAAACCAACACTGGCTGCCAGATCATCAAGAGAAGGCTGGGCGCCAAGATTCTCATTGAGATGCCGGATGACCCGCGCGATACGATCAAAATCATTCACGCCTTTATCCTACAATAGCTTGGAGCGCCGCCCACCCGATTCTTGCTGCTATTTGCTTGTGAATACTTTCGCCGAACGTTCGCCACGCGAGAGGAGATA
>Ga0136846_1213427_pt1 | contig 17355 bp, 16 predicted proteins | sample HopSoiMetagenom2_FD_96841 | JGI IMG/M metagenome (GOLD analysis project Ga0136846, IMG submission 96841) | Grasslands soil microbial communities from Hopland, California, USA - 2 Assembly 2016 (version 4) | ecosystem: Environmental > Terrestrial > Soil > Grasslands | place: USA: Hopland...
GGCACTCCCGGCGGCGGGTGAATCACGATCTGCGTCGCTCCGCTCACGCCACGCGCCTGCTCGACGATTCGTAAGAGTTGCGCGTCACTCGTCTGCTCGCTGGAGCAGAGCACGAGGGCGTGCTGCATCCCCGCTTCGGCCGCCGCGTGCAGCGTCCGGAGTCCGCGCTCCGTTGCCGCCTCGAGGGTTGGTCCCTCGAGCGTGACCTGCGTCAGCCCGACGAGCTTCTTGAGCGCCGGAATCGCCTCGGGCCGCTGACCATCGGTGTCGAGCATAACGGGAAGGTCCACCGGCGGCTTCGCGAACGCGGCGCAGAGATAGTCCACGTTCGAGAGCGGATCACGGCCAGAGATCGAGATGGAGTGATACGACGAGCGGCTCGTGCTGCGTCGGAGTTCGTTCGCGAGCGCGTCCGCAGTGTACATCGTTGCCGTCTCCGCCTCGGCGGCGAAGCGCACGAAGATCTGGCGGCGGCCCGACCACACCCCCTGCGCTTGCAAGCCCGCTGGCACACCAGCGAGAGCAGCAGTCGGACCGGCGACTTGCGCCATCGTCTTATCCTCCCCTCGCGTTCGCATCGAGAGCGATGCGGACGATTCGTTCACAGAGCTCCGGGAATTCCATTCCGGCCGCGGCCGCGGCCTGAGGAATCAAGCTCGTTTGTGTCATTCCCGGCAGCGTGTTCGCCTCGAGACAATAAAATTCGCCGCCGCCTTCCTCGCTCATGCGAAAATCAATTCGTGCATAACCGCGCAGCTTGAGCGCTCGGAACGCGCGACGCGCCAGCTCCTGCACGGCCGACGTCTGCGCCCCACTGATCTTCGCGGGAAATTCCTCAACGGCCATCCCTGCCTGGTACTTGCACTCGTAGTCGTAAATCTCGTGCTTCGGGATGATTTCGCCAACGGGGAGTGCCTCGTCGCCCAGAATTCCGACCGTGAGCTCCCTGCCCGCGATGAACCGCTCGATCATCACTTCGTCGTCGTACTGGAACGCCTCCGCGACGGCGCCCGCGAGATCCTCGGCTTTCTTGACGACGCTGAGCCCGACTGTCGATCCCTGCTTTGAGGGCTTCACTACCACCGGCAACCCCAAAGCGGACAGGCTCTCATTCCGAAACTGCCTTCCGGCTGACGACTTCGCGTCAGCCGAGGCGCGCGTTGCCATCACCCACTCGGCAGTCAGCACCTCGCTGCGCACAAAGAGATGCTTCGAGAGATCCTTGTCCATCGCCAGCGCGCTCGCCAGATGGCCGCTCCCCGTATACGGGATTCCCGCGAGATCGAGCAGCGCCTGGATTGTCCCATCCTCGCCCGAGCCACCATGCAGGCCGAGAAAGACGACGTCCGCTTCACGAAGCGACGGAAGTACGCGCTGCATCTGCGGCAAGGTCTCACGGGCCATCCGTTCGAGCTCGGACTGAGAAGGCGGTGTCGGCTGCACCACCTTCCGCGCCAGCAACGCTTTCTCGTCCTCACGGCTGAGCGTGCCTCGCGCCGTATCGATCGCGACGACGTCGTGGCCGCGCGAGCGTAGCGCTTCGGTAACGCGCAGGCCGGACGCGAGTGATACGTCGCGCTCGGCGGAGGTCCCACCCATCAAGACGGAGATGCGCAATGCGTTAGCCCCGCGCCATGAGGTAGCTGAGCATGTCCGATCGGGTCACGATTCCCAGGACGTGACCGTTCGAGCGGACGAGCACCGCAGGATTGGATTTGGAGAGGAGCTTCGCGATCGAGTCCACGGGCTGCTGCGCATCGACCATCGGGAATGGCGGATCCATCAATTCGCTCACGGTCGCATCGAGCAGCTTCGTGTTGTCGAGGCTTTTTGCCGACAGTGACGAATCACTCACCGACCCAATACAGTTGGTGCCGTCCATGATCGGCAGCTGCGAGACGTCGTGCAGCGCCATCAGTCGAAGCGCCTGACGAACGGTCGTTCCCGGCGCGACGCTCACGACGGGCTGGTCGGTCGGCGGCTTCGTGCTGAGGACGCTTGCGAGCGTCGTCTTGTCCGCGTCGAGCAGCTGGTTCTCACGCATCCACTCGTCATTGTACAGCTTTGAAAGGTATCGCTCACCGGTATCAGGAAGCATCGTCACGACGCACGCCTCGGGATCATCGATCCGACGCGCCACATGCATCGCCACATGCACGATCAGCCCCGACGACCCGCCAACGAACAGGCCCTCCTCACGCGTTAGGCGACGCGCCATGTTGAACGATTCCTTGTCGGTCACCGTCATGAAATCGTCGATCACCGCCATGTCGAGCGTGCCCGGCACTTTGTCCTGGCCGATCCCCTCCACCTTGTACGGCGTGCCTTCTGGCTTGCTCTGCCCATGCGTCCGCCACATCTCGGCGAGGATCGAGCCTACCGGATCACCGGAAATGATCTGGACCTTCGGATTTCGCTCCTTGAGGAAGCGTCCGACGCCCGTGATCGTGCCGCCCGTGCCCGCAGCGGCGATGAAGTGCGTGATCCGGCCGTCGGTCTGCTCCCAGAGCTCCGGACCCGTGGTCGCGTAGTGCGCATCGGAGTTGGCGTCGTTGTAGAACTGATTCGCGAGGATGGCGTTAGGCGTCTCGTGCGCGATGCGCTTCGCCATCATGACGTAGTTGTCGGGATGATCGGGCGGCACCGCCGTGGGCGTCACGATCACCTCCGCGCCGAAGGCCTTCAGCAGCCGCACCTTCTCCTGCGACATCTTGTCGGGCATCGTGAAGATGCAACGATAGCCCTTGAGCGCAGCGGCGATCGCGAGGCCTACGCCCGTGTTGCCGCTCGTCCCTTCCACGATCGTCCCGCCAGCTTTGAGACGGCCTTCGCGCTCGGCGCGTTCGATGATCGGCATGCCAATCCGATCCTTCACGGATCCGCCGGGATTGAAGAATTCGGCTTTCGCGTACACCGGTGTCCGAACCCCACGCGTCACTCGATGCAGTCGGATCAGAGGCGTCCAGCCAATTGTCTCGAGGACCGAATCGTAGGGCCTGCGGTTACGCTCGCTCATCCTTTCGATCCTTGGCCCTGACCCTTCTTGAGAACCGTGTCACCAGGCAGCGGCGGCGCGCCGGGGAAGCGAAAATAGACAGGAAAGAGGATTGTCACCGACTGTGGCTCACCCTTCGTCTTTGCCGGCACGAACTGAAGTTCCTGCGACCCGCGGATTGCCGCCGAATCGAAGGGTGGGTAGCCGCTCGACTCCACCACCTGCGTCGAATCGGGCCGAACGTGTCCATCGCGATCGATGAACAGCCGCAACGTGACATTCCCCTGCACCTTCTTCGCGAAAAGCGCTTGTGGGTAATGAAACGGCAGCTCCTTGTTTAGCATCTTTGGAGCTTCGTCGGGGTGCTGCGGACCCGTCTCGAAGCTCTTCGCGAGCTTCTGCGTCTGATCCTTGTCGACGCATGCCCCGGCGAGCGCCGCCGCGACCAGAAACGCGATCAGCCGTCGAGCACCGGACCATTCCGGTTTTCGACGAGCTCTCGACTCTACTGCATCCGCGCGTGGCCTCATCGGCAGGAAATGTAAGGCGGTCTCCCCTCTACACTCCATTGCTCTCACCCGCGCTTTGCCGCCGCGGAGAGCTCCGCGAGCGTCGTCAGCGCCTCGAGTGGAGTCATGGCGTCTGTGTTGAGCGAGGCCAGACGCTCCACAAGGGCATTGGGCGCCTGAACGAAGAGACCGAGCTGATCATGCAGCCGGTCGACGTCGGTCTTGGTATTTCCGTTCGGCCGTCGCCCCGCTGCGGCGAGCTGCTCGCCCTCGAGGAGCTGCAGCACCTGCCGCGCGCGACTCAGAACTTCCCGAGGTAGGCCCGCCAACCGGCCGACTTCGATGCCGTAGGAGCGATCGGCCCCACCCGGCTGCAATCGGTGCAGGAACAGTACGTCGTCGTTCACCTCGCGCACCGCGACGTTGAAGTTGCGAACGGCTTCGAGATCTTGCGCGAGCTGGGTCAGCTCGTGGTAATGCGTCGCGAAGATCGTTTTGCAGCGCGTGCGTTCGTGCAAGTGCTCGCTCACCGCCCACGCGATAGAGACGCCATCGTACGTCGAAGTGCCACGCCCGATCTCGTCGAGCAGCACGAGGCTTCTCGCCGTCGCCGCGTGGAGGATCGCGCTCGTCTCCGCCATCTCTACCATGAACGTGGATTGGCCGCGCACGAGGTTGTCGCTCGCGCCAACCCGCGTGAACACGCGGTCCACGAGACCGATCCGTGCCGACGCGGCCGGGACGAAGCTCCCCATCTGCGCCATCAGCACGATCAGTCCGACCTGACGCAGTATCGTCGATTTGCCAGCCATGTTCGGACCGGTGAGGATGATCAGCCGCGCGTCATCCGTGAGCCGCACGTCGTTAGGTATGAACTTGTCGCGCGGCATCATCCGCTCGACAACGGGGTGGCGGCCGCCGCCGATGTCCAGGGTGAACTCGTCGATGATCTCGGGCTTCGCGTAGCCTTCACGCGCCGCAACTTCCGCGAGCGCGGCGACGACGTCGAGCAGCGCCAGCGCTCGCGCTGCGCACTGTAGCGCGCCGATTCGCTGCGCCACTTTCGTTCGCAACGCGTCGAAGAGTGACCGCTCGCGAGTCTCGATGCGCTCGCCGGCGGTGAGAATCGTCTCCTCGTACTCCTTGAGCGCGGGGGTGACGAAGCGTTCCCCATTCGTGATCGTCTGCCGCCGCTGAAAATCGGACGGTACGAGGTGGAGATTCGACCGGGTGACCTCGATGTAGTAGCCGAACACCTTGTTGAATCCAACCTTCAGCGAGGCGATCCCGGTTCGCTCGCGTTCCGCGGTCTGTATCCGCGCGATGCCGTCCTTGCCACCGTCTCGGAGCGCTCGCAATCGGTCCAGCTCCTCATCCACGCCGTTGGCGATTGTCGGCTCGTCGCCGATCGTCAGTGGCGGATGCGCCGCGATCGTGGCCTGGATCGCCTCTGCTTCGCCGGCACAGTCATCCCATTCGTCGAGCACCCGGTCGAGCAGTGGCGACGCGCCTCGTTGCCGCAGCTGCCTAACGATCTGCCGAACTTCGGGCAGTCGCGCCAGCGAGACGCCGAGCGCGGCGACGTCGCGCGGCGTGGCGCGGCCCGAAGCAATCTTCGCCCCCAGACGCTCGACATCCCGCACACCGTCGAGCGCCGTACGGAGTGCCTCACGAGAGAGCGCGTCGCCGAACAGCATCGCGACCGTCTCCAGGCGCGCCTCGATGGCAACGCGGTCGGTGAGTGGCGCCAGCACCCACTGCCGCAGCAGCCGCGCACCCATCGGCGTCACCGTTCGATCGAGCACGGAGAGCAGTGTGCCCTCCTGTCCACCGCCGCGGAGCGACTCCACCAGCTCGAGATTCCGACGCGTCATCTCGTCGAGCGACATCATCCCCGCCGCCCGGTCGATCGCTGGCCGCGCGAGCTGCGGTACGCCGCCCGGCTGCAACTCTCGGAGATATCGGATTAGGGCGCCGGCAGCGGCGATCGCCGCGCGCTCGCTCCCGCCAATGCCGAGCCCCTCGAGCGACTGCACGCGGTAGTGCCGACAGAGATCCTCGGCGGCGTTCTCCGGATCGAATTCCCAGGCCTCGCGCTCGGTGATCATCGCCTCCGCGCGGGATGGCGGCAGCGCGAGCTCCGATCGCTCCGGCAACAGAATCTCGCGCGGTGCATAACGAGCGAGCACCGCATCCAGCTCGGCAGCGTTCGTGACGCAGAGCCGCAGCTCGCCAGTCGAGACGTCGGCCGCGGCAACACCGATCGCGAGGCCGTCTTTTGCACGGCCGCCTGACCAGAGCGAGCAGATGAAGTTGTTTCTCGTTCCTTCGAGCAGTTCGTCGGCGAACGTCACGCCGGGAGTGACCGTTTCGACGACCTCGCGTCGCACGATGCCCCGGGCGAGCTTCGGGTCCTCGACCTGCTCGCAGATCGCGACTCGATAGCCGAGCTGCACGAGCCGCCGCAAATATTCCTGCACTGCCTTCACCGGCACTCCGGCGAGGGGGACGTCCGCCGCCCCACCGTTGTTGCGCGACGTCAGTGTCAGTCCGAGCACGCGCGACGCGATCTCGGCGTCATCATAGAACATCTCGTAGAACTCGCCCATCCGGAAGAAAAGGAGCGCGTTCTGGTGACGCGTCTTGATCTCCCGATACTGCTGCATGAGTGGCGTCGCCGCCTCGCCGATGCCGCTCATCGCCGCACCGGCGCCGGCGCGCTCTCGTTCTCCGTCGTCGTCACGAAGCCGGTAATTCCCTTCTCCTTGAGGTCACGCGCCGCTGCCGAAGCCGCCGCATCGGTTGTATATCGCCCGACGCGAACCCGATACGGAGCTGAGGTGCTCGGCACGACTCGGGCAACGATCCCGCGCGCGCTCAGTCGCGTGACGAGTTGCTCAGCCGCCTGCCGCGTGTCATACGCCGCCACCTGGACAGTGAACCGCGCTGATGACGATGCCGCTGCCGGCCCGGCGTTAGGCGCCGCTGGCTTTCGGTGCGACGAGTCCACAGCCGCCGAGTCGCGCCGCGGGCGCGGCTTGCTCGGCACGGTGTCACGATTCGCGGGTGGCTGTGTCGACGGGCCGCGACGCGCCGAATCGTGGTGCGGCGGCGCTTGCCGACGCGTGCTGTCGGGTCGCGCCACTGGAGGCGTCGTATCGACGCCAGCGCACCGGGCGGCGTAGTAGTCCACCTGATTACGCGTTTCCACGGCGGTGTCACCTAACGAGGCACGCGTTCTCAGGAGCACCGCGCATCCCTTGACCGGCTGATTCTGCTCCAGCAGCATCCGGCCGAGCCAGATCCCGGCGCGCGCGCGTTCGGGATCGTTCGGCCGCTGCAGCAGAAACCGTTGCAGGTGGTCGATCGCCGGATCGCGATCGCCGCGCGCCATCTCGAGCTGCGCGAGCGCAAGCAACGCATCTCCTGAGTGCGGCGAGAATGGATATTCGACGATGATACGGCGATAGTCGCGCTCCGCATCGGCGGCGGTTGACGACAATGCTCCGCGCCAGTAGAGCGCCGTCGCGTATTCCGTGGTGCCGGCGGCGGTGGTGGCGAGCGCGGAATCCACCAGCGCGCGGCCAGCCGCTCCGTTCCCTTCCGCGACGAGCCGCCGCGCGCGCAGGAAAAGCGTGTCGCGCTGATCGCTCGCCGCCGGTGCGTGGGACTTTGCTGCGCTATCCGTCGTCTGCGACGTTCCGGGCGCGGCAACGGTGAAGGTGCCGCCGGTCGCCAGCACGAGCGCGAGTCGAACGACGTTCATGCTGCGCGCTGCGATCTGAAGCTCCCCGCGGCGCACAGCGTCAGAATGAGCGATTGGAGCAGCTGCTCATCCGACGATACTCGGCTCTCCTTGAGCGCGACATCCGTCGCGAGCAGCGCGGCGAGCGCTGCATCGAGATCCGCGGCGTTCCACGCGTCGAGCGCGCGGGCCCACGCCCGAACCGCTTCACCCCAGCTTCGTCCGGTGTAGCTCGAGCTGGATTCCTTCAGGAGCGCGAAGAACTCGTTCTCCATCCGGTATGGCGGCGTCCCTGCGTCGCGTGCGGCGCGACCCCACGCCAGCGCCAGCGTCTGCGTCGAGAGGGCCATGACGATGGTCACAGCGCTCGTCTTCGGCTGCTGCAGCACATGCGGCAGGAGCTCGAGTGCGGTGGCGGATCTCCGATTCCCGACCGCGTCGAGGAGATCGCCTAACGTTTCTCCGCGCTGCACACCGACGATGGCCGACACGGCGCCCTCGTCGATGATGCGCCGCTCGTCACCGGCGACGAAGCTCGCGAGCTTGTCCAGCTCGATCCGCAGCTGCGCGAGCTCGGTGCCCACCGCATCCTGCAGCAGACTCACCGCTTCGGGCGTGATCTCGAAACCCAGGTCGTGCGCGGCGTAATACGTGATCCATTTTGGCACGCGAGCACCGGAAAGCGCGTCGAACTCGATCGCGGTCACTCGGTCGATCAGCGCCCGATCTTCTTTTGCCCCCGCGGTCGCGATGAGCACGAGCACGACGTCGCTCGCGGGATGTTCGAGATAGTGGTCGAGCGCGCGGCGCGCGTCCTTCCGCAGCGCGCCGACATCGCGGACGACCACAACGCGCCGCTCGGCCATCATTGGCGGCGTCCCGAGCAGCGAGCCGAGCTCCTCACCGGTGATCTCCGCGCCGCGCAGTGTTTCGAGATTGAAGTCCCGCGTCGCGGGTTCAACAGCCGCCTCGAGCAACTGCTTCAGCATCTCATCCTTGAGGTAGTCCTCGGCCCCGTGGAAGTAGTAGACGGGATCGAAGATGCGCGTCTGCAGTGCGGTGCGAAGCGCTTTCTGTCCGGCGGAGGTGGGAGCGGCAGCCATGCGAAGACAATATACGAAAGACGCCGCGGTCGCATCCGCGGCGTCTTTCATCTGTCATCGCGCTATCTCAGCGCTGCTTGCTGAAGCTCGACGTTGGCCATCTGTCGCGGCGCTTCATCCGCCATCAGAACCGCCGGCCAGAGGGGCATCCCCGTCGAGATCGCGGCCATGTACGCCGGAGCACTGAGTGGCGGGGCGGGAGAGGCAGGTGCGGTCGCCACGACGGGCGGCAGCGTTAGCGTCTCGGGCGCGCCGAAGTGATTCTTTGCCTCGAGCGTGGCGTACGCGAACAGCGTGAGGCCTGCCGCGAGCGCAGCGAAGCCGCCCGTCGTGAGGCGATACGCTGCCGCGGGTTCCATCGCTCCCGTGGATTGCAGCTCCGCAATCCGCTCGCTCAGCTTGGACATGAAGTCCGCCGACGGCTCGATCGGCGGAAGGTTCCGCACGATCAACAATCCGCGACGCACCGCGAGATCGTGACGTGCGCACCGACCACAAGACCGCAGATGTCGATGCATCGCTTCCATGTCGATCGCTGGAAGTACGTCATCGACAAAGCCGACATGATTCTCTCGAAACGCGCGACAATCCATCAGAGCAATTCGTTGCGTGACTGGTTCGCGTCTCGGTACCCGACAGCGCAGACGCGGTTCCAGAATTACCTGACCACAAGCCACAGGGCCAGGGGCATTTTACCTGGGGAACAAACTCAAAAATGGTACCGCGAGTTATCTGAATCATCACGCAAAAAAACCGGCGCGAATTGTCGCGCCGGCTTCTCTGTTCCTATTCGTTCAGCGAGTTGTCGCGAATCAATCGAGCCAGGGCTCGATGATCGACGCGAACGCATTTCGAGCTCGATTCAGCCGCGATTTCACCGTTCCGAGATTGCAATCCGTGATCTCCGCGATCTCCTCGTACGACTTGCCTTCCAGCTCGCGAAGCACGAAGACCTGCCGATGATGCTCCGGCAACTTCGCCACGGTATCCTCGACCAGTTGCCGGAGATGTCGTTTCCGGTAGAGGTCGTCCGGCCGAGCCGTTGTATCCTCGAACTGGAGCGGCCGCTCTTCGTCTTCCCAATTGCTCTTGATCGTCTGGAAAAGCACGAGCGGGTTCCGGGACCGATTGCGGAGTTCGTTCTTCGCCAGATTCGATGCAATCGTGTATACCCAAGTCGAGAACTTCTTCGAGCGGTCGAATCGATGAATGTGCCGGTACACCCGGATGAAGACTTCCTGGACCAGATCCTCGGCCTTCTCGCGATCCCCGATCGTTCGGTAGATGAAGTTCAACAGCCTGGTCTGATAGCGCTCGACCAGCTCCTGAAATGCACGCTCCTCTCCGCCAAGGAAGGCGGAAACGACTGCAGCGTCGTCCTGCGTGCGGAGCCTCTCTCGAATGGACGTGCCCGGAAGCGGCGCCCTCTTGAATGCGACCTCAGCCATTTGATGCCCCCTTTTGTGCTGCACCAGGGCTCGATCCGACGAATCTGAATCGATCTGGGCTCCTCCATTGTGACGTTGCACTGCGCGTCCATAGGTCATGCCCCTTCAAAAGCAGGCTATGTGCCCCATTAGACGCCGCAGGGCCTTAAGTGTTAATATGCGCTCAGGCAACGACTTGGGACCCATCAGCTCGATGCTGGGCGAGCTCTGGCGGTGCCGGAAATGTCCACTCCCGGCGACGGCTCACATGGACACGTACCGGCGCTTCCCTCTACTTCGACACGGCGGCGGGTCGCGCCGGTTGTCGACTCGCGCGCTACAGGCCTGCTCGGAAACCGGCCGCGAAAAGAATCAGCACCGCCGTCTTTCCGTCGCGAATCTCACCCTTCTTTATCAACTCCAACGCGTGCGCGAGAGTCAGCGTTTCGAGCGTCATGAATTCGTCAGCCTCACGGCGGCTCTCACCTCGGGTGAGTCCGGTGGCGATGAATCCATGAATCCGCTCGTCGATAAAGCCAGGTGTCGTGTAGAACGTGTACAGTGGCTCGATATGCGTAGCCGTACAGCCGGTCTCTTCCATGAGTTCGCGCCGGGCGCAATCCAAGGGTGACTCGTTGGGGTCGAGTCTGCCGGCTGGCACCTCATACAGAAAATCCTCGGCTGCATATCGGTACTGCTTGATCAGAAGGATCTGCGGATCGGGGCCACTCGGGTCGCTCAAGAACGGGAGCACGGCGCTAGCGCCCGGATGTCTGATGATCTCGAGCTCACCCGTTGATTGATCGGGGAACTGGACCTTGTCGATGTCGAGGTTCAGGACCCGGCCGGTGTATACGCGACGGGAGCCGAGCTTGGCGTCTCCCATCGTTAGGCGCGTCGCCCCTCGACGTCGTAACGTTGTACTGGGCCGAATGCGATCGCCTCCATCCCTTCCCGGACCGCGGCCGCGTTCCCGACGACCACCATCTGCAGCGCTTCCGGGTGCAGATGTCGTTCGGCTGCGACGAGCACGTCGCCACTCGTCACGGCTCGAACTCGTGCTCGATATTCGTCATACCAATCGTCAGGCAGGTCGTACACCACCAGGGTCGTGAGCGCCGACGCGATCGCCGAGGTCGTCTCGAAGCGAATAGGGAAGACGCCATCCAGGTAGCTCGTCGCGAGCGTCAACTCGTCCTCTGTAATCGCCGCCGAGCGAAAGCGGTCAATCTCCTTCAGCACTTCGGTGGCAGCTGCGGGCGTCACGTCGCTTGCGACCGCCGTGGCTACGACCCACGGACCTTTCTGTCGGCGCCAATCGAAATACGAGTTCGCGCCGTACGTGTAGCCGTGGACTTCCCGCAGATTGAGGTTGATGCGCGACGAGAACAGCCCGCCGAGCACGGCGTTCATGATCACCGCGGGAAAGTAGTCCGGGTGACGTCGCGGCAGTCCGACGTGACCTATCCGCAGCTCCGACTGCGGGGCGTCCGGCTTGTGGACGATGTGGAGTGCGCGGTTCCGTCGTGCCGGTTCGTCTGATGATGAAGCCGGCGTCGTCATGGGACCTCTCCAGTCGCCGAACACGGCGGCGGCCATGCGCTCTAATGCGCGCGTCTCGACGTCGCCGACTACAATCATAGTCATCGACGCCGGTGAGTAGCGCGCCTCGTAGAACCGGACAACCTCCTCGCGCGTGAGTCCACGAACGCTAGTCTCATCTCCGCCATCGGGGAGCGCATAACGAGACCGGCTGTCGTATAGGAATCGAGAAAAGAGCTCGTCCGCAAGACCGCGCGGTTCCGCCCGCTGCTGGAGTAGCTCAGCCAGGCGTTCAGCTTTGAGACGCTCCACTTCGCGATCGTTGAACCCTGGCCGGCGCAACACGGCACCCAGTAGCTCGAAGGATTCGGAAAGCTTGTCGGTGAGTGTCGAGACCGTCACTGCGGCGACATCCCAGTCGGCATGCGCGTCGATCGAGGCACCCAGGCGCTCGAAACGGTCGGTGATCGCCGTGCCCTCTGGTGACGTGGTCCCCTCGAGGAGCAGCTTGGCCGTCAGTTGCGCCAGACCCGATCGTTGCGGCGGATCCGCGACGGCGCCCGCGTCGACGACGACACTGATCGTCACGATCGGCAACTTCGAGATCGGCGCCACGATCAGCTTCATGCCGTTAGGCAGCGCGCCGCGGTCGAATCGCGGAAACTGATACGGTCTCGGCTCCCCGGCCCTGGGCCGAGGCAGCCGCTCCGTCGTCGCGATGCCGGTCACGACTGCGCCGCGGACGCGATGCCGGCTGCGAGCTCGTCGGAGGGTACCGCCTCGCTCTCGCCTTCGGTTTTCGGCACGAACAGAAGGCTCGAGCGATTGTTCTCCCCGAGTCGCTCCCGTACGAATGTGTTGACGGCATCGACGGTCACCGACTCGTACCGCTGCACCTGTGTGTTCACCAGTTCAGGATCTTTGAAATACGTCGCGAACATCGACAGGCGGTCGGCGCGGTCACCCGCCGACTGCATGGCCGCAATGAATTCGGTTTGCACGAGCGCGACCGCACGCGCGACTTCTTCCTCCGTCACGCCATCCCGCACCAGGACGTCGACCTCATCGGCGACATCGCGCTCGAGCGTTTCGGCACTCACCGAGGGCCGCGCGGTCACGTCGATGACGAAGAGATCGCTGGCCTTTGTCAGGTCGTACGTGAAAGCCTGGGCCTCAGCGGCGACCTGCCGCTCCCGTACCAGACGCCGATAGAGCCTGCTGCCCTTTCGCGAGCCGAGTATGGTCGCGCAGACGCTGGACGCGTAGTACGCCTCTGTCCCGAACGCCGGCGCACGGAACGCGAGGAAAAGCCGCGATAGCATCACGTCGTCCTCGACGACGACGCGCTTCCACTCGCCAAAGGTCGCCGGCAGTTCCATATCGGGCAGCGGCGGCTTGCTGCGCCCGGATGGGATCGCACCGAAGTATCGCTCGACGAGCCGCCGCGCCTCGACGCGGTCGAAATCGCCCGCGAGGGAGAGCACGGCGTTGTCGGGTGTGTAGTAGGTGGCGAAGAAGTGCTTGATGTCGTCGAGACTCGCCGCGTCGAGATCGGACATCGAACCGATGAGCGAGTGATGAAACGGATGCTCTTCAGGGAATGCCAGTGCCGGCAACCGCTCCCACCATGTGCCATAGGGTTGGTTGTCCACCGACCACCGGCGCTCGTTCTTCACGACGTCTCGCTGCGTATCCAGCTTCTGCTGCGTCATCGCCGGCAGCAGCCAACCCATGCGGTTCGCCTCCAGCCAGAGCACGAGCTCGAGCTGATTGGAAGGGACGGTCTCGAAGTAGTTGGTTCGGTCCAACCAGGTCGAACCATTCAACGTGCCACCTGCGCGCTGGATCAGCTCGAAATGCTCGTTCGCGCCGACGTCTGCGGATCCCTGAAACAACATGTGCTCGAACAGGTGCGCGAATCCGGTGCGCCCCGGGCGCTCGTTCGCGGAGCCCACGTGGTACCAGAGGTTCACGGCAACGATCGGCGCCGTGTGATCCTCGGAGAGCGTGACGAACAAGCCATTCGGCAACCGAAAGGTTTCGATTGGAATACGCATCTCGGTAAATTGCACTCCTCGACACTCGTCAGGAACCCTGCCTCCCTCGACGGCCTTCGGCATCTCGCATCACGTGTTCTGGTTCGTCGTGCTGATAGCGGCCGTTGTCTACCTGTTGCTGCTCACCGTACTCTGGCAGCATCAGGAGCGGATCGTCTTCCAGCCGCCTCCCGCATCGTCGAATCGCACGTCGCCGCACGCCGGCAGCGAGCAGGTGCGGCAGGTCTCGTACCGAGCCGAGGATGGTATTGAGCTCTTTGGCTTTCTTGTCGGTGACGTCGAGCGCGCAGAGGTGGTGCTCATTGCATTCCACGGCAATGCCGATCTCGCGCGCTTTCTCGTTCCCTGGGCACAGGCGGTGACCCGCGTGGCGAGCGTGGCCGTATTGCTTCCCGAGCTGCGCGGCTACGACGGTCTGCCAGGCCGACCTACCTACCAGGACGCCGCACGCGATGCTCGTGCGGCACGAGACTTCGTCACGCGCGAGCTATCGGTTCGGGACGACCGCCTTGCGTATTTCGGCCACTCGCTCGGCAGCGCGATCGCGGCGGAGCTTGCGGCCGAGTCCACTCCTGTTGCGCTCCTTCTGCAATCGCCGTTTTCGTCGGCCCGAGCGATGGCGCGGCGCATGGCCCTTCCCGGGTTATCGCTGTTCTGGCCGCTCGTCTCTCGCGTGCACTACGACACGGAAGGTCGCGTTCGTACGCTCGCCGCACCGGTGTCGGTCGCGCATGGTCTGAAAGACGTGATCGTGCCCGTCAGAATGGGCCGTACCGTGTATGAGGCGGCTGGGAAAAAAGGTGCGCTACTCCTCGTGCATGGCGCCGGGCACAACGACGTCGCTGAGCGCGCCCCCGGGGATTACTGGAGTTGGTTCCGCTCTGCCCTCGGCCAATGATCGCTCAGCGGCCCGGATGCTCGAACAGCAGCGTCAGAGGCACCTTCACTGATTCGCTCAGGGCGTAGCGCCACGATTCCGTCGAACTCGAGGAGATCGGGCTGGTTCGCGTTGGCGACGTGCGCGGCACCAACGCGAAGCGCCGAGCCAGGATCGACAGCCTGAGCATGTGAAAGGGATCGCTAACGAGGATCACCTCCCGGCCATGCACAGTGTCCATCATCGCGGCGACACGCTGCATGGATTCCGCCGTCGTTCGTCCGCGCGTCTCGGTAAGGATGGCGGTGTCCGGTACGCCATGCTTCACGGCATAACGCCGACCCACCGCCGCTTCGCTCGTCGTGTCGCCGTCGCCCATCCCGCCGGTGAAGACGAGTCGGGGCGCGAGGTGACGATTCCATAACGAGAGCGCGTGGTCGAGGCGAGCCTTCAGCACCGGCGACGGCCGGCCGTCGTATTGGGCCGCCCCCAAAACCACGATCGCGTCGGCCTGACCCGCGTCGTCGCGGCGCTCCCAGAGGAGTACCGCCGCCAGCGAGGCGAGCCACGCGAGCAAGACGAGCAAGACGAGTATCGTCGTTAGGCGTGCGAAGAGGCTCGGGCGATTCGAAGGGGACACGGCGGCGATTGTCGGGGGTCGGCCGGGTCGCCGCAGCACGCGGCGCCCTCCGCACCCATCAAAGCTCTCGCCCGTGTCATCACTCCGCCAGACTGAGCATCGCAAGCCAGAAGACATCGAACGCGACACGAGATGGCGTCGATACGCGTTCCTCTCCACTCGCGAGTCCCTTGCGAATGGCCAGTCCATCGACGAAAGCAACGTGCACGGTAGCGAGCATCGCGGGCTCGATGCGGGGCCGCAGCTCGAGGATTGCGAATAGGCGCTGTATCGTTTCCTGCGCCGCCGCCTCTCGCGCAGCCGCGGCCGCACGCGCTGCCGCCTGCACCGCCGGCCCGCGATACGCATCCAGCTCGAGAAGTACGTTGATCGAGCCGCGCTCGAGCTCTCCCTCCAGCCATGCCCACAGCGCGTCCACTGCCAACGGATTGTGCTCGTGCTCGAACCGTCGAAGTGCTTCTCGCTCGCGCGCCACGACGCCACGCGCGAGATGGTCGATGAGCCGGGCGAGGAGCGTCTCTTTGTCGACGAAGTGATAGTGGATGAGCGCCTTGCTTACGCCGGCGTCTCGCGCGATCTCGCTCAACGCGAGCGCGGCGGCGCCGTTCGATGCGACGCGACGCGCCGTCGCGTCGAGGATCCGCTGCGTAGCGGAATGATCAGCGTCTTCGGAACGCAGACGATTATTGCTCGCCGCCGCTCGGCCGCTGGAACACGACCGTCAAGCGGACGCCGTCCTGTGCCATCAATGCCGGCTCCCAACCGCCGCGACTGCGCTCGTTGAGGAGATCAGTGAGCGCATCCTCGTCATCCCGCGTGTGTCGCGTGAGCCGAAGGATGACGGCTTGGTATTCTTTCATTCGCGCGAAATTAGTAGCTTCCCCGCCATGGACACCACCCCCGCGTACCCCACACTGCGCATCGTCTCGCACCCGCTGATTCAGCACAAGCTCACCATTCTGCGCGATCGTGGGACGCCGACCAAGATCTTCAAGGAGCTGGTCGACGAGATCGCGATGCTCATGGCATACGAGGCGACGAACGATCTCGCCCTCGAAGCCGCGCCAGTCGATACGCCTCTCGAGCGGACGGTCGGACAGCGCGTGAGCGGGAAGAAGCTCACGCTCGTTCCGATCCTTCGCGCCGGGCTCGGTATGGTGGAGGGGATCTACCGCTTGGTGCCCGGCGCGCGGGTTGGCCACATCGGTCTGTACCGGAATCACGACACGCTGGAGCCAGTGGACTACTACTTCAAGGTTCCCGGCGACGCCGCGGAGCGAGACTTCTTCCTGCTCGATCCTATGCTGGCCACCGGCGGCAGTGCCGTCGCCGCGGTGTCGTCGCTCAAACGCGCCGGCGCGACGCGTATTCGCTTTCTCTGTCTCGTAGCGGCCCCAGAAGGGGTGCGGCGTCTGGCCGGCAACCACCCCGACGTCACAGTGTACTGCGCCGCTCTCGATCGCGCGCTCAACGACCAGGGCTATATCATGCCCGGTCTTGGCGACGCCGGTGATCGCCTCTTCGGTACGCGCTGACGTCGACTTGTTAGGCGCAAGGGCGAAGGGCAGTGAGCGTGCGCGCAGCGCACGCGACTCCAGATAGATAGGCATTTGGGAGCGAAGCGACCAAATGCGAAGCGACCAAATGCGAAGCGACCAAAACGCGAAAGGGGTGCCGCCCCCGGCACCCCTTTCCCTCCCTTCCTTCTCACCCCACATCACACGCCCACGCCCGCACCACCCACGCCCGCCAAATCAGCCGAACCACTCTCTCGGGCAATCGCGCTGCTGGCGTGCCGCGTCGATCACCCACTGCTGTGTGTGCGCGTCCACCACCTCCGACGCGACGCGGTTGAACCACTCCGCCGCCAGCTTCGAGTCTCCCACTCGTCGCCACAACTCGCCGACGAGATAGGTGAGCACCGCCCGCTCATCCCGCGCCACACCGTCGAAGCTCTGCAGCGACTCCTCGAACTTCCACGCTGCCTTGCGGCGGAAAAACCGCTCCGCTTCGATGTCCCCTTCGTCCACACAACACCACGCCGCTCGCAACAACAGATCGGCCACGTGCCGAGGCTCCATGCCCTGCCAGTCGGCAACCTTCGCCGCGGCCTCGTACTTCTCCGACCCGGACACAGGACCGGTAGCAATCGCCGGCGCGAGCTCGTTCCACACGCGCTCCTTGAGCACGGGTGAGACGTCGGCATCTTCGGTGAAGTCGCGCTCCGATCCCGAGTACCCACAGCGGCTGCACGTGTGGATCAGATACGGCAGCGGTTGGGTCCCCGCAGCTCGCTCGTGAAAATCGGTGCGCTTTCCACCGAAGGAATTCGTCGACACCACTGCCTGCGATCGAAACCGATTCTCGCAGATGGGGCACTGCAGGTCGATTTGCTGAAGCGTCGTCATGGTGCATCTCCAACCATGTGTTGCGTGCTGCTGACAGCATGAAAGGGAAAAA
>Ga0136846_1243620_pt1 | contig 17345 bp, 19 predicted proteins | sample HopSoiMetagenom2_FD_96841 | JGI IMG/M metagenome (GOLD analysis project Ga0136846, IMG submission 96841) | Grasslands soil microbial communities from Hopland, California, USA - 2 Assembly 2016 (version 4) | ecosystem: Environmental > Terrestrial > Soil > Grasslands | place: USA: Hopland...
ATGATCCTGGGCCTGGCTGGATTGGTCGCATCACCCGAGACGAGTGCTGAGCCACCGGCACTGGTGATCGTGCTGATCCTGGGCATGACGGCGCTGTGCTACGCGGTCTTCCAGCTTACCGTGCCAGTCGCAGCGGCGGCAATGGGTGGGGCGTCGCGGCTCTTGGTGCGCAGCTGGGAACGTGGGCGGGGCGAGTATCTGCGCATGCTCCCATTCGTCTTCGCCGTTCTAGCCGGTTTTGCAGTCGTCATTCTCGCGGGGCAGTTTGTTGTGGGGTCGATGATTGCAGCAGCTTTCGGCGCGCCTGACACGGGGAGCCTGTCCGCGCTCCTGATTTCACTGACGGTGGCGCTGATCCAGTCGGTCTTCACCGTCATCTTTGGCGTAATGCTGGCACGGATCTACGTTCAGCTTGTGGGGCGCGGGGCTGCGTCGGTTCCGAGCAGCGGCGCCTGAGGGGCGCAGTCTTTCGGCAGAATGTCGAGAAGGCGTGGGTCGGGGAAGCGTTCCACTGCACGCTTAAAGGGCGTGAAGCCGGCTCGGCGATACGCTGAAAGGGCGGCCGGATGGTCCAGCGTGCAGGTGTGCACGTGGACGCGGCTAACGCCGTCACGCCAGGCGCGGCGAACAGCTTCTTCAAGCAGCCACTTGCCATGCCCCAGGCCCGATAGCTCAGGGATCAGCCCGACGAAGGCGAGCTCGCACTCGCCGGCTTCGCGGAAGTCGAGCTCGAGCATACCGACGTCGCGGCCGTTGCCGTCCTGAACGGAGAACAGCTCGACCTGCCGGTGCTGGACGATGGCTTCGAGCTCGGCGTCATCAAGGGTGAGCCGCGAGAACCACAGCCAAGGTGAACCGACGAGGCGAAACAGCCTGCGGTAGCGTTCGGCGCTAGCGTTGGTCAGGCGAAGCAGATCTAGGGTGGAGCTTGGCGGCGCAATCTCGGGCCGCTCGCGCATTTCGAGATATGTGACGACCGCCGCGAGCTCGTTGCCGGAAAGCGCTTCGTAGCTCATTTCCACCTCGCTAGCGGGGGCAGGCTCATCAGGATCGCGTCGACGTTGCCGCCGGTCTTCAGCCCAAACAGGGTGCCGCGGTCATAGAGCAGGTTGAACTCGACGTAGCGGCCCCGGAATTCGAGCAGGCGTTCCATGTTTACGTCAGTGAAGAGCGTATCCATGCGCTTGCGCACGAGTTGCGGGAAGATGTCGAGGAAGGCCTCGCCTACGTCGCGGGTAAAGGCGAAATGAGCGTCAAAATGGTCTTCGAGATAGTCGTAGAAAATTCCGCCGACGCCGCGCGCGACGTTGCGGTGCGGTAGCCAGAAATATTCCTCGGCCCATTTCGAGAAGCGCGGGTAGAAGGTCGGGTCGTGAGCCGCGCAGGCTGCGCGAAGGCGGGCGTGGAAGGCTTCGGTGTCCTCCACGTATGGAATTGCCGGATTGAGGTCCGCGCCACCGCCGAACCAGCGCTTGGTCGTGCACAGGAAGCGCGTGTTCATATGGACCGCGGGCACGTGCGGGTTGACCATGTGAGCAACCAAGCTGATTCCGGTGGCGAAAAAGCTGGGGTCTTCACTGGCGCCGGGAATGTTGCCCGCGAACTCCGGGCTGAATTGGCCGTCGACAGTGGAGACGTTGACGCCGACTTTTTCGAAGACCTTGCCGGCCATCTGGCCGCGAACTCCGCCGCCTCCGGGTTCACCGCTGGCGTCAGTCCGATCCCATGGCGTGTAGGCGAATACTGCGTCCGAGCCGGCTTCCCGCTCGATCTCTTCGAAGGCCGCACAAATCCGGTCGCGGAGCGATTCGAACCAGTCACGGGCGGCCTGTTGCTGATCGTCGAGCTCAAGCATTGGCGGCGTCATTGCGGACAAGCGGGCCAACGTGCAAGGTGAGGGCAGGGGATAGGGGGCCAACCGATGTCGTCCATGCTGCTCGCGCTTCTGGTTCCGATCGTCCTCGCGACTCTCGTCTTCACCGTTGTGCTGTTCAGGGCGGCGATCGTGCGAAAGGCGTGGCCGAGCCCGGAGACGCTTGGCCTCGGCGCCGTCGTCTGCTTCTTCGATACGCTCGGCATCGGCTCGTTCGCGCCGACCACCGCCTGGCTGAAGTTCAGGCGCCTCACTCAGGACCGGCTGATCCCGCCGACCATCCTGGTCGGACTTACCGCCGGCGCCGTCGTCGAATCGATCATCTTTCTCCTGAAGCTGGGGGTGAAGGTCGATCCGGTTTTGCTCGTCGGCTGCGTTGTCGCCTGCACGACGGGAGGGCTGATCGGCGCGCCTCTGGTCCACAAGACGCGGGTCTGGATCGTCCAAAGTATCGTCGCGGTCGGGCTGACGCTGGCGGCGATCGCCTACGCGATGACGAACCTCAACATGTTCCCCGGCGGCGGTAGTGCCTCGTCCCTCTCGGTCACGCTGACTGTCGTCGCGATCGTGGCGAACTTCGGCTTCGGGCTGTTGCTCAACTACGGAGTCGGCAATTACGCGCCAACGCTGGTCGTGCTCAGCCTGATGGGAATGGACCCGCATCTCTGCTTTCCGATCATGGCGGGCGCTGCTGCGCTGATGGGTGCGACCTCGAGCATTAGGCACATCAACACCGGGAACCTCGACCTGCGCGTCGTCATGGGGCTGACGATCGGCGGCATCCCGGCGGTCTTCATCGCCGCCTACCTGGTCGTGTCGATGCCGCTGGAGTGGCTGCGCTGGCTGGTGCTGATTGTCGTCCTTTACGCGGCTACCATCATGTTTCGCGCAGCCATGCTCGGCCGGCGGGAGCACGATGCAGAACCCGCAACGGCGGCAATCGCGGAGTAAGCGTCGGAACCGTTGCGCGGGCGGCTCATTCTTGTGCGCGAGGGGGCGTCACGAGGAGGCGAAAGTCATGCGCTCCATCCTGTTGTACTTCATCGGCATTCCGATCCCCATCATCCTGCTGCTTGCCCTCTGCACGCATCATTTCTGACCTGAGTTAGGTTCGGGAACGCTCCCTGCCGCGGGAGCGCTGGGCGCATATGCGCGTCCATTGTCTCAGGTGCGGCACCGATTGCCCATTTGGCGGTGCCCTGTTCGACGGTTTCAGCAAGGGGCTGTTCGGGCTCATTCCCTGCGCGGCGCAGCTGGTCGAAACCAATGACGGCCTAGTGCTGATCGACACGGGTTATGGGACAGAGGACGTTCGTCACCCTCATCCCCGGCTGAGCGTCCTGTTCCGGGCGATGCTGAACATTCGCTTCGACCTCGCGGAGACAGCCATCGAGCAGGTGAGGGCGCTGGGCTACAAGCCGAGCGAGGTTCGGCACATCGTACTGACTCACCTCGACTTCGATCATGCCGGCGGAATTGAGGATTTTCCGCAGGCGCGGGTTCACGTTATGGAGGTCGAGAAACATGTCGCCGAGACCAAGCGCCGGGGTTTCGTGGCGCGGCGGCGCTATCGGCCGGCGCAGTGGGACGATGTTCGCGACTGGCGGACCTATGCAAGTGGCGGCGAGAAGTGGTTCGGGTTCGATGCGGTACGGCAGTTAGACGGCCTTCCGCCCGAGATCCTCTTCGTGCCGATGCCCGGCCACACCTGGGGGCATGCCGGCATCGCAATCGATACTCGTGGCGGATGGGTGCTCAACGCCGGTGATGCATATTTCTATCGTCGCGAGCTGGACCGCGACCGCCGCCGCTGCACGCCCGGGCTGCGGTTCTACCAGAACCTGATGGAGGTCGATCGACGGTCGAGGTTCGCCAATCAGGAACGCCTGCGCGAACTCAAGCACGACGAGCTGGCGAGGGTCAGGATCTTCTGCTCGCATGACGAGAAAGAGCTGGAGGCGATGCAGTCGTTGTCCGGTAGTGGACCGTCCACCAGGTCCCGGAGCGCCTCGGCCGACAGGCTGCGACCCTCTATCGCCTAGCCTTCAGCCCACTCCTTGGTGCGATCGACGATGTTCAGCTCGCGCAGGAGCGCGTCGACGCTTTTCGTCAGTTCGGGCAGGAAGGTGATCTGGTGGCGTGCGCCGCGGTAGGCCTCGGCGATCAGGATGGCGTCGAGCAGGATCGGGACCACCACGCTTTCGGGATCGTCCAGCTCCGACAGGCCACGCAACCGCTCCAGCACCTTGCGCCGGGCCGCATCGGGATCGTTCATCGCTTCGGTCCGGCCGATGAACCACGTCATCACGCTCACTCCTTCGGGAAAGCGGTTAGGATATCGAAGTGTCGGTTGGCGGGAAGCTCGGGCGGGCGCAGTGGAAAGCCGGTTCGGCGCAACGCTGGTTTACGAGGGGCTGGAGCTGTCGGCGAACGGAGGAGGCGCGAACGGCTGCTCGGCCCAGGTCTTCAGCTTATGGCTGCGCAGCCAAAGCTCCATCGGCCTCCCGTCAAACCAGCCCGAGGCGATATCGATGGCTGCAGCATCACTGTCCGCGACGAAGTCGCGGCGATGATCGATGTTACCGCTGAAGCGGTCCATGAAGTACAGGCGATAGCCTTTCATTACCCCACCCCGAGTCGCCAGAATAACACTTATCCACAGCCCAAACGATTCGTTGTTGGCGCGGCTAGGGGAATCGACCGATTTCCGGCCTTGGCACAGCAGATGTGCCTCGCTATCAGGCCCGCCAATCGCGCCGGCGCCCAGTCGGAGCGGCGTCGCTTACTGCCCATCCGGGCAGGTCCAAGAGACAAGCGTCATAAAGGGGTAGAATGGCCACCACGAAGGCTTCCGCTGGGGTTACCGAAGAGACGACCGGGGACGGAGTCCACAAGGACATTCGGCGCCGCGACTTCCTCAACGTCGCCGCAGTCAGTTTCGCGGGTGTCGGCACCGTCGCCGTCCTAGCACCGCTCGTCATCCAGATGAGCCCGTCGGCGGACGTGCTCGCGCTGTCCACGACCGAGGTCGACATCTCAAAGGTACAGCCGGGTCAGGGCATCAAGACCCAGTGGCGCAAGCAGCCGGTGTTCGTCCGCAACCTGACGGCCAAGGAAATCCAGGAAGCCAACGCGGTCAGCATGTCCGACCTGCGCGACCCGGAGACCCTGGCGCAGCGCACCAAGCCCGGCCACGCCAATTGGCTGATCACGCTCGGCGTCTGCACTCACCTGGGCTGCGTTCCGCTGGGCATCGGCGAGGGCGAGAACAAGGGGCCGTATGGCGGGTATTTCTGCCCATGCCACGGCTCGATGTACGACACCGCGGCTCGCATCCGGCAGGGGCCCGCGCCGAAGAACCTCGCGGTTCCCGAATACAAGTTCACGTCGCCGACGACTGTTCAGATCGGCTGAGGGGGTTAGCGGACACATGAGCTTTTCCTGGGCCAAGCCCTACGAACCCAAGCACCCGCTGGCACGCTGGCTCGACGAGCGCCTGCCGCTTCCGCGCCTTGTATATGGCGCGATCGGCGGCGGCTATCCGGTGCCGCGCAACCTCAATTACTTCTGGAACTTCGGAGTCCTCGCCGGGATCTTCCTGACGATCCAGATCGTGACCGGCATCGTCCTCGCGATGCATTATTATGCGACCGCCGACGGCGCCTTCAATTCGGTCAACCAGCTGATTATGCGCGACGTCAACGCGGGCTGGCTGCTCCGCTACGCGCACATGAACGGCGCCAGCTTCTTCTTCATCGTCACCTACATCCACATTTTCCGCGGCCTTTATTACGGTTCGTACAAGGCGCCGCGCGAGCTGGTGTGGATGCTCGGCCTCGTCATCTACCTGCTGATGATGGCAACGGCGTTCATGGGTTACGTGCTGCCATGGGGGCAGATGAGCTACTGGGGGGCGCAGGTCATCACCGGCTTCTTCTCGGCCTTCCCGGTCATCGGCGAGCCGATCCGCGTCTGGCTGCTCGGCGGTTATGCTCCTGACCAGGCGGCGCTGACGCGCTTCTTCTCGCTGCACTATTTGCTTCCGTTCGTGATTGCGGGCGTCGTGATCCTGCACATCTGGTCGCTGCACATTCCGGGATCGGGAAACCCCACCGGCGTCGATGTGAAGGACGAGAAGGACACGCTGCCGTTCCACCCATATTACACGGCGAAGGACGGCTGGTTCGCAGCGGGCTTCCTGCTCGTTTACGCGCTCGTCACGTTCTACGTGCCCAACTACCTCGGCCACCCGGACAACTACATTCCGGCGAACGCGCTCGCGACGCCGGCGCACATCGTGCCTGAGTGGTATTTCTGGCCGTTCTACGCGATCCTTCGCAGTTGCACGTTCAACCTGTTTTGGATCGACGCGAAGCTGTGGGGGGTGCTGGCCATGTTCGGCTCGATCCTGCTGCTGTTCTTCCTGCCGTGGCTCGACAAGTCGCCGGTCCGCTCGGGCAATTACCGGCCGATGTTCAAGCGCTTCTTCTGGCTGCTGGTGATCGACGTGATCATCCTCGGTTATGTCGGCGGCGCTCCGATCGTCTGGTGGCGCACGGCGCTCGGCCAGATCGCCGCGGCCTATTATTTCCTTCACTTCCTCGTGATCCTGCCGCTGGTTTCGGCGTTCGAAACGACCGACCCGCTGCCCAATTCGATCAGCGAGAGCGTGCTTTCGGGCGATGCCCGCGAAGCGCCTGTGGCAGTTGCCGGCTAAGGGGGCAGATCAGAAAATGTTTCTTCGTGCGATCCTTGGCTTCATCGGCTTCATCTTCGCCCTCGCGCTGATCCTGTCGCTCGGCAGCGGCCTGAAGACCTACTTCCAAAATCCGCCGGCACCGCTGGCGGCCGAAGAGTTCCACAAGGAGCCCAAACCGCTGCACCTGTCGAGCGACGGGCCCTTCGGCAAGTTCGACAAGGCGCAGCTGCAGCGCGGGCTGCAGGTGTACACCGAGGTCTGCTCGGCCTGTCACAGCCTGAAGCTGGTCTCGTTCCGCGATCTCAAGGACCTCGGCTACAACGACGCCGAAGTGAAGGCCTTCGCCGGATCGGGCAAGCAGTGGAAGATCGAGGTTCCGTCGATCAATCCGGAGACGGGCGAAGCGGCAACCCGCAAGGCGCTGCCGTCCGACACGTTCCCGGCACCGTTCGCGAACGAAACCGCGGCGCGGGCGGCGAACAACAACGCGCTTCCGCCGGACCTATCGCTGATCACCAAGTCGCGTGAGGGCGGGGCCGCCTATGTCTATTCGCTGCTGACCGGCTGGGCGAACCAGCAGGGTTACCGGAACGAGAAGGGCGAAGAACTGCTCAAGAAGTTCCCCGACGCGAAGACGCCGCCGGGCCTGCACTTCAACCCGTACTTCGCGAACCTCAACATCGCGATGCCGCCGCCGCTGACGACGGACGGGCAGGTGACCTACGCGGATGGCACGAAGCCGACCGTCGACCAGATGGCCAAGGACGTCTCAGCGTTCCTGGTGTGGACCGCGCAGCCGGATCTGGAGCGGCGTCACGCCGCCGGCCTGGCCGTTGCGCTCTTCCTGCTGATCGCCACGATCCTCGCTTACCTCGCCAAGCAGCAGATCTGGCATAGCGACGAGCGTCCGGCGGTTCGGGAAACCGGTGTCCTGGATCCCGAGAACCAGGCGAAGACCAGCCGCGCCAAGGCGAAAGCGAAGATCGCCGGCTAAGTCCCTAACGGGACTCGGTAATTCAGCGAGCGTTCACGCGTCGAAGCGCTTTCGCGAGCATGTTCCTCCGTTGTTCTGGAGTCCATGACATGCGCGTTTCGAAAATTCGGCTTGGCATTCTCGCTGCGGCGAGCGGCCTTGTCCTGGGCGGCTGCGCCTATGGTTATGACGGTTACGGCGGCTTCGGCGGCGTAAGCGTCGGCTACAATTCCGGCTATGGGTACGGCAGCTATGGCTACGACCCATACGGCTATGCCGGATACGGCTACGATCCGTATGGCTACGGCTACGGTTACGGCTCCCCCTACGGCTGGTACGATGGCTTCTACTATCCCGGCAGCGGGATCTACGTGTACGACAGCTATCGCCGCCGGCACGCGTGGAACGACACCCAGCGCCATTACTGGCAGGACCGCACGAGCCATTGGCGCGATCGTCGCGGCAACACGAACGCGACAACGACCGTAGTCACTCCGCGCGAGAATTGGAGCGGGTTCGACCGCAGCCGCACGCGCAGCTCTGATACTACGCGCTCGTCCGACAACGGACGCTGGTCGGGCCGTTGGGACGGCCGCTCGTCGAGCCAAAGCTCATCGAGCAGCGACACCACGACGCGCTCCGACCGTGGGTGGCACAGCCGTCACGGATCGAAGAACGATTAATCGACTTAGGCGGCCGTCTTTCCGGACGGCCGCCGGCTGATCAGGACTATCGACGTAAAGCGCATCACCGGGACGTCGTCCTGGTTGGTGACAATCGTCTCGGTCCGGAACGAGCCCATCTCAGGACGCGACCGGGACGGTGTCTTGTCGACGATCTTGCCGTTCACGTGCAGCGTGTCGCCCGGATAAACCGGCTTCAGCCAGCGCAGTTCGTCGATGCCGGGTGAGCCGAGGCCCGCCTGGTCGCTATCGACAACTTTCCGGGCAATGACGGCCATGGTCATCGCGCAGGTATGCCAGCCGCTTGCGGCCAAGCGGCCGAAGTGCGTTTGCGCCGCTGCTTCATCGGACAGGTGGAAGGGTTGCGGGTCGTATTTGCGAGCGAATTCCAGCACCTCTTCACGAGTGACATCGTAGGAGCCGAAGTAGGTTTCGGCGCCGATCTCAAGGTCTTCGAAATAGCGCATTGCGAGGGCGATAGCGGGGAGCGTGGCTTCGCGCTACATTTCGGCCGTGGCGACCCAAGCACCTTCTTTGAATACAGGTCATTGGCACCCGCGGCTCCTCGAAGCGGCGATGGCGATGAACGAGAACCGGCTCGACATTGCCGAACGGCTGCTGAAGCCGCACCTTAAGGAAGATCCGTTCGACGTGGCGGCCATGCGAATGCTGGCCGAACTAGCGGCGCGGATCGGTCGGTTGAAGGATTCCGAGGCGCTTCTTCGAAGAACGGTTGAACTTGCGCCTTCATGGACTGTCGCAAAGGCCAATCTCGCCCTTGTGCTCGGCCGGACGGGCCGGCCGGCCGAAGCAATGACCCTGCTCGAAGATGTGTTCGCAGCGGAACCAGATTGGGTTGGTCATTGGAACCTCAAGGCAGCAACGCTTGGCCGGCTCGGGGATTTCGACGAGGCGATCGGCCTGTACGAAGACGTGCTCAAGAAGGCACCAAACCAGCCTCGCGTGTGGCTCAGTTACGGCCATATGCTGAAAACGGTCGGCCGGCAGGACGAAGGCGTTGCTGCTTACCGCAAGGCGATCGAGTTGCAGCCGACGCTGGGCGAAGCCTGGTTCAGCCTTTCGAATCTGAAGACTCTTCGCTTCTCCGAGCAGGACATAGCAGCAATGGAAGCGGCGCTCTCCTCCCGCGATTTGTCGCCGGACGATCGGTTTCACATCGACTTCGCACTGGGGAAGGCGATGCATGACGCGGGGCAGACCGACGAAGCGTTCGGCCATTATTCGAAGGCCAACGCCCTGCGGCTGGAAATGCGGCCGTACGATCCCGCGTACATCACGCGATTAGTCGACCGGTCGATTGCGGCTTTTACGGCCGAGACCTTCGCCGGACGGCCCGGAGGTTGCGATGCCTCCGATCCCATCTTCATCGTCGGAATGCCGCGTGCTGGGTCGACGCTTGTCGAACAGATTCTCTCTTCGCACAGCCAGGTCGAAGGAACGTCGGAACTGCCAGACTTGCCGGTGATCGCACGACAGAATGGCCAGTACCCAATCAGCGTGTTGAGGCTGGTCCCCACGGAGCGAGAGGGTCTAGGTCGGCAATATCTTAAGCAGGCGAGCGTGCAGCGCCGCACCGCCAAGCCGTTCTTCATCGACAAGCTGCCGAACAACTGGATGTTCGTCCCGCTTATCCAGCTAGTGTTGCCGAACGCGAAGATTATTGATGCCCGCAGGCACCCGCTAGGCTGCTGTTTCTCCAACTTCCGGCAGCATTTCGCCAACGGACAGGACTTCACCTACGACCTCAGCAACGTCGGGCATTACTACTCGGATTACGTGCGACTGATGGCGCACATCGAGACTGTCCTCCCCGGCCGCGTTCATCGCGTAATCTACGAGCGGATGGTAGACGACACGGAGGCTGAGGTCCGCGCGTTGCTCGACTATTGCGGACTGCAGTTCGAGCCAGCGTGCCTCGAGTTCTACAAGACCGAGCGCGCGGTGCGGACCGCCAGCAGCGAGCAGGTCCGCAAGCCCATCTACCGGGATGCAACGGAGGACTGGCAAGCTTACGAGCCATTCCTCGGGCCACTCAAGCGCGCGCTCGGTGTAGTGCTGGATGCTTATCCGGACGCGCCCGCGTCTTTCACGCAACGGTAGGTCGATAATTGTCACGCGTCCGTCATAACCCCGATTGACAAGCGCGCAGCCCTCTGTCGCTATGGCGACACCTAGGCCGAATGGGGGCATTCGATGACTGACCGCACCTTCCGCGCTCTCGCGCTCGGATTTCTTGCAAGCACCGCCATTGTTTCTCCTGCATGGGCGCAAAACGCTCAGCCGCAGACAACTGGCCAATCGCCGGCGCCGGGGACGAACGCGACGGACGTGATTGCGCCATCGGCCCAGGTTCAGGCGGCCCAGGACGGCAACACCCCTGACCAAAGCGAAATCATCATCACCGCGACGAAGCGGGAGGAGAATCTTCAGAACGTTCCGATCGCAGTTACGGTGCTTGGAACCCGCAAGCTCGACCAGCTAAACATCTCGAACTTCGAAGAATATACGAAGCAGCTGCCGTCGGTCACGTTCCAGACTGCCCAACCGGGTTTTACCACGGTCTACATGCGCGGCGTCGCGACAGGCGGCGATGGCAACCACTCGGGTTCATTGCCTTCGGTCGGCATGTACCTCGACGAGCAGCCGGTCACGACGATCGGCGGAACACTCGACGTCCATATCTACGACATTGCGCGCATCGAAAGCCTCGCTGGTCCGCAGGGCACGCTGTACGGAGCCTCCAGCGAGGCCGGCACGATCCGGATCATCACCAACAAGCCCGAGCTCGGGGTGACGACTGGCCGCGTCGACGGCGAAATCAATCATGTCGAACATGGCGACTGGGGCGGCAAGCTCGAGGGGATGTTCAACCTCCCGATCGCCGATCGCATCGCATTCCGCGGAGTGGCGTTCTACGAGAAGGACGCCGGCTATATCGACAATGTCTTCGGTCAGCGGACCTACACCTCCGAGGAAGGTGACGAGCATTTCGACAATGCGGACGTCGTCGAAAAGAACTTCAACGACCTGAAGACGTACGGTGGTCGTGCAGCACTTAAGGTGGACCTCAACGACAATTGGACTGTGACGCCGACGTTCCTCTATCAAAAGGCGACCGCCGATGGCGCGTTCTTCATGGACGCGGACCAGAAGGACCTCGATACTGTACGCTTTCGGCCGGAAATCGCGAAGGACAGGTTCTGGCAGGCTGCGCTCACCATCCAGGGCAAGCTGGCCAACTTCGACATCACCTATGCCGGCGCGTTCATGGACCGCAAGCGGTACGCGACCACGGACTATACCGATTACACCGACGCGTATGACGCGGCTTACGCTGCGAACGGCGGGATCCTCGATTATTTCTACTACAAGGATAACGCAGGCAACAACGTCGATCCGCGCCAGCACATCATTGGCAAGGACCACTTCACCAAGGTCAGTCACGAAGTGCGTATCGCTTCGCCGGCGGACAAGCCGATCCGCGGGCTGGTCGGTGCATTCTACCAGAAGCAGACCAATCATATCTTTCAGAATTATCTGGTCGATAATCTTGCCACGGACCTGTCGGTCGCTGGCTATCCGGGGACTTTATGGCTGACTAACCAGGACCGAGCTGACAAAGACTGGGCGCTATTCGGCGAGGCCAACTGGGACATCACGCCGCAATTGACCGTGACGGGCGGCATTCGGTTTTACAAGTTCAACAACAGCCTGTTCGGCTTTGCTGGTTTCGGGAAGAATCCCAACTTCGATGAGGATCAGCCCGGAGATTTCCCCAAGCCGAATCCGGCAAACGGCAAGTCCGGAGTCCGGCGCTGTCTCACGGTCAACGGTCTACCGTTGCTAGATGACGAGGACTCTGCGCTCGCTCCCGGTGACACTGACCTGGTCATTCCATGCTTCAACGTTGCGGACGTCGTCGATGGCGAAGCGGTACCCCGGCGAAGCAAGGGCCACGGCCACATCCACCGTCTCAACGTGCAATGGAAGCCGCAAGCCGGCCTGATGTTGTACGCAACTTGGTCCAAAGGCTTCCGTCCGGGCGGCATCAATCGCCAGCCAAATGCACCGGCCTACTTGCCGGACTTCCTGACCAATTACGAGTTTGGCTGGAAGACGACCTTCTTCGGAAGCCGTCTCCGGTGGAATGGGGCGATCTACCATCAGGACTGGAATGGCATCCAATACTCGTATCTTGGACCGAACAGCCTCACCGTCGTCCAGAATGGCCGTAAGGCTCGACTGAACGGCATCGAGACAGACCTCAACTATGTGGGTGGAGGGCTGTCGTTGACAGCGTCAGCGGCTTACACGGATGCGAAAACGAAGGGGAACATCTGCCACGCTGCACTGGTGCTGGATCCGACGCCGGATTGCAGCGCCATCCTTGAGCCAGATGATCCGGATACGCCGGAGAACGATCCAACGTTCGATGTCATCGACGTTCCTTCAGGCAGCCGCTTGCCGATCACGCCGAAGTTCAAGGCCACGGGAACAGCACGCTATTCGTGGCCGATGTGGAGGGGCAAAGCGCACGTTCAAGGCGTGGTTGCCTATCAAGGATCGGCGCGATCCGACCTCAACCCGGGCCAGGAACTGATCATCGGCAAGATCAAGTCATCGACCGTCGTCGATCTGTTTGCAGGCTATGATTGGGGCAATTACAGCCTGGAGTTGTTCGGTTCGAACATCTTCGATGAACGGAACGAACTGTCGCGGTTCGTCGTCTGCAGCATATGCACGCAGGTGAAGATCGTGCCCGGCCGGCCGCGGACGTTCGGCCTTCGGGCAGGGATGAAGTTCTAAGGCCTAATAGCGCGAAACAGCTGCGTTACGCCGCCGCGATCCTTGCGCTCGCGGCGGTGTGGCTCGCCATGTTGGTGCTCGGCGGTGGGCCGCTGGATCGAGCGGTGTACGAAGCGCTGTACGCCGGGCACCGCCCGGTGCTCGCGCTCGCTGCGCATATACTGACGACTCTCGGCGATCCGACGGTTCTGATCGGGGCGGGCCTAATTGCGGCGATCTGGCTCTGGCTTGCGGGGCACCGGCACCTGCCGTGGGTGCTGACCGCGATCGTCCTGATCGGGCGCGGCTTGAGCGAAGCCCAGAAGCTTTGGATTGCCCGCGCGAGGCCGGACCTGGAGTCGCATCTCGTCGTCGTGAAGACGTCGTCATTTCCGAGCGGACATGCGACCAGCTCGATGATCTTCTACACCTCGCTGGCGCTAATCCTGACCGCGGACAGTCGCTGGCACCGGCCTGCGGTTGTTGGCGCGATTCTTATGTCACTACTGATCGGGCTGAGCCGAGTGATGCTCGGCGTTCATTGGCCAAGCGACGTGATCGGCGGCTGGTCCTTCGGCCTGCTGTGGGTGCTGCTGACCTTGCGGTTCGCCCAACGGTTCGTTCGCGGCGACGTCAGACGTTGAAGCGGAACAGCATGATGTCGCCGTCCTGCACGACGTACTCCTTTCCTTCGGAGCGCATCTTTCCCGCGTCCTTCGCCCCGGTCTCGCCGTTACAGGCGATGAAGTCGTCGTAGGCGATGGTCTCGGCGCGGATGAAGCCGCGTTCGAAGTCCGTGTGGATTTCGCCGGCCGCCTCCGGAGCCTTGGCGCCCCTGTGCACGGTCCAGGCACGCGCTTCCTTTGGACCGGCGGTGTAGAAGGTAATCAGGCCCAGCAGCGCATAAGCCGCATGGATCATGCGGTTGAGGCCGGTTTCGTGAAGGCCGAGGTCCGACAGGAAGCTGTCGCGGTCCTCGGCAGGGAGCGTGGCAATCTCGGCCTCGATGGCCGCCGAGATCACGACGGCCTGGGCGCCTTCCGCGGCCGCCTTGTCGAAGACGCGTTGCGACAGCGCGTTGCCGGACGCGGCATCGCCCTCGTCGACGTTGCAAACGTACAGGACGGGCTTGCCTGTTAGCAGCTGAGCTCGGGCGAATGCCTTGGCTTCCTCGGCATCCTTCGGCTGCGTCAGCCGCGCTGGCTTTGAGTTGCGGAGAAGGTCGAGCGCTTGGCTTAAGACCGACGCCTCGATCTTCGCCTCCTTGTCGCCCTGCTGCGCCTTCTTCACGAGGTTGGGTACGCGGCGCTCGAGGCTATCCAGGTCGGCGAGCATGAGTTCGGTCTCGACGGTGTCGGCGTCGGCGATCGGATCGACCTTACCTTCGACGTGCGTGACGTCGCCTCCCTCGAAGCAGCGCAGCACGTGAACGATGGCGTCGACCTCGCGGATGTTGGCGAGGAATTGGTTGCCGAGCCCTTCGCCCTTCGAGGCGCCGCGGACGAGGCCGGCGATGTCGACGAACTCGATCTGGGTCTCGATCTCGCTGGCGGACTTCGCAATCGCGGCGATCTTGTCGAGGCGCGGGTCGGGGACCGCGACGCGACCGACGTTCGGCTCGATCGTGCAGAACGGATAGTTCGCCGCCTGCGCCGCGGCGGTTTCGGTCAATGCGTTGAATAGCGTCGATTTGCCAACGTTCGGCAGGCCGACGATGCCGCAGCGGAAGCCCATGGAAATTCCTGATTTGGAGAGGTTTGGCGCCCTTTAGGCGAAGTTGAAGCTAATGCTCAACCGCTCTCCCTTGCCGGCGCCTGCGAGCACTTCGTGGCGGAGCCAGCTTTCCCACATGAGGAGCATGCCCGAGCGCGGATCGACTATGACGAAGGCGTCGGCGCGGGGAGGGGCCGCCATCATCATGGGCAGGCGCGGGTCCTCGAAGCGGATGGCGCCGGATCCCTTAGGGACTTCGACATAGAACGTCCCGGAAAGCACGCTGTGCGGGTGGATGTGTCCACTATGATGTCCACCGGCTTTCAACAAATTGACCCACAAGCTGTCGAGCTTCGGCTTGCGGTCCCAGCCGAGTTCTTGCGCGAAGGTTGCCGCGTGGCGGGTGAGCAGTTTGCTCAAATCAGCGATGACTGGATCCCGGCGCGGAAGATCGTTGAGCGAGGCGTAACTGGTATAACCGCTGTAGCGATGCTCCTTCGACCAGTTCTTGCCCGCTTCGTCGTCGGTGGCGAGCGCGCGGATCGAGCGGGCAAGGTCTCCGAGCAGACGCTCGTCGCTAAACTCCGCCTCGTATAGATTAGTTACGAACAGTTCCCGGCTAGGCATGCTGCTCGTTAGTCAAATCCGCGGCGTTGCGCGACGACTCTTGGTCGTCTGTTACGCGCTTGGGCAGTGGTCTACGTTCGTTACGGCCGCGCCGAAATCGCTGCCGACCTCGATTTGGATTGAGCCGCCTTGCCTCATCGTGGCGCGAATCTCGTCGAGGCTGCACAAGCCGGCGGAAGCTACCCGCGCCATCTCATCGTTGCTGAGCGCCGCGGATGTCGATCCGGCGAAATGCAAGATCAGTTTCCGACCGTCGGCACGTGCCCACTCTACATTGTGCGGCTTTTCGGCATTAATCCGATCTGCGGCGGCCACCATTTGTTGTTCGACGCCCTGCGAACAGGCTACGAGCGCGAGCGGAGCGGCAACCAGCACCAATCTACCCATCGCAATTGTCGACAATCGCCGGCGGAGATTCGGTGCCGTCATAAGAGGACATCTCGATGCGAACGGCTCCGCCATGGTCGAACAGGCCACGATAATTGGGATCGTTGCAGGCGGTTTGCTTGAAACTAGCGGAAACCGCGGCAGCATCACTTCCGCCAATGCCCCGAAGGGCAAGCACGAGCGTCTTCCCGTCGGCCTTTGCAGACTCAAGGATGACATCGTGACCCATGTCCTTGGGCGTAATGGCCTGAAGGCCGGCAGCGACAAACCGGACGCGCTGTTCCGTGTCGTTGGATTTGGAGCACGCAGCAGTCGATGCGACGATGGCCGCGGCCAGGATAAATGTACGCATGTTATCCCCCTCTGGTCCGCGGATCTTAAGCGATGAGGGTAAAAGCCGGATGAATCGGCTTAGTTTTGTTGCAGCCGCAGCGCTACTTCGCTCATGAAGCGGGGATCGTCCCCGTCGGCGAGCCAGTCTGCCTCAGCAGCAATCGAGGCGAGCATGTCACTCAGCGGCTCCATCTCTGACTTGGCATAATTACCGAGGACGTGAGGCGTGACGAGATCCTTCCGGCCAGGGCCGGGATGGCCGATGCCGATACGCACCCGACGAAATTCCGGGCCTAGAGCGGCGTCGATCGAGCGCAGGCCGTTGTGTCCTGCAAGCCCGCCGCCGACGCGCACTTTCACTTTAAATGGTGCGAGATCGAGCTCGTCATGGAAGACGGTCAGTGCTTCCATGCCGAGCTTGTAGAACCGAAGCGCCTGTTGAACGGCGTCGCCGCTGTCGTTCATGAAGGTCTGTGGCTTGAGAAGCAGGACGCGTTGCCGGCCGACGCGCCCCTCCGAGATCAGGCTTCGAAATTTCTTGGACCACGGCGCGAAATCGTGCGTCTCGGCGATGATGTCGGCCGCCATGAATCCGACATTGTGCCGATGGAGCGAGTATTTCGCTCCGGGATTACCAAGGCCGACCCAGACTTGCATGCGCGCTCGCTAGCAGGAGCGGGGGCAAACAAAAACCGCCCGCCCTTCCGGGCGAGCGGTTCCTGAACCCTGATGCGGAAGCGGAGATTACTCTTCGCTCGCTCCACCCTCGGCAGCTTCGCCGCCTTCGGCTTCGCCTTCCTCGCCCTCGACGGTCGGGACGTCGCCAGCGGCGGTGGTCTCTTCGTCTTCGGACTTCATCGCCGAGGGAGCAACGATGGTGGCAACCGTGAAGTCCTCATCGGCATTCGCCGGCGTGACGCCGTTGGGCAGCTTCACCGAGCTGATGTGGATCGAATCGCCAATCTCCAGGCCGTCGAGCGGCACGTGAATCTCGCTCGGGATGCTGGCCGCGTCGCAGACAATCTCCAGCTCGTGGATGATCGTGTTGAGAACGCCGCCGCGCTTGAGGCCCGGCGAAGCATCTTCGTTGTCGAACCGCAGCGGAACGGCGACGTGCACCTTGGTGTGCTCGCCGATGCGCAGGAAATCGACGTGGATCGGCCTGCTCGTGACCGGGTGGAAGTCGACGGCCTTCGGCAGGGTGCGGTGAGCCTTGCCCTTGAAATCGATCATCACGACCGAGTTCATAAA
>Ga0136846_1214287_pt1 | contig 17344 bp, 15 predicted proteins | sample HopSoiMetagenom2_FD_96841 | JGI IMG/M metagenome (GOLD analysis project Ga0136846, IMG submission 96841) | Grasslands soil microbial communities from Hopland, California, USA - 2 Assembly 2016 (version 4) | ecosystem: Environmental > Terrestrial > Soil > Grasslands | place: USA: Hopland...
GACCTGGTCGCTGGCGTTGCTGACCTCGGCCTTGAGGACCCGCGTCTCCGGGCTGCGGCCGGTGGCCGCCAGGTCGTCGTAGAGGCTGGTGAGCTCGACGTTGCGGTCGATCCGCTCGTTGGCGACCAGCGTCCCGGCGCCGCGCTTGCGGACCACGAGCCCCTTGTTGGCCAGGTACAGGAAGGCCGCCCGCACCGTGGGCCGGGACAGGCCGAGCATCTCCGCCAGCTGGACCTCGTTCTCCAGCCGGGTGCCGACCTTGAGCGCGCCGGATCTTATCGCCGATTCGAAGTGCTGAGCCAGCTGGAAGTACAGCGGCACCGGGCTCGTCCGGTCGATGGTGATAGGGCCGCGGGTGCGTGGTTCGCGTTCAGGCATCGTCGACATCCGGCGGTGGGTTAGGCGCGTTTGTTTTTACATACTAACCACTGCTGAGTTACCAGCGAAAACCGGATCGTTGTGAGGTTCTCGCAGCGCCACAACCTGGAGGTTCTCCCAGTTTCCGTCTTGTCCGCACATATTCACAGACTCTTGACAGGCCATCACCGCGGGAGGCGTGAAGGGTCGGCCGTCATGCCACTGTCCGGACTATGGCCCTAGCCCCGAGTAGGGCGGGCTGGGTCAGCGGGCGGCGGGGTTGGTGATGCGGGCCATGAACAGGGGCTCGCCGGTGGCTGGGGCGGCTACTACCAGCAGGTAGGGGCGGTCGAAGCGGACCTGGAGCGGGAGCACCCGGGCGGAGCTCGCCTGCATGCCGACCGCTGTCGCGGCGGAGGCCACCGTGCCCTTCTCGCCGATGTCCAGGGTGGCCGCCTGCTCGACCAGGCCGATGCAGCAGGCCTGCTTCGACAGGCCGGCGAAGTCCGCCGACTGGGTGAACGCCACGCCCATGCCGAGGCTGGACAGGACCGGCTTCAGGCTCGCCTGGGTGGCCAGGCTCACCTTCGGGAAGGCGACGCTCCTGTTCAGCAGTCCGGCTCCGCCGGCCGCCAGGCGAGAGGTCATGGCGGTGAGGGCGGCCGCGGACGGCAGCGCGCAGCCGGCCGTGCCCGCGGGCGGCAGCAGGGCCTCCATGGCGAGCTTGCCACCCCGGTACGGGAGCCAGACCGCGGTCCAGCCGTTCACGCTGACCGCGCTGTACGAGCCGTTGATCATAAAGTGCGCCTGGACCCGCCGCCCGGCCGCGGTGGTGAAGGAGTCCGGGACGGTGTCGTCGGGGTCGAACGGCGTGGCCCAGGCCGCGTTCATGTAGAGCGCGTCGGTGAGCACCCAGCCGATGTTCTGCAGGGAGCCGGGCCGCAGCAGGTCCGGTATGTGGCCCTTGGTGGCGGTGTCGATCGCCTGGTTGATCTCCTGCCTGGCCTTCTCCGGGTCAGTCAGCAGCGGTGCCTGCGCCAGGCCGGCGTCATAGCCGGTGGCGACGGCGTCGAGGTAGGTGCGGTTGGTCTTCAGGCCGGGGTCGGCCCAGACCTGGTCACTGGCGCTCAGCGTCACGCCTTTTCCGCCCAGGCGGCGCAGCGCGGCCGAACGGGCTTGCAGGCCCGCCGCGAGAGACTGGCTACCCGCGGCGGGGAGGTGCAGTACGCCGGCCATGGCGCGGGCGGTGCCGCCGCGGGCGCCGAGGTAGGTCATGCCGAGCCCGCTGGCCAGGCTGGACGGTGACATCACCAGGTTGGCCTGCGGATTGTCCTTGCACCAGGCACCGAGGACGTCCAGGCCGAGGGCGGTGTCCGCGTTCCCGTACGGGCGCGGGTCCGCCTGAGGCTCCCTGGCCGCCACGCCGTGGGCGATGACCGGCGGGGGCGGAGCCGAGCCGCATCCGGTGATCAGCAGGGCCGCCAGGGCCGCGCCGGCGGCGATCCGCAGTTCGTTCTTCATGTGCATCAGACGGAGCGGGATCCGCTGCGGTTGCGCGCGGATGATTACACTGAGGTCAAGTTTGCTGGAACCGGTGATGGCCCCGGTGCGCCGCTAAGCACCGCATCCATGGAAAGCGAGTTCCCGGCGGGCCGGTGAGCGGCCCGCAGGTCCCCCGGCTGCCCTGGGTACCCGAGGCACTAGCCCGCGGCAACACCCTGCGCCGGCCGGCCTGCGTGCACTGGACCGGCTGGGACGCCTGCCAGTGGCTGCGGGATCAGCGGTCCGCCGGGTCGCGGATCGTCGGCGTCGAGCTGGCCGACGAGGCGATCCGGCTTATCGTGAAAGGGCCGGCCGGGCACCGATACCTGCCGCAGATAGGAGCCGTCATGGACAGCGCGGAACTGAGTGCCCGGCAGCAGCCGCTCAAGGACGCCTACCGGGAGGATCCGGAGAAGGCGGTGGTCACGCTGCGGGCGCGCGGGCGGCTCGATGACGCCATCTCCTGCTCGGTGGAAACCGGGCGGGCGCTGGCCGTGGCGGGACTGCACCCGGCGACCGGCGGGGACGGCTCGCTGCTGTGCTCGGGCGACATGCTCCTGGAGGCGCTGGTGGCCTGCGCGGGGGTCACGCTGCGGGCGGTGGCCACCTCGCTGAAGATCAACGTGACGGGCGGGACCGTCACGGCCGAGGGCGACCTGGATTTCCGCGGCACGCTGGCGGTGAGCAAGGAGGCGCCGGTCGGCTTCCGGTCCATCCGGCTGGCCTTCCAGCTGGACACCGACGCCAGCGAGGAGCAGGTGCAGACGCTGATCCGGCTGACCGAGCGCTACTGCGTGGTGTACCAGACGCTCGCGCACCCGGCCGAGCTGAGCGTGTCCGCCAGCGCGTGATGACGGTCTGCGATACTCCCGTCTATGCCTCCCCCGACCCAGATCGCCGCGGTGTCCATGGCGCCGGACGCATCGTGGGCCGTCACGGTGTCCGCGGACGGGACCGTGCGGACCTGGGGCGCGGGCGGGCCGGCGCGGGTGATCAACCGGGCCGTGCCCATCGACGGGCGCCAGCCGGTGGCGGTGGCCCGGGCGGGCGATCGCATCCGGGTCCTGTGGGCGGACGCGGCGACGATCAGGCTGCACGAGAACGTGAAGGGGGCCCGGCCGCGGGACGCTGAGTTCCCGGCGCCGGCGCCGGTCCGGGCCCTGGCCATGTCGCCTTCCGGGGTCCTGGCCGCGGTGGCCTGCGATGACGGGGCGCTGCGGACCCTGAACGCCGGCACCGGGGAGTTCGGCCCGGCCCTGGCTACCGGCGGGCGGATCGCCGCGGCCGTCGCGGTGGCCTCGGACATCGGCCCGGTGGTGGCCGTCTTCGGTGACGGCAGCGTCCGCCGGTACGGTCCCGCCGCGGGGACCTCGGACATGACGGGGGCCGGTCCCGGCATCGATCTCGTGGCGGTGACTCCGGACGGCGAGACGGTCATCGCGGCCAAGACCGAGGGCGTGCTCTCCCGCCTGGATCTGTCCGGCACGGAACCACCCGGTGACCCCGGACCGCTGCCGGGGCGCCTGCGCCTGCTCGGGACGGCCATCACCGCGATCACGGTCGACGACCGCGGCCGCCTGGTGCTGGCCGGGCGCCCCGACGGCACGCTGTGGCTCCATGACCTGGCCGGGGGCCCCGCGGAGGAATTCCCCGAGGCCGCGGCTTCGCCGGCAGCCGAGGGGCCGGACATGCGCTGGTGGGAATCCGCCGAGGTGGGAGCGATAAGAGTCGCGGGAGCGGCAAGAGCTGTCCCGGCGCCGTGGAGCACCACCGATGAGGACGTACGGTTCACCGTCTACCGGCCGCAGGCCGTGGCCCCCAGGATCTGGGCGTCGCTGCTGGTCTTCGCGCATAAAACCGACCTGGTGGAGCAGCCGGGCCAGCCGCCGCTCGACCCGGTCGAGCAGGTCGAGGCCATCGCCCGCGCGCATTTCGGGGACACGCCGGTCAAGACGGCAGGCGAGGACGCCCGGAGGGGGATCTCCCGCGGCGCGCGGCTGACGATCACGGCGGAGCTGCCCGGCCTGATGTGCAACCCGGCCAGCGCCGAATTCGACTGGTGGGAACCCGTGCACCACGTCGTGTTCCGGGTGATGGCCGGACCCGAGCTCGTGGGCTCGGTGGTACGCGGAGCGGTGCGGATATGGTGCGGGCCGCTGATCATCGGCGAGGTGTCCGTCGCGATCAGGGTGGCCGCGTCGCTGCCGGAGGCGCCGGGAGCGGTGGCGGATTCGGCGCCGCGCTACCGCAAGATCTTTCCGTCGTACTCGCACGCCGACGCGGCGATCGTGGACGGCTTCGCGGAGGTCGTCCGCACGTTCGGCGACCAGTACCTGCGCGACGTAGTGGCCATCCGGGCCGGCGAGCGATGGCGGGAGCGGCTGCCGGAGCTCATCGCGGAGGCGGACGTCTTCCAGCTGTTCTGGTCCAGCAACTCGATGCGCTCGCCGTACTGCCAGGAGGAGTGGGAGCACGCGCTGTCGCTGCGGCGGCCGCTTTTCGTGCGGCCGTTCTACTGGGAGGATCCCCGGCCCGAGGACCGGGCCAGCGGGCTCCCGCCGGTCGCCCTGGACGCCCTGGAGTTCGTCAAGGTGTCCCTGCACGCGGAGCCGAAGGGGACCTCGGCCCCGCCCGGATCGCCGCGACCCGGCGGATCCGGTTGGACGGCACCACCCGCGCCGTCTCCGGGCGGCTCCGCGACCGGGGCGTACCCGGGCGGAGCAGCGCCAGCGCCGGGCGGGGCGCCGGCAGCTCCGGGCGGAGCGCCGCCAGCCCGGCACCGGGCCTCCCGGGTGGCGGTCCAGCGCCGGACGCTGGCCGTGGCGGCGCTGGTGGCGGTCGTAGTGCTGGTAATCGTGCTGGTCTGGGTGCTCGGGAGCTGAGCGCCCCGATCGTGCTTGAGCGGTACATCTGGGGGTAGACGGGATAGGTGAACCGCCCCAGCCAGGCGCCGGAGGATGCCGAGATCCGGGCGCAAGAAGAAGTCCGCACCAAGGACGAGGAGTCCCCGGAAGAACAGGACCCGGGTCAGGACCGGATCCAGGAAGCCATGAACACGGCCGCCGAGGTGGCCGAGAAGACCGGCGGCCTCGGCACGCCCGGGCTTCCGGTCAACCGGCGCTCCCCGTTCATGATCGGGCTGACCGGTGCCTTCGGCGTGGCGGTGGCCTACGGCATCATCCAGCTGTTCCTCCATGCGCGGTCCGTGCTCATCCTCATCTTCCTGGCGTTCTTCATCGCGGCCGGCCTGGATCCGCTGGTGGGCTGGCTGGTCCGGCACCGGGTGCCGCGGTGGGGGGCCGTGCTGATCGTCGTCGTCGGCGGCATGGGCATCGTGGGCGGGTTCCTGGCCGCGGCCATCCCGCCGATGGCGAGCGAGGCCACCTCGCTCGCCCACCAGATCCCGCACTACCTCCAGGACTTGCAGAACAAGAACTCGCAGCTAGGCAAGTTCAACGTCAAGTACCACGTCCAGGACCGCCTGACCAAGCTGCTCACCAGCGGCAGCGGCAGCCTGGTGGGCGGGGTCATCGGCGCCGGGGCCCTGGTGATCGGGACCGTGTCCGAGATCCTCGCCATCGTGGTGCTCAGCATCTACTTCCTGATCGGCCTGCCGCAGATCAAGCTGTTCTTCTACCGGCTGATCCCGCATTCCCGGCGGCCGCGGGCCATCCTCATCGGCGACGAGATCTTCGCCAAGGTGGGCGGCTACATGCTGGGGAGCTTCATCACCGCGGTGATCGCCGGCTTCGGTACGTACATCTGGCTGCTGGCGTGGGGTGTCCCCTACCCGCTGCTGCTGGGCACGTTCGTGGCCTTCCTGGACCTGATCCCGGTGATCGGGTCCACGGTCGGCGGGATCGTGGTGAGCCTGGTCGCGCTGACCGTGTCGCTGCCCGTCGCGCTGGGCACCCTGGGGTTCTACGTCTTCTACCGGCTGGCCGAGGATTACCTCATCGTGCCGCGGATCCAGGGCCGCACGGTGGAAATACCCGCCCTGGTCAGCCTGGTGGCGGTGCTGATCGGCGGGGTGCTGCTCGGCATCGTCGGGGTGCTGGTGGCCATCCCGGTCGCGGCCGCCATCCGGCTGCTGCTGATGGAGGTCGCGTTCCCCCGGCTGGACAAGAGCTGATCCTCCCTGCTAAAGATTGGTTTTCAGGTCTTTTAAGTCGGGATTAGGGTGGCGTGTCAGTGGATACGATCCCGCCGAAACCCGATCATTCGCCCGGGGAGGAACCTTGAGCAGCACCGACAACTTCGTCGCCAACGCCGAGCGCTACGCCGCCAGTTTCGACAAGCGGGACCTGCCGTTGCCGCCCGCCGCGCACACCGCCGTGGTCGCCTGCATGGACGCCCGGCTCAACCCCTACGGCATCCTCGGCCTCGCCGAGGGTGACTCGCACGTGATCCGCAACGCCGGCGGGGTCGTGACCGACGACGTCATCCGCTCCCTGGCCATCTCCCAGCGCCTGCTCGGGACGACCGAGATCGTTCTCATCCACCACACCGACTGCGGCATGCTGACCTTCCACGACGACGACGTCAAGGCCCAGATCGAGGCCGACACCGGCATCCGGCCGCCGTTCGCGCTCGAGGCCTTCCCCGACCTCGAAGGCGACGTGCGGCAGTCCATCGCCCGGATCAAGGCCAGCCCGTTCGTCCCGAACAAGGACGCCATCCGCGGCTTCGTCTACGAGGTCGAGACGGGACGCCTGCGCGAAGTCAAGGAGTGACGGCCCGCCGGCGAAGGCCAGCCGTCTTGATATCGTGACCGGGTGACGGCCGTAGCGGAAACGAACGATCCGGCCGCCGGGGCGCCAGCTGACAAGAACGTGGCTGATGACAGCACGGCCCGCTCGGCCCGGCTACGGCACCTGATCATCACGGTGTACGGGCTCTACGCCCGGCACGATGGCGGCTGGCTGTCGGTGGCGACCCTGATCCGGCTGCTGGCCGACCTCGGGATCGAGGAGCCGGCCGCCCGTTCGGCTATCTCGCGATTGAAGCGGCGCGGCATCGTGCAGGCGCGGCGGAACGGCGGGTCAGCCGGATACCAGCTGTCCGCCGGGGCCCTGGCCATCCTGGGCGAGGGCGATGCGCGGATCTTCCGGCGGCGCCGGGCCACGCCCGCGGACGGCTGGGTGCTCGCGGTCTTCTCGGTCCCCGAATCCGAGCGGCACCGGCGGCACGTGCTGCGGTCCGAGCTGACCAGGCTGGGGTTCGGCATGGTCGCGCCCGGAGTATGGATCGTGCCGGCCCACCCGCAGGACACGACGGCCGGGACCCTGGAGCGGCTCGGGCTGGACGGCTATGCCGACCTGTTCCGCGCCGAGCACCTGGCCTTCGGCGATCCAGCGGCCAAGATCCGCCGCTGGTGGGACCTGGACGAGCTGGAGCGCCAGTACGAAGCGTTCATCGGAGCCCACGAGCCCGCGCTGCCGGAGGTCCCGCCCAGCGGGCGGGAGGCGTTCGCCGGGTACGTGCGGCTGGTCACCGACTGGCGCCGGCTCCCCTACCTGGACCCCGGGCTGCCCGCCGAGTTGCTGCCCCGGGACTGGGTCGGCATCCGGGCCGCCGACCTGTTCTTTGACCGCCGCGAGCGGCTGGAAGAACCGGCGCGGGCCTACGTGCGGGCTGTCATGAGCGGCTGACGACGGCGAAGCCCTGGATCTCGACCACGGCATCGGGTTGCCACAGCCGGGTCACGCCCACGCCCGCCATGGCCGGGTAGTCCGAGCCGGCCAGCCGGCGCCAGACCGCGCCGATCTCCTTCCCGTGCGCCTGGTAGTCCTCCACGTCGGTCAGGTAGATCGTCACGCTGGCCAGGTCGGACGGACGACCGCCGGCCGCGGTGAGCGCGGCCAGCAGGTTGCTCAGCGCCTGCTCGAACTGCGCCACGACGCCGCCGGGGACGATCTGACCGCCCTGGTCCATCCCGGTCTGGCCGGCCAGGAACACCAGCCGGCCCGCGGGGGCCGAGACGGCGTGAGAGAAGCCTGACGGCCGGGCGAGGCCGGCCGGGTTGATCCGCTCCATTTCCATGGCGGCACCCTACCGGTATTGCGGTTCATTGACGACCGTACAGATTCCGGCATACAGTCGGGACATGCGCATCGCTGTCCTCGGCGGCGGCCCCGGCGGCCTGTACTTCGCCGCCCTGGCCCGGCAACTGGACGACGGGCACGACATCACGGTGTGGGAGCGCAACGCGGCCGACGACACGTTCGGCTTCGGGGTGGTGTTCTCCGACGAGACCCTGGGCGGCATCGAGCACGCCGACGCAGAGATCTTCGCGCGGATGCGGCGCGAGTTCGCCCGCTGGGACGACATCGACGTGCATTTCCGCGGGACCGTCTTCACCTCGGGCGGGCACGGCTTCGCGGCGATGAGCCGCAAGCGGCTGCTGGGCATCTTGCAGGAGCGGTGCGCGGAGCTGGGGGTGCGGGTGCGGTTCCGGACCGAGGCGCCGGACGTGGCCGCGCTGGCGGCGGACTACGACCTGGTGGTGGCGGCGGACGGGATGAACTCGGCGGTCCGGGGGCGCTTTGCCGACGTGTTCGGGCCGGACCTGGAGCGACGGCGGAGCCGCTACATCTGGCTGGGCACCGACCTGGTCTTCGACGCCTTCAAGTTCTACATCCTGGACACCCCGGCCGGGATCATGCAGGTGCACGGCTACCCGTACAGCGAGTCGGGCAGCACGTTCATCCTCGAGGCGCACGAGGACGTTTGGCGGCGGGCCGGCTTCGGTCCGGCCGCGGAGCGCGCCGCCGGGCTGCCGCCCGGGCGCAGCGACGAGGCGTCCATCGCGATGATCCGCGAGCTGTGCGCCGGCGTGCTCGGCGGTCACCAGGTGCTCGCCAATAACTCCCGGTGGACCGCGTTCACCACCGTGCGCTGCCGGACCTGGCGGCACGGCAACGTGGTGCTACTCGGCGACGCGGCGCACACCGCGCACTTCTCCATCGGTTCCGGCACCAAGCTGGCCATGGAGGACGCGCTGGCCCTGGCGGCCTGCCTGCACGAGCAGGACTCCGTGGGTGCGGCGCTGACCGCCTACGAGGCCGAGCGGCGGCCGGTGGTCACCTCGACCCAGCGGGCCGCGCAGGCCAGCCTGGAATGGTTCGAGAACATCGGCCAGTACGCCGATCAGGATCCGCACCAGTTCGCGTTCAACATCGTGACCCGCAGCCGCCGGGTGACCTATGACAACCTCCGGCTGCGCGACCCCGAGTTCGTGGCGGACATGGACCGGTGGTTCGCCTCGGACTGCGGCTCAGCGGACGTGCGGCCGCCGATGTTCCAGCCGTTCCGGCTGGGCGGCCTGGAGCTGGCCAACCGGGTCGTCGTCTCGCCGATGGACATGTACTCGGCGCGGGACGGCGTGCCCGGCGACTTCCACCTGGTGCACCTGGGCGGCAAGGCGCTGGGCGGGGCCGGGCTGGTGATGACCGAGATGGTCTGCGTTTCTGCTGAGGGGCGGATCACGCCGGGGTGCACCGGGATGTACACCGCGGAGCAGGAAGAGTCGTGGCGGCGGATCGTCTCGTTCGCCCATTCGCAGAGCGGCGCGAAGATCGGGATCCAGCTCGGACACTCGGGGCGTAAGGGCTCCACCCGGCTGATGTGGGAGGGGATGGACGACCCGCTGCCGGAGGGCAACTGGGAGGTGTGCGGCCCCTCCCCCATTCCGTACAAGGCGGGCGGGCAGACGCCGCGCGCTTTGAGCGTGGCGGAGCTCGACGAGATCCGGGAGCAGTTCGCGGCGGCCGCGCGGGCGGCGGCGCGGGCCGGGTTCGACCTGCTCGAGCTGCACTGCGCGCACGGGTACCTGCTGTCGTCGTTCCTGTCGCCGCTGACCAACCAGCGCACCGACTGCTACGGCGGGTCACTGGCCGGCCGGCTGCGCTACCCGCTGGAGGTATTCGACGCGATCCGGGCGGCATGGCCGCCGGACCGGCCGGTGACGGTGCGGATCTCGGCCACCGACTGGTGCGAGGGGGGCGTCGACGTGGAGGAGGCCGTCGAGATCGCGCGGGCGTTCGCCGAACGCGGCGCGGCCGGCCTCGACGTGTCGACGGGGCAGGTGGTGAGCGAGGAGCAGCCCGCGTTCGGCCGCAGCTACCAGACGCCGTATGCCGACCGGATCCGGAACGAGATCGGCCGCAAGTACGGGGTGGCGGTGATCGCGGTCGGCGCGATCTCGTCCTACGACGACGTGAACTCCCTCATCCTGGCGGGCCGGGCCGACCTGTGCGCGCTCGGCCGCACCCACCTGTACGACCCGGAGTGGACCCTGCACGCGGCCGCCGAGCAGGATTACGCCGGCCCGGGCGCGACCTGGCCGCTGCCGTTCGCCGCGGGGAGCCGCCGGCCGGCCGGGGGCCGGACCGACGGGCCGCGGCCGCGGCTGGAGCTGATCCGGTCCGGGACGCCGCGGACCGCGCACGCACGCTGGCGGCCTTCCGCCGCGGCGGGCCGCGGGACGTCATGATCGTTCGTCAGCTCCTGTCGTCGTGATGACAGAAACTGACGAACGATCCGGTCTCGTCTCAGCCTGCGACGAGGGCTAGACCGTCGCGCCGGTCCCGATAAGACTGGGCAGGACGGGCTCGCGGGCAGACCTGGGCTGCGGGCGGTCAACGACGACTAATCGCGGAGGTAGCCGGGATGACACGACGGGATATCGAGTTCGACGCCGAGGGCGTCACGCTGCGCGGCTGGTTCTACCCGGCCGACGGGGCCGGCGGATCCGCGGGGCCGGCGGTGGTGATGGCGCACGGCTTCTCCGCGGTCAAGGAGATGTACCTGGACCGCTTCGCCGAGGCGTTCGCCGCGGCCGGGCTGAACGCGCTGGTCTTCGACAACCGCTGCTTCGGCGCCAGCGACGGCGAGCCGCGGCAGGAGATCGACCCGTGGGCGCAGGTCCGTGACTACCGGCACGCCATCACGTACCTGTGCACGGTGCCCGAGGTAGACCCGGAGCGGATCGGGATCTGGGGCAGCAGCTACTCCGGCGGTCATGTCCTGGTCGTGGCGGCGATCGACCGCCGGGTCAAGGCCGTGGTGAGCCAGGTGCCGCTCATCAGCGGGCACGCTAACCTGCGGGCCCTGGTCCGGTCCGACTTCATCGCCGGGTTCCGCGCGATGTTCGACGCCGACCGGCTGGCCCGCTTCCAGGGCAAGCCGCCGGCCATGGTGCCGGTGGTCGACAAGGACCCGCTGGCCCCGTCGGCGCTGCCGACACCGGATTCGTGGGAGTGGTTCTCCAGCACCGGGGACACCCGCGCCCCGTCGTGGCGGAACGAGGTGACGCTGCGCAGCGTGGAGATGTTCACCGAGTACGAGCCGGGCGTCTACCTGCCCTGGATCAGCCCGACGCCGCTGCTGCTCATGGTGGCCGCCGGCGACCACCTGGTCCCGTCGGAGCTCGCCATCGCGGCGTTCGACACGGCGCACCAGCCGAAGGAGCTCGTCATCATGCCCGGCGGGCATTTCGACGCCTACACCGTGGGCTTCGAGGCCTCCAGCGGGCCGGCCCGGGACTGGTTCGTGAAGCACCTGGGCGGCTAGTGCGGTGGCCAAGAACGTTCACCGGTTCTGGTTAGGCGGCTTTGGGTTTGGTGCGGCCCCAGCGTTGCTGGCGTTCGCTGCGGATGCGGGCTCGTTCGCGGCGCTGGGCGGCGAGCACGTCGGGGTGGCGGGCGTGGGCATTGCGCCAGCGCAGGTAGTCCTGCACTTTCCGGGCCAGGACGGTGTGGTTCGGGTAGTCCGAGGTGCCGATGACGAAGGTGCGCAAGGGACCGAAGTTCGCCTCGATCGGGTTGGCCCACGACGCGTTCGTGGGCGTGAAGCACAGTTCCACGTTCTCCCGGCTGGCCCAGCGGCGGATCGCCGGGGTCTTGTTCGCGGCCAGGTTGTCCAGGATGACGAACAGCCGGTACCCGCCCGGGCGGGCGGCGCGGATCGACCTCAGCGCAGCCAGGGTGTGGTCGCCGCCCTTGTGCTCGCGGGTCACGCCCCACAGCTGGTCATCGCCCAGGGCATAGCAGCCGTGGAAGTAGCGGATGCCGTGGGTCCGGTGATAGGTCGCCCGCAGCCTCACCGGCCGCTTCTGCGAGGCCCGGCAGGTCCCGTGGCAGGGCCGGACCGGCAGCGGCCCGAACTGATCGAAGGCAAAGCACCGGTCCGGGTAATGGCTGGTCACATGCTCGATCCGGTCCAGCTTGGCGTCCCGGTCCGGATCGGTGGATTCCTTCCAGGTCCGGGTGCGCTGGAAGCTGATCCCGCGGGCGTGCAGGATCTGCCGCAGCCGTTCGCGCCCGATCCGCACCGGCTGGTCCAGGCCAGCTAAATAGTCAGCCAGCTTGCGCAGGCTCCACCGGGTGAACGGCCGGACTGGCTTCTCCGGCCGGGTCCTGGCCGCCGCGACGATGACCTCGATGGCCGCGTCAGTGATCAGGCGGGGGCGGCCTCCCGCCCACTGAGGGTCCAGCGCCGCCAGCCCCCTGTCGTTGAACAGGTGGATCACGTCCCGGACCGTGTCCTCATCGGCCGCGACCAGCCGGGCGATCGCCGCCACCTGCGTGCCCGAGGCCGAGGCCATGATGATCATGGCCCGGCGCATCCGGATGGACCCGTGCTTGCCGCGCCGCACGATCTGCAGCAGCCGTTGCCCCTCCTGATCCGTCAGGCGCCGCGCCCGTACTGGTTCAGCCATCGCGCCTCCTGCCACTCGCCATGTTCACCACATAACCGAGTGTGGAAGCATCAACGCGGAATGTCAGCCGAGCCGGTGAACGTTTCTGGCCAACGCACTAGCGGTCAGGCGGGCTGGCGCATGAATGGCTGCGACGAGGTTCCCGCCCGCTGGCTCCCTCCGGTCCCGCGTTTCCGGGCGTCTCTTCGTGATCACGGGAAATGCGGCGGCGACGCCGGCCTCCGCGCTTTCGCGCGGGCGGCGGAAAACGCCAGCAGGTCACCGGGCGGCCCTCGGCCAGGGGCACTTTCCTCAGTGCCTCTACTTTCACAGCGCCCGTCACCGTGGACATTCACCCGCGGAAATGGCGGGGTCCCAAATGGGAAAACGCGAACCCGTCTCGCCGCCTGGCCATTGAGGCGACGATCCGGCTCTGGCCTGTCACTGGGCAGCGGCCAGCATGAAAAGTCTTCGTCCTGGCATTGCGCATAGAGTCACACCTGCCCTGGAACCCCCGATGGTCTCGCTTGCTGGCTGCCTTTCATGATCACGAAGGATTTACTACGTTTTCCGATATAAAAGTCTTCATGATCATGGAAACTTTGACGTGACGCTGACTTCGTGATCTTCGAATGGGCTGAGCAGGCAATCGGCGGCCAGGGGCGCGGCGCCTTTCGCAAGATCCGCCCATCACAGGTCACTACCTTCACAACCCCATCACCGCGGATCACAACCCGCGGGAAGCTACGGGTCCACTGTCCACGGCAACGCGATCGCGGAGCACGAACCGGACAAACAGGCTACCGGCAGGCATGCGGGCGGGATATCAGGCTGGTTCCTCGTAGCGGACGGGGGTGGAGTAGCGCGGGTCCTGGTGGCTGGCCCAGTAGCGGTCCCTGAGGTCGCGGGTCAGCGGGCCGGGGGTGCCCGTCCCGACCGGGGCACCGTCCACGACGGTGACCGGCATGATCCCGCCTGCCGTGGAGGTGACCAGCACCTCGTCCGCCCGGAGGAGGTTGTCAGCGGTCAGGCAGCCCTCGTCCACGCGCTGGCCGGCCTCGCGGGCCAGTTCGATCAGCGAGCGGCGGGTGATGCCGGCCAGCGTGCCGTGGCCGGGGGGCAGCCCGCCGCCGTCCACGTGGGCGAACACGTTGTAGCCGGCGCCCTCGGTGATCGCGCCGGACAGGTCGCGGAGCACCACCAGGTCGGCGTCGTGGTCGTAGGCGTCCAGCAGGGCCAGGTCCAGGTCCAGCCAGTGGTAGTTCTTGACCGTCGGGTCGACGCTCTGCGGCGGGATGCGGATCAGGTCGCTGATCCGCATCCGCGCCCCGGTCTCCTGCTGTTCGGGATGGCTGATCCAGATGAACGGCAGGGCGTAGCAGTAGAAGCTGTTCCGCGCGGTGCGCAGGTCGCGGCTGCCCGGCAGCATCCGGCCCCGGGTGCACGTCATGGACACGTAGGCGTCGCGCAGCCCCGCGAGGCGGACGCAGCCGTGCAGGACGGCCTCGATCCCGGCGCGGTCCTGCCCGGGATCGAGCCGCAGCCGGGCCATGCTGGCCGCGAACCGGTCCAGGTGGGCGTCGAGCCGGTAGAACCGGCCCTGCCAGACGTGCACCACGTCATAGGTGCAATCCGAACGGGTCACGCCCAGGTCGAGCACCGATATCCGGGCGTCCCCGACCGGGCAGTACCGCCCGTCGATCCAGGCCGCGCCCGCGGTCCAGGGCGGGCTGGCGGCGCCTCCGTCCGGTTCGCTCAATTCGGATACCTCTCGCTCACTTGACGGGGAGGGCGGGGCAGTCGGTTCCCGCGGGCACCGGCGTCCAGCCGGAAGCCGAAGGCCATGGCGACACCCGGTCGTGCCCCGGATGCGACTGGTGCGGGCCGAGGCTGCTCGCGCCCGGCGACGGGCGGGGGTGGCTCGCGCTCGGGGTCGGGGCCGGGTGCCCCTGGTTCTGGGTCGCGGCCGGAGCGGGCTGGCAGCTGGCGAAGGAGGATCCCGGCGTGTACCGCGGGTACTTCGAGTGCAAGTGGGAGTTACCCAGGGGCGTCGGGCTGGCCGGTACCCGCCGCGTCTGGCGCGCCCTGGGGGCGCTGGTCCGGGAGGCCCGCACCGGTGAGCTGCTGATGATGACGGGCCTGGACTGGGACAGATCGTAATGCGGCGGCGGGGCTCCGATGTATTCGTGCGCGATGTGCTGTATCGGGCTGGGCAGCGCACCCGCGTATGCGGCGGTCGCGCTGCCCAGCCCCGCTGCTGCCACTGCCAGCGCGGCCGCTAGGGGGAGTCTGCCGCGTGCTGGCCGCGCGGTCAGCCGGTGCCGGGCTGACCGCGGGGCAGCATGGGAGACACCGGCCGGGGACCGCCGCCGGCGGAACGCCGCTCGCGCTGCATCCTCTCCGGCCAGGTCACCGGATTCAGCCGGCCCAGCCGCGGCGGCGAGCATACGCGCCAGGTCATGCAGCGGAGGCGGCGCCCCCGGGGGGAGGGGGCGCCGCTCCAATAGCATGTCCAGCAGCGGCTCGTCGTGCTCGCCGCCGGGCCGGCCGGGGAAGAACCCAGGCATCTCATCATGCATAGCGTCGGGCTCGCTCAATGTGTTACACCTGGCCTCGTACCTGCTCGTTCGGCGTCGGGCAGCGCGGTCAGGCCGGCCAGCTTGCGCAGGCCGCGGTGCGCCGCCACCCGGACGGCCCCCGGGGACTTGCCCACGATCCGGGCCACCTCACGGGCCTCGAGGCCGGCCACCACACGCAGCAGGATGATCTCGGCCTGGTCGCCCGGCAGCGACGCGATCAGCTCCAGCACCGCCCGCGTGGAAACCGCCTCCAGTGCCTGATCGGCGGCATCGGAGATAGTCGGTTGCTGCTCCGCTTCGGTCATCTCGAGGGGGATGGCGGGGCGGCGGGCCCGCGACCGCCCGGAATCCACCGCCCGGTGCCGGGCGATGGTGAACAGCCAGGCCCGGAAGTCCTGCTCCTCACCGCGGAAGCGCTCCAGGCCGCCCACCACCTGCAGCCAGGTGTCGCCGGCCACGTCATCGGCATCGGGCGCAATCAGCCGCAGGTAACGGAGCAGGGCCGGCTGCACGTCACGGAACAGGCGAGTGAAGGCTGCCTCATCGCCGGCCTTGGCGTCGGCCAGGGTGTCCCGGAACGCAGCACCGATCACCGGTCAAGTATCGGCCCGGCATATCGCGCGGCGCAGCACAAACCGCTGCCCTCCCCGGCACAGTCTCACCCACAGCCCTAAATCAGTCACAGTTTTGTCAGGGAACGCCGGGAACGGCACGGTTCGTGGCACCTGTTTGGCCGGACGAGCCCAGGGCAGTGGTAAGGGCCGACCGTGACTGCCTTGGAGAGATGCGTGACCATGAGGATCGGTGCAGGCCTGGCGCTCATCGCGGTGGGAGCCATCCTGCGGTTCGGGATCTCCACGGTGTCTACCCATGGCATCAACATCAACACGATCGGCGACATCTTGATGCTCGCCGGCGTCCTCGGCGTGGTGCTCTGGATGGTCGTGTGGGCACCCTGGACCCGCAGCCGCCGCCCGGCCTACCAGCGAGACATCCCGGTCGCGCGCGAGGAGCGGGCGGTCTACCGCGAGGACATGCCGGCGGACGAGCTGCCTCCGGCCCGGTACGACGACGGATACCGGCGCTGAGCTCTCCCGGCCGGCGCCCCGCAGGAGCAGGGCAGGTCGCCGGGCTGACGCCGGGCTGACGCCGGGTAGGTTGGCCAGTGTGAGCTTCAACGTCACCGCGGACGCCTACCGGCGGTTCATGGGACGGTACTCCGAGCCGCTCGCGGTGCAGTTCGCCGACCTGGCCGGGATCGACCGCGGGCAGCGAGTGCTCGACGTGGGCTGCGGGCCCGGGGCGCTGACGGCCGTGCTGGCGAGCCGGGCGGGCGCGGACGCGGTCAGCGCGGTCGAGCCGTCGGCGTCCTTCGCCGCCGCGACCCGTGAGCGGCTGCCCGGGGTCGACGTCCGGCAGTCCCCGGCTGAAGCGCTGCCCTTCCCCGACGACGCCTTCGACGCCGCGCTGGCTCAGCTCGTCGTGCACTTCATGACCGACCCGGTGGCCGGCCTGCGGCAGATGGCCCGGGTGACCCGGCCCGGCGGGGTCGTGGCCGCCTGCGTTTGGGATCACGCGGGCGGGCGCGGGCCGGTCAGCGCGTTCTGGCGGGCCGTGCGGGAGCTCGACCCGGCCGCCGACGACGAGTCGGGCCTGGCGGGCGCACGCGAAGGCCACCTGGCCGGCCTCTTCGCGCAGGCCGGGCTCGACGCGATCCAGGCGTCCACGCTCACCGTCCGCGTCGGCCAGGCAGATTTCGCGTCGTGGTGGGAGCCGTTCACGCTCGGCGTCGGCCCAGCCGGGGCCTACCTGGCCGCCCTGGAAGACGACCACCGGAACGCGCTGCGCGAGCAGTGCCGGCGGCAGCTGCCCGACGGTCCCTTCGAGATCAGCGCCCTCGCCTGGGCGGCGACCGGGCGCGCCTGACGATGCCAGCCTGATGATGCGAAGGTGCGCGGGGCGCGTTCTGGCCGCGATCGTGATCGTGGTCATGGGTGCGTCGGGCTGCACCCGTTTGGTGCCTAGGTTGGCTCAGCCGGGGCCGGCCGGGCTGCTTGGCGTCCGGCCCTGCCCGGGTATCCCCGGGTTCAGCTGCGGGTCGCTGCGGGTCCGGCTCGATCCGGCCGGCGCCACGCCGGGGCGGCTGTCGCTGCGGGTCGCGGTAGCC
>Ga0136846_1218998_pt1 | contig 17335 bp, 12 predicted proteins | sample HopSoiMetagenom2_FD_96841 | JGI IMG/M metagenome (GOLD analysis project Ga0136846, IMG submission 96841) | Grasslands soil microbial communities from Hopland, California, USA - 2 Assembly 2016 (version 4) | ecosystem: Environmental > Terrestrial > Soil > Grasslands | place: USA: Hopland...
GACTGGTAAAGTCGGCGAGCATCGTGCGGACGGCGCGCTGCAGCGGCGTCAGGCGCACGGTGATGCGCGTCGCGATACCGAAGTTTCCTTCCGAGCCGACGAACACCCCCACGAGATCCGGCCCCCATGGCTCGCCGCCGAGGCTGCCGAACTCCACGAGCGATCCATCGGCGAGCAGCACTTCGAGTGCCTGGATGTGATTCGCGGTGACGCCGTACTTCAGGCAGTGCGGCCCGCCCGCATTTTCGGCCACATTCCCGCCGATGGTGCACGCCGTTTGGCTGGAGGGATCGGGCGCGTACTGCAGGCCGTGCGGGCGCGCGGCCGTCCCCAGCTTCGCGTTGACGACGCCGGGCTCCACGATGGCCAGGCGATTGGCCTTGTCGATTTTCACGATGCGATTGAGGCGCGTGAGGACGAGCAGCACCGATCCCTCATCGGCGAGCGCGCCGCCCGACAATCCGGTGCCGGCGCCACGCGGCACGAACGGCACATCGAGCGCGGCGAGCAGTCGCACCACGGCGATCAATTCCTCGCGGGTGCCGGGCAGGACCACGAGATCGGGAAGACGACGATGAGTGGGGAGACCGTCCATCGCGTACGTCACCCGTTGCGCGCGGGCCTCACGGACATGCTTCTCGCCGACAATGGCGGAGAGATCGTGAGCCAGGAAGGGAAGCGCGGACATACTATATACTAGACGCACAGACGCACAGTGGTAAACAGCAAACAGGGGCCGGGACAATCACGTCTGTCCCGGCCCCTGCGACCTGTTCACCGCTGCGCGTCTGTGCGTCTAGCTTTTGCCTGTCCTAGGCCGCTCTCCAGAACCCTTTCAGAGCTTTCCCGTCGGGCGATTCTCTGAGCTTCTCGAAGGCCCGCTCGCGAATCTGGCGGATTCGCTCGCGCGTGACGCCCATCAGTGCCCCGATCTTTTCGAGCGTCATCGCCTCGCTGCCCTCTTCGAGCCCGTAGTAGAGATAGAGGATCTTGCGCTCGCGCGGCGTCAGATACTTCTGGAAGATGCGGTCGATGAATTCGCGCATCAGCTTGCCGTCGGTGCGTTCTTCGATCTCGCCGCCTTCCTGCCCCGCGAACCGCTCGCCGAGCGTCGCCGCATCCTTGTCGGTGCGATCGACCGGCGCGTCGAGCGACAGCTCCGCTGCCGTCATGCGGCGCGCGGTGCGGACGTTCTCGACCGTGTCCTCGAGCGCTTTCGCGATCTCGTTGTCCGTCGGCTCGCGACCGAGTTCTTGCGAGAGGTACGTCTCGGTGCGGCTCATGCGAATGAGCTGCGAATTCTGATTCAGCGGAATGCGGACGCTGCGCGTCTGCTCGGCCAGCGCTTTGAGCACGGCCTGACGCACCCACCACACGGCGTACGAAATGAATTTGACGCCCTGGTCGGGATCGAATTTCTTGACGGCCTTGAGCAGCCCCTCGTTGCCGATGGCGACGAGCTCGGAGAGATCGAGACCGTGACCCTGATATTTTTTTACGTAGGAGATGACGAATCGGAGGTTGGCCGTGACCAAACGCTCGGCCGCTTTTTCATCGCCGCGTTGCACGCGCCGGGCGAGACGACGTTCTTCTGCAGGATCTTTTATGAGCGGGAGTTTTTGTATGTCTTGCAGGTACTGGTCGAATGCGCCGGAAGGAGTGGTACGGAAAAAGGCCTTCGCCTTGCCGCTGGTCGACCTAGCCATGCAGAGGACTCCCCGGACCCAGGTTTTTTGTGGAAACGGGCGCGATATGCCGCCAAAAAGGCCCACTAAACACGCGCCAATATAGGACTTCCTGCCATTTGGTGCAAATCACCGCAGTTATCCACATCACAAATTGTTGGGCCGAAGGTGATTCCATCGTTTGTCCACTATCCACATGACCTGTGGAAAGTAGTGTGTGGAAGCCTCCAGTCCAAGGTGTGACGCACTCAATCCGAAGGATGACATGGGCATGTGGAGACGTGGAAAGGAATGTGGGCTATCTGTTGACCAGGACTTGACGTACAGATGATTCGCTGACGGCGACGGTCCAGCCGTTCGCGTCATTTCCGTGGACCACTCCAATCTTGCTTGGCAACGCGAGGCGAATTTCGCCCGCGCGCACTTTTTTGTCCGCTCGCATCGCGTCGATGAGCGCATCCACCTGACTCGCGTCGGGGCGGTCGAGCGGCAAATGGAGACGCTCGAGCGCCGTCGTCAGGCGATCGGTCGTGCCGGCGGCGGCGATGCCCATCGATTCTGCCAGCCGCGTCTCGTAGACCATGCCAATCGCGACCGCCTCGCCGTGCGGCACTTCGTATTGCGACGTCGCTTCAATCGCGTGGCCGATCGTGTGCCCGAAATTGAGGATCGCGCGCTTGCCGGCTTCGCGTTCGTCCTGCGCAACGACTGCCGCCTTGATCTCCACGGAACGCTGCACGACGCGCTGCAACGTGCCCGCATCCTTGGCGAAGATCGCAGCATATGCGCGCTCGAGAAATGCGAAATACTCCGCGTCCGAGATCACGCCGTGCTTCACCGCTTCGGCGAGCCCCGCCGAGAGCTGCGCGCTGGTGAGCGATCCCAGCAACTCGAGATCGGCGATGACGACGCGGGGCTGATGAAATACGCCGAGCAGGTTCTTACCGGCGGGAACGTCGACGCCGGTTTTGCCGCCGATCGAGGAATCGATCATCGCGAGCAGCGACGTGGGGATCTGCACCAGCGCGACGCCGCGCAGGTAGGTCGCGGCAACGAAACCGGCGACGTCGTTCACCACGCCACCGCCCAATGCGATCACCGCACAATCCCGTCCGAACCGCGCGTCCAGCATCTGATCCGAAAGTGCGGCCCACGTTTCGCGCGTTTTGCTCCGCTCGCCGGCGGGGAACGTGAACAGCTGCGCTTGCAACCGGGCGTCGCGTAAGGCGCCGGCCAAACTCTCGCCGTACAGCTTCCCGACGTGCGAGTCGGAGATGATCGCATAGGCCGGCGCGGGGCAATACCGCGCGAGCAGCTGATCGACTTCGCGAATCAGCCCGGCGCCGATGAGGATGTCGTAGGAAGCGTCCCGCTGCTCCGTGAGCGGGACGCGGACCGTCACCACGCGATGTCGGGTCGGCCGGACTGCGCGTTAGCGGCGCGCGCGAGCACGAACAGCAGATCGGACAGCCGGTTCAGATAATGAATGATGGAGGCGTTGATCGTCGCGTCGTGCGCGAGCCGCACGACGGCGCGCTCGGCACGGCGGCATACGGTGCGAGCGAGATGGAAGGCCGCCGCCTTGGGAGTCCCGCCAGGCAGAATGAAATTCTTGAGCGGCGCTAGTGTTGCCTCGTGACGATCGATCGCGCTTTCCAATGAGGCGACGTTGGATGCCCCGACCCGGTCCCCGCCACGCGACAGGACCTTGGCGTGTTTCGCCGGATCGGGCGTCGCCAACTCGGCACCGACCGCGAACAGATCGCGCTGAATGGACTGCAACAGGGCTGACTCGAACGCTGGCGGCTCGAGCGATGCCGCAAAGCCGATCGCCGCATTCGTCTCGTCCACCTCACCGTATGCCTGAACGCGTGGATCGTCTTTGTGGACGCGGCCACCGCCGAATAATCCCGTCTCACCGGCGTCGCCGGTCTTCGTGTAGATCTTCACTCCTCACCCCCTGACCTCCTCTCCCATCGGGAGAGGGGAAACGCGCGGGAACGTATCGTTACGGGCAACGCAGCGCGAGCGGCTGCGCCGCCACCACACGTCCCGTCTCTGGATCCACCGCGGTCGCGCGCGAGTCGCGCGGCGCCACATCGGCGATCTGGTCGACCAACAGCAATGCACGCCCATCCACCCCGGTCACGGCGCCGCGAAGTGAATAACGGGCCGGGCCTTTGGCTGCAGCCATTCCGTTACTGAGTCGTGAATGCAGTGGCCGCAATACCCATCGCAGCTCCTGCGCGTCACGCTTCGTCACCGCGAGCCCGGTCACGAGCAGCGTGTCACCGTCAGATGCGAGAAAGCGGCCGCGAAAACCGACGGCGTACCGGTTGTTACTCAACGGGATGACTTCCCCGGCGTCCTCCGCCTTGTCCGGATCCAACATGAACGAGCCGAGCAGGGTGGCGCGTGACTCGGCAAGCTGGGCGACCTGGCGGACGAGCTCGAGGGCCCTCGTTCGCGAAAGCGGTGTGACCTCTGGCGGCGGACCGCTCGCGGGTGGCGCGTCGAGCAACGCAACGACGTTGACATGCGATGGCGGGGTGCGTCCTCCGATGCCACCGGGTGGAAATGCGAGCACCAGCTCGGTCACGAGCGTGGAAGGGCCACACGTCTGCGCCGCGTGAAAGCGCGCCAATGTGAGCCGCGCCGGCGCCGCCCCGCGTGCCGACAGCACCGTCGCACCCCGGATACTGCGGGGCTCGACGGCGACGAGCGGATGGCCGGTGAGGCTGTCCTGCAAACGGCCGGTGCCCGTGAGCAGGCGATAGAAATCCCGCGCATAACGATCATCCGCAACGAACACATGCGCCTCGCCGCCGAGGCTCCACCCCAGCGCCGCCGGTTGTCTGGCGGGGGCGCACGCCAGTAGCCCGAGGCCGATTAGGACGCTAGCGTTCGCGCGATGCAAGACGCGAAAGATATCACCATCATCGGGGCCGGTCCGACCGGTCTGTTCGCTGCCTTCTATGCAGGCATGCGGGGCGCGTCGCACCGCCTGATCGACAATCTCGATCAGCTCGGTGGCCAGCTGACGGCTCTCTATCCCGAGAAATACATCTTCGACGTCGCCGGTTTTCCCAAGATTCTTGCCAAAGACCTCGTGAAGGCGCTGGCGGAGCAGGGGCTGCAATGGAAGCCGCCGGTCCATCTCGCCGAGAAGGTGATCGGGCTGCGGCGGAGTGATGAGAACGGCAAGCCGCTGTTCACGATCGTAACCGACAAGGATGAGTATCCCTCCCGCACGGTCCTGATCGCCGGCGGTATCGGCGCCTTCACGCCGCGGAAGCTGTCGCTCAAAGACGTCGACCAGTGGAACGACAAAGGCCTGCACGATCGCGTGCTGAGCCTGGAGACGTTTGCCGGCAAGCGGATTCTCATCGTGGGCGGCGGCGACTCGGCGTTCGATTGGGCCGTCAATCTGCAGGGTGTCGCGAAATCGATTCTGATGATTCACCGGCGCGACGGCTTTCGCGCGCATCAGGCCACCGTGGACCAGGTCCGGGCGCTGGCCGCCGCGGGAAAAATGGAGCTCCGTACCTTCTGGGAGCTCAAGGAAATCGGCGGAGGCGAGCGGATCGAACGCGTCACGATTTTCAGCAACAAGACAAAAGAAGAAGAGACCCTCGCCATCGACTGCGTGATTCCGCAGCTCGGCTTTATCTCCTCACTCGGCGCGATTGCCGATTGGGGACTCGAAATCGAAAAGGGCGATATCAAGGTGGGACAGACGATGGACACCAACACTCCCGGCATCTACGCCGCGGGCGATATCACGACGTATCCCGGCAAGCTGAAGCTCATCGCCACCGGATTCTCCGAGGCGTGCATCGCCGTCAACCAGATCGCCCATTTCCTGAACCCGGCCGCCAAAGTGATGCCGGGCCATTCATCGAACATGGCGCTCTTTGGACAGAAGGACGACTAGCGCGCCAGCTGGACCACCACGGAGTCTATCTGGGCGAGCATCTGCCGCGTCCGCACGTCGTGCGCATTGACCTGAATTGAAAAAGTGATGACCCGTCCGTTTGCCTTCTCGACGTACCCCGACAGCGTATTCACACGGCTGATCGATCCGGTCTTGGCGAGTACACGACCCTCGAGCGCGGTGCCCTGGAAGCGCCGCAGCAGCGAGCCGGGCTTCTGGGCGCGGGGGAGGGCGGCGAGAAAGGGCGCGCGTTTGGGGTGGTGGTACATGTAGCGGAGCAGCTGCACGAACGCATGCGGGGTGATGAGATTGCCCGCGGCAAGTCCGGAGCCGTCCTGCAGCGCGAACGCGGTCGAATCGATCCTCACGGAATCCATCAGGAACCGCTTCTCCACGTCGAGCCCCTTTGCCCAGCTGCCGGTATCGCCGACTTCCCGGCCAAGCGTTTTGAGCAGCATTTCGGCGAACCAGTTTTGACTGGTGTTCAGGATCGGAAAGATGATGTCCGGGAGCGGTCGCCCGACGTAGTCGGCGAGCGGGCCACCACAGCAGCGTAGTGCGTGGTATGCCATCGAGTCGGTCGTGCTGGCCGCGCCGCCTTCCACGGCGATGCCCTTCCTGCGCAACGAGCTTTCGAGCGCGCGGGCGGCGTACAGATTCGGATCGGGCAGCGCGAAACTCTAGATCCACGGCGTCCGGCCCAGCGCCACGGTTCCCTCGGCCCAGATGTCCATCGTGCCCGGTTTGCGAAAGAAATTGTCGCCGATCGTCGTCTCCGAGTCTGCGACGACGGTGCGCGCGCGGTTCTCGAACGTGAAGAAGCTCAGGTCGGGGTTCCACGAGATCACGGGCGGCGCATCGACGAAAGGACCGGGTGTGATCTGAAAATCGACGCTGTTGTCGTGAAATCCCAGTCCAGACACCGGGGCCGCATACCACCAGTTGAGATCGAACGATTCCCAATTCCAGTGGACGATCGTCGGCTCGAAATAGGATCCGTCTCCGACGATGCGCCCCGTGACGCGCTTGATCCCGCGCGCGCGCAGGGAGTCTGCGATGGCGTCCACCGCAGTCCAGGTCGAGTCACAGGCGCCCGCGGCAAGCGTGTCGATGCTGTAGCAGCGCTCCGACCAGCTCGGATCTCCCCGGCCGTAGAGGATCAGGTCGCCCTCCAGGATGCCCCCCGCCAGCGTCCCATTTGCGTACACGCTGGTGCGCGCCCGGTAATCGGCTGGCAGCAAGACCGTCGCGGTCGAGGCCACGATGAGTTTGGTGTTGCTGGCGGGCACCGAAAATCGATCCCCGTTCCTGTTGACGAGCACATGGCCGCGGTCGTCCTGCGCGTAGATGTTCCAGGTGGCACGGTTGAACGGCGGCGTTTCGAGCAGCCGGTTCAGCCGCTGCTCGAGCGATTGCCCGACCAGTGATGAAGCCGCGGCGCTAATCGTAAGCGACGCGAGGATCAGCTTTCGCATAGAGCACATCAGCGAGAAGGTTGACCAGCACGAAGATCACCGACAGAAACAGAATGCTGCCCTGGACGGCCGGCAGATCGCGCTTCTGAATGGCGAGCAGCACGTACCGCCCGACACCAGGCCACGAAAATATCGTCTCCGTGAGAATGCTGCCCGTCAGGTAGTTGCCGACATCGAGTCCCAGGACCGTGATGATCGGCAGCAGCGCGTTGCGCAGCGCGTGGCGGCCGATGACGCGTCGCTCCGGCAGTCCTTTGGCGCGCGCCGTGCGCACGAACTCGGCCGGCAGAATCTCGAGCATTGCCCCGCGGGTCATGCGCGCGAGAAACGCAATCGAGCGAGTGCCCAGCGTGAGCGCGGGCAATACCAGAAATGCAATGCCGCCGTATCCCGATGGCGGCAGCCAGCGCAGCGCGACCGCAAACAGCAGAATCAACAAGAGTCCCACCCAGTAGACCGGGAACGACACACCGACGTATGCGATCAGCATGCTGGCGCGATCCATGATTCCGCCGGGGCGCAACGATGCAAGCACGCCGAGTGCGATGCCGCAGGTCGTTGCGAGCAGCATCGCGGCTCCCGCGAGCTGCAAGGTCTTGGGAAACCGTTCGGCGAGGTCGCCAAGCACTGGCCGCTGCGTGATGTAGGAGCGTCCCAGATCGCCCCGCACCACACCCCAGACATAGTGGCCGAACTGCACAGGGAGGGGGTCATCCAGATGAAGCTGGGCGCGCAGCCGCGCGATCGTCGCGGAGTCGGCGCGCTCGCCCACCATCTCCGCGACGGGGTCACCCGGAACGACATTGAGCAGCAGGAACGCCACCACCAGCACACCAAACAACGTGGGAATCGTCGCGAGCAGCCGCCGGCCGACGAGCTGAATCACTGCACCTGCCGAGCCTGGGTCCAGCGTTGGCCGTTGAAGATCACCGGCACATCCCAGCCCTGGAGAGACGGCTGCGCGGCCCACACGTCGGCGGGAAACCACAGATACAGCCACGGCGCGGCCTGAAAGACACGCCCGTCGATCTGGCGATACAGCGCTTCGCGCGCGTGTTGATCCACCGTGCGTCGCGCCCTGAGGATGAGGGAGTCGGTGACGGGATCACTATAGAAGGAATAGTTGCCACCGGGCCCGAAGCTCGCGCTGTGAAACAGGGGATAGAGGAAGTTGTCGGCGTCGGGGTAATCGGCCCACCAATCGAGGATCGCCATGTCGGTATCCCCTTTCCGGACCGCCTCGCGCATGCTCGAGGCATCGCGCGACACGATCTCCACCCGGATGCCAATCGCGGCGAGCTGCGTCTGAATGGCCTGGGCGACGCGCCCCAACTCGATGTTCGTGCCCGAGCGCCACAATTGCACGGCGAACCCGTCCGCAAAACCCGCCGCGCGCAGCAGACGCCGAGCTTCGGTGGTGTCGTAGGAGTACCGTGGACGCATCTTGTCGCTGCCGCCCAGTGCGGGCGGGATCGAACCGGCGGCCACGACGCCGCGGTTGCTCCAGACCGTGCGCAGGATTTCGGGGACATTGACGGCGTGATTGATCGCGCGCCGTACGTTGGCGTCGCGCAGGGGACCGCGCCGGTTATTGAGCGCGACGTAGACGTCCCGCAGGGCGGGCTTCTTGCGCAGCCAATCGGGATGCTCTTTCTCCCATTTGGCTGTCTCGCCGAAGGGTATTTCGGCGACCGAGAGGCGGCCGGCGAGAAATTCGGCCGCGCGTGTGAGCGGCTCGGGAACGATGCGCACGGTCAACGATTCCGCGAGCGGGGGGCCACCCCAATAGCTCGGGTTTCTGGCGAATCGGAGCAGGTCATCATGCTCCCACACCACAAAGCGCCACGGCCCCGTGCCGACCGGCTGCTGACCCAGATCCGGTCCCGCGGACGAGGGCACGACCGCCGCAACGGGCATCGCGAGAAATTTGGGAAATACGGTCAACGGCTGACTTAACGTGAAGGCGACGCTGGTGTCTCCCAATACGGCGATGCTGCTCACATCCCGCGCGCGACCGTCGGCGTAATCTTGTGCTCCGGCGATGGGCAGCAGCGGCCAGACGCGGCCGCCACGGGTCCCCGGGCTCAAGACCCGCAGGAATGAGCGTTTGACGTCGGCGGCGACTAGCGGACGTCCGTCATGGAATGTGACGCCCGGGCGTAAATGGAATACGTAGCGCTGGCCGGTGCGGTCGGCGGTCCATCGGTCCGAGAGTCCCGGCAATAGCTGGCCGTCGGCATTGAACTGCGTGAGACCATCGAACAACAGCGTGACCATCTCGCCGGTGGGAACGTCGGTCGAGAGCGCGGGGTCGAGCGAGCGGGGATCATAGGTCTCGTAGTAGACGAGATCCCGTCCGGCGCGTCCCCCGTCATTCCGACACGCTGTGAGAATGCAGAGGAACAGGACGTTCTTCGCGGTGTCGAAAAGGTTGACAGTGCGGGGCAAGTATCGCAACATAGCCGATTGCCAAATCTCGTCAATTGCGAATCGCATGTCTCCTGGTGCTCGCCACTTTGCCGGCGGCAACCGGCCTGGCCGCTCAGCAACAGGACCAAGAGCGGGTAGTCCGGGAACTGGCGTTCGTCGGTAACAAGGCGCTCGACGATCTCACACTCGAGAGCGCGATCGCCACGACAAACTCGAGCTGGTGGGCCCGTTTCGCCCTCGTCCGTTGGGTGGGACTCGGGGAGAAGCGGTATTTCAGCGAGCTCGAGTTTCGGCGCGACGTCGTTCGGCTGATGCTGCTGTATCGCCAGAGCGGCTACATGAGCGCGGTCGTGGACACCGTGGTGCGGCGGACGCCGCGCGATGTCTACGTCGAATTCCGGATCCACGAAGGCGAGCCGGTGCGGGTGACGAGTCTCGAAGTGAAGGGCGTCGATGGAATTTTCAATGTCGAGAAACTGAAAGGGGATCTCCCGCTCCAGGTCGGCGATCCCTTCAACCGGTTCCTGCTCCAGGCGTCGGCGGACACGATCGTCCAGCGACTCAAAAACAGCGGCTACCCCTACGCCGAGGTGCTCCGCAACTTCGATTCAGAAGCCGGCGCGTTGCGCGCCGACGTCGAGCTGGACGCGCAACCCGGCGCGCGCATGCGGGTCGGCAACGTCGTGATTCAGGGTCTTCAGGACGTGGATACCGGAACGATACGCCGCGTAATGTCGGTGCGGTTGGGCGCGCCCTTCCAACAAGATCTCTTGTATCTCACCCAGCGCGACCTCTACAGCATGGGCATGTTCAGCTCGGTCAACGTCGTCCTGATCGATTCGCTGCCTCCGCGAGCGGGATCTCCGTCCGACTCCATGGTCGACGTCCTGATCCAGCTGCAGGAAGGCCCCCGCCACCAGACGCGGATCGGTTTCGGCTATGCCACGGTGGAATGCTTCCGGCTGCAGACCGGCTGGACTGCGCGCAACTTCTTCGGCGGCGCGCGTTCGCTCGATCTGTCGGCCCGCTTCACCAAACTGGGAGGGGGATTCCCCTCGCACACGAGTGTGTCACAGTCGGGCGGCATCCAATACATCTGCAATCCGTTCGCGAGCAACTGGACCGTCGACACGATGAACTATCAACTCAACGCCAATCTGCGGAAGCCTGCCTTCCTGTCGCGGACCAATGTCGCGACGCTCGGCCTGACCGCGGAGCGGAGCTCTCAGTACGGCGTGTATACGCGCGAAGCCGTCGGCGGTGACGCCGCAATCACCTTCAACACACGTAGTGCGTGGCCCGTCACCGTCGGCTACTACTACGCGGTCGGGCGCACGTCGGCCTCTGACGCCGTGTATTGCGGCATTTTCCGTGTCTGTGACGAAGCCAGCCGCCATTTTCTCCGCGACCGCCGACATTTCGGTGCGCTCTCGATCAGTCTGACGCGCGACCGCGTGAACAACATCCTCGATCCGACGCGGGGCAGCCTCACAACGCTCACGCTCCTGAACGCCTCGAAGATTTTCGGCTCGGAGGTGCCCTACGAATTCAATCGCGGGGAATTCGAAATCGCGAAGTATTATCCGGTCGGGCGGCGAACGGTGTTCGGATGGCGGGTGCATGCGGGTGTGATTCTCCCGCGCAACATCGATCTGTCGGGCCAGCAGGTCGGGTACGTCCCGCCCGATCAGCGCTTTTACGGGGGCGGCCCCAACTCCGTGCGAGGCTATGGACTCAACGAAATGGGACCGCGCGTGTACGTCGTCAGCGACACGAGTGACACCGTGCTCAATGTGCCGGCGACACAGCGCGCGGGAGACAAAGTGTGGAACGGCGTATTTACGGCGCCGACGGGTGGCAACACGCTGATCGTGCTGAACGCTGAGTTGCGGATGCCGTCTCCCGTGTTGCCCCAGCGGATGCGGCTCGGACTATTCGTCGACGCCGGCCAGGTCTGGGAGCGAGGCTCTGAAGCATTCCCGATCAGCGGGCTGCGGGTGACGCCTGGAGCCGGCCTGCGGTTCGCGACGCCGCTCGGGCCCGTGCGCATCGATGCCGCGTACAACGGCTACCCGATCGAGCAGGGCCCGCTGCTTTACGCTCCGCCCGATTCCACCCAGGGCGCAGCCCCGCCGCCGATCGTCCAGATTCGTGACGCCTATCCGCCGACGAACGCCGAGAAGTCGTTCTGGCAGAAGGTCGTCATCCAGTTCGCGATCGGACACGCCTTCTGATGATGCGCCGCTCCCTGAGTGTCGCACTCTGGTCGCTGGTGGGCCTGCTGGCGTGCTTCCTCGGCGCGTTGAACGGGCTCGTGAGCACGCATGCCGGCCGCACGCTGCTGGCCCGGATCGCCAGCTCCGCCGTGCAGCGCGCGATCGCGGGCACCGTCACCGTCGGTGAGGTGCATGGCTCGCTGCTGACGGGAGTCGTGCTCACGGACGTGCGGCTCATCGATCCCGACTCGACCATGGTCGCCGTCCTGCCGCGCGCCGAGCTCGGCTACAACCTCATCGACTTCGCCGCGGGGCGGATCGTGTTCATGGAGGTGCACCTCGACCGCCCGGTGATCAACATCGTCCAGCACGCGAATGGCACAACGAATTTCACCGAGCTGCTCAAACTCCACGCCCGAGACACGGTGAAGGTCGCGCCGCTCGGACCCACCGGTCCCCGCTCGCTGATCCTGCTGCGCAACGTCCAGATCGACGACGGCTCGCTGACCCTGCGGCTGCAGAAGCATGGCGAGGTGACGAGCGCCCACGAAGAAATCGAGTACTCGGGCGAGGACGGACGCTATCGCCTGCGGCGCTTCGAGCACCTCAACGCGCGCCTCGCGGCGCTGCGCATTCAATCGCCGCGCGAAAAAGGCATCCGCATCGACGTGCTGCGCCTTGCCACGGAGAGCAGCGACCCGCACCTCTCGATCGCGGATCTCGGCGGGCGGATCACGATCGACGGGCGCACGCTCGATGTGGATCTCTCGCGCGTGCGGTTCCCCGGTACGCAATTCAGCGCCCGCGGCACGGTGACGTGGCCGCGCGACACGGTGTTGTGGAACCTCGCCATGCGCGCCGATTCGGCGACGCTGAGCGACATCCGATTCCTCGATCCACGCTTCCCCGACGGCGCGGTGCTGCACGGCGGCGTGGCCGTCGTGTCGCACGGCGGGAGCGTGCTCGAGATCCGCCTGCAACCCCTCGACCTGACGTACGGGGCCGGCCGTCTCACCGGGCACGTCACCGCGTTCAGCGCCGCCGATTCGGGGCTGGTCGCCTTGCGCCAGGGCGATTTGCACGCGCGCGATCTGTCGCTCGAGCTGGCGCGGCCATTCCTCGACACGCTGCCGTTCTGGGGCCGTCTCAGCGGACAGACGATTGTCGATGGTCCGATGCGGGCGCTCAAGATCGAGACCGCGTGGTCGTTCCGCGATTCGCTCGTGCCCGGATGGCCGGAGTCGCAAGTCCAGGGAAAGGGCGAGTTGAACCTCGCGACCGGCGATCTTGGTTTCCAGCCGTTCGCGGTGGAAGCCGGGCGAATCGATCTGGGCACCGTGCGGCGCATGGTACCGGCCGTCGACCTCCAGGGAGAGCTCGATGCCACCGGCACGCTCACCGGCACATTGAAGGACGCGTTGTTCAGCGGCACGTTGCGCCATCATGATGGCGACCGGCCCGTCAGCGTCATTCGCGGCGTCGTGGGGCTGGACTCGCGCGGAGACATCCTTGGCGTGTTCGCCGACGTCCAGGCGGATTCGCTGGCGCTCGACGGCCTAACCGGCCGCATCCGGGACTTCCCGTTGCGGGGCTCGCTGGCAGGAACGATCCGGCTCGACGGCGACCTCGCCGGACTCGAGACGCACGCGAATCTCGCAATGCTGAACGGTGGCGGCGCCGTCCGGGGTGACGGCACGCTCGTGCTCGGTGTCCCCCGCGACCGGCCGGTGTATGGCGCGCGCAAGTTCACGCTGCATGCGCAGGATGTGAACCTGCAACGCTGGATGGCGCATGACGGCCCCCCCTCGCGCCTCACGTTTACCGCGACGGGCAGTGTCGAGGGCGATAGCATGTCGCCGCCCATCGGCGCCTTCGCCGCGACACTCGCCCCGTCGCTGTTCGCCGGGTCGATCATCGACAGCGGCGCGACGACCATTCGGCTGGCGGACGGTCGATTGTATGTCGATTCGTTGCGGCTGGAGCAGCCCGGTTTGCTCACGCGCGGGCGCGGCGAGCTCGGCTGGCGGCGGCCGCAGCGCGGCACGCTGGAGCTCAGTTTCGACGCGGACAGCTTGAGCGTGCTGGATTCGCTCGTGACGTGGCTCGCCGGCGCGCCGCTCTCCGCGCCAACGCCCGACGACAAGCTCACCGGCTCGGCGAATGTGCAGCTCACACTGAACGGCGCGCTCGATTCCCTCTCCCTTGGGGCCGATGCCCAGGTGGCCGCGCTGCGCTGGCGCGGGTGGCGCGTGCCGAAGGCCAGCGCGAGCGTCACCTACGAGCCCGGGCCGGTCCCGAAATTCGATGCGCAGGCGACCGCCGATTCGCTGGGCGTCGGGCGGCTCGGTTTCGGGGCGGCGTCCGCGCACGCGCGCGGCACGCGCGATTCACTGACCTGGTTCGCCCGCTCCCGCGTGGGGGATCTTGGCGCATTTCTCGCCGGCGGCCGCTACGCGCGACCGGAAGGCGCCGGGACGACGCAGCACGTCGTCGTCGATTCGCTCGCCGTCCTGTTACCCAGTGGTGTGTGGTTCCTGCAGCGGCCCACCGCGATCGCATTCGCCGACTCGATCCTGCACGTCGACTCGACGGCCATCGCGAACGCAAATGGCACGGGCCATGTGATCATCGCCGGTGACCTGCCGCCGCGCGGGCCCATCAATGCACGCGTCGCGATGGACAGCTTCCCGCTCGCCGGCATCTATGCGCTCATGCAGAAGGACACCAATGGCGTCGGCGGAGCGGTGACGGCCGCCTTCACCGCGCATGGCACGCGCGCCAATCCGCTCTACGCCGGCTCATTCTCGTTCGCGCGGGCGTCGTTCGGATCGTTCGCCGCGCCCTTCACGGAAGGCACCGTGGACTATCGCAACCGGCGCCTGAATGGCGAAGTCCATGTGTGGCGCGGCGGTAAGCCGATCATGGACGTCACCGCCCATTTGCCGCTCGATCTCGCGCTCCTCCCCGTCGGCCGGCGGCAGGTCGCGGACACGTTGTCCGTGCAGGTGCGCGGCGACAGCGTGGACCTCAGCGTGCTCGGGGCCGCGACCACGATCGTGCGGCAACTGGAAGGCGTGTTCACCACGGACCTCGGGATCGGCGGAACCTGGGACGCGCCGCAGTTGCGCGGCGGGCTCCAGATCGAGAAGGCTGCTGTCACGATTCCCGCACTCAACGCGCGTTATACGAACGTGAACGGCAGCTTCACGCTCCGTGGCGACACGATTCGCGTCGACTCGATCGGCGCGGTGAGTGAGCGCGGCCATGCGCAGGTGACCGGATACGTGCGGCTGGAACAGCTCACGCGACCGCTGCTCGCATTGAACATTCAGACCTCCGAGTTCAAGGCGCTCGATCTGCGAGGGTATCTGACGCTGACGGCGAGCGGCCGGGTGACACTAACGGGACCGGTATTCGGTGCGACGCTCGGGGGCCGTGGGACGGTCACCTCCGGCGTGCTGCATTTCGCCGATCTGGTGAACAAGCGCGTCGTCAACCTCGATGAGCCGTGGGTCCAGGATCTCATCGACACCTCGCTCATTCGCGTGCAGCGGCTCGGGCCGGAATTCCAGAGCCTGTTTTTCGACAGCCTTCAGGTGAAGAATCTGCAGCTGACGATGGGCGAGGATGTGTGGCTGCGATCGAACGAGGCGAACATTCAACTGACGGGCTCTCTCACCGTCAACAAAGTGAATGACAACTATCTGCTCAGCGGCACCCTGGGCGCGCCGCGGGGGACCTACCGCCTCATCATCGGGCCCGTGACGCGTGAGTTCGTCGTGCGGGACGGAACGGTCCGCTACTTCGGCACTCCCGATCTGGATGCCGAGCTCGACATTCAGGCAACCCACGTGGTGCATCCCCTTCCGGGTCCGGGTCAGTACGCGGAGATCCCGATCCGGGCGCACATAACCGGTACGCTGCGGCTGCCCAAGCTCACGCTCGAATCGGATTACAACTACACGCAGACCGAGCTGCTGTCCTACCTGGTCAGCGGCAAGCCTTCATTCGAGCTGGGCACCGATCAGGGCGCGTTCGTGCGCGGCACTGCGGCCTCACTCCTCGCCGGTGAGCTGGAGCGCACCGTGGTCTCTGACCTTGGGGTGCCGCTCGACTATCTCGAGATTCGCCCCGGGGATGTCACGAATCCCTTCTCGGGCGCCCAAGTCGCGGCGGGATGGGCGATCGGCGCCAAGACATTTGTGGTCGTGAACGCCGGCTATTGTGCCAAGGTCCAACGGCAGATGCGCTGGACCAACACGCTCGGCGCGACGGTGCAGTACCGGTTGAGCCCGGAGTGGCGCGCCGAAGCAGGCTTCGAGCCGTTGCGCTCGTGCTCCACCGGCGAGCTCGACGTGTACAACCAGGCCCAGCTGCGGCAGATCGGCCTCGATCTCTTCTGGGAGCGGCGCTACTGAGATGACCAAAGCGCTGCTGATTACCAATCCCTTCGCCGCGCGCGCGCATGAAAAGAGCGCCGCCGCGATCCGTGACATTCTCGAGGCGGGCGGGTGGAAGGTCCACGTGCGGTCGGTGGCCGGACCCGGCGATGCCCGTCGCATCGCCGAGCAATCCCGCACCGACGGATTCGACGTGTTCGTGAGCCACGGTGGGGACGGCACCGCCATGCAGATCGCCGCCGGGCTGGTTGGCACGAACATCACGCTCGGGCTGGTCCCCGGTGGCACCGGCAACGTGCTCGCCAGCAATCTGGGACTGCCGCGTACGTCGACGACCGCCGCGCGCGCGTTGTTGCGGGCCGAGCGGCGGCGCATTGATCTGGGCGTGGTCGATCAGGCGGACAGCCAGCACTATTTCGCGGTCGTGGCGGGCACGGGGTTCGATGCGCAGCTGATGGCGGACACCGGTCTGCAAGCCAAACGGCGCTGGAAATTCGGAGCATACATGGCACGCGCGGCGCTCACGCTCGCGACCGTGCGGAGCGCGGTGCATCGCGTCATCGTGGACGGCACGCCGAACGAGGTCCGTGCCGCGATGCTGCTGATTCTCAATTGCGGCAAGCTGCCGCCGGGATTCATGAAGCTGCGCAACATCATCCATCCCGATGATGGCTGGTTGGACGTGGTGGCGATCGACGCCGATGGCGTGTTCCAGAGCGCCAATGCGCTGATCGAGCTGTTGCTCGGGTACAGCGGGACAGCGGCCGGGCTGGGCCGCCGCGTCTGGTGGTCACGCGGCCGCACGATCCGCGTGGAGGTGCCCGCCGGCGTCGAGCGGCCCGTGCAGCTCGATGGAGAAGTGACGGGCACCACGCCCTTCGAGGTTCGCGTCCTGCCGGGCGCTCTTTCCGTGCTCGTGGGTTCGGCGTTTACGGCGCACAATGGCTGACACCCTGCTCGTTGTCGACGACGACGCGAGCGTGCTCGCCGCGATCGGCGATCACTTCGAGCGCGCCGCCTACATCGTCTGGCGCGCGGCGAGCGGGGAGCGCGCGATCGAGACCTACCGCCGCGAGCGGCCGGACGTCGTGTTACTCGATCTGCACCTGGCTGGCGAAAACGCGCTCGGCGTGCTCGGGACGCTCCATGGACAGCGGGCCGCTGTGGTGCTGCTCGCCGAACCCGGAGACGACGC
>Ga0136846_1220489_pt1 | contig 17329 bp, 13 predicted proteins | sample HopSoiMetagenom2_FD_96841 | JGI IMG/M metagenome (GOLD analysis project Ga0136846, IMG submission 96841) | Grasslands soil microbial communities from Hopland, California, USA - 2 Assembly 2016 (version 4) | ecosystem: Environmental > Terrestrial > Soil > Grasslands | place: USA: Hopland...
CAGACTGGTTGCGCAAAAAAATGCAAAAAGAAAATATTGCGATCGTTACTCGCCTTAAAACGCAAAGTGGTGTTATTGGTTACTGTTTCTTTGGCTATAAAACAAGCGGAAGTGCGTATGGTCGGCGTGATATTGATCTCATGCGTATCGCAGGGGATGAACTCGCGGTTGCAATACAGAACACGTTACGATTTGACCAAATTCAAGAATTTAACGACACTCTAAAGCAGCGTATCGAAGAGGCAACTAAAGAACTCCGAGCAAGTAACACACAACTACAGCGACTTGATGAAGCTAAAGATGAATTCGTAAGCATGGCATCGCACCAACTCCGTACGCCTCTTACAAGTGTAAAAGGGTATATTAGTATGGTTCTTGAGGGAGATGTCGGAAAAATTACCACTATGCAGCGGCAGCTACTTGGCGAGGCGTTTACAAGCAGTGAGCGCATGGTGCATCTTATCAACGACTTTCTTAATGTATCGCGCCTACAAACGGGAAAGTTCGTACTTGAAAGTCGTCCTACCGATTTAGTGAAGATTGTCACCCAGGAGGTTGATAGCCTCCGAACAACTGCTCAGGCGCATAATATGGAGCTGAAATTCCGCGCACCTTCGGTATTTCCTATGCTTACAATTGACGAAAGCAAGATCCGTCAGGTGCTAATGAATTTTATCGACAATGCAATTTATTATTCCCGAGAGCATACAGTAATAACAATTGAACTTGGGGTTGAGGACGGTGACGCTGTGCTACGGGTTCACGACACGGGAATTGGCGTACCAAAAGCCGAACAAGCACACCTATTTACGAAGTTTTTCAGGGCAACAAATGCACGCAAGCAACGCCCAGATGGTACTGGAGTAGGGCTATTCCTTGCAAAGAAAGTTATTGACTCACACGGTGGTTCAATGGTGTTCGAATCGGTTGAAGACGAAGGGAGTACGTTCGGGTTCCGCTTGCCGATAAAGAAACTAAGCGTTGCCGCCAAAGGCGCGGAAAAGCTCGATAAGTAGCCAAATAACAATAATGGCAACACCAACGCCAATAAGCACGGGCTTTGCGAAACGTTTCTTCTCAAACCACCACTGCTGAAGGCTGTTACGGTTCTCGGCGCTAATGCGTGTGACTGTAGGACGCGATACGCTTGCGTCTGCACCGGTGTATACTTTGTTGCGTTTTTTCTTCTGCTTTGCCATAGATATACTCAGTATATCAAAAACTACCCCCGTATGAAACGGGGGTAGTTCTATCTGAGGCTGATGCTTCAGTTTGTAAGTTGAGCGGTCAGTCTCTAGCGTGTTATTGCACGTCGGCTAGCAATGTAGTAACCAATTGATGCAATCAATGAACCTGCACCAACGAGGGCAATAATGCCGTCGCTTGCACCAGTGTGTGGAAGCTCTGTAGGAGTCGTTTCACAGGTGTTAGTGCTTGTTGAAGTTGAAACACAAGTTTCACTACAACGGCTGTCGTTCATAGGGATACCTGGTTTACACTCAGGAGTCTCTTTACAACGGTCATCGTTTACAGGAATACCTGGTTTACATTCTTCTGGAGTAACGGTTACTTCAAAAGGTTGCTTACAGTTTCCAACAGGCGCAGTTTTGTCTTGGCCGTTTACCGTAACGGTAACGATGGCTTCAACGCTGTATTTCGCAGGTTGGGTCTGTGTGTAGCTAGGGGTGTTTGTGCGGGCAATTTCCTTACCAGCAGCGTCACGAATAACGTAGGTAACGCTCTTGAAAGTCGCGTTCTGTACGGTATATTTCGTGTCGAACTTGAAGTTCGTGCGGTCAATCTTTGTTACAGTCAAACTGTCACAAGTATATTTCGCAGGCTGCTCTTCACACGTTTTGCTCACAACAACGTTTGCTGTGTCACTTTTGCTTCCGTTGTTCGTTTCAGCGGTTGCAGTGTTGATAAGTGTATTAACACCACATTTTTCAAGCTGCGAGTTATCAACAACTTTCGCTTTGAACTTCACGTAAGCGTTTCCGCCAGGCAAGTAGTTACCGATATTGATACCGCGTGCTACCACGCCGTTATCAGTGATTGGTGACCATTGGCCATTCGTTGCAGATGTGGCAACCTGGGTGCTTCCATTTACGTAAGCAACGCCAGCAGGAAGTTTATCTTTAATGATAACGTCGTTCTGCTTTGTTGTACCAGTGTTCTTGTACTGAATTTTGTATTCTACTTCTTCATTAGGAAGCGCAGTTACTGATTCGGCGTACGTGTTCGTGCCAGCTTTGCTGACTTGTTTCTGTACTTCGAAGTTAGGCTGGTCAACGTGAATTTTAAAGGTCACATAACCGGCGTACTGGTTACAACCAGGAAGCGTGCCGTCAAGGGCATCGTATCCAAGAGGGGTACCAGTGGTGTAAAGGCTATCAGGAAGTGACTTTCCGTTGGTTGCACCATTGTTATAAATAGTTGCAGAACCAGGAACGTAGCGAAGGGCAAAATTACCACTTGCACTACCGTAAGCTTCGTCCCAAACTTGGGCAGGGTTGGCGTTTGAGGCACCAACAAAACCAGTAATTCGGGCTTTTTCACCAGCATTTACTGTTGCAGGCATCTGAATTCGCATAAATGCGTTTTTTGCGACACCTTTGTAATCGTGTGCAGCATCGTTTAGGTTGCTTGCAGCGTTGTTGTGGTAAAAGACAGATACTTGGTAGTCTTTACCGGCTTGCAAAGGAACGTCCTCTGCGTAGGTGGTATTTGAAGCGGTTGCTTCCTTGATTTGAACGAAGTTTCGTTCATCACCGTGTTGCGGGTTGTTGGTGATTGAGTTAAACGTTACGTAAGGAGCAGGGTGCTCTACTGTAAACGTTGGACGGTCTGGTCCCCATGCGAATAGCGCAGCAGGAACTAAAACCGCAGCGGCCACGATCGCAAGCGATGCGGCGCGTTTTGGTGCACGCCTAATGGCGGCAATTAATTTATTCATAACACTCTCCTTGCTAGTACTCCACATACTAGTATTAATGGATTTGATAAGATTATATAACAAAGTATACAAAAAGTAAATGATAATGGTTACGTATCATAGCTAGTTGTTAACGTACCACTTTAATCGGGGACAAATCAGATCGTTACAAAACATGGGTTAGCCAAGGAGCTAACCGTCAAACTGCGAACGAAAAACGCTCTGCAGGAGGGTAACTCCTTGGTGAAACGTACACGAAACTTTTATTCAACTTTCAACTTGCAGCCCCGGCGGGGCGATGTCACGACGTCAGACGTCGCGAGCACCGCCCCGTTGCCGGAGGCTGGGTGGTGGGGTCAGCGGTGCTGACTCCTCCTTGACCTCCGCGCTGCTCCGAGGAGCATCAGGAGGCCGGCGATCGGCAGAGCGGCGACGGCGAGGCCGCCGTTGCCCTGCTGAACTTCCGCCGCGGTCAGGGTGATCGCGGGTGAGGTGGTGGCGTCCGGGTCGGGGATGGTGGTCCCGTCACTGGGCGCCTGGGTTCCCACCGGGTCCGGCTTGGGGTCAGACGACGGCTCCTGGGTTGCCCCGGGTGCCGGCACGTTGGTGACCTCGTCGCTGGGCTTGGTGGTCGGGTCGGCCGGGTGAGACTCCACGGGTGCGGAGGACTCGGGCTGACCCGACGGGGGTCCCACGGTCGGCTTGCCCGACTCGTGAGGTACCGGCCCCTTCGTCGGCGTCTCCTCGGTGGGAGGCGGCGTCGTCGTGGGGGGCGGAGTTGTCGTCGGCGGAGGCGTCGTCGTGGGAGGCGGCGTCGTCGTCGGCGGCGGGGTGGTGTGTGTCGTCGGCGGAGGCGTCGTCTTCCCCGGAGGGGGCGGCGTCGTCTTCTTCGGCGGCACGATGATCACGTGGGGCTTGTGCACGATGCCCGTTGCCGGGTTCGTGCACTCCACGAGGATCCCTGTCCCCTTCTTCGCGGCCTCCAGGTTGGCCACGTACTTCTTGTCCTTCGCGTCCCACAGGGGGACGGTCAGGATCACGCGGATCTGGCTCCGGCCATCACCGAAGTCCTCGATCTTCCCGGTCTCCACGCCACGCGTGTTGATCAGGTCGCCCGAGGCTCGGACGATGGGAAGGTGGTCGACGATGTCGCCCATCTTCTTTCGGAGCGCATCCCGGGCCTGCTGGTCCGTGACGTCGGAGTTGAGGATCAGGATGACCCGGGTGTCCAGGCCTTTCTGTTCCTTCTCCAGTGCCGCGTAGCGCTTCACGTCCTCCCAGGTTCCGAAGAACTTGGAGCGGTCGTTGATCGCCTTGATGTACGCGTCGCGCTGGGCCTTCGGGAGCGCTTCGACGCGCTCCACCAGGTTGGTCCAGCTCGTCACCGGGCCCTTGCCGTCCTTGAGGGTCGGCGGGGCCGTGGTGTCGTTGACTGCCGCGTCGCCCGCGAGGGGCTTGTCGGCGGTCGTGTCGGGCTTGTTGCCGACGTGCGGAAAGTCTCCGCGGTCGGTCGAGATGATCTGCTGTCCCTGACCCTGTGCGGGGTCGGGGGCGTCCGCGCTGAACCAGCCGAAGAACCCCATCGACGCCAGGATGGCGACGACGAGGCCCAGGCTGGTGAGGGCGGCGACGAAACCGAGGCTGTCGGTTCCCGTGGACGCGCGCGCCACGTACACCAGAACGGCCAGAACCCACAGCACCCAGAAGGTGCAGGAGGCCCAGAAGCCGATCATGAAGAACGTGTTGAGCGCGAGGAACACGGCGAGCGATCCGAAGATCACTGCGCCGCTGACGAAGCTCTGCTTCTTGTACCCGGCGCGACTGGCGCGCCCGGTCCTACGCGGGAGGCCGACCAGAACGGCCAGCACTCCCGCGAGTACTGCGACGAGTCCGGACACGACGTCCATGACTCACCTCCTTATCTCGAGTGTGCCGGCGACCGACACCTCAGTTGTGGGTGTCGGTGGGGCGGCCGGTGCGGCCGATCCCCCGGAGGAGACCTCCGAGGAACTTGTTGCCACCGCCGAGCGCGTCGAACATGTCGACGATCTCGGTGTCGGTGTACGGGTGGAGCGCGAGGTGGAGCAGGTCCAACAGGGCGCGGTCGGCCGGGGTGAGTCCCGCCGTGGTGGCGGTTCCCTCCAGGATGGCCTTGATCCGGTCGGCACCCGCGTCACGGATCATCTTGGCGATGTCCTCGGGCAGGGTGCCCTTGGCGACCTCGTCGATCCGCTTGTTGACTCCGGCGAAACCGGCGTCGCACTTGTCCTGGCCGCTCTTGATGAGCGCGGCCAGTCCGGCGACGTCGACGACGGGCGAGTCGTCCTTGTCGGCCTTGTCGTCCGCCTTGGGGGCGGGCTTCTCGGCCGGGTCGGTCTTCTTCTCGTCCTTGTCCTTGCCGGTGTCCTTGTCCGCCTTGGGGGCGGGCTCGGGCTTCTCGTCCTTCTTCGTGGCCTCGTCCTTGCCGGCCTTGTCGTCCGCCTTGGGGGCGGGCTTCTCGGCCGGCTTGGTGCCGTGGAAGGTGGTGTACGCCCGCTCGTAGATCTCCTCGGCTGCGGTGAACAGTCGGGTGACCTCGGTGGCGGACGTGGTGCCGTCCTTCGACGCGTTGTAGGCCGCGTGCCAGGCGACCAGGAACTGGTCGTTGAGCACGAGGTTGATCAGCGTGCGGAGCTCGGAGCGCCGCGCGGTCTGCACGGCGTCGTCGCGGTCCGCCACCTCACGGCTGATGCGGCCGGCCGCCAACGAGTCCGCGATCGCCTTGCGGGCGGTCGTGGTGTTGTCGTAGGCCAGCTTCACCAGCTTGAGGAGGGCGTCCCGGTCGATGCCGAGGGTGTTGATGGCCTCGTGCTGACGGTTGGTGCGCATGGTGTTTTACCTCCGGGTCGGGGTAGTGCAAGGTCGTCACCGATAAACGGTAACGGAAGCCGATCCCTTTTCCAGGGGGAGTCGGTCAACATCAGGACGACATCGCGAGATATCATCTTGGTGTTGACCGCCTCATAAAACAAAATGCAAGTTGTTAGGAATGTAGTTTCGTGTACGTCATCTCTTTATGAATTGCTTCACAAAGAGGTGCTGCAAACTGCAGCACACTATATATAAGGCGCGTTATATAAAGAGTGCTACAGTCGCAGTGAATGATGTACTGTAATGATCTGATTTGTTAAGGGACCCCGCTCGTACATCGTCTTTCTCGGTTGTACGAGTGATGTCATCATACTATCATAAAACGGCTAAATTGTCAATACACCACGGTATAAAATACCCTGTTTGGCAATAGCGTTTTCCTTCGAAGAATAATGCAGCTAGGGGCAATTATACGTTAAAACCACCAGGGTAAAAGGGCTTTTATTTTAAAAGTAATCTGTTACAATAGCATATGCATACCGCGTATGGTCTCATCGTCTAACGGTTAGGACACCAGGTTTTCATCCTGGCAATCCGGGTTCGATTCCCGGTGAGATCACCAAGAAATCATGTAAAAAGCTTCAGGCCATAGGTTCTGGAGCTTTTTATTTTTGCCGTATAACCTCTGTTCCAGCGAATCGGTCGTAGAGGGGGTGGTGTTGTTTTAATAGCAGACCAACACCGTACGCTATTACTAATAGGTAACATACGATGAGTGCTCCAATGCCTAGGGTACTAAGAGGTGATCGGAAAATAAATACATTCCAAATGGCAAAATGCGCAAGTTCCCATGGGGTAAATTTAAGAATACTGCGTTTGATGGATTGTATATAAGAGATTTTTTTAAAGTTTTTCGTTTGTACAACCTGTAGTTTTAAGAGTCGTTTGCCGAGTGTAGCAGACCATGGAGATGCTTCGCAGATGACAAAATAGAGCACTAGTGGAAGGGTGAGGAGTAAAAAGCCAGTGAGCTCTGCAAAGAAGGCTGAAGTCAAAAATAGAGGCCGCACCAGGGGTGATACAAACAAGAAAAGTACACCAGCGTAGCCGGCGAGCACTCCACAGTCTATATAAAAGGCGAGAATCCGTCGTAAAACAAGTTGCATTATATCTTCACTATAGCCTAGGGCGGCCTATTAGCGAAGCAGCCATGACTCAATCATTTCGTAATACTTTAAGAGATCTTTTTGAAGTAGCCACTCATCGGGGCCATGGCGTCCGCCGCCGAAGGGTTCGATGATAATACAGGGAATGTCATATTTGGCGAAATGTCTCCCGTCGCTGCCGCCGAAAGAGTCGCGATAACCCAGCTCATCGGTATCTAATGTCTCGCGGAGTGTCTGTAGGAAGGTTTGGACGGCAGGGGAGGTTTTATCAAAAATAAGCGGTAGCCCCTCTTGATTAACGCGCACCTCTAGGTCGTACTGTTTTGCAAGGTGGGTGAGTTGGTTGCGATACGCGGTAAGCTCGTCTTTATCAAAAGATCGAAAGTCGATTCGAACGGTAGCATTGTTAGGAATTTGATTAATTACTTCACCACCATGAATGGTTGTTACGTTCAACGTGGCATCCGCGGGGTTAGTGCTAAATGGAAAGGATGTTCGAAGGGTGGCAACGACATCAAGCAGTGTATGAACTGCATTTTTACCTTCCCATGGCCTAGAAGCATGCGCGTTTTTACCGCGAGCAGTTATTTCAACCCCATAAAGACCTTTGGCGCGAGCCTCAAGAAGCCAGTTGTCACCGCCGTCAGGGATAAAAGTAGCTTTAGGACGCCAACCGTTATTTAATATCTCAACTATTGAATCTCCACCTACCTCTTCATCTACGGTAAAAAGCATGCCTATATTCAAATTCGAGAGTGTATCGGCGTGTTTTTTAAAGAATTCAATGTAGCAGGCGGCGGCAAGTTTCATGTCGTAAACCCCTCGACCGTACAGTTTACCGTCGTGTGATTGCATAGTGAACAGATGGTCGTCGCCAGGAACGACGTCGAGGTGAGAAATTAAGAGGATGTCAGGCTCTTTCGTGTCTTTAGTGGTGGCAATAAGCCAGGGGGCAGGCGTATCGCCGCTTGTGAAGTGTAACCCTAAAGATTCAATTTGCTTGCGGATGTAGGAGATAACTTCAAAGCATGTCTCAGGATTACTAGAAACGCTGGGAATAGAAACGAGCTTGGCAAGTGTTGATTCTAGTTCTTTCTGCATAAAGTGTTTAGACTGTTAATTATATCATATCGTATACAAACGCATAATATGAGTATATAAAGATGTTTTTGTCTTTTAACAGATGAAAAGTGCTACAATAGCCTGTATGAGTGTTATATTTAAACGTACAAAAATCTTGGCAACGCTTGGTCCGCCAGTCAACAGCTATGAATCTATTGAGGCGCTTGCCACTGCAGGTGTTAACGGATATCGACATAATTTCAGTCATGCTACCTACGAAGATGCTGATCAACAGATCAAATGGATCCGTCAGGCAAGTGAAAAGCTGAATAAGCCGGTGGCTATTTTGCAAGACCTTCAAGGGCCTAAAATTCGTCTTGGGAACCTGAAAGAGAACCTTCCCGTAAAAACTGGCGATGAGCTTCTTCTTGATTACGCCGCTGAACACGATGGAATGACGCTTCCAGTGCAATATAATTTGGCTGAAAAGGTAAAAGTAGGCGAACCTATTTACCTCTTTGACGGCAAGGTACGAACAACCGTTCTTGAAATCCCATCAAGCACTGCAATTAAAGTGCGTGTAGAGAATAACGGAACGCTTATGAGCCGTAAGGGCATTAATCTTCCAGATACCGACTTTGGTGGTGACATTCTAACCCCTAAAGACCTTCGCGACATTGAGTTTGGTGTGACGAAAGATTACGACTATGTTTCGCTAAGTTTTGTACAATCGGCAAACGATATTAACAATCTACGTCAGATTCTTGTGGGACATGGTTCGAATGTGCAAATTATCGCTAAAATTGAAACCAAGGCGGCTATTGAAGACAATACGCTTGAAGCAATCGTAAAAGCCAGTGATGGTATTATGGTTGCCCGCGGCGACCTTGCGGTTGAAGCAGGTGCCGAAGTAGTGCCTATTGTGCAGCGTAAAATTATCGCACTTTGTCGAAAATACGGAAAACTAAGCATTGTTGCCACGCAAATGATGGCAAGCATGGTAGACAACCCTGAACCAACTCGTGCAGAGGTGAGCGATGTGGCAAACGCTGTTATTCAAGGTGCGGACACCGTTATGCTTTCTGATGAAACGGCCAATGGTTCTTACCCACTTGAAACCGTAGCGGCAATGAAACGCGTTATTCTTTATACACAGGAGAATGCAACAGTTCGCCCGCTTCAAGAAGTGGTACAAATTGAAAATGCAACCCTTGATGCCATCAGTATGGCTGCAGTTAACCTGGCCGAGCAACTGAAAGTTGACGCCATCGTCGCTGAAACAAAGACTGGTGCAACGGCAGCAAATATTGCCGCGCATCGTCCGAACTTGCCTATTGTAAGCGTGACAAGTGAAGCGCGTTCGGCGCAGCAGCTTGCTCTAAGCTATGCAAATAAGAGTTTCGTTCGTCCAGATGGTGAAAAAGCGGGCCTAGAACTTGCAAAAGAGCTAAAGCAAAATGGATTCTTTGGTGACGCCGAAAAAGTGACTGTTGCGATTGTTAGCGGTCGCCAGCCTGGCCTGGTTGGTGCAACCGATACGATTCGTGTTCGTGTTATTGAATAAATAAGTCTTTTCTCAGCTTAAGCATTAGTGGTATTCTAAGACAAAGGAGACGCCACGGATGTCAGAAAAGCCGCTAAAAGAAACAGACGAACCAACTTTAGAACCAGAAGAAACAGAGGTAGCTCCGGTTCAAGAATCCTCGCCAAAGCCCTCTGAAAAATCGCCTTCAAAACTGAAGAGGTTTTTTAGGGGATATTGGCGCAGGAAACTATGGACACTTCCACTTACCCTACTCGTTATTTTAGGGGTTCTTTTGGCTGTGCCAACGACAAGATATCTTCTTGTGGGATGGTTCTGGCAAGAGAATATCACTATCACAGTGCGCGATAGTCAAAATAACAGTCTTGTAACGCAGGCGAATGTAACAATTGACGGTAAAACTGTGGTGACGAATAAGGAAGGCCAGGCAAAGGTTTCGGCGGTACATGTTGGTAACCGACATGTGGCGGTTGAGAAAAAATACTACAGCACGCTTGGTGCTGATATTGAGGTGCCTGTGCTAGCGAATAGCAAGAACTTCAATCTAACTCTTAAAGCAACAGGTCGCCTTACTAAGGTAAAAGTGACGAATAAGATAAGTGGCGCGGTGGTTGCAGATGCGCTACTTGATGCAGGAAACGGAAATCAGGCGCGAACCGATAAAGATGGATTTGCAACGCTCGTTATTCCTGCCGACAAGAAAGAAATTTCCGTTGCAGTGCGAACAAGTGGTTTTAACGACGCAATATTGACGGTTCAACCTGATAAAGAAGGTTCAGTAGCCCTCATACCTTCAGGGAAAATGTACTTCCTATCTAAGCAAAGCGGCAAAATTGATGTAGTAAAGACGAACTACGACGGTAGTGAGCGCGAGGTTGTTCTAGCGGGTACGGGCAATGAAGACGATGGCTCAACGAGTTTACTTGCCTCTCGTGATTGGAAGTATCTAGCGCTAAATGCTAAGCGCGAATCTGGAAAGAATAACGCTATTTACCTCATTAATACGGCAACCGGTGGAACGACAGTTATCGACCAAGGTGATGCGAGTTTCTTCTTTGCCGGCTGGTCGGATCATCAGTTTGTCTACTCGCTCTACCGTAACAATATCGATTACTACGATGCTAAACGCACTGCTCTAAAGAGCTATAACGCCGATAGTCAGAAGATAAGTGTTATTGATGAAAACCGTTCAGAAAATGTACTAGGCGGGAAGGTGTTTGAGGATATAGGCAACGTATATATCTTAGAGAATACCGTCGTGTATACAAAATCCTGGAATGGAAGTACGGTCTTTGCTCGTCGATCGGCTATAGAGGACAGGCAGAATGTGATTGTATCGGTACGTTCAGATGGTACGAGCAAGAAGACGGTTCAGAGTTTTCCTGCATTACGTTACGACGGACCGAACGCAAGACTCTATACGCCTCAAGAAATATACTACGCAGTACCTAAAGCAAATGGGAGTGGTTCGGAATATTACGAACTGGAAAATGGTGCACTAAAGCCGATAGATAACGGCGAGGCGGCATTTGCAAAGTTATATCCAACGTTCCTTGTTTCACCAAACGGTCAGGAAGTTTTCTGGGCTGAATCACGTGATGGTAAAAATGCGTTGTTCATAGGTGGTAAAAATGCTGAGAACGAGCAAAAACTTACACTGCAAAGCGGCTTCACACCCTACGGTTGGATGACCGAACAGTATCTGCTTTTGCAAAAAGATGGTAGCGAACTATATATTACTACTAAAGATCAAATTAAAAACGGCGTCGAACCAGTGAAAATAAGTGATTATCACAAAGCGCGCATAAACTATAACGGTTATGGCGCTGGCTATGGTGGTCAGTAGTATCCCTGTAAAATACATGCTAAACTAGACATAGCAAATGAATAAGGGTGGGAATGGGCTTCTTTAAACAGACAATAAATACTGTGCCGCTTGAAGGCAAGACAGTACTTGTGCGTGCAGATTACAATGTGCCACTAAAAGACGACGGCACTATTGCTGATGATTTTCGAATTCGCGCCAGCCTTCCTACTATTCATAAACTTCTTAAAGATGGTTGTAAGGTGGTGATAATAAGCCATCTGGGCCGTCCCGAGGGTAGAGACAAGAAACTTACCCTGCTTCCTGTCGCTCAGCGACTTGCGCAGTGGCTCGGCGAACCTGTACGATTTGTCGACGAAGTGGTTGGCGATAAAGTAAAGATGGCAATTAAACGTGCACCTAAACGGAGTGTTACGGTACTCGAGAACCTCCGTTTCTATCCCGGAGAAGAGGCGAACGACCCTGTTTTTGCAAAACAGCTGGCGGCTGATTCGGGCGCTCGCTATTTTGTACAAGACGGCTTTGGGGTAGTGCATCGGGCGCACGCTAGTACCTCTGCAATTACTCAGGAACTACCCAGCGTAGCGGGACTACTACTTGAACGCGAGTACACTACCATCACTCATGCTATGAAGGCGCCTAAACGGCCGCTTTTAGCGGTGCTTGGCGGGGCGAAAGTAAGTGATAAGATCGAAATTATCGAAGCATTTGTACGCGTGGCCGACACTATTGTTATATCTGGCGCAATGGCAAACACATTTCTAGCGCATCGAGGCGTAAAATTAGGAAAAAGTAAGGTAGAAGAAGGGGTAGGTGACACGATTGATGCAATATACGTGGCCGCTCGAAAGAAACTTGGTCGCGAAGATGTCGATGACTTTCTTGTATTGCCGCGTGATTTAGCGGTAGGCGGGGCATTAACGGCGGAAGAGCCTCGACGGGAGGTGGCCTTAAACGAAGTGGGCGTTGATGATATGGCGCTTGATATCGGCGACAAAAGCATTGATGACGTGGTGAAGCTTGCTACGGAAGCTCGAACGGTTATATGGAATGGAACACTTGGAATGGCGGAGTATCCAAACTTCGCCCATGGATCGGCACGTCTAGCGCTTACCTTGGCAACTCACCCAGATGTCACCTCTATTGTTGGAGGGGGCGATACTTCGGACTTTGTTCTTAATTGGGATGCGCGCGGCGGTGAGAGCTTTAGTCATGTTTCGACTGGTGGTGGCGCAGGCTTGGAACTTATGGCCGGTAAAAAACTCCCTGGAGTGGAAAGTTTGCTAGACGCCCGTAGATAATTACGCTACACTTAAAAGCAAAGAAAACATAAGCATTATGCGAGATAAGAAACTCATTGTCGGTAACTGGAAGATGAACCTCAACACGCATGAGGCAAGTTTATATTTGCATAAACTTTCGGACATCATTGATGTGCGTCGAGATGTTGAGGTGGTACTTGCACCGACACTGCTTACACTTCAGTCATTAAGTCTTCAAGTTGATCGGCGTCAGTTCAAACTTGCTGTTCAGAACCTTTATTGGCGAGATCACGGTGCATTCACGGGAGAAGTTTCAGCTACGCAGCTCCGTGGAGTAGTTGACTATGCAATTATTGGTCATTCAGAACGTCGTCATATTTTTCACGAAACCGACAAAGACACACGAAACAAGATTCAGGCGGCAATCCGCAATAATATTCGACCCATTCTATGTATCGGTGAAACCGCTGGTGAACGCGCCATGGGCGAAACGAACGACATCATTCACGATCAGCTTATAGGTGGTCTTGCAAATGCGACAAGCGAAGACCTTAAAGACGTCACTATAGCCTACGAACCAGTGTGGGCAATTGGCACGGGTGATAACGCCCTTCCAGACGACGTAAAAAAGGCGGTAGTGGCGATACGAAGCCAGATCAAGCATCTGTACGGCGTCAACGCTTCGAAGGAAGTACGGGTACTCTATGGCGGCAGTGTCACGGCAGATAGTGCCGCAGATTACCTTAGTATTGACGGCGTAGACGGTTTGCTTGTGGGCGGAGCAAGTCTCGATGCGTACGGATTTGGTGAAATTGTTAAAAAGGCACATAAAGGCTCTGCAGTAGCAAAGAAATAAGGGTGGGAAAATGAAAGAACTAGATTTTGACGAACTTGACCGCGCGGTGAACTCATTAATGACCAATGTGCCAAATACGCCACCTCCGAAAAAGGATGACGAAGTAAGAACATTAAATATTGAGTCTTCTTTGCCCGATGCAACAACCACCCCAATGCCATCGCCTACCGTCCCTGTTCCAACTCCGCCTTCTATAGAGCCTGTCGCCCCAGCTCCTGTGAGTGAGCCGGTAACCCCTCGAACATCTGCTCCGTCGCTTTCTGTTGCTGCTCGTCGTGGCGGACGCTTCATGGATGTGGTACATCCTTCCTCTGACATGAAAAAACCAACTGCGCCTCCGTCACGTCAAGGCGTAACTATTGAACCATCACGCTCTCTCGCCGATGAGACTCCTAAGGAAGCGCCAGTTACGTCTGCTTCTACGACGGTAACCACATCGGCTGCTCCAGCAGCTTCATCAGATAGTGAATGGCCAGACCCACTTGATATGGCTGATTTCGATGCAAAAGATGCCCAGAAGCCAGTTGCTGCGGACACCCCTGAATCTAAAGAGACGCCAAAAGAAGAGGAAGCGCCAACTCTGAAAGAACCAGAACAGCCATTATCGACACCCTTCCTCCCAGACGCAAAGGTAGAGAAGCGCCCGCTTGGCGCGCCTACTCCAGCAGAAGAGCCTGATCGTACTCCAGTGTTGAGTCCGGAATCGAGTCAGGGGAGTTCGGTTAATGATCCTGATGATCAGCTTCCAGCATTGCCAAAAGACGTTGAGCCCATTCTTCCGGCAGAACTTCAGGATGATCTAATGGCAATTGAGGCAGATACAAATGCTGGTATTCCGAAAACTGAAGAAGGTCAGCCTATTGAAAGCCTTCCAAAGCAAAAACCAGTTGTTGCAACGGTTACGCCTGAACCACCTGTAAGTAATGGTCCGACTTCAATTCCACAGCAGTACCGCGAAGAGCCAAGTACTGGCGACCAAGGTAACGGTGCAATCTATGATACCGATACCTACCACAAACCAATCGAACATCCTGCAAAGAAAAAATCTGGCTGGATGTGGGTAATCTGGATTCTTGTCATCCTTGTTGTTGGTGCGGGTGGCGGCGCAGCACTGTTTTTCTTAAAAGTAATTTAAGTACTGTAATTCTCACGTCAATTTCCGTGCTCCAGGTGCAGAAATTTTCGTTATAATAAAGAGAATGGATTTACTAAAAGACCTAAACCCCGCGCAGGCTGACGCGGTAACAACGACGTCTGGCCCTTTGCTTATTCTGGCGGGCGCAGGGAGTGGCAAAACAAAAACCCTCACGCACAGAGTGGCTTATCTTATTGCAAGTGAAGGCATTTGGCCGAATGAAATTTTAGCAGTCACGTTTACGAACAAGGCGGCTAAGGAGATGCGTGAACGTCTCGGTCATCTTTTGCAGCAAGACGGCGGCGTTCGTAATTTTATGCCCTGGATGGGAACGTTTCACGGTATTTGCGTGCGATTACTTCGAATGGACGGTGACAAAATTGGCATTCAGGCAAACTACGTCATTTACGACGAAGACGACCGCCAGGGGCTCATTAAGCAGGCAATGAAACAGCTTGATATTACTGACAAGCAAATTAAGCCACGCGCAGTGAGCGCGGCCATCTCCAATGCGAAGAATGAACTGCTTAGTCCTGATGAATTTGCCGTGGGTGCTAATTATCCATTCCAACAAGCGGTGGCAAAAATATATGCGGCTTATGAAAAAATGCGCAAAGAGGCAGGTGCGCTTGATTTTGACGATCTGCTTATTGAAACGGTTCGTTTATTTAAAGAGCAGCCCGACGTACGAACAAAATGGCGATCGCAGTTCAAGCATATTCTTATTGATGAGTACCAGGACACAAATGCGGCACAGTATGCAATTGTAAAAAGCCTCGTGGGGGAATCGCGGAATATTTGTGTGGTTGGAGATGATTGGCAGTCTATTTACAGCTGGCGCGGAGCTGATTTTACGAATATTCTTAACTTCGAGCGAGATTTTCCAGGTGCGAAAATTATAAAACTTGAACAAAACTACCGTAGCACCGGGGCAATTCTGGAAGCGGCGCACAATGTTATTACGAAGAACACGCAGCGTACCGATAAAGAGCTATGGACCGCGGAGCCAGAAGGTATGCCAGTGCAAGTACACGCGGTGTACGACGAAGCCGAGGAGGCGTTTCTAGTGGCAAGCCGCATTAGCGCGCAGGCGGGAATAAACACGCGCGACTATGGTGATTTTGCAGTGTTATATCGTACCAACTCACAAAGCTACACGCTAGAGCGTGCTCTTTTGCAGCAGCGTGTCCCCTATCAGATTATTGGTGGGGTTCGTTTCTACGACCGTAAAGAAATAAAAGATGTTATTGCCTATCTTCGGCTTTTGTATCAGCCAAACGACCGCATGAGCTTCAGTCGTATTGTGAACATTCCGACGCGTGGGATTGGCGCGACAAGTCTTGAGAAATTTCTTACATGGCAGGCGAATAGTGGGCTCGATATTATTTCGGCACTTGTAAACGTCGAGCAAACCAGTAGCCTTACCGGACGTGCTCGGATCTCGCTGGCGAAACTGGGCGAGCTACTTCGTAATCTGCAGGCGAAGTTACAAACCGAAACCCCACCGAGCGATATCATTGAAGCTTTGATCGAAAAAACTGGCTATCGTGACTTTATTCTAGATGGTACGCCGCAAGCTGAGGAGCGGGAAGCGAATATCGGCTCCCTTATTTCCGACGGAAAAGCATTTGCAACACTGCCTGATTTTCTTGAGGAAGTTGCGCTTATGTCGAGTGCTGATACTGACAGTAAAAGCCAAAAGGTGACCCTTATGACTATTCACGCCGCCAAAGGTCTCGAGTTTCCTGTGGTGTTCATGGTGGGTATGGAAGAGGGTATTTTGCCACATTCACGTGTATACGAGGCGGGTCCAAGTGAACTCGAAGAAGAACGTCGTCTTTGTTATGTAGGTATGACCCGTGCCCGCGAAGAATTACACCTTAGCTATGCACAGAGTCGTTTGCAATTTGGGCAACGTGGATACAACACGCCGTCACGTTTTCTTACCGATATGGGGCATGAACTAATGAGCATGCCGCAACCGTCATTCTCGCGCAGTAACGACTTTGATGAATTTATGGATGTTCCAAACTTCGATATCGGCGATGGTGTACGCTCGGCACAGTTTGGTGTGGGTGAAGTTATCGACATTGATGGAATGGCGGTCACGGTACAGTTTTCAAGTGGTCAGACCAAGAAACTCAACGTCGAATACGCACGCCTCGAAAAATTATGATCGTCTACGAAGCTCTGGGGCGGTTTATTAGCCCGCTTGTTTTGTTTCTGCTGCGTCTTTCGACGCGCCTTCACCGCACTGTGCGTGTTCGCGTGTTGATTCGGAACGAACGTGGGGAAATATTGTTAATTAAAAACTGGATAGGCAAAAATGAATGGGAAATGCCAGGCGGAGGAGTGGGTAAAAATGAAGACACGTACGATGCGGCACTGCGCGAGGTACATGAGGAAACGGGAATCCAGCTGAAGCGTGCAGATCTTCGGGATGTAGCGACGTATTTAGGGCGATACGAGACATGTGTGTTTGAGGCGCTAGTAACCCCATTACAGGTAGCGGCACTGAAGCGTCGAAAGCGAGAAATCACTCGTATGGGGTGGTATGCATCTACAGAGCTTCCCGCACCTCTGGCGTGGAATGTGAAGCAAACACTGTCAAAACTACCAAAATAGTGCCATTTTTGGTATAATTTCTTTTAGTGCACCGGGAGGTGTAACGCCTATTTATGAGGAATATACTCCA
>Ga0136846_1222370_pt1 | contig 17329 bp, 15 predicted proteins | sample HopSoiMetagenom2_FD_96841 | JGI IMG/M metagenome (GOLD analysis project Ga0136846, IMG submission 96841) | Grasslands soil microbial communities from Hopland, California, USA - 2 Assembly 2016 (version 4) | ecosystem: Environmental > Terrestrial > Soil > Grasslands | place: USA: Hopland...
CGGCTCGGCAAGCCAGAAGAGTTTGCACGGCTCGTTTGCTCCGTTTTTGAGCAGATCATGATCAACGGAGAAACCATCAGGTTGGACGGCGCCTTGCGTATGCAAGCGAAGTAGATAAGCCCCGAGTTCCGCCGCCCTGCCCCTAATACTGAGCAAACTCTAGATCGGCCCCTGGAAGCGGCGGATCCGGATGCAGAGGAAGACGAAGATTGCAAAAGCTGCAAGCCCCATCCAGAGTCCCGGAGACGCCAGGTAGAAGACCGGCGTGGCATCTTTCAGACCTATCTCACCATGCTGCTGCGTGGCGTAGTGGAAGGCGGCCTGCACACCTCCAGCCAGACGGTACAGCAGCCAACGACCGACATACTCGCTTCTGAAGGCGAAGCGTTCCAGCCCGACAGCTGCCACTAAAGGTACCACCGCCCAGACGAGTGCCGCCCGGCGACTGATGCTTGAGACCAGCAGCAGCCAGCCGTAAATGGGCGCAAACCACAGTGTGCAAGTCACGATGACGTAGAGCACAAAGGCCTGAATCTGGAAGAACGGAAGCTGGCTCCACAAGCTGCTCAGCGGTTGCCGAAATATCAATAGACCGACCGAGAGGACCAACACCAACAGGATATGCATGGCGAGGGTGACAGCAAATGCTACTGCCGGCAGAACCGCCATGGGAATGATTGCTTTAGAAAGCACCGTGGTCCGATCCGACACGGGAAGTGACTTCCAAAAAAGGACGCTGCGGTCACGACGCTCGCTCAACAGCGCATCGAGCGAATAGAAGATGCCCGTCAGAGTGGCGGTAATGATGACCAGACTGGCTGCGACCAGGAACATGAGGATGGCGAGGTTAGGACCCTTGTATCCGTTCTCTATGAGCAACGTGAAGTAATTGATGCGCGCTATCGCGACGACAATGATCGCAGCCGCCACGGTCGCAGGAGCAAACAGAATAGAACGGTGTTCCCACAATTCGCGACGGATGGACCAGTAGAAGGGGCGCGGTGCGTTTACCGTCTTTGCTGTCTCAACAGAAGGTATGGCAAGAGTTTCGGCGCTGGTCATTGGATCCCTCCCTGGAGCGTCATCATGGCTACGAATACATCGGCAAGGCTTGGGGTGCGGACTTCACCAAGTGCTGCTGCCTTCTCCGGTTCGAGCCCGTCGAACAGCAGAACGCTGCGGCCAAAGACCTGCCGCTCTGAGACCGGTTTCAACGTGCGGGCGGCATTCAGGTTCTCGGGCCCGACCATCACTTCGGCATAGCGCGTCTCGAACGCTTCCATGCTGGAAGAAAAAGTAATCTTGCCGCGCTGGATGAAAAGCACGTCGGTCAGGATGTGCTGGACCTCTTCCACCTGATGCGTCGTGACCAGGATGGTGCGGCGGTGGTCGAAGTAGTCGTTCAAAAGCGAATCGTAAAACTGCCTGCGGTAGAGGATGTCGAGGCCAAGCGTCGGCTCATCCAGCACCAGCAGTTTTGCATCGATGGCCATGACCAGCGCCAGGTGCAGTTGCGCTGTCATGCCCTTGGAGAGCGCCTTCACGCGAGCCTTGGGCGGAATGGAAGTTTTCGCCAGAAAGGCTTCCGCCTTGGCGCGGTCGAAGCGAGGATGAATGCCTTCCATATAGTCCAGCGCCTGGTTCACGCGGAGCCAGCGTGGTAGCACGGCCACATCGGCGATAAAGGCGACCTGCTGCATCAACGTTTCACGCTGCGTCCAGGGGTTCAGGCCCAGCACCTGAAGCGTTCCTTCATAAGGGATCAGTCCGAGAATGGCGTCGAGCGTTGTGCTCTTTCCGGCCCCATTCGGCCCAATCAGACCGAGGATACGACCTTCGTCAACGTGGAGATCCACTCCGCTGAGAGCAGCGGTCGATCCGTAGGTTTTGCGGAGTCCTTGCGCTTCAATGCAGGCAGTCATTGCGCCTCCTTCAACGTTTTCAAAAGCTCTTCGGGGCGAAGCCCCAGGCGACGGATGGTCGCTACGACCTTGGGCCACTGCGTGGTCAAAAATCGCTGGCGTTCGGCCTGCAACAGCAGATCACGAGCTCCGGGCAGCATATACATCCCCAGCCCACGACGGCTTTCCACCAGACCACTGTCGACAAGTTCCTGATAGCCCTTGAGGACCGTCAGGGGATTGATTCTGTACTCGGCGGCGATGTTCCGCACCGAGGGCAGCGGATCGCCCTCGCGCAGCGTGCCATCCAGGAACATGGCCACAATGCGGTCGCGTAGCTGCAGATAAATGGGCTGACCGTCATCCCAAAGCTGGTCCATGAGCACCTTCTTTGCACCGACAACCGGTGCACTGTTTTAGTTACGTACAACAGTACAACGATGTTCCGTCTGCGAAGGAATTTTTTTTAGATTTCTTGGCGATAGCGCCGGTCCGGCTAACGGCCGCGCCAGCGGCGCCCCCGTTAGCGGTAGAGAGCGACCAGCGGATAATAGGCAGATGGCAGCTTCGTCCCCCTGGTCTCCAGTTGAGGAATACACGCGTCGGCAGCGTTTACGTGAGCAGGAGGTCGAGAGACATGAGACCCGGCACATTGCCCTCGGGTACCTGAAGCTGCTACTCCTCGCCGCTACGGTAGCGATCGCCTGGCTGTCGCGCGGCCACTCTTACCGCTCCCTCTGGCTCCCGGGCATCCCGATATTGTTATTCATCGCGGTCGCGGTTTATCACTCCCGTGTCCTGCGCGGGCAGACAGACGAACGCCGAGCCGTGGAGTTTTACAGTAAGGGCCTGGCACGCATTGGAGACGACTGGCCCCGAACCACAGAGCGCACGCTCCCGGAGCAGGCGGTTGCGTCCAGTCTCTACGCCCGGGACCTGGATATCGTCGGGAAAGGAAGCCTGTTCGAGCTGCTCTGCATGGCGCGAACCCGCATGGGCGAACAATGCCTGCTGGATTGGCTGCTTCATGTGCCCTCACTGGAGACGATCTATCAGAGGCAGAACGCAGTAGCCGAGCTTCGAGGTCAACTGGATTTCAGAGAAGAGATGGCGGTCACGGGCGAGGCCGTTTCGATCGGAGTATGGCCCGAATCGCTCAAGCAATGGGGAACATCCACTCACCCATTCGCCAGTATCTGGCTTCGCTGGCTTGCCGCGGGACTCACACTTCTTGCGATTGGTGCGACGACTTTCTGGCTCACACATGGCTTCATCGGTCCCTTGTTCGCAGTGCTGGTGATGCAGTGGTGTCTTGTACGGTATCTGAAACGCCCGATAGCGCTGACACTCGACGGCACCGACAAAGCCTTTCAGAATCTGAAACTCGTTTCCGCGCTGCTGCACAAGATAGAGCAGCAACCTTTCGAAGCGCCTCATCTTCAGCGCACTCAAAAGCAACTTTCCTCAGAACACATCCCCGCCTCTGAAGCCATTGCGCAGCTCGGAAAGATAGTCGACTACCTGGAGGCGCTGGCAAATCCATTCGTCAAGCTGTTCAATCTTCCACTGATGTACACGGTGCAGCTTGCTTTTGCGATTCATGCCTGGCGCGAGCGACATGGGCATGCGCTTGCCTCCTGGCTGGACAGTCTCGGGGAGATGGAGGCGCTGCTCTCACTGGCCACTTACAGCTACGAACATCCTGAAGACCCGTTTCCTACCTTTGTCGATGGGCCGGGTCGCTTCCATGCCGAACACCTCGGCCATCCGCTGATTCCGGCTGCGAAGTGCGTCCGGAACAGCGTGGACATCGGCGAGCCCGCCAGAGTGTTGCTAGTCAGCGGTTCCAACATGTCCGGGAAGAGCACGCTGATGCGTACCGTGGGCATCAACACAGTGCTGGCATTGTGCGGCGCCCCGGTTCGGGCAAATGAGATGCAATTAACGCCTCTGCGAATCGGTGCAAGCCTGCTGGTCAATGACTCTCTCCAGCGTGGAGCCTCACGGTTCTATGCCGAGATCGAAAAGCTTCAGGCAATATGCAGTCTTGCGCAGCAGCCCGGGCCGCCGGTGCTTTTTCTTTTGGATGAATTATTGCAAGGAACCAACTCGAAAGATCGCCGCATCGGTGCGGAAGGAGTTACGCGTGAGCTCGTCGAGGCCGGAGCCATCGGAATTTTGACGACACACGATCTCTCACTCACCCATATGGATCACGAAGACGGCGTGCTGAGAAATATGCATTTTCAGGATGCAATCGTGGACGGGAAAATGCAGTTCGACTTCCTCCTGCAAGAAGGCGTAGTCACCAAAAGCAATGGAGTCGAGCTGATGCGGCTTATTGGCCTGAAGGTATAAGAAAACAGATCACGGCTTACCGCGATTCAATTGACGCTGCTGCTAACTGCTGCTAATTGAATGGCCTGATTGATGGCTTCGAGCAGACTTCGCTCGTCCGCCTGGCCAGTTCCTGCGATATCGAAAGCCGTTCCGTGATCGACGGACGTGCGAATGACTGGAAGCCCGAGAGTGATGTTTACTCCTGATTCCAGCCCCAGCACTTTCACCGGCCCGTGGCCCTGGTCGTGATACATGGCGACCACCATATCGAAATCACCGCGCTGAGCCAGGAAAAACAGGGTGTCTGCCGGGAGCGGCCCCTTAACATTCCACCCCTTGCTCCTGCACGCCTCCACCGCCGGAACGATCTTCTCGCCTTCCTCCCCGCGGCCGAAGAGCCCGTTCTCGCCGGCATGAGGATTGATGCCGCACACACCGATGCGAGGATCGCTGATGCCGGCACGCTCAAGTGCCGCATGGGCGCGGGTGATGGTTCGCTCAACCAAACCGGCATCGATCTTCTCGATAGCATCGATAAGGCCGATATGTGTCGTGACATGAACGACGCGCAACTTCGGCGTCGATAGCATCATCGAGACCTCCCCCGCACCGGTCAGCGATGCGAGCAACTCAGTATGGCCAGGAAAGAGATGACCGCCTGCATGAAGTGCTTCCTTATTAAGGGGTGCGGTGCAGATGGCCTGGATGTTGCCGTTCATCGCGAGTCTGGCTGCGACTTTGAGATAACGGTATGCTGCATCTCCGGCGACTGGAGAGATCTTGCCCCATGGGAGATCGTCAGGGATCAGGGCAAGGTCAATGCAGTCGATGACGCCGGGAGTAAAACTGGCCTCAGAGAGGCGTCCTTCGCTGACGGGATGAATGGTGAGCTTCGCATGGACGATCTCAGCGGCCTGGCTAAGGCGGCGAGCGTCTCCAATCACGAGTGGCCGGCAGCGTTCATAGACGTCTTTGTGCATGAGGGCTTTGACGATAATCTCCGGGCCGACACCCGCTGCGTCTCCCATGGTGATGGCAATGATTGGGGTCATGAGCTCTTCCTTGGCTTAATCATGGTCGCGTTCCGGCGGGGTGGCCGCGTCAGTAAGATCATCGGCTAGAGTCGGAGGTCTCCGCAACTATCGGATCTTCCTGTGATAGCCGAGGTGCATCTGTCCCCTGCTGACGCGTTATGCGCGTCTTCCACAAGGCTGTAAGCGGAGGAACCAACAGGCTACTTACGATAACGCAACAGGCGACGAGCACGGTAGCAGATGCCGCTGCGGCTGCGTATCTGGGGTTAGCGACCGCAACCAGCATCGGCACAGCCGCGGCATTGCCTGCTGTGGTTGCTGCGGCAATTCCCGCGGTGCCGTCTCCTCCGATGAGGCGATCCGCGGCTATAAGACAGACCGCGCTGACAAACACCAAAGCTACCCCGAGGGCGAGGCCGAGCAATCCAGCCGTCGCGACGCGGTGCAGATCGAGCGTGCATCCGATTGCGAACGCAAAGAAAGGGATAAGAACCGAGACGCCCTGCGAGAGGAACCGGCGCATCTCGTGATCGAGGTTTCCAAGAAGCATTCCTACGGCAAGAGGCAGGATCGCTCCCACCATCGTCTGCCAGGGGAAGGCTGCCAGACCGGTCACACCAAGCGAGACCATCGTGAGGAACGGACCTGACTCAAGCGTCATCACGGTATACGCCGCCGAGTCAGCCGGCTGGCCGTATTGCTCCATCAGCGCCATGTAGAGGCCGCCATTGGTATCGTTGATCGCTGCGACGACAGCGAGCGTGGACAGACCTGCGAACCATCCGGTGCGAACGGGATCAATGCCAATAAGATGCCCAAGGACAAAGCTGGCAAGAAACCCGAGAGCGACTTTCGTGGTCATCAACGCTCCGCCTTTCTTCAGCAACTGCGGCAGGGCGCCGAGCGAAATACGTGCCCCCATGCAGACGTAGAAGACGGCGAGGATTGGTAGAGCTCCGGTATACAGCGCATTGGTGAAAGACCCAAAGAACGGAGCTGCGTGCGGAGCGAAGGTAGCCAGCGTCGCTCCACACAAGAGAGGGACGACCATCATGCCGCCCGGCACTCTTTCGATTGCTCGTTTGATCTGCATTCCTTCCGTCCTGGTTCTTTGATATTCCGGTTACGCTAACGCCTGATTCATCGCGATGCAAGCAACGCTCGGATTCGCCTTTAATTCGTCTAAATTCTCTACGCCAATAAGGTACGTCTCAGCAAGTGGGATCAGGAATCCAGATTCTTCTCGCCACCCGAGACTCTTATTTATAAGCTAGTCACGCGTATCATGCTCCTGTCATCCCGAAAGAGGCCTGACAGGTGGCGAGCACATTACTCAATCCAGAGAGATCTCTGCGGTATAGCGGTTGGGCGGTAGTGCTTGCAGCGTTTTTCGGGGTAATGTTCAGCTTTGCCGCGATTGTCCCATTCACCTTTAGCCTCTTTATCGCTCCTCTCCATGCAGCGTTTGGCTGGAGGCGCGAGGCAATCTCGAGCACCTTTGGGATCGCGGCAATGACTGTCGCGGTCTTCTCGCCCGGCATCGGCATGCTGCTTGACCGCGTCCCGCCTCGCAGAGTAGTGCTTCCCTGTATCGTCGTATTTTCGGGCGCCCTTCTCTCTCTCGGCCGCCTTACACCGCAGTTAGGCCGTTTCTACCTTACCTACTTCATCATTGGCGTTGTCGGAAATGGAACCGCTCAGTTGTCCTACTCGAGAGCTGTTCTAAGCTGGTTCCGTACCATGCGTGGAACCGCATTGGCGCTCATGCTGACCGGCAGCGGAGTGGGATCGATTCTGCTGCCGCTGATCGCACAGCATGTCATCCAAACCCGCGGATGGCGTGCCGGCTATCTCACCCTTGGGCTGTTGGCGCTACTGGGCTTTCCTCTGACGGCAGCGTTTCTGCGGAATATGCCTGGCCGAACGTCGCATCCGGTTGAGCAGAAGCAAACGACGGACCTCTCGAGCGTGTTCAGGTCGGCAACCTTCTGGCTGATCGCAGGATCAATTCTGCTCGGCGCCTTTGGAGCAAATGGTGTGCTCTCGCACCTGGCCGCTCTCCTGAGCGAACGTGGTGTCAGCGGTTCCAATACAGCATTGGCGCTGTCCTGTCTGGGCGCGGCCGGCATCGGCGGGCGGTTGTTGACCGGCTGGCTGCTCGATCGCTTCCATGCACCCACACTTTCATTTCTTATGTTTCTGCTTGCTGCAGCAGGCATCACGCTGTTCGCGTATGCAACAAACGCAGCGATGGGCATTGCAGGCGCCCTGCTGCTTGGGTTCAGCATGGGCAGCGAAGGAGATATCGGACCCTATCTGATAGCGCGCTATTTCGGGCAGCGCCGTTTCGCCACTCTCTACGGACTGACATGGACTGCGTATGCCATGGGAGGAGCGGTCGGGCCTGTACTTACAGGCCGGCTGTATGACCAAATGGGCGGCTATCGTCCCGCCGCGATCCTTATTCTTTCTGTGACCGCCGTCATTGCCGCATTCATGAACTTCGCACTCCCCCGATACAGCACTGAAGAAGCAGAACTGAACACCATAACGCTGGAGTCCACAGCAGTGGAGTAATAAGGAGAGATATGCCTCACATCCCACTTCCCGAGAATCTTCCAGGAATCAGTTCGGGTTTTGCCTTTCGTCCGGAGACAGCGGCCCCGATGCGTGAGTTGGCGCATGTCCTGCTATACACCTCAGGACGTAACACCGACCTGAGCTCCCGTGACCGCGAACTCATCGCGGCCTTTGTGTCTTCGCGCAATGATTGCACTTTCTGCAAGATGAGCCATGGCGCGGCAGCCACTCATCTGAATGGGGGCGACCGCTCCCTTCTAGAAGATGTATGGACCGATTTTCAAGCAGCGGATATCTCACAGAAGCTGAAGACACTGCTGGCAATCGCCTCCGCGGTCCAGATCGACGGCAAGAAGGTCACGCCGGATATGGTGAAGACGGCTCGCGACGCCGGAGCGTCGGACCTTGAAATTCACGATACCGTTCTCATCGCGGCGGCATTCTGCATGTATAACCGCTACGTTGATGGGCTTGCTACCTTACAACCGCAGGAGGAGGGCGCGTACTACCAGATGGGAGCCCGCCTGGCGGAGCAGGGATACATCCCGCCGAAGTAGCGTCGTACGCCCTGCTCCGAGAGCCGCATAGAACATTTTCCCTGTAGGTGTAGAGTAGGCTTCCGTATCTATGGGCGTTTTCCGCAATGAAAACGCCGCGGCACACCCCTTCCGGGATACCCAACAACAGGGAAAATGCTCTAGAACTGCTACCACAGCACCCCGTGGACCGGTTGTTCCGGTGGAGGAATATCTTTTTCGTTAAGTAACTGTCTGAGATTGATCTCTATACCTCGGGTAATCGAGGTAAGTGGTACATCGAACAGGGTGTTATCGAAAGGATCTTCCAGGTCGCGGCCGATCTTGTCCAGCGCCAGAAAGATGAATCCCACCAGGGTAGAACCCAGAGGAGTGTACCAACCCAGAGTGTTAACCAGGGCCAGAGGCAGAACGAGGCAGTAGATATGAGTAAACAATTGAGGAAAATAGTCGTACTGCTTGGGCATCGGCGTGTTCTTGATCCGCTCTGCGCCCCCCTGTGCGTCCGCAAGATCATTCAGAGTTGTATCCATCTGAGCCCATTGCAAAGAGTCCATCCAGCCTTTTCGCACACACTCCCGAAGAATCCTGCCCATTTGCAGCTGGAGGCGAAGTGGAACGTTGTCATCAGCGCGAAGTTCGTCAATCTGCTCTTGTGGCAGTAATCTCTCCAGTTCCGCCCAGGGTTCGAGTCGCCGAAGATGCTGCCGCAGTGCATGTACGAATGCAATATGTAGATAGATCATGCGCTTTTGCGCGAACTGCAGATCTTCCACATCGGACGCTGCGATTTGCAGTACCTGCCTGGCCCACGATCTTGAGTTGTTCACAATCGTGCCCCACAACTTGCGAGCCTCCCACCATCGGTCGTAGGCGGAGTTATTCCGAAAGCCCATAACAACCCCTATTGCAGAGCCGAGAAGAGCGAGTGGAATATTGGGAAAGGATACCCAACTCCAGTGCAATACCTTGAAGACAAAGACAACCACAAGGTCATACACAAAGAGGTAGAGCAAGGGACGTCCCACATATTGCAACATGCGGCGAAGCTGGGGAGACTGCGGAACAATCATTGTCTAGAGCCCTCATGAGCGATACATCTACTGCATTATTATCGGAAACGCGCAATTCCAGGTTTCTCGCTTTCGATAACGATGAAAAATAGCAATGGCCGGATGCCTGGTGGCGTCCGGCCATTGCTATTTGCGGTAAGCAGTAGGTGTGCTGATTATGAATTGAAGGCTGCGTCAATCACTGCTCACGCCTGGTGTTTTCAGCGTAGGAGAGCTCTTTAGCCATTCTTCTCCCCCAGAGACTGAATTGTGCGTTGATGGTGGTGCTTCGGGTGCTCAGGCAGGATGAGGAAGTTCTGCATCATGCCGGTGTCTTCATGCGGAAGAATGTGGCAATGGAAGACGGACTTCCCGGTCCACTCCTTGAAGCGCATGCGGATGACCGTCGCCGTATTCTGGGCTACCCAGATGGTGTCCTGCATAAGACGATGCGGAGGCTCAATACCGGCAATCGAGACAATCTCGAAGTCGTTGACATGGATATGGAACGGATGGCCTTCCGTGCCTCCGCGCGCCGAGTCCGGAACCTCGATGGTCCACTCCTCACAGGTGTTGAGATACACGGTCGTCGGCACGGCGAACTCATCGTAGAGCTGGTTATTGATCATGAAGTCGATGCCGACTACCGGATTTTTCTCACCGGGAAAACGCCCACTGAAGATGAACTTGCGCTTACGCACAATCTCGTCCTCACGGATAGGAGTATCGCGCGTGAGCGCCGGAAGGTCATGAGGGATCTTCATGTCCATCGGCTCGCCTTCTACTTCAATTACGGCGATGGTCTTCTGCACAGCCTCCAGAAATTGCGCGTTTTGCGCGAGCTGGAGGACCTTGTACTTGCCGGGCTTGTCGCATGCCTTGATCAGGAACTCCGCCCGGTTAGCCGGAGCGAGAACAACCTGCGATGCGTTGTTGACATATTCCTTCGGCCACGGGTGATCGAAGTTGTTTCCATCCATGGCCAACAGGTACATGGTGTGACCTTCTACCTGGACCGGCATCATCAGGTCAGAACAGCCGTTCAACATGCGGAAGCGCACCACTTCGCCTGGACACATCTTGATGACTGGCGCCTCCAACTGCTTATGCTTGGGAGCCGTCGGTGTCTCAAAACTGTGCTCTTCCCTGAAGAACGGATGCCCGTTCACCATATAAAAGCGCAGATGATAGTCACCAGTGGTGAAGCCGCAGCTTTGGGGAGGGCTGGTTGGCTTTCCATCAATGGTGACCGACTCGGACTTATCTTTGGCAAAGGTCTGCCAGATTGCATTCTGCTTGGGCTCGAAGCTTTCACTGTAGTCGGCATGCGGCTCATCGGTCTTGAAGAGACCGATGTCCTGGATCACAAGGAATTGCTCCTTGGCTGCCTTGATCTCAGGCACTTCATCGATCGCGCCAGGAACGATGACACCACCGGCCATACCGGAGACAGCTTGCACCGCAGTGGAGCCATGTGCGTGCGGATGGTACCAGTTCAGGCCCGGTGATTGATCGGGCGGAATGACGAACGGATAGTCCTTGTACTCACCCGGGCCGATCGAAATCATCGGAGCGGCTACTTCACTGGTGCCCAAAGGCTCAAAGATATGAGGCGCGACATCCAGTCCGTGCAGATGGAGATTGGTATGGTCCAGCAGGTGGGGCACGTTCATGTCGCCTCCCCAGGCCTTCGAATCATAGGGAGTCAGCATGTTCTTCACGCGGATTTTCACCGTGGTGCCTGGCTTAGCCGTAATCGGCGGTCCGGGTATCGTGTCGTTGTAGGCGCGAACTTTTACTCTATGACCATCGATGGTCATAAGCTTCCATTTCACTTCAAGCGTGTAATCGGGCTGGAAGTGTTCTTCATTTGGCTGCAACGGCAGCACATCCGCTTCCTCCATGGGCATGTGGTGTGCTGCTGGATGTTGCTGCGCGTTGCCGTTCGGGGCTGCAGCACTGGCAGCGGCTCCCGCCGCCAGTGCCATAAAGTTACGCCGGGATACATTCTTCATTTGGTCACCGCCTTCTTCCTCATCTTCAAGAGCATCTCTACTTTTTGCTGCGCGGGCTTGATTTGGTTGGGATCAGTGCAGGTTTGCGGTGCATGGTCGGTATTGAAGTAGCCATACTGCGTAAAGGCCACAGCAAGCTGCAGCGACGTATCCAGAGAGAACGCATCGCTGTACTGTCCGCCGGGGAAACGCTGCGGGAAAGACTGGTTCTGGAAGTACGCCGCATTTTCCAGCGAGTAGGACTGGCACATGCCGTCAAAGCCAAAGCTCGGGGGGGCATTTACTCCCATAACTCCGGGAACCCCCTTCGGTACGGCATACGCGCTGGCATGGCATGACGTGCATGACGACTGCGGATTATCAACAGGCCCCGCGAGACGGTCCTTGCAGCCCAGATGCTGGAAGGTGCCGATGTCTGTATTGATCGCACTCTGCTGCAATGCCAGACTGGCCGACTCCGGAACCGCGGGGAAGGTCCATGGATCAGAACCCCATTGCAGGCCGACAGGAACAAGGTGATCCCAGAAGGTGCTGCCCTGCGTATCACCGTCATAGGCAAAGGTGCCATAGACCCAGCGCGATGGCGAGCGGGGATCGACCACTGCCACATCCACCTGAACGACATGGTCAGATTGCACTTCGCGATCACACTCATAGCCTTTGGCTTTCGTGTACTTATGGCGATCCACCATCCACTCGGGCGAGCCGTGCAGGAAAGGCACACAATCCACCGGCACATTCGACGTAAGCACCTTCACCACGACTGTTCCTTTGGGGAATGGAAGCCCCGCCGGTACCGCGCTGCCAAGGTACTCTCCCATCTGCGGCACACCGCTGGGTGGAACGGTACGCCCGAGAGCGTAGCCGCCGTACTCGTTGTAATAACCAACCGACCATGACTCAAAGCCCCACGGATATTCGGCCTTGCAGGCATCTGTCATACCAGCCATGAAGAACTGAACATGGGGTCCGATGCCCGGCGCCTTCAAAAACTCACCAAGTGTTGCCGTGCGCTCGTTCGTCGTGCCGTGCACATACTCACGGCCCGCAGTGGGGTCATATGCCATCCACGGCACGTTGTACCAGCGGGTCTTCCCCTCAACCTTGGTGCGCCAACCCTCCTCGTTCGATAACTGGGGGTCCTGCCCCTGCTTCACGTAATCGAGAATGGCCTGGATGTACTCATCCCAGTGCTGGCCATGCCACTGTGGCGACTCCACTTTCTGCGGAGGGAATTTGGTGCCGAAGTTCACATTGATGTTCAGCCACCTACACTCCGGGCATGTATCAGGCACGCTACGTGGATAGTCGTGGCTGAGTTTGAAGACTGGTGTGCTTGGCTTTTTCGGTGCGGACACGACCGCATCTCTAAATGCGATCGACGCCGCGGAGTCCGGCTTCACCGGGGCCTGCCCCCAAAGCGGCGTCATGACCACCATAGCCACCAGGGCCGAAAGAATGGCTTGTATTGATTTCATCATTGCTCCTGTAGTGCGCAAGTTCGCCCGTAAATGGGCACGGAAGTGCGTTCCACCCATGGCAGTTCTGGTCATTGGTCTAATTGCCGTCGGTGGCTAACAGCTCTAAAACGTACTGGTAGAAGCCTTGAATATTCGAGAAGCTGAAGAAGACGTCCTGAGGTTTTTCCGCGCCAGCGCTGGACGGTTTGTGAATCCAGCCCTGTTCAAAACCCCATTGCACGATCGTCAATGGCATTGGCGTCGGTGGAGTATAGAGGTCGGGACGCGTCAACCAGCAGGTAGCGGTCACGTCCCACAACCGGTAAAACGGCTCTTTGGTGACCAGGCTGTACGCCTCATACGCAAGCTGCGAATACCGGTACTTCTGCCCCTGCTCTTGGAGTGCGTTTCGAAAGCATTCGCTCACTGGAGCCGAATTACTGATGTCCAGCGGAAACATCTGAATGCTGCCGAAGGTGTTGAGAACATCATGAACTGCATATGGATCCCAGAAGGCATTCCATTCAGCATGTTTGTTCGCGACAACGTTGTTTGTCGTCGTGGGATCGATATTGCCGTCGACCTTGATTGCCCCTCCCATCCAGATCATGCGATCGATACCGGCAGCCAGCAGTGGGTTCTTTCCCAGAACATCCACCAACGGTGTCATGGGGCCAGTCATTAGAAGGGTTATCGGGGTGTGCTGCTGAATAGCCTCGTGAAGCAGCTTCGCCAACAATGCCTCTCCATCAGGAGGAGGTGTGGACACATGCGGCGTGTATGGCTTCAGGCTGGGGAGTTCGTTGAATGAAACGCAGTCTCCGCGATATGGCCACGGAAACGCATTCCATCCGCGCGCACGGCTCAGTGCCACCGGAATGTCGGCGCGGTTCATAAACTGCATCAACCGGGACGACGCCTGCATCGCAGGATCGGCAATGCAGTCCGCATTGATCACGACAATACCGAGCAGGTCGATGCCCGGCATCACAGTCAGCAACATCGACGAAATAAATTCATCGATGGCCGCATCATGAAGAAAAACGACCGGAGTGCGCTTCTCCGAAGTAACAGCGCCTTTCAAAATTCGCATCTTCCCAGTTCCTTTGAAAGTTACTCAGCTCGGAACACAGGACAGGGGATAAGGCCGAAAGTAAGAATTTCTACAACGTGAACATCTGTCTCTTGATGAACATGGAAGACTATTACCCGCGCGAAAAATCTTGTCAAGTGTAAATCGGAACCCTTGCATCCAAGTCGTTGGGGCTGCCGGCCTTCCGCGCTCTGTGTCGCTATCTTTGGCTTGTCATTTTCACTGCATAGCTAATTCCCTGAAGTGGGAACGAAACGGTATCGGCAGAGAAGCAGATTTCTCCGCTCCCTCCAGCCGACCCACCCCGACCAGCACGCTGGCTGGGGACCCGGTCGCTGCGAAATGACAAACAAAAAAAGTACCAAACACAGTTCTGAAAGCCTGCCCTCCCGCTACTTCACGATCAGTGTGGCCTGCATGTTCGGATGAAGCGTACACACGTACTGATAGGTTCCCGCAGCAGTTGTCTTCAGGCTCCAGGAACTTCCCGGAGCAATCGGGCCTGAGTCGAATGCGTTCCTGCTGTCCGTCACGGAATGGGGAACAATATCCTTGTTCTCCCAAACCACCGTGTCACCGGCATGGACGGTAAGCGAGGTAGGCTGAAATTGGAAGTTCGCAATCGTAACGTGAGACTGCGATGCCAGTCCCGCCGCGGGCTCCCGAACTCCGCCCGCCGCCCCAAAGCTGCCACTCCACAAACCCGCTGGGAGCAACAGGGACAGCATGAGGTCATGTAATACCACGCGCGTCATCATCGCCATCCCCGATCAGTGCAGCGAAGACTGAATTCTCTTTGCGTGCTCCAGATGGCCGACGAAGGCCGGTGCTGCTCCATTCAATGCATCTTTCAGTTCCACATTCTTCGCATTGGGGATCAGAACCTTGGTGACGGCATCAATCACCGCTTGATGATAGGCCACCTCGTTGTCGATGTACGCCTTGTCATAAGCCGCTCCGCTCATATCGCGAAGGTGCGCGGCAGTCTTGGCCGCATCGCTTTTCAAGGAATCTGCCGTCGCGCTCGCCTCGGGCGTTACGTGCAGCTTTGCGCCAAGTTCCATCACCGAATGCTGCAGGGCGGAGTGATCGGTAATCATCTGTTGTGCAAAGGCTTTGACCTGGGGATCATGCGCTTGCGCGACGGCAGCCTTACCGGCATCGATATCGATCTGATTCGCCGCCAGGACGATGCCGACGATCTGCGGATCGGTCGGCCCCTGTGCTTGCCCCATGGCTGCAGGCTGCATGGCAGTTATGGCCGTAGCTAGTACCAAAATAATCAAACCGCGTACTCTCATTGTTGATCTCTCCTCATTCCAGTGGTGCTTCTAAACGAATGAGTCGCTACCCATGAATTGGTTACATCCGGCGCCTGGAAATTAATCTTCAACGGAGGGTGTAACCTTTTCGCTTCTGGTCCATCATGTGTGTGAAGAGGTGTGTGCATGGGGCGTTCCGCCACGGCGCCGTTATTCTCAGAGCCGATTAGCGACGAAGAAGTTGTTGCCCGCGTACTTGCCGGGGAGAAGGCACTGTTCGAGGTCATCATGCGCCGCTACAACCAGCGGCTCTACCGGGCGGCAAGGGCCATCACACGGAACGACGCACTGGCCGAAGACATCCTGCAGGCAGCATATGTCCATGCTTATGAGCATCTAGGGCAGTACAGCGGACGTGCAGCCTTTGGAGCCTGGCTAACCCGGATCGCAGTCAATGAAGCTCTCGGGCGTCTGCGCAGTGCTCGCCGCTTCGATGATCTCGATGACGACGGAGAGAGTATGGACCAACTAACCGCGCCCGGTTTCACCCCCGAAGAAGCCGCCGCGCATTCTGAGACGGCACGCCTGCTGGAATCACTCGTAGAGAAGCTGCCTCACGGCAGCCGCGCCGTCCTGATGCTGCGCGATGTCGAAGGAATGAGCATCTCGGAAACAGCCGAGGCACTTGGTATCAGCGAGGAGAATGTAAAGGTTCGCCTGCACCGCGCACGAACCCTGCTACGGGAATGGCTCTCCACGCACATGCTGCATGAGACACGCAACGCCTTCCTCTTCCACGCCCCACGTTGCAATCGCGTTGTGGCGGGCGTCTTCGAGCGCATCGGCATCCCATCGCCCGACGCACCCGCAACGGAACCGTCCGGAAAGGTCACGTCCTTCTGGCAAGGAATCTTCCGCAAACGCTTATAGGCCGCGCCCAGCGGTGTCTCATGGTGGCGTCGTCTCTTTTTTCTGCCTTTTCTCGGTGAATAGAGCCCCGTCACGCTCGCTCTTGAATCAGCAACGAGTTGACACCTCCTCCTCGTCGGTGATAGACCATAACAAATCAATGATATGTTCATATCATTGATTTACAGCCGCAGTGAGATGCGGAAAAGAACCTATTGCGCGGAAGAGTCGCGCACGGAATCGATATGGCAAAGAAACAACCGGTAAAAGAAGGAAGCTGGCTGCTGTTGATCTTTTACCTGCCAGGGAAGAAAGCGAGTGAGCGAGTGGGCGTCTGGCGGAAGCTCCAGGCGACGGGAGCACTCTCCTTGCGCAACTCAGGTTATCTGTTGCCGGACACACCCGCGAACCAGGAACGGTTCGCCTGGCTGGCAACCAGCATCCGAGCGATTGCCGGAGAGGTTTCCGTACTTCAGGTCGGTGCAATCGATGACCCTAGCCCGGAAGAGTTGATGCAGAGCTTCCGCAACGAGCGGAACAAAGACTATGAAGCACTGCTCGGGGATATCGAAGAGTGCAAGAGCAAAAGTCAGGTCTCCGCAGCGCAGCTTGCCCGTCTGAAGCGGCGCCTCGAAGAGATTCGGGAAATTGATTTCTTCCAGTCTTCGCTGCGAGGGGATACGGAAAAGGCGATTGATCTATTGGAGCGGCCGCAAACGACGCGCTTCAGCTCAGGAAAACTTTCCGCGACGGACTTTCAGTCTAAGACATGGATGACCAGGCCCCGTCCAGGCATCGACCGTGTCTCCTCAGCGTGGCTCATCAAGCGATTCATCGATCCAAAGGCTCGTTTTATCTTTGGCCCTGATCCGGCGGCACATCCGAAGGCAATTCCGTTCGATATGTTTCAGGGACATGGGTTCGCGCATGAAGGCGAGCTTTGCACGTTCGAAGTCCTTTGCCTGCGCTTTGGGATTCGCGACAAAGCCGTGCTGCGAATCGGGCAGGCCATTCATGACGCGGACTTCGAAGAACCCAGATTTGGCCGACAGGAAGGCATTGCCATCAACCAGGTCCTCAAGGGATGGGCGAAGCAGGGGGTTTCCGATGAAGAGCTTCTCAGGCGCGGCGCAGATCTGATCGAAGC
>Ga0136846_1232165_pt1 | contig 17328 bp, 15 predicted proteins | sample HopSoiMetagenom2_FD_96841 | JGI IMG/M metagenome (GOLD analysis project Ga0136846, IMG submission 96841) | Grasslands soil microbial communities from Hopland, California, USA - 2 Assembly 2016 (version 4) | ecosystem: Environmental > Terrestrial > Soil > Grasslands | place: USA: Hopland...
CACCATGGCGATCGCGGTACTGATTGCGGCCGTCGTGGGATTTATGAGCTCGTTCATACCCTCGTACAACGCCTCGAAGGTGAACATCGTGGATGGGCTGCGGCACATCGGTTGAGGATAATGGGAAATGGCAATTCCGCTGAGTTATAACCTGCGCAATTTGCGGCTTCGCAAGAGCCTGACCATCATGACCGCGCTTGGAATCGCGCTGACGGTGGCAACGGCGGTGTTCATTATGGCGCTGCTGGCCGGGCTCGGGCGCGCATTCGCTACTACCGGCGATCCGTTGAACGTGCTGATGCTGCGCAAGGGGTCGGATTCCGAGCTCGCCGCGGGCGGCGTATCGCGCGACGCGATGCAGGTGCTGAAGGACCTGCCCGGGATTCAGAAGAACAGTAAAGGCGAACCGCTGGTTTCCGGGGAAGACATACTGGTGGTGGTGCTGCCGCGCAAAGGCGGAACCGGAGACACCAACGTTACTACCCGCTTTCTGACGCCGCTCGGAATCGAGATGCGGCCGCAGATTCACATCATTGCCGGGCGCTGGTTTACGCCTGGGCAGCGCGAGGTGGTGGTAAGCAGTTCTATTAACAAGCGGTTCGAGCATGCCAACATCGGCGATACAGTCCATATCGGCAAAGGCGAGTGGCCGATCGTGGGAATTTTTGATGGCAGCGGTACGGCGCATGATTCGGAAATCTGGGGCGACATCAATCAACTGGTCACAGATTTTGAGCGCACGGTTTATTCGTCAGTGCTGGTGCGCGCGACTGATCCAGCGGCCGCACAGGCGCTCAAGAACCGCGGCAATGATGATCAGAGGCTGGAGCTCAAGGGTTTGCTTGAAACCGAATATTACGCATCGCAGACGAAGTCGGGCGGGCCGATCAAGTTTGTGGGCTGGATCGTGGCGATCATCATGGCCATCGGATCGTGCTTTGCGGCGGCTAATACCATGTATGCGGCAGTCGCATACCGTGGCCGGGAGATCGCGACCCTGCGGGTGATTGGATTTTCGCGGCCCAGCATTCTGACCTCGTTTATGCTGGAGTCGCTGATACTCTCTCTACTGGGAGCGGCGCTCGGCATCCTTCTGATGCTGCCGTTCAATGGCATGACGACCGGGACGCAGAATCAGGTGACGTTCAGTGAAGTGGTGTTCAGCCTGCAAATGACGACGCCGGTGATCGTCAGCGCAGTGCTGTTCGCGCTGTTTATGGGAACGCTGGGCGGATTCGCTCCTGCATGGCATGCTTCACGCCGCGATATACTGAGCGCCTTGCGCGATTAAACGCCCGGCAAACCGCAAACCATCAATGGCTATCGACGCAAAGCACGAACACCTGCAAAGCCTGCGCATCGACCGCACCGCGCGAGGTATTGGGGAAGGTGAGCCCCCGCTATGGGCGCGCCGGTACATTCTGGCAGGTATCGGCGTGCTGGTTTTGCTTGGGCTGGCAGTAACCGCTTATCGCCTTTTTGCGCGTGCAGCTCCGGAAGTTCAGGTGGTCCGCGCCTCGGCGCAGACCACCACCGATGTGGGCGGAGTAGTGCTTTCCGCCAGCGGATATATCGTTGCCCATCACAAGATCAATTTGAACTCCAAAGTCACCGGGCGCGTGAAATGGATCGGGGTGGAAAAGGGCGACAAAGTGAAGGAAGGCCAGGTGCTGGTGCGGCTGGAAGATGACGAGTTTCGGGCGCAATACGAACAAGCGGAAGGCGCTGCTGAAAACGCGCGCGCATATCTTGAAGAGCTGCAGCATGGCTCGCGGCCGCAGGAAATTGATCAGGCCCAACACAATCTCGATGAAGCGCGCGCCACACTGGCCAACGACAAGGCTACTCTTGACCGCACGCGTGGCCTTGCCGGCGAAGGGGTGGTGTCAAAACAAGCGCTCGATGATGCCGAAGCCAGGTACAAAGCCGACGAGCAAAAGGTGCACTCGCTCGAAAAGGTTCATGAGATGGCAAAGATTGGGCCGCGCGCGGAAGAGATCGCACGCGCCAAAGGCGCGCTGCAGCAAACGCAAGGGCAGGCTGATTACGCGAAGTCGTTGCTGGATGCGACGGTAATTCGCGCTCCCGTGACAGGAACGATTCTCGAACGAGCGGCAGAAAAGGGCGAACTGGTGACCTCTGGATTCGCCAGCACGGCTGAGGGCGGACCGCAGGGACTCGTTGTCTCGCTGGCCGATCTTAACGACCTGCAGGTCGAACTTGATATTGCGCAGGATGACTTCGCCAAACTCGGGCCCAGGCAGAAAGGCGTAGTGATGGTGGATGCCTATCCGGATCTGAAGTGGGATGGAGCCATTGCAGAGATTTCCCCGCAGGCCAATCGCGCCAAAGCGACGGTGCAGGTGAAGGTGCAGATTCTGAATCCGGACTCCCATTTACGGCCTGACATGAACGCGACCGTGAAATTCATAGCGGACGAAGAAAAGCACGCAAACTCGCAACCGCAGGGCGTGTTCCTGCCCAGCTCGGCCATTCGCGACCGTGATGGAAATAAATTCGTTTTTCTGGCCTTCGACGGGAAGGCGCTGGCGCGCAACGTGAAAGTTACATCTCAGCGCAGCGGCGGCGTGCTGGTGCAGGGTCTGAATGGCGGAGAGGACGTGATCACCAGCTCAACTCAGGAATTGAAAGACGGAGACAAAATTAAGATCAAGGGACAGTCATGAGCACAGCTACCGTACCGAACGTTGCAACCAAAACCCGTGTGGTGCAGGCCAATAACGTAAGCAAGGTTTTCAAGCGCGATGCCTTTGAAGTGAAAGCGCTCGAGAACGTGTCAATCGAAATTGCTGCCGGAGAATTCATGGCTCTGATGGGCCCGTCCGGATCGGGCAAGACGACGCTGCTGAACATGATCGCAGCCATCGATCGTCCGACCTCTGGTGAGCTACTGGTGCTGGGCGAAAATATTTTCAAGTTCAGCGACGCGCAGTCAGCGAAGTGGAGAAACGAGCATATCGGGTATGTGTTTCAGACTTTCAATCTGATTCCGGTATTGACTGCGTTCGAGAACGTGGAATTGCCGCTGCTGTTGACCAAGTTGAATGCCCAGCAGCGCCGCGATCACGTCATGACGGCACTGAAGCTGGTGGGACTGGAGGAGCGGGTGCAACACCTGCCTAAGCAGCTTTCCGGCGGGCAAGAGCAGCGGGTGGCGATTGCCCGGGCCATCGTGAGCGATCCGACGCTGCTGCTGGCGGATGAACCAACCGGCGACCTCGACAGTAACTCGGCGACCGAGATTCTTGAGATCCTGAAGCGGCTGAATGAGAGTTTTCAGAAAACCGTCGTGATGGTGACGCACGATCCGCATGCGGCCTCGTATGCGCACGTGACCCGGCACCTTGAGAAGGGCATGCTGCTGCCAGCCTAAAGATAAACGCCTGGAGAATGCAGCACAAAGACGCAGCCAACGCGAGGAAATCTTAAAACCCGGAATGACGCAACGGGAAGCCGCGGACAACGCAGGGTAGTGTGCTAAAAAAGCACAAATCAGGAAACTACCGAACGCAGAGAAATTTCGACTTGCGCCCTCAGGCTTTGTGGAGTGACTGACCGTTGGTTTTGGTAATGGCGCTCTGTGAGGGATCGGCTACCCACTCCCAGGCGCGCCTGCCATTTTCTTTCATTACTGCCTTGGCTTCTCCATACTCAACCAGCCGATTCAGGACGGTGGTCACTGATGCCAGTGGATCTTTGTGGCGCAGCAGCACCGGCGGAATCCTCTGCTGAATCTGCTCGCAGACTTCACGCGCGCCCATCGGACGTGCCGCCTCCATCAGGACTGTTCGACAAGCTTTGGTAAAACCGGGCTGGCGGCCGTTGCTTTTGCGATCGACCAGTTCCAGCAGTTCTTCGTTCAAAACATCGTCGCCGAAGAGGTTGGCCAGTCCCACGATGGTCTGCTTCACGGTGCCGATGCGCTTCATGACCTCAGCGCGTTGCCGCATCAGCTGACGCAGTTCATCGTGCGCAGCCTTGACTACTTGTTGAACATGGGGATCATTGCTGCCTGGAAGGTTCTTGCTCGAATCCTGCCCGATATCCATATAGGTCCTCCGCAGCGCCTGCTAGCTAAGTTGGAGCGGCTGCGTCGCACACCATCCCATCTGAGATACGCAACTCATCTGCGTGGAGTTCCCTGCAGTGTTATGCAGACCGCGCTCCCAGGTTGCCGATTTAGACGCGGCCCCTACCAAAAGGTACTGGCCTGATTTGTAAAATCGTTATCCTGCGGGCACCTGCGCTATTTACCGGCCTGCAACTGGTAGGCGGGATTGCCGAGCTGCCAGAACAGAAAGGCGAGTTCATCCGCGAGTTCGGAATCGCGCTGCGACTTGGTTGATCCCAAGCCGTGCCCGGCGTCGTAGTCCACCCGAAGAAGCACAGGCTTGCCGCTGCTGGTTGCAGCCTGCAGCCGGGCAGTCATCTTGGCAGCCTGCCAGGGTGCGACTCGCGGATCGTTCACACCGGTGGTAAGCAGCACTGCCGGATACGGGGTTTCGGGCTTGACGTGCTGATATGCATCCATGGCAAACAGAGCCTTGAATCCGTCGGCTTCTTTCACCGTACCAAATTCGGGGATATTGGCGGGACCGCTGGCCATCAGCTCGGAACGCAGCGAGTCGGAGTCTCCAACCCTGATCAGGGCGGCACCGAACAGCTCAGGACGCTGGGTGATAGCGCCGCCAATGGTGACTCCTCCGGCGCTGGTTCCCTCACCCGCAAGGTGCGCCGAAGAGGTGAACTTGTGTTCGATCAGATACTCGGCGCCGGCCAGAAAGTCATCAATGGTGTGCTGCTTGGTGAGCTTCTGCCCACCTACGTGCCAGTCTTCTCCATACTCTCCGCCGCCTCGCACATGCGCCACCGCGAAAACTCCGCCTTTTTCGAGAAAAGCCAGCCAGGTCGGGCGGAAGGCGGGATCAATCGTAATGCCGTAAGCCCCATAACCTTCCAGCCAGGTGGGATGCGACCCATCAAGCGTCAATCCTTTCTGGTGAATGATGGAAAGCGGAACCATAGTGCCATCAGCGCTTTTGGCCTTCACCTCTTCGGATTCGATCTGCGAAAAATCAACCGGTGATGGCGGCACCAGTTTTGTATCAGTAAGCGCACCTGATCTGGCATCGAGCGCATACCACAGGGGCGAGCGGGTCCAGGAAGTAAGCTGCAGCCATGCGCCCGTCTGGGTGGGATTGGTCACCAAAGATTGAATCGCGCCTTCGAATGGCAGCTTGATGAGGGAGAGCGTACCGCTGCTGTACGGCAAGCGACGCACCCGGCCAATCCCGCCATCCAGGTCCTGGATGTAAAGCGCGTCAGCGGCGGCGCTGATGTTGGTGACAACCACTTCAGAAGCAGGCACTACCAGTTGCGCATGAGCGGCATCCGGAGAGGCCAGGCTGGTGCGCAGCACCTTGAAGCGCGACGCGTCTTTATGCGAGACCAGATACAAATCTTCGCCGTGCAGATCAAGCCCGGTGACTTCATCCGATTCATCGGCGGCCTTCTTCCATTGCGTGTTCCCTCCCGGATTGCTGTCGAGCGGCAGGCTGTATACATCGAACTCGCGCTTGACGCCATGAATGACCAGCCCCACCACATACTTTGGGGCGCCGGCGGAATAGAGCAGGATGGGAAAGTCGTTTTCCGTGACTTTTACGTTGCGATTGACCTCATATCCAAAAACTGCCGGCTCCTGATCCGGATCGTTGCCCAGCGTATGGCGATAGGCTTTGAGCTTCTGGTATTTCGCAGTGGGCGGCGAATCCGGGCCAAGCTTCTGCGAACGGATGTAGAAGAACGACTTGCCTCCTGGCAGCCAACTGGGGGAAGCGAACTCGGCGCGGTCGATCGTGTCAGATAAGACCTTTCCGGTGCCGCTCTCGATGACGCGCAGCACGCTGTTTTCAGAACCGCCCTGGGAGACACCGTACGCAACATATGTCCCATCGAGAGAGGGCTGAAAATAATCAATCGAGTAGTGCTTGCCGTCCGCCGTGGTAAGTTTTTCGGGATCGACCAGCAGCCGCTCAGATCCGCCCTGAGCATCGCGAACATAGAGTTTGCGGTTGTCCGAGCCGGGCGAAGTCTTGTAATAAAAGTATTTTCCGCCCCACACTTGCAGGCCGGATACCACCTCGCCCGCGTTATCCAGCGTTTTGATGCGCTCCAGCAACTGATCTCGCCCCGGAATCCGCGCCAGCATGGCGCGGGCGTAGTCATTCTGCGCTTTCATCCAGGCGACAACTTCCGCGTCCGACTGGTTTTCAAGCCAGCGATAGGGATCGACTACCCGGGTGCCAAAGTAGTCTTCGGTGACGTCGCGGACCGGGGTCTTGGGCAGCTGAGGCTGGGCGAGCAGCGCCGGACAGAGCATCAAGCCGATAACCAGCAAACGAGTAAGCAGGAGCATAGAAAGTTCCTTTCAGGTTGATCAAGGCCGCAATTGCAAAGAGTACACGCCCGGCAATCGGGCCTTCCAAGCCGGGCATCCAAGCATAGACGGATGAGGGAAGGTTTCGCTTACGGAACTTCGTTCCGAATAAAAGGGGCAATTATCTTGACAAAAATGAGACAACTGATAAGAATCGAGTCGTCTCCCCCAAATTTGAGCGTTGTGCGGGTGCCCAAGCATGAAGAATGTGTATGAGGTCCTAAGACAGAAGGAACTTGAACTGGCGCGGCTCGAGAAGGAAGTGGAGGCGTTGCGCGTGGCCGCTCCCTTGTTATCAGACGATAAAGACGCTGCGGAAAATAAACCGACCCTGGCCGCCACCCCCGTAGCCCAACAACCGATCCGCATACCGCAACCCGCGGTAGCGGCGGCGGGAGCGCCCGCGGCCCGGGCTGCAGGATGGGAAGATACGGCCAAGCGCTGGCCCTAATGTTTGCGCCTGGCCCGGAGTTTCAACGTAAGCCCAGCCACTTGCGTTTTCCTCCATATGTGAGAATCGAGCCGTTGCGGCTGATGCTATACTGCCGATCAACCCTGACAAGCCAGCCTGATAATCCAGCCTGATCAAACGATTTCCAGCCGGAAACGAGCCTTGAGGTGTATTCATCGCAGTCGAATTCCCATACTTCCGATTCCGATCCTGCTCTGCTCAGGCGTAAAGCGCCGCGGTATCCTCTGGCAGCCACGGTCGATGTGCTTACGTTGCGCTCAGGGATATCGGCAAATATCCCCGGACGGATGGTCAACATTGGTGAGTCCGGGCTGTCCGCCATTCTGGCAGGCCAGTTTTCGGCGGGTCAAGGCGTGAGCCTCAGCTTCAGGCTTCCCAGTGTGGGCCGAGCGGTTCACACCGAGGCGGTAATACGGCATGCAAACGGACTGCAGTACGGACTGGAGTTCGTGAACTCTCCGCGCGAGCAGCAGGAGATGATCCGCTACTGGGCAGCGGGAATTCAGAGCAGAAAAGAAATCCACCCGAAGAAGCCACCCCTAAGCTTTGGAAAACAGGGGCTGCGCACGCGCTTTGAGCAGTTGAAACGTCCGCTGGCACTCGCACTGCTTTTGCTGGTAACTACCGGATGTTTCGCGCTATTGCGGTGGCAGCGAGGATGGCGTGAGCTGAAGGCGGAGGTTCCGGCGGCATCGTTTGATTCGGCTGCGCCGGAAGTTCGCATTCCCGGCGAGACCATGCAGAAGCTGCTGACCCATAAAGTCGAACCGGCGCTTTCCCTTGCGCCGCAGTCAGGCCCGTTGCGAGGCACGGTGACGCTGGATGCGGTGATCGGAAAAGATGGCGGCGTGCGGGATGTGCACGCGGTAAGCGGGCCGGAACCGCTGGCCGAAGCTGCGCTCGACGCGGTGCGCGGGTGGCGCTTTGAGCCGTATCGCATCCGTGGCAAGGCGGTTGCAGTTGAAACCACGCTCACGGTGGACTTCGGGCCAATATCGTGACCAGGCGAGATCGCAGCGCCCGTTCGTGCATTGCGAGGGCAGAGTGCAGCTGCCAGAATTCAAGCGGAAAGCGTTGAAGCGCGATGGGCCGAATTCACGTATTGCCGGAGAACGTTGCCAATAAGATCGCCGCTGGCGAGGTAGTAGAACGTCCGGCTTCGGTGGTCAAAGAACTGCTCGAAAATTCGCTGGATGCCGGTGCGACCCGCATTCGGATCAACATTGAAGCGGGCGGCAAAAAGCTCATTCAGGTCACCGACAATGGCTGCGGCATGCTGCGCGACGACGCGCTTCTTGCGTTCGAGCGACATGCAACTTCAAAGATCCGTAATGCCGATGACCTGCTCCATGTAACTACCCTCGGCTTTCGCGGGGAGGCGTTGCCCTCGATTGCTTCGGTTTCGCGGCTGCGGCTGGAAACGCGCGCGGCAGAAGACGACGCGGGCGCAATCGTCGAGGTGAATGGCGGCAAGATTATGCTGGTGGAAGAAGCCGGCCTGCCGCAAGGAACCTCGATCGCGGTGCGCGATCTTTTTTTCAATACCCCGGCACGCAAGAAATTCTTGAAGGCTGAGTCCACTGAGCTTTCGCACATTGCCTCGCTGGTGACCCACTACGCACTGGCGCATCCCGAGAAACATTTCGAGTTGCATTCGGCAACCAATGCCGTGCTGGTTGCGCCGCCGGTCGAAGACCACAGCGGGCGTATTTATCAGGTGTTTGGCAAAGACGTTCTTGAGCAGCTGGTAGCGGTGGCGGCGGTGCAGGTGCTCGAACGTCTGGGGCTTCCGCAGCCGCCGCCCTGGAAGCGGGACGGCAACGGCGCCAACGGCGAGCGGCCCGAAGCAGCGGAGCAGGATGTTTCTTTCGGCGAGATGCGGCTGCACGGATTTATTTCGAAGCCCGAGATCCAGAAACTTAATCGCAATTCGATTTATGTGTTCGTCAACCGGCGCCTGGTACGCGACCGGCTGATCCAACACGCCCTGACCGAGGCTTACCGCAACGTGCTTCCGCCGACCGTGTACCCGGTGGTGCTGCTTTTTCTCGATATGCCGGGAGAAGAAGTGGACGTGAATGTGCACCCTTCAAAGACCGAAGTGCGCTTCCGGCAATCGAGTTTCACGCACGATTTTGTGCGTGACTCGGTGCGTGCGGCGCTGATGAAAGCGCGGCCGGTTCCGCAATTTATTTCTGAAATCAACGCCCGCCCCAGCGCCCACCATTCTCTGACTCCGCCGCTCACTCCGGGCGCGCGCGGCGAAACTGTCGACATTGCCGCCTGGCGTTCGCTGTATGCGCCGGCCGCTCCGCCGGGCTTTGCTCTGCAGTCGCCGGCATTGCCCCCCTCGACCGAGCACCTGCAGTTTGCCGGGGATGCCATCAGCGTGGAAGCAAACGCGGCGGTGGCGGTGGCACGCCTGCCGGACCAGCCGATCTTCCACCCGGCAAACGGCAATCGCTGTGCTCCTGCTATCGAGGCCGAGCCTGAGTCCGCTTCCGGGCTCGCTCCCTCACTTTCGTCGTTGAAACCTCTGGGGCAGGTGCACGACTCCTTCATCCTCGCCGTAAGCTCCGAGGGCCTCTGGATCATCGATCAGCACGTGGCCCATGAGCGCGTGCTGTTTGAAAAAGTTCTCCGCCAACGGGCGGCACAGCAGGTAGAAAGCCAGCGGCTGTTGATGCCATTGCTGCTGGAGCTCACGCCCGCGCAACAGAGCATATTTTCGGCAATCTCCGATGAACTGGCGCGCAACGGCTTTGAAGCGGAGCCGTTCGGGGCACGCAGCATTGCCATCAAGCTGGCTCCCGCCGGGATCGACGCTCCGCAGATTGAGCGGATGCTCCACGAGCTGCTCGAGCAGTTCGCCCGCGAAGAGCAGACCTTGAATCTGGAATTGGTGCGGGCACGCATTGCGGCCTCCATCGCGTGCCACGCCGCCATCAAGGTGAATATGCCGCTCGAGCAGAACAAAATGGAATGGCTGTTGGCCGAACTGGCTAAGACCGAGTGTCCTATGACCTGCCCTCATGGAAGGCCAGTGGTTCTCCGCTACTCGCTCAAAGATATTCAGCGGGCCTTCAAGCGAATTTGAGAGCGAGTGATTTTCAAGCTCTGCAGATTCTCTTTTCAGCTCTTCTGTGCGTACTCTGCGGTTTTAAGATTTATCCGTTTCAACGCCAGATGTTCGCGGAAACTCGTTGCCTTCTAGCTATGTTCTAATGATTACAAGCCATGCCCGACCAGTTATGACCGACCAGCTATGACTCGACAAGCCATGACCGACCAGTTATGACCGACCAGGAGCTGCAGCAACTACGTCGCGACAAGTGGCGCATCAACGGACAGCCGGTGCGTACTCTCGACGACGCTCGCTCCTTTATCGAATCGGTCGGTTTCTGCCAGCTGTATCCTCCCCGCTCGTCTGTGCTTCTGCCGACACTTCTCGGTGCCTGGGCGGGGAGCGACGAACGGCTTCCTAATCCCCAGCAGGCGTTTGCTGATGCGCGCGCGCGCGAAGCCACCGAACTGATGGTCCGTTTGTTGCGCGATCATGGCGCTTACGAAGCCAATCTCGGCGAGGAAAGTAATTCGCTGCTCATGGCGGCTTCGGTGTTCCCTTACTTCTACGCCCTGGTGGGCGAACGCAACCCACGTCAGTCTCCCAAAGCAGGAGCCCGCGCGCCCTACTCTCAGCTGGCCTGCGATGCACATGAAGCCATTCGCCGCGGTGGCCCCATCTCAAAGCAGCAGTTGCTCACCACTCTCGGCAAGGGAATTTCGGGCGCGGCGCTGGATCGCGCTCTGATCGAGCTGTGGTCGAAGCTGCGTATCACACGGGTGGATTACCACCCGGAACAAGGTGCTTCCTGGGACCTGCTGCTGCGGTGGGCGCCGGAGGCGGTGCGGGAAGGTATTCAAATATCGCTCCCGGAAGCGGTCTCGGCGATCGTTTCCAAGTACTTCGATGGCATGGTCGCTGCCGAACTGGCAGAGGTCGAGTCGTTCTTTGGAAATTTTGTTTCTCGTTCACGCATTCGCGAGGCGGTGAATGCATTGCTGGCCGCGCGTGAGCTAAGTTTCGTGCACGTCGACAGCCGCACTCTGATTCAGATTGCCGCGCCCAAAATCGCGCATCGCGCCTAGGCAGAATCTGCTTTCCAAAAGCCTCTGGTGGTCGCATAATGCACGCCGCTAAAGGAGACGACATGAACAAGCGTATTCTTCTGGCCGGGATGCTGGGCGCGATCGCGATGTTTATCTGGGCATCTCTGGCGCACATGGTGCTGCCACTCGGTGAAACCGGATTCAAGGAGATTCCTTCGGAGCAGGCGGTCCTTAACTCGCTGCAAGCCAGTCTGGGCACGCAGCCTGGGCTCTACATCTACCCGGGGCTCGGGCTTCCCCCGGGAGCGACACGCGAACAAAAGAACGAAGCCATGAAAGCGGCGGAGCAGAAGCTGGCGACTACTCCCTCGGGACTTCTGCTTTATCACCCACCCGGTGCGGAAGGATTCAGCGCGCGCCGGCTGATCACGGAATTCATCACCGAAATGGCAGAGGTACTGATTGCCGTGTTCCTGCTTTCACAAACTCGAATTTCAAGCTATGGCGGGAGAGTGGGATTCATAATGCTGGTGGGCCTGGCTGCCGTAATCACCACCAATGTTTCCTACTGGAACTGGTATGGCTTTCCCGGCAATTACACCTTGGCTTACATGTTTACCGGGTTCATGGGATACCTCTTCGCCGGGATGGTTGCTGCCAAGGCACTGGGAAAATACGCTCCTGTGGCTCTCTCCAGAGCGGCATAAAAAATGCCCCACCCAGCTTGTTCGCTGAGTGGGGCCGTTCTGATCGCCCTATCGCCTGTCGCCTATCTCTGCTCCGTCGGCAGCGGCATCAGCAGGTTCTCTTTGCCGCCCAGCACCGTCTTGGGCAGATCGCCGTTCCATTTGTCGACCAGTGCTCGCTGGTTTTCGAGCCGCTTCCACTCCAGTAACTGAGGAGTGATGGAAGCCTGCCGCAAGCGGTTGGCCTCCGCCTCACCATGCGCCCGTTCGATCATGCTGGTAGCCTCACCGCGCGCCCGCTCTACCTGGCTGCGTGCTTCGCCTTCGGCTTCGGCCACGGTCTTGGCCATTTCGGCCTGCGTGACCGCCAGCTGATTGCGTGCCCGTTCCGCTTCGGTAATGGCCTGCGTCTTCTGCGTGATCGCCTGCTCAATTGCCGCCGTGAAACGCGGCTTGCCGATGAAGCCGAACTGCTGGATCTGCACCCCCACGGGTGACAGTGCCTCCTGCACTTTGGCGCGCGCTTCTCTCAGAAAGCGCGCCTTGTTTTCGCCATAAATATCCTCCAGCGTGTAGGTGGATGCCACCTCATTCAGCGAATTGCGCACGATATCTTTCAGAATGCCGTGCGTGAAGCGCTCCAGATCGTCGGTGCGATACTTTACGTAGAAGTCAGGCACCTTTGCTGCATCGATCGCATAGGACAGCGAAACATCCGCGCGCACTTCCTGACCCTCCTTACTGTTGAACACCAGTTCCTCGTTGAACGGATGTCCTTCGTTCACGTCCGAGGTCCACTTCACCGTCTGCACAAAAGTCGGAAACGCGATGATTTGCGTTTTCAGCGGCGAATAGAATACCCAGCCGGTGCGGATCGGGATTTCCTGGGCGCCGCGCTGGCTGCCGGCAAGGTTCACTTCTACTCCCACGTATCCCGCGCCAATTCGCGTAACCCGCACGATGCTGGTGATGATAACCATCGCCATTACCGCAGCGGCGGCGATCAGCGCCAGGCGAACCGTGTGCCCCCCATTGCCTCCCAAGCGCTCGCGAACATCACGATTGGTGAAAATTGTGGTTGTCATAACCGCCTCCTCTCGCGCACTAGTGCGCAGACAAACGTTCCCCCTCGAGTGGATCTCACTCGCTCTCTTCTGCTTTTCAGTGTCGCTGGGCTCGCCAGATACCGGCGATCAGGGAAGGCACAATGACCAGCAGCAGGAGCGCACCTGTCGTACCGCTCCAGAACCACAAGTCGCTGGGCAGGTTCATCCAGTTCAGAAACCGGCTGAAGAAAGCCGCCGCCAGCATCAGCACCAGAGCGGTTGCCGCCAGCTTATGTCTCTTCGTCATTTCCTGCCTCTTTCGCTTACACCATGAAAGATGCCAGGTTTGTTCCTCGGTAGCGGCGATATATTTGCCGCAGAATCAATCATTCACAGTCATAAAAAGCTTTACTGAAACGTTTTAACCAGAATTCGCGCTGCTGGCGTCTGCTGCACCCATCGGCCACTCACGAGAGCAGCAGCCGTGTACAATCCAATGTTTCTCGTATTCCAATGGCTGATTCCCGCAAGCTCATCATCGCGATCGATGGTCCCGCAGGGGCGGGAAAGAGCACCATTGCCTCACGGCTCGCGCGCAAACTCGGCTACGTGAATCTTGAGAGCGGTGCCATGTATCGCGCGCTGGCTTTGAAAGCGATTGAGTGGGACGTTTCGTTCGACGATGAACAGGATTTGCTGAAGCTGGCCCACGAAGCGCGCATTCAACTTGAGCCTACACTCACCGGCAACCGGGTGTTGCTCGATGGAAAGGATGTTTCGCAGCGGGTGCGCGAACCTGACGTCACCGAAGCGGCATCGCGGGTTTCGGTCCATCCCCTGGTCCGCGAGTGGATGGTGGCACGCCAGCAGGAAATGGGCACCGAGGGAGGCATCGTGATGGAGGGGAGGGATATCGGGACGAAAGTTTTTCCGAATGCACAGGTAAAAATCTTTCTGGATGCCGATCCGGTGGTGCGCGAACAGCGGCGCCTGGCACAGAAGAAGATGTCGAATGCTGCCGCCCAGGTGAGCTTCGCTGAATTACGTGAACGCGATCAGCGCGACCGCACCCGCGCTGCTTCTCCGCTGCAGCCCGCACCCGACGCATTGATTCTTGATTCCACCAGGATGTCGGAAGAGGATGTTTTGCAGCGGGTGGAAGAGTACGTCAGCGCCAGGCTGGATACGGCCGGGCTGGATGTGCCCAGGCTGGATGCTGCAGGGCCGACCTAGCAGCAGTTGGTTCCTTACTTCACTTGCAGCAGGATGTAATTCGAGCCCTGGTAAACCGTTGGATAATTTTGCAAGAGCAATCCGAGGTTTTCGTGGAAGTCCCGCCACTTGTCGAATTCAAGCAATACATAGCTGACGTCGTACTTTCTCATCAGCTCTGGCATTTGAGCCGATCCTGAATACATCTGAAAAATGTCGCTCTCGCGGGAGTGATAGTCAATGCCGTGAGTCCACAGCCATCCCCGGTATCCCATAATAATACGGCGCCCGGCGAGACACGGGATTGGATGATTGTGTTTGTCGGAGGTAAGAAAGATTGCGTCAGCCGGCGTGTGCTGGCGGACATAGTTCGCGAGCGCAATGTCGTCGTTCGAAAACATCAACCAGTGCAAATGAAACTCACGATAAACAGAAAAGGCGCCCGTCAAGCTAAGGCTGGCGCCCAACAGCAGAGAGGCGACAATCCCTTTCCAGCCATATCTTTGGCGAAGCACAGCGAACAAAACCGCACATCCGACGCAACTGATCAAAAAACTCCACAGCATCAGCTTCATGTTGTCGAAATCGTGCGGCTGGAAGATGAGAATGTTGGAAATTAAAAACACCATCAGAAATGCGGCCCAAAACCTTTTGAAGCGCGGCGGAGAGAAGTGCCACGCCGCTGCAAAAACAAAAAGATGCGGGCTCAGGTTTTTCAACCAGAACCAGATCGCAGATTCTTTGCCCGCCATCCAGCCCAGCTGCAAGCGAAAAAATGAATGGCTGTGAGCAGGGGCAATCCACACAACTTGCGGTAAAGCTAACAGCAGCACAGGTACTGCAAACCATAGCCAGTTCAGGATGGTTTGTTTCCGTTCTGGCTGAGTGATCTCGATGACAAAAAGCGTGCCTGCCGCCAGCGCCAGCGCAACAAAACTGTGAAAATGCACGAGCGGCATCAGCGAAAGCGCCAGGCCGGCGTAAAACAGATGAGCTCGTTTGCCGCCATTCCAATAATTCCACAGTTGCCGGACGGCCACTAGTCCGAGCGCCAGGCCGAATACCATGGCTCGCTGGGGAAGCACATAATCGGATATGACATTAGAAAACTGGATGTTGTGATCGATCAGGTGCGCGTAATCGTGCGGTGGATGGGCCGCGAATTCCAGAAACGACAGCTGGGAGGCATGGTAATCCTGCCAAAGATAAAGCATGCCCGCCAGCGTGCCGTTGAACAGGAACAAGAACGGCACCCACAGGGCTTCGTAGCTATCCTCAACGCTGCGCGCCAGGAAATACATTTCGATGATGGCGGCCAGAATTGCAAATAAAGTTGGCCAGATCAGGCTCCCCTGCAGGCTGAGACCCTGCTTGAGCAGCCATGCACTCAGCAGGTCGGGCAGAAGCGGATAAGAGAGTTTGGCTCCTGGAAAGATCGGGTTCTCGCGGACCGCGCCCACGCCTCGCTGAGCAAAATTGGAAATCATTGAGAGATGCCAGGCAAGGTCGCCCCAGGTGGAGCCGCCCGAGTAGAGCCCGGCCGGCCCGGGCTGCACCATGTGGGACGCAAGCAATGAGTAGAAAAGAATTCCAAAGCAAACTAGAAATCCGGCCGGGGCCAGAACACTCTGCCAAGAGCACGTGCGCAGATCGGCCTTTGTGGTTGAGGTTGCCTCAGTGGCTGGCATGATTGGCCACATAGAGCGTGAGCTGGACTCCCGGTCGCAATGGATAGCTGCCGCGCTTGGTGTAGCCGCCGAGCATTGGCTCAGCTTGCGCCTGCTGCAGCGTGGAGACGATTACCAGGTCAGCGTTGGTGGCGGTGATCTTTCCGAAAAATCCGGCGTTAGGGTAGTTCCGCGCATACCACGGCAGCGGCCAGTAATCAGGACTGAGGATGGCGATGCTGGTTTTCTCTGCCGCAATGTCTTGAGCCGAACCATCGATCTGCTCGACCAATCGCATAAAGCCTCGCTGAGTTTGGGCGTAAGGATAGACCCAGCGATCGTCATCGTAATGGAAGAAGTTGAGCAGCACAGACTGATACAGGGATACTGACAAAGCTGCCATGCCAATAACCGCGACCACGGCGCGTGTAACCGGATTTGCGTGCCCGGCGCGCCAACTCTCCTCGATCGCATACCCTGCCGAGAAAGCCATGGGCACGATGATGTTCAGCAACAACCAGGGTGTTTTGTAGGGCAAGGCTGAATAAATCGCAAGTAAGCCCAATCCCCAGAGACCGGAAAAAAGTGCGAAGCGGTTGTTACGCCGTATAAGAGCAAGCAACGCGCCCGCAATCCCCAATAAAAAAATCGGCGATTCAATTCGCAGCAGCCAGCGTACGTGAGTAAACCAGGGCGCAGTCTGCTGGCTCATGCCCGTACGGCTCCAATAGGTATAGGTGCTGACTGCATCGCGCAATCCTTGCGGAAAATTGCCCAGGAAAGATGAGAAAAAGACGATGCAGCAGGCGAGGAAAAGCAAGGCGGCAAGAGACAGGGAGTTTGCGAGATTTTTTAATCCGCCGAAGTCCCGGATTGCTGGCCTGCACTGCGAGTTCACCAGAGCCACGGCAAGGCCGGCAGCGAGCGCTATCGCGGCCCACGAAATGGGAGTGGTTTCCTTGGTGGAAAACATAAGGGCAGCGGTAACGGCGCACATCATCAGATCTTGCCGCTGGCGCGCGCGCCAGAACTGCAGGCCGTAATACACCAGGGCCAGAGTGAAGAAGACCAGCAAAGGCTCATGAATGAAATCTCGCGACAGGTAAACCGCACCTGGAGAGAGCGCCAGCAAAGCCGCGGCAGAAACAGTCGCAAGTGTTCCCAGCCAGCGGCGGAACGCGATCACCAGCGCGACGGTGGCGGTCCCGGACAGCACGGGCAAAATGCGCAAGGCGCGGGTTGTGGTGCCCTCGCCCCCGAAGATCAGATTGTTGATGCTGCAGACCACCAGCGAAAAATAATAGAGCGTAGGGCCATGGTAATTAGCCGGGTTGTAGCGGTACACCCCATGCCGAAAGAGATCGAGCAGAAAGAAACCGTTTACGCCCTCGTCATGATGAAGTGGCTTGAGAGTGATATCGTACAGCCGCAAAATGGCAGCTACGGCAATGATGAGCCAGGCGACGTAAGTCCAAAGCCGGGATTCATTTCCGCCCGCAGGCTCGTCGCTAGTGGACGTGTCCCGCGCTGCCGGCGATGTCTCGTCGATTCTGGTGCCAGTATCCAATCAAGTCAAAGGTACCAGTTCTATTGAGCGCTGCGCACGATGGTGTGTTCGGGAACCATGGATGGCAAGAACACAGGCTAATCAGGCTTACTATTTGGCTTGCGCGAC
>Ga0136846_1232031_pt1 | contig 17323 bp, 16 predicted proteins | sample HopSoiMetagenom2_FD_96841 | JGI IMG/M metagenome (GOLD analysis project Ga0136846, IMG submission 96841) | Grasslands soil microbial communities from Hopland, California, USA - 2 Assembly 2016 (version 4) | ecosystem: Environmental > Terrestrial > Soil > Grasslands | place: USA: Hopland...
ATGGCCTGGTGGCGGGGGTCGGCCATGAAGAAGACGGTCTCGATATCGCGGTCCAGCTGCTGGTTCATGGCGGTCATCTGGAACTCGAACTCGAAGTCGGCTACCGCGCGCAGGCCGCGGACGATCACGCTGGCGCCGACGTCGCGGGCGAAGTGCATGGTCAGGCCCTCGAACGGCTGCACCACGATTTCGGCGAGGTTGCGCAGGGGCGCCACGGCCTCCTCGACGATGCCCACCCGCTCATCCAGCGAGAACAGCGGGCCCTTGCCGGCGTTGATGGCCACGCCGATGACCAGGCGGTCCACCAGCTTGACGGCGCGGCCGATGATGTCGGTGTGGCCGTTGTGGATGGGATCGAAGGTGCCCGGATAAAGGCCGACGCGGGTCATGCGCTTCCAAGTCCCCCAACACGACCTTCGCCCTTTCGCCGTAGCTCGGGCGTCTGGCAAGGGGAATTTCGCGGGAAGCTGCGCGCGCCTGCCGCCGCGGCGCCCGGGCGCGGCCGGCGGGAGCGCCTTGGCGGAGGCCCTGCAGGCCATGCTATGGCGGCCTGGTGAGCCAGCTCGACAGCCTCTTCGCCGCGGCCTTCGCGCACCAGAAGGCGCAGCGGTTCGACCAGGCGATCCCCCTCTACCAGACCGTCGCGCGCCAGGTGGTGACCACCAACCTCGCCAGCAACCTGGCCTTTTGCCTGGCCATGACCGGTGAGCTGGACGCGGCTCTCCACTGGCTCGGCCTGGCCGCAGGGCAGGCGCCCAACCAGCCGGCAGTGCTGGAGGCCAGCGTCAAGCTGGCCAGCGCGCTGCTGGCCGCGGGCCGCTACGCCGAAGGCTGGCCGCTGATGGAGGCTCGGATCGCGCTGCATCCGCGCCTGATCCCGCCCGTGGACCTGCCCTATCCCGAGTGGCGCGGCGAGCCCCTGGCCGGCCAGCGGGTCCTGGTGTGGCTGGAACAGGGGTTCGGCGACCAGATCATGTTCGCAAGGTTTGCCCGCGACCTGGTCGCCCGCGGCGCGCGCGTCACCCTCGCCTGCCGGCCGCCCCTGGCCGAGCTGTTCCGGGCCATGCCGGGCGTCGAGGCGGTGGTCGCGGTCGCGGTGGGCGCGCAGGTCTCGGTCCCGCCGCACGACTACTGGACGCGCTACGGCTCCCTGCCGCTGCATCTCGGAGTGACGCTGGAGAGCCTGCCGGACGGGCCGTACCTGCAAGTTCCGCCGGACCGTCCCGCGCCGGCGAAACCTGCCGGCGGCGTCGGGCTCATGTGGCGGGTCAGCTCGACGGGCTTCAACGCCGCGGCCAAGGCGCTGCCGGAGGCGCAGGCCCAGCGCCTGCTCGCCGCCGGCTGCGTGAGCCTGCAGCCCGAAGACACCGACGCCGCCGACTTCGCGGACACGGCGGCGATCATCGCGGGCCTGGACCTGGTGGTCAGTGTCGACACCGCGGTGGCGCACCTGGCGGGGGCCCTCGGAAAACCCTGCTGGACCCTGCTGCCCTCCAGCGGCCTGGACTGGCGCTGGCTGCACGACCGCGACGACAGCCCCTGGTACGCCTCGATGCGCCTGTTCCGTCAGCCGCCCGGCGGCGACTGGCCCGGCCTGGTGGACCGGATCATCGCCGAGCTGGCGCGCCGATAGGCGGAGCCGTCAGGCCTCGGGCGCACCGTCTTCCGGGCCAGCTTCCGGCCCGCTGTCGATGTCGCCGGCAACGTCACCGACCACCTCGTCCTCGTCGCCGCCCGCGTCGGCCAGGCGTTCCACCGACACCACGTGCTCGTCGGCGCTGGTGCGGAAGATGGTGACGCCCTGGGTGTTGCGGCCGGCCAGGCGGACCTGGCTGACCCGGGTGCGGATCAGCTGACCCTGGTCGGTGACCAGCAGGATCTCGTCGCTCTCCTCGACCGGGAAGGACGCCGCCAGGCGCCCGCCCCGCTTGGTGAGGTCCTGGGCCAGCAGGCCCTGGCCGCCCCGGCCGGTGCGGCGGAACTCATAGGCCGAGGTGCGCTTGCCGAAGCCCTCGGTGGAGACCGTGAGGATGATCTCCTCGGCCCCGCCAAGCTCCGCGATCCGCTGCGGCGTCAGGCTGACCGCCTCGTCGCTCTCGTCCACGTCCTCCTCGACGGCGGCGGCATCTTCAGCGCCGTCGCCCTCGCCGGTGGCGTTGCGCAGCATGCGCACGTGCTTGAGGTAGGCCGCCCGCTCAGCGGGGGTGGCCGCGACGGCCCGCAGGATGGCCATGGAGATCACGCTGTCGCCCGGCGCGAGGCGAATGCCGCGCACGCCGGTGGAATCCCGCCCGGCGAACACCCGCACCTCCTCGGTGGCGAAGCGGATGCAGCGGCCCAGCGCCGTGGTCAGCAGGATGTCGTTCTGCTCGGCGTTGCACACGCCGACGCCGACGATCGAGTCGCCCTCGTCCAGCTTCATGGCGATCTTGCCGTTGCGCTTGATGCCGATGAAGTCGCTGAGCTTGTTGCGCCGCACGCCGCCCGAGCGGGTGGCGAACATCACGTCGAACTGGTCCCAGGTGGCCTCGTCCTCGGGCAGCGGCAGGATCGAGGTGATGGTCTCGCCCGGCTCGATGGGAAGCAGGTTCACGAACGCCTTGCCGCGCGAAGTGGGCGTGCCCACCGGCAGGCGCCACACCTTGAGCTGGTAGGCCTTGCCGCCCGAGGAGAAGAACAGCATCGGCGTATGGGTGTTGGCCGAGAAGACCCGGGTGACGGCGTCCTCGTCCTTGGTGGCCATGCCCGAGCGGCCTTTGCCGCCCCGGTGCTGGGTGCGGTAGAGGCTGAGCGGCGTGCGCTTCACATAGCCGCCGTGGGTCACGGTGATGACCATGTCCTCGCGGGCGATCAGGTCCTCGTCCTCGACGTCGGCGTCGCCCTCGACGATTTCGGTGCGGCGCGGCACGGCAAAGCTGGCCTTCACCTCCTCCAGCTCGGCGCGGACGATGCCCATCACCCGCTCGCGCGACGCCAGGATCTCCAGGTGGCCCTGGATCACGCCGGCCAGCTCGCGGGCCTCGCCGAAGATCTCGTCACGGCCGAGGCCGGTCAGGCGCGAGAGCGTCAGGGCCAGGATCGCCCGGGCCTGCTCGTCGGTCAGCCGGATCTCGCGGCCCTCGATCACCAGGGTGCGCGGGTCGGCGATCAGCTCCACCAGGGGCAGCATGTCGCCCGCCGGCCAGTCCTTGGCCACCAGTCGCTCGCGCGCCTCGGTCGGGTCCTTGGACGAGCGGATGATGTGGATGAACTCGTCGATATTGGCCACGGCGATGGCCAGGCCCACCAGCACGTGGCCGCGGTCGCGCGCCTTGCCCAGTTCGAACTTGATGCGCCGGACCACCACCTCTTCGCGGAACTCCACGAAGGCGGTGATCATCTCGCGCAGGCCCATCTGCTGCGGGCGGCCGCGGTTCAGCGCCAGCATGTTGACCCCGAAGGAGGTCTGCAGGGGCGTGAAGCGGTAGAGCTGGTTCAGCAGCACCTCGGGCGAGGCGTCGCGCTTCAGCTCGATGACGATGCGCATGCCCTGGCGATCGCTCTCGTCGCGCAGGTCGGAGACGCCCTCGATCCGCTTCTCGCGCACCAGCTCGGCGATGCGCTCCACCAGGGCGGCCTTGTTCAGCTGGTAGGGGATCGAGGTGATGATGATCGCCTCGCGGTCCTTGCGGATCTCCTCGACCGTGGCCTCGCCGCGCATGATCACCGAGCCGCGGCCGGTCATCAGCGCCTGGCGCGCGCCGGTGCGGCCGATGATCTGGCCGCCGGTGGGGAAGTCCGGCCCCGGCACGATGTCCAGCAGGGCGTCGAGCCCGATGTCCGGGTCGTCCACATAGGCCAGGCACGCATCCACGACCTCGCCGAGGTTGTGCGGCGGGATGTTCGTGGCCATGCCGACCGCGATGCCGCCGGCGCCGTTCACCAGCAGGTTCGGGATGCGCGAGGGCAGCACCACCGGCTCCTGCTCGGAGCCGTCGTAGTTGTCCTTGAAGTCGACCGTGTCCTTGTCGAGGTCGGCCAGGATCGCCATGGCCGCCCGCGTAATGCGGCTCTCGGTGTAACGCATGGCCGCCGGCGGATCGTTGTCCACCGAGCCGAAGTTGCCCTGGCCGTCGATGAGCAGCAGGCTCATCGAGAACGGCTGGGCCATGCGCACCAAGGTGTCGTAGATCGCGACGTCGCCGTGCGGGTGATACTTACCCATCACGTCACCGACGACCCGGGCGGACTTCACATAGCTGCGGTCAGGCGTGTGGTTCTGCTCGCCCATGGAGAACAGGATGCGCCGGTGCACTGGCTTCAGCCCGTCGCGCACGTCCGGCAGCGCGCGGCTGACGATCACGCTCATGGCGTAGTCGAGGTACGAGCGCTTCAGCTCGTCCTCGATCGCGATAGGGGCGATACCCCCGGGCCCGTGTTCGGGAGGGGTCGTGGTGTTGTCGTCGGTCAAGGGAAGGAAACGCCGTTCGAATCGGGAGGCTCAGGTAGGCCTCTTCACTAGCACCCGCAACCGCCCTGCGTCATCTCGCGCGTGTGTACGCGTACGCGCGTGTGCGTACGCGGGGGACGACGGTCGGCCCGGGAGGGGCCGCTTGCAGTCGCCGCGCGAGCGGCGGCTCGGAAATTTGAACCGCGGAAAAACGCGGAAAGGCGCGGAAAAGGGGGGCCAGCGCCGCCGCATCGCCAGAGCCCTTCCGCGTCCTTCCGCGTTTTCCGCGGTTCAAATGGGAAGACGCCGCTTCGCGGGTGTTCGGCCGCTAGGCGTAGTGCTCCATCGGCAGCTCCGTGAGCGCGAGCGTCCAGGGGTGCTGGCGTTCCTCGTAGACCGAGACGGTCGGCGGCGGAAAGGTCGGGTCGGCGAAGGCGCCCGCGGCCACGGCCACGAAGCCGGGAATGCCGCCGCCTTCCCAATAGACCGTCGAGCCGCAGGTCGGGCAGAAGCCGAAGGTGGCGGCTCCGCCGCTGTCGCCGACCCGGGTCCAATTCGCGGCGCGCCCCTCGATCGTGACGTGCTCAGTCGGAAACCGCGCCTGGACGGCGAAGACGCTGCCGGTGCGCTTCTGGCACTCCAGGCAGTGGCAGACGGAGATTCGCGCCGGATCGCCTTCGCAGGTGACGCGAAGCTGTCCGCAGCTGCACGAGGCGACACGGCTGGTCATGGCCCATACTCCTTTGCGCCTATCTGACTAGGCCAGTTGGGCGGCCGCCGCCAAGGCCGGCGCGACGTGGCGCCCTGCCCGGATGACGGCGGCGGCGGGGCGCCCTAGGTTCCCGCCATGCCGCTCAATCCCGGCCAGCCCGCGCCCTGGTTCACCGCGCCCACGCCGTCCAACCGCGAGTTCGTGTTCGACAGCGCGGCGGGGCGCTATGTGCTGCTGCTGTTCCTGCCGGTGGAGGCCTCGGCGCGGCACGCCGCGCTCACCGCCCTGGCGGCGCACCAGCGATTGTTCGACGACGACCACGCCAGCGCCTTCGTGGTGATCCGCGACCCCGCGGCGGCGGAAGGCCTGCGCGACCTGCGCGGGCTGCGCTGGGTGATGGACTTCAAGGGCTCGATCACCGACCGCTACGGGCCCGAGCCGCACTGGCTGCTGCTGGATCCGACCCTGCGGGTCATGGCGACCGCGCCGGCGGAGGCCCCCGAGCCACTGCTGCAGGCGATCGCACAGCTGCCGCCCCCCGCCGCCCATGCCGGCGTTGCGATGCACGCGCCGATCCTGATCGCGCCCCGGATCTTCGAGCCGGAGCTGTGCGAGGCGCTCATCGCCCTGCACCAGGCCGACGGCGGGCGGTTCACCGGCGTGATGCGCGATGCGGGCGTTGAGACCGTCCACGTCATGGACGAGCTGAAGAAGCGCCGCGACGTGGCCGTGCGCGATCCAGAGTTGCTCGCCGCGATCCGCGAGCGGCTGGAGCGGCGGCTGTTCCCGCTGATCAAGCTGGCGCTTGGCTTCACGGTCACCGAGATCGAGCGCCACCTGGTGAGCTGCTACGCCGCGGACGACGGCGGCGTCTTCCACCCGCACCGGGACAACACCACCCAGGGCACGGCGCATCGCCGCTTCGCCTGTTCGCTCAACCTCAACGACGGGTTCGAGGGCGGCGACCTGCGCTTCCCGGAGTTCGGCCTCGACACCTATCGGCCACCGCTCGGCGGGGCGGTGGTGTTCGCCTGCGGGCTGATGCACGAGGCGCGTCCGATCCGCTCGGGCGTGCGCTACGCCTTCCTGCCGTTCTTCTACGACGCCGCAGGCGCGGCCATCCTGGCGGCCTACCAGGATCGCGTGGCCAAGGCGCAAGGGGTCTCCGCATGAGCCGCTGGGCCCTGCCGGCCCTGACCATGGGCGAGATCGCGCCGGCCTTCGCCGCCCCGACCCGCGGCAACCCGAAGTTCCACTTCTCCACCGTGCCGGGCCGTCACGTGCTGCTGGGCTTCATGCCCAGCGATCCGGCGCGGCGCGACGCCGGGCTCGCGGCGCTGGCGGGGATCCGTTTCGATGGCCGGCATCTGGCGGCCTTCTATGTGACGGCCCAGACGCCGGACGCGGCGCCGCCGGACCGCCTCTATGGCGAACGCTGGTTCTTCGACCCCGACGGCGCCGTGGGCGCGGCCTATGGCGCGGGGCCGGAGGCGCCGGCCTGGTTCGTGCTGGATCCAGCCCTGCGGATCATCGCGCGCTTCGGGTTCGAGGACACCGCCGCCCTCACCGATCTCCTGGCGCGCCTGCCGCCGGTGGAGCGCTACGCCGGCCCGCCCATGGTCGCGCCGGTGCTGATCGTGCCGCGGGTGTTCGACCCGGCGTTCTGCCAACGGCTGATCGCCACCTACGAGGCCGAGGGCGGGCAGGCCTCCGGTGTGATGCGCGACATCGGCGGCAAGACCGTGGGCGTGATGGACGACATGAAGAAGCGCCGCGACGTCATGCTGGCCGACCTGGAGCTGCGCGGCGAGGTGCTGAACCGCCTCAGCGGCAACCTGATCCCGATGATCGCGCGGGGCCTGCAGTTCCAGGCCACCCGCCTCGAGCGCTACCTGGTGGCCTGCTACGACGCCGACGACGGCGGCTACTTCCGCCCGCACCGCGACAACGAGACCCTGGGCACCGCCCACCGCCGCTTCGCCGTCTCCATCAACCTCAACGCCGACGAGTTCGAGGGCGGCGACCTGCGCTTCCCCGAGTTCGGCCCGCGCACCTATCGCCCGCCCACCGGCGGCGCGGTGGTGTTCTGCTGCAGCCTGCAGCACGAGGCGACTCCGGTGACGCGAGGGCGACGCTACGCCTTCCTGCCGTTCCTCTACGACGAGGCCGGCCAGGCGATCCGCGACCGGAACGGCGGCTTCCTGGACGACGGTCCCGCCCTGCATCTGGCGTCCCGGTAGATGCGCAAAGACCCCGGTCGCCATTCCGCTGCTGGAATCAACGCCTAGATAGCGCCCCATGACCCGCCTTCGCGTCCCCCTCCCCGCCCTGCTCCCCGCCCTGCTCCTGGCCCTGGCCGCCGCCTCGCCGGCCCTGGCCGCGCCGCCGATCCAGCCTGGCTACTGGGAGTCCACCAACAAGGTGCTCTCGCCGATCAAGCAGAGCTCCACCGAGCGCCGCTGCATCACCCCCAAGGACGTCGACAAGTTCATGGGCGGCCCGTCCAACCGGCACTATGACTGCACCTATCCGACCAAGGTGATCCGCGACGGCAAGATCGCGCTGAAGGGCACCTGCGTCAGCCACAAGGGCCGCAAGGTGCAGGTGGCCGGCACGGGGACCTACACGCCCACCAGCTTCACCCTCAACGCCGAGGTGGCGATGGAATTCCTGGGGCTGGACATCACCGGCCGCGCCTCCACCGAGGCGCACCGCATCGGCGACACCTGTCCTGCCCCCGATGAGCCGGGCAAGGCGGAAAAGACGGACAAGACCGACAAGACGGGCAAGACCGACAAGACGGGCAACTGAGCGAGATGGACCAATGAGCGACGCCGACCGGGTCACCTACGCCGGCTACCTGGGCCTGGACCGCCTGCTGTCCGCCCAGCGGCCGAGCACCGACCGGCACGACGAGCTCCTGTTCATCATCATCCACCAGACCAAGGAGCTGTGGCTCAAGGAGATCATCCACGAGGTGAAGCTGGCCAAGCGCCTGGTGCGCTCCGGCGAGGTGGAGCCGGCCTACAAGGCCCTGGCGCGGGTCTCGCGGATCCAGTCGATCATGACCCAGTCCTGGGACGTGCTGGCCACAATGACGCCCGCCGACTACCTCAGTTTCCGCGGCGGCCTGGGGAGCAGCTCGGGCTTCCAGTCGTGGCAGTTCCGCACCCTGGAATACCTCCTGGGCCTGAAGGACGCCTCGTTCCTGGCGTTCCAGGACGAAGGCTCGGCCGCCCTGGCCGAGCTCGAGGCCGCGCTGGCTGCGCCGAGCCTCTACGACGACGCCCTGAGCCGCCTGGCCGCCCACGACCTCTATGTGCCGACCGAGGTGCTCGCCCGCGACGTCTCCCAGGCCTATGAGCCCTCCTCCGCGGTGGAGGACGCCTGGCTGGCGGTCTATCGCGACACCAAGCGCTACTGGGAGCTCTACCAGCTGGCCGAGAAGCTGGTGGACCTGGACGACGCCCTCCTCACCTGGCGCCAGAAGCACATCCTGACCGTGGAGCGGGTGATCGGCGGCAAGCGCGGGACCGGCGGCACGGACGGCTCCAGCTATCTGCAGCGCACACTGCAGCGGCGCTGCTTCCCCGAGCTGTGGACGCTCAGGACGCGTCTGTAGCCGGCGCCTCGGCCACCCGGCGCAGGCCGCGGGCGTCCAGGATCTCCACGCCGCCATAGCGCCGGCGGATCAGCCCGTCGCGCTCGAAGGCGCCCAGGTGGGCGTTCACGGTCTTGCGGGTCAGGCCGACCATCTCGCCGAGGGCCTCCTGGCTGACGCCGAGCGGGCGGCCCTGCGCGCCGGCCGCCAGCAGGCCCAGCCGCGCAGCGAGGCGCGCGCGCGGCGGCAGGGCCGTCAGCTGGGCCACCATGTGCAGCAGGTTTCGCAGCTGCAGGTACAGCAGCGCCGCCACCGCTTCCCAGATCCGCGGCGCGTCCTGGGCGATGCGCGAGAGCGCGCGGTCGGACACCTGCAGCACCGTGGCCGCGTCGCGGCAGATCGCGGTCAGCAGCCGCGGGCCGCCGCCGAACCGCACCGTCTGGCCCAGGGCCACGCCCGGCCCAGCCTGGCCGATCCGCACCTCCCGGTCGCCCGGCGCCTTGCAGTAGAGCTCCAGCGTGCCGGACAGCACGACCAGGACGCCGGCCTCGTCGTCGCCCTCGGCCTGGGCCCATTGGCCGGGCAGCAGGCGCACCACTCGCCCGTGAGCCAGGATCGGCGCCACCAGCTCGTGGCGACCCTCCAGCCAGGCGGAGCGGCGCAGGATGGCTTCGGCCGGGTTCTCGTCGGAGGCGCCCATCCGCAATCGTAACGCACGTTACATTTCTCGCCAACACCGCCCGGCAATCTCGCCTGGCCAGCCGGAGGACCCCATGGCCGAGACCCTCGACATCCAGCCCTTGGACGGCTGCGGCGCCCTGATCGAGGGCTTCGACGTGCGGCGCGCCACCGACCGCGACATCGCTGCGGTGCGCGAGGCCATCTTCCAGCGCGGGGTGGTGTTCCTGCCCGGCCAGACCCTGCAGCCGGAAGACCAGATCGCCTTCGCCCGGCGCCTGGCTCCCATCGTGGTCAACCGCTACTTCCCCAAGACCGAGCGCTATCCCGAGATCGCCAAGGTCGAGAAGTCCGAGGCCCAGGTCAGCAATATCGGCGGCGGCTGGCACACTGACCACAGCTATGACGTCGCCCCCGCCCTGGGCTCGGTCCTGCTGGCGATCGAGACGCCGCCCAGCGGCGGGGACACCCTGTTCGCCGACATGTACGCCGCCTACGAGGCGCTTTCGGACACCATGAAGGCGCAGCTCGCGCCCCTGAAGGCGCACCACGCCTCGGCCCATGTGTTCGGCGAGGCCGGCGGCTATGCCCGCACAGACCGGCCCGAACTCTCAGGTCACACCGAGACCCCGGAGGCGATCCATCCCGTGGTGATCACCCACCCGGGCAGCGGCCGGCCGGCGCTCTACGTCAATCCGAGCTTCACCACCGGCATCGTCGGCTGGACCCGGGAAGCCAGCCGCGCCCTGCTGAGCGAACTCTACGCCCACGCTACCCGGCCGCAGTTCGTCCACCGCTACCGCTGGAAGGCCGGGGACCTTGCGATCTGGGACAACCGCTGCACCTGGCACAACGCCATGAACGACTACCACGGCCACCGCCGCCTGATGCACCGCATTACCCTGGATGGGGTGCGGTTGAGCTGATCGCGACCGCGAGCGTCGGACGACGCGCCGATCATGCGGGGAAGTGTCGACAGGCGTCCTGCGCGCTCCTAGGGTCGGGCTTCAGCCCCAGATCAAAGGAAGACCTCCATGCTCTCCGCAGCACGGTTGCAGACGCTTGTCCTGACCTCCGACGCGGTGCGCGCAGGCCGGTTCTACACGGACGTGCTGGGCCTGAGGCTGGTGGGCCAGTCGCTGGGCGCCCTGCTCTACGACGTCGGCGGGGCGGACCTGCGGGTGTCGCCCGTCCCGTCCACGGCGCCGTCGGAGCACACCGTGCTCGGTTTCGCCGTCGAGAGCCTCGACGACGCAATCAGTGACCTGAAGGCGCGCGGCGTCCGGTTCGAGCGGTTCGCGAACTTTCCCCACGACGAGGACGGCGCCGTCGCCGCTCCGGACGGAAGCCGGGTCATCTGGTTCCGCGACCCGGACGGCAACCTGCTGTCCGTAGTGCAGTACGGCGGGCCTGTGAGCGCGACCTGACGCGACGGATGCCTCCCCCGCTTCGCAGGGGAGGCAAGGCGTCGGCGCAGCGGGCGCTTAGAACGGAATCTCGTCGTCCAGGTCGGCGGAGAACTCTTCGCGGGGCCCCGAGCCAGCCGCACGGGGGCCGGACGAGAAGCCGCTGCCGCCGGAGTAGCCGCCGCCCGCGCCCTGTTCGGCGTCGCCGCCGCGGCCGTCCAGCATCACCAGTTCGCCGCGGAACTTCTGGAGCACGATCTCGGTGGAGAATTTCTCCTGCCCGGACTGGTCCTGCCACTTGCGGGTCTGGATCGCCCCCTCGAGGTACACCTTGGCGCCCTTGCGCAGGTAGTTCTCGCAGACCTTCACGATGTTCTCGTTGAACACCACCACCCGGTGCCACTCGGTCTTCTCCTTGCGCTCGCCGCTGGAGCGGTCGCGCCAGGTCTCCGAGGTGGCGACACGGAGGTTGGCGACCCGGTCGCCGGAGGTGAGGCTGCGGATCTCGGGGTCGGCCCCGAGATTGCCGACCAGAATGACCTTGTTGACGCTGCCCGCCATCGATTTGTCCTTGCTTTCCGTGTTTGCGGGCGTCACCGGCCCGCCGGCACGCTAGCGCGGCGCCCGCCCGCAAACAAGCTTCAGTTCTGCATTTGTTCCATGGCGGCGCGCAACCGTCCACAGCAGAATGCGGCCCTACTGCGTGGATTGTGGCATCGCGCTGGGGATGGCCAGGCGCCCGTCGCCGGTGCGCACCAGCGCCACGTAGCGCGGGCCCTCCAGCGAGGTGGAGGTCATGACGCCCTCCTTCACCAGGAACAGGTAGTTCGACTGGTAAGCGCCGGTGATCTCCTGCTGGTTGCCGCCCATCGTCAGGAACTTGACGCGCATGGCCTCCAGGTTCGCGGCGCAGCGCTCCAGGCTGTCGGCGGCGACCAGCTTGTTGTACCTCGGCTGGTATTCACCCTTGGCGTCCTTGTGGAAGACCACGTGGTAGCAGATGCCTGGGTCGCCAGGCGGGACGGTCTTCTTGGCGCACGCGGCCAGGCCAAGCGCGGCGGCGGCCAGCAGGATCAGGGTCTTGGAGGCGGGCAAGGCGGGCATGGGGCGAGCCTAGCAGCCCCCCTCGCCGCCGTCATCCGGCCGCCCTACTGCACCGGCGGCAGGCTGCAGTCCGACGGCTGGCTCACCAGGGTGCGGAAGCTCTTGTTGTCGTCCGAGATCTCCACCTTGCCGGTGACCAGCCGCAGGGTCTGCTCCCCGAACCGGCCGTAGAGCGCGGCGCCCGGCTTCTCGCAGTGGCCGGCGAACAGCTGCTGGACGCAGGCGTTGAGGTCGATCTCGCCGGGCGTGCGCCGCCAGCGGCCGCCGCCATAGCGCCAGCAGGCGCCGGGCGTTCCCACCGGCTGGGCGCCTTCCGCCGCCTCGGGCGCCGGGGCCGCCTCGCTCCCGGCCACGGGCGCAGCCTCCTGCGGCGGCAAGGGCGTGATCGCCTCCCCGGCCTGGTCGGAGGCCGCCAGCGCCCCGCTCTGGTCCAGGCCCACGTCCAGCGCATCGGTGGCCACGCCATTCCGCTTGGCGCAGTCGGTCAGGCTGAGGTCGCCCACATACTGGCCCTGGACGAAGCAGCGCAGCGGCTTGGCAGGGTCGATCTTGCCGGCGTCGGGCGAGGTGGAATCGATGACCAGGCCCGCCTGGGACGCCGGCGGCGGCCGATGCTCGCCGCGGCCGCTGGTCAGGAGCAGCGTCGCAATGGCCAGGCCCGCCACGAGGGCGGCCACCGCCCCGATGAGGATCAGCGGCGCGCGGCGGCGCGGCTCGACGGTGGGCGGGCTCTCCATGCGGCCTCGCTAGCCCTCCGCGCGGGCGCTTTCAAGGCGCGCGACTGTCGACGGCCCGCTACTGGCCGCCCATCACTGACCACCGGTCAGGCGGTCCAGCGCGGCCTGGTAGTTGGCGATCTGGGCCGTCAGGTAGGCCGGGACCTTGCCGGTGGATGCCTTGGCGGCGGCCTGCTGCGCGGCCTGCGGATTAAGCGCCGCCACCATGTCCTTGTAAGCGTTGCGGATCGTGCTCTGCGCCTGGGCGATCAGATTGGCGGCGTGGGTCGCGCCGTCGGTGCTGTTGAGGTTGAGGTCGCTCGGCAGGCCCAGGCCGTAGATCTGTCCCTTGCCGTCGGCCGGCGCCACCTTGCCGGCCTTGTTGACCGTGGTGACGTCGACGATCCCCTCCGGGATGCCCAGCAGCGACAGCGCGTCCTTGTCGGCCTTGCCGGCCGAGAACTCCAGGATGGTGCGGCTGTTGTTGGGCTTGATGGTCATCGAGCGGACGCCCGCCGACGACAGGCCGATGGTGACGTCCGACTGGAACGCGGTCGCCCGGCGGATCTTCTGGGCCAGGGTGTCCAGGGTGTCGGCGTTGTCGATGGTCACGGTCTGGGCGACGCCGCTGGTCCCGACCTTCACCGTGAACTGGTCCCCGGCGCGCAGACTGGAATTGGTGGTGAGGAAGGCCGATGGGGTGGCGTTGATCGTCCCCTGCGGCAGGCCCAGACGGTCCAGCGCGCTGGCCCCAGCGGTGTCGACCGCGATCGAGGTGGGGGCCGCAAAGCCATCCTTGCCGGTGAACCGCCGAGACCAGTCGACGGTCCCCGCGCCAATGTCCAACTGGGCCAGGAACCCGTCCTTCTTGCCGACGGCGGGCTGCCCCGGAAGATCGGTCCCAGCCGAGCCGGCGATGAACACCTTGCCGTTGGACACCGACAGCGCCGTCGCATGGTCGTCGCCCGCCCCCCCGTAGTAGGCGATGGCGTCGGCCGGATCCGCCGAGAGGTCGGCGTTGAAGCTGGCCGCGAAGGCGTCGACCCCGCCGGAATAGGCGCTGGTGATCGTGCCGCCGGACAGGGCGGCGTTGGTGGTGGAGCCCGCCACGATGACCTTGCCGTTGTCGATGGCGAGGCCCGTGATGTCGCCGGCCTGCAGGTCGCCCAGGTCGCGCGTGGCGCTCAGCACAGGCGTGCCGCTGGAGATGTCGTAGCGGCGCAGGATGCCGTGGCCGTTCTCGACGCTGGCGGTGACCAGGTTGGTCCCGTCCACCACCAGGCCGGCCGGCTTGTCGGCGCCGGCGGTGCCGAAGTTCTGGGTGAAGGGCACGGCGATCTTGCCCTTGGAATCGGGCGGCGAGAACGCCTCGACGTAGTTGTCCCAGTCGCCCGTGGTGGTGGCGCCCGGCATGGCGGACTTGGAGCGCCCGGCCACATAGACCGTGCCGTCCGTGCCGAAGGCGACCTGGCTGGCCTCGTCGGCGGCGCGCGCGGCGCGGCGTTCGGTCCACTGCTCGTCGCCGTTGGAATTGAAGACGGTGACGAAACTGTCGGTCTGGTCGGCGAAGGCGCCGGTGGGGCCGGAGTTCAGCGCCCCGTCCACGGCTCCGTTGAGCTGGCCGACCACCGAGCCGACCACGGCGACCTTCTTGCCGTCGTCCGAGATCGCCAGGCCCAGGCCGGAGGCGGAATCGGAGGCGCCCAGGGTCTGGGTGAACTGCAGATTGCCGGCCGAATCGTACTTCAGCAGGGCCACGTCCTGCGTCCCGGAGATGTCCTGCCCGGCGGTCTTGCCGGTGACGTCGGCCAGCACATAGACCGAGCCGTCGGCCGCCACCTTGGTGGCGTGGACGGTCTTGACCTCGGGGCCCAGGGTCTTGGCGAACTCGCGCCCGTCGACCCAGTTGGCCTCGTTGGGGCCCTGGATCGGCGCGTCCACCGTGCTGGTGTCGGTCTGGAACTTGAGCAGCTGCTGCTGGATGACGCCGTCGTTGGTGGCGGCGTTGTGGTCGGGGTTCGGGTCGCCGACGGCCTGGGACATGTAGACGGCCGGCGCCGTGGCCGTGGTGCTGAAGCTGACCGCCTCGCCGGCCGGCACGACCTTCAGGGACCACTGGTCCGGGCCCATGCCCAGCTTGATGGTCTGGCCCCCGGCGGTGGTGGTCTTCTCCACCCCCGGCAGGCGCACGGTGCGGATGCGGGTGTCGACGCCCTCGGTGCTGAGCTTGCCGTTGATGAAGTTGACGACATTGGCCATCGAGCGGGTCTGGAGGCCCATGTCCGCCAGGTTGACGTCGACGTCGTGGGTCACGCCGGACCGCTTGATGGTGATGGTGAAGTCCACATTGCCCTGGAAGGCCGGGACGTCGTCGGCGCTGGACCCCGCATAGAGCGGCCGGGTGACATATTCCGTGGGCGTGGCCGGTACGGGCAGAGTGCTCTTGGCGGTGATCGCGACCGTCCCGGACGTAAGCCGCAGCTTTTCGAAGCTGGCCTGGTCCACATAGCCCTGCACTTCCTTCAGGCCCGAGTCGAAGGTCTCCTGCAGGCGCTGCTTGTCGATCGGCGTCAGGTTCTTCTGCTGAACTGCGGAGGCCAGGTCGCCCAGCGCTTCGAGGCCATTGTAGAGCGCGAACAGCTTCTTGTAGTCGGGACTGGCGCCCGGCAGGTCGAGCTTGGCCGCGTTCTCGTCGATCAGCTTGTGACCCGCCAGGGCCGAGGCGACGGTCGCGCTCGTCTGCTTGGGCGTCGGCAGGTGCGACCAGGGCGCGGTCGGCGCCTTCTTGGCCGCGCTGCTGCTGCTCGTCAGCAAAGCCGTCCCCGTGCCCGAGCTGAGGTTCAGCTTCGAGTTGTAGATGTTCAGCAACAGGTTCGAGTCGATCGACTGGACCATGCGAAGCCTTGGGCGGACAGGGATGGGCCGCCAGTTGCAACCCTAGGCGGGCCAATGCTTACGGCTCGTTAAGACCCCGCTGAAACCGGGGCCGGAAATGAAAAGAGCCCGGGCGACCCGCGCCCAGGCTCGTTCCAACGCCCCAACGGAAAGGGTTCAGCCGCCGCCGCGGAACAGCTGCAGGATGATCTGCGGCGCCTGGTTGGCGATGGAGAGGGCCTGGGCGCCCAGCTGCTGCTGCACCTGCAGGGCCTGCAGCCGCGCGCTTTCCTTGGCGAGGTCGGCGTCCACGAGGTTGCCGACGCCATTGGTCAGGGTGTCGCTGAGCTTGCTGATGAAATCGATGTGGCCTTCGACCTGCTTTTCCTGAGAGCCGAGGTTGCCCAGCGCCTGGTTGACGTTGCTGATCGAGCTGTTGAGCTGGTTCAGGATGCCGGTCGCCAGCGGCACGCTGGTGATCGAGGCCGTAGAGGCGACCGTGATGATCGAGCCGCCCAGCGACATGTTCTGGGTGGTCAGGGTGATCCGGTTGGTGGCGTCGGCGTTGGCGAGGAACTGGATGTTCGGCCCGGCCGTGCCGTCCAGCAGGTTGGCGCCATCGAAGGCCGCGTTACCGGTCACCTGGGTGATCTGGCGCAACAGGGCCTTGAAGTCCGAGTCGAGGGCGGTGCGCGAGTTGGTGTCGAGCGATGTGTCCATCGCGGCGACCACCTTCTGCTTTAGCTGGACGAGCAGGTCCGAGACCGTCGCGCCGGCCGTCGCAGAGACCTGGGAGATCGACTGCGCCCGCTGAAGGCTGCTCTTCACCGCATCCAGGGCCCCGATGTCGGCGCGCTGGCCCTGGGCGATGGCCCAGACCGCGGCGTTGTCCTTGGCGTTGGCGATTTTCAGGCCGGTGTTGACCCGGTTCTGAACGTCGCTCAGCTGGTCGTTGGTCGAATTCAGATTCTGCAGCGCGGTCAGCGCGGACTTGTTCGTGTGGACGCTGATCGTCATCACGCTCTCCTGGCGAGCCTTCTCGGCCGCGACTCGGTCCGAGCCGCCCCATGAAGCTAGGTAGGCGTGGTTTGCACATGGTTAACAGGATTAACCACGTTCGCCGCCGCCGGACCGGTCCGGGGCGGTTGGGACAATTTGTCCTACGCCTCGCCGCAGCGAGCGCTCGTCTGGATCAGGCCTTGGTGTCGATCACGCCGCCAGCTGCGTAGTGGACTTGATGCCTGAGCTTCAGGATCTCCTCCCGGGGCAGCTGCTGGACCACCTCGCCGGTCGCCCGGTTGATGGTCTTGTAGACGTAGGTACCGCTGGCTTGATCCATTTCGATGACCAGTCGCAGTTCGTCCGGAGTGGGTCCGGTCGCCACTGGGGCCTCGGTGCGGGCCGCAGGTGCGGCGGGCTGAGGCTGGGGCAGACCGAGGTCCGGGGCGGCTGCGACGGACGCAACCTTGGGGTCCATGTCTCCTACCGCTGAATTCAGCGCTCCAGGCTAGGCGAACGGCGGACGGGGACTTGCCCCGTCCGCCGACGCGTGTGGACGCCCGGGCGTCACGAGGACGCCCGCGCGCTCCGGCTTTAGCGGAAGAGGCCCAGCAGGATCGACGAACCTTGGTTCGCGATCGAGAGCGCCTGGACGCCCAGCTGCTGCTTGGTCTGCAGCGACTGGAGCTTGGCGCTTTCCTTAGCCAGGTCGGCGTCGACGAGGTTGCCCACGCCGGCGTCGATCGAGTCCTGCAGCTTCCCGACGAAGTCGAGGTGCTGGGACAGCGCCTTCGAGCCGGTGCC
>Ga0136846_1213360_pt1 | contig 17322 bp, 12 predicted proteins | sample HopSoiMetagenom2_FD_96841 | JGI IMG/M metagenome (GOLD analysis project Ga0136846, IMG submission 96841) | Grasslands soil microbial communities from Hopland, California, USA - 2 Assembly 2016 (version 4) | ecosystem: Environmental > Terrestrial > Soil > Grasslands | place: USA: Hopland...
ACCACCACCAGCGGCATCTCGTGGAAGATTCCCGGCCGCGTGGGCGACAGCCCAATCATCGGTGCGGGACAGTACTGCGACAACGAGGTCGGCGCCGCCGGATCGACCGGACGCGGCGAGTCCAACATCAAGGTGTGCGGCGCCTTTCTCGCGGTCGAGCTGATGCGCCAGGGGAAGTCACCCGAAGAGGCGTTGCTCGAGGTGATGCGACGCGTGATCGCGATGACCGAGAAGCGCCTCCTCGACGATCGCGGCCGCCCGTACTTCGACCTCAGCTACTACGCCGTGACCAAGGACGGCCGCTACGCCGGGTCGAGCGCCTACGAGGGCGGCCAGTTCGCGGTCGCCGATGCCAGCGGGGCGCGTCTCGAGTCCGCGGTGTTTCTCTTCAAGCGCGACGAGCGCCCCAAGCCTCGCTGATCGGAGGTGAACGGTGAACGGTGCACCGTTCACCGTTCACCGTTCAGTGTACCGTGATCGTGCCATCCATCCCTGGATGGATCGTGCAGTGATAGTTGTACGTTCCCGCCTGATTGAGCGTCACGCCTACGCTCCCGGTGGACCGGTCGGAGATGTTCGCAACTGAAGCAGGCGTCGTCAGCCAGGTGACGTTGTGCGTCACGCCATGCCACGCGAACGTCACCGTGCCGCCCGAGAGAATATCGGCATCGGCCGGCGTGAAGTTGTTGCCGTTCGCGCCGACGTCGACGTCGGCGGCTGTCGGTATGTTCGAGCTCACGGTCACGTGGACGTCCGCCGTCTTCGTATCCGACATGGCCGTCACCGTCGCCGTTCCGTTCGCCGTGCCGCTGATCGTTACCGACGCGCCATTTGGGGTGATGCCTGCCACGCCTGTCGCCGGCAATACCGTCCACGTCACGGCATGACCCGACAGCGTGTTCCCGCTCGCGTCCTTCGGCGTCGCCGTGATAGTCGTCGTCTCCGTTGGCTTGAGGAGGACATTGGTCCTCGTCAGCGATACGGAGCTCACTGTTGCCGGTGGGGGAGGATTGGTTGTTCCTCCGTTGTCACCGCCACCCCCGCCACAAGCTGCGACGGTGCCGACGACAAAGAGAGGGATGACCTTGGCGATGCGCATGTGACAAAAGCTCCACGGGTGAATGCGAGTTGCCGGTAGATAAGGCACAATCCGGCATGTCACGACATTAGTTCCCGCTGATATTGCCACCGGCAAGGCAGAGCGGAAGGGCTACGCCGTGGCGGGTTTCGGGAAGCCGACAAGCACGTTGGGACCCTGCCGCTCCGGCTCGCGCGACTGCCTCGGCGGCCCGCCAGCGTTCGCGGGGGCGGACTCGAGTCTCAGATTCGCGACGAGCTGGGAGAGAGTCTCCGCTGCGTGTGAGAGCGCCGCGGCCGCGGCCGCGATCTGCTGCGTGCTCGCGCTCTGCTGCTCGCTGGACGCCGCCACCTGCTGCATCGCCGCGGCGAACGACTCAGTGCCGCTGCTCAGCTGCGTCAATCGCTTCGTGATCTCGGCAACGAGCGTATTCGCCGCCGTGGCGGCGCGCTCGATCGCTGTCGTCCACGCTTCGTTCGTCTCGACTGCCTCTGCCACGGCGGCGAACGAGCGGACGCCATGTTCGGTCGCATCGAGCACCTGTCGCACGGCCTTCACCGATCGCTCACTCGAGGCACGCGAGTCGTCGATACCGCGCAAGACACCGCCCATCACCTGCTCCGTGCGCTGCGCCGCCTCGGACGACATGGCGGCCAGACGTCGGACCTCGCTCGCGACCACGGCAAAACCCTGCCCATGCTCCCCCGCCCGCGCGGCTTCCATGGCTGCGTTCAGCGCCAGGAGCTTCGACTGCCGCGCAAGCTTCTGAACGAGAGTCACGAAGCTCCGGACCTCGAGCGATGCGCTCGCCAGCCCCTCGATCGCGCTGGCGCTGGCCCCGACATCTTTCGCCAGCAACTCGAGCGCGCGTGAGCTCTCGTCCAGCTTGGAGCGGCTCTCGAGCGACAGCACGCGGAGATGGCCGTTCCGCTCGACACCCTCGTGCGCGCCGTCGCGAAGATCGCCGGCGATGCGAACGAGCTCCTCCGCCGAAGTCGAAAGCGACTGGATCGACTGCGCCATTCCCGTCGACTGCTGCGAGAGCTCGCTCGCAGTGTGAGCGATCTCGCCGGCTGAAGCGGCCATCTCCTCCGTTCCCGCAGTGATCTCGGCGGACATCGCCGAAGTCTCCTGAGCCGATGAGCCGAGCGCACCGGCCAGGCGGCGCAGCTCGCCGACCATCGCCGCCACGGCGCGAGTCAACCGGCCGATCTCGTCCTCAGTATCCGAGTGATCGACGTGGCGCGAGAGGTCGCCCGCCGCCACTGCTTCGGCCAGCTCCGCCAGGATTGCCGCTGGAGACGTGATCCGGCGCTCGATCGAGCGGCTCACGATCGTGAGTGCGCCGATGAGCGCCAGGAGCACAACGGCCGCTCCGGCGAGCAGCGCCAACTGGGCGCGCATCAGCGGCGCCCCAAAGGTTGCTTCGTCACCATGCGCGACCAGCCGCCAGTGGCCATCATTGGCGCTCGTCACGGCGCCGCGCTGGAGCTCGTCTGCCGAGCCGAAGGTCAGGATGCTGTCGGACCCGGCGCGTGACAGATCCTTCGCGCCGCGCAGGAACTGAAACCGCTTGCCACCGGCCGAACTAGCGATGATGTGCCCGACCGAGTCGACGAGGTCGACGCGCAGCGACGTCCCGACGCCGGCCTGGACAAGCGCGGAATCGAGGTTGGCGAGGCCGAACTTGGCCTTCACGACGCCCACACGCAGGCCGTGGTCGCGCACCGCGCGGGCGAGCTCCACTACCGTTTCGCCGGTCGCCCTGTCCTCTGCCGCCTCGGCGTCGGTCACGCCAGCCTTCCACGCCGTCTGCCACCAAGCCTCGTCACTCTGCACGAAATCGGTCGGCGGCGACGTTGCGACGGCGTTGTAGCCGTACTGGTCGGTGAGCATGACTTCGGCGATGTCGAGCTTCGGGAGCAGGTCGAGCAGGAACTCGAGTGCGGCGGAATCCACCTGCTGCGAGCGCGTGGTTTTGAATCGCTCCTCCAGAGAGGAGATCGTCTGCAGCGGCAGGCTGTGGCGCCGCGACGCCGCCGTTCCTTTCCTGGCTGCGCTGATGACGGAGGATTCCCAGGCGATGAGGTCGACTTGCCGCAAGCGCTCCGCGAGCACTCGATCGACGAGAAGCGCCGATCGGCGCGCCGCGTCGGTGAGAATCGCGTTCTGTTGCTGAGTCATCGAGCGATTGAGGCCGATGCTTCCCGCGGTCGCGACGATGGCGAGCAGCACGATCGCGGCCGCGCCAGTGGTGAAGACGTAGCGGCGGCGCAGTGAGCCCCTGATGCCGCTCGCACCACGAGAGCGGCCGATGAGACTCGAGATCGTGATCGACGTCATGCGCGGTGCGCGGTTGGCGATGCCATTCGAGTCCGCCTACATTGCGATGAAGGAATCGCTCATCTCATGGACGGCGTCTCGGGCTCTCGCCCCTGACAGCGCACCGTCTCGTCTCGCAAATGACTGAAGTGACGCAATCCACTCCGGATTCGGCCACCGAGCCGTCCGGCTACGACCCTGCCGTCGTCGAGAAAAAGTGGCAGACCCGCTGGGAAGAGCGGGGAACGAACGACACCGATCTTCGCGATGGTGCGCGGCCGTTCTACGCTCTGATGATGTTTCCGTACCCATCCGCGGAGGGGCTGCACGTTGGCAATCTCTTCGCGTTCACGGGCAATGACATCTATGGACGATTCCAGCGTCTCCAAGGGCACACGGTCTTCGAGCCGATCGGCTTCGACGCCTTCGGCATTCACTCGGAGAATTACGCGCTCAAAGTCGGCATCCATCCCGCGGAGCTGATCCCGCGCAACATCGCGAACTTCCGGCGCCAGCTGAAGAGCGCCGGGCTGATGGTCGATTGGCGCCACGAGCTTTCGACGACGGATCCGGAGTACTACAAGTGGACGCAGTGGATCTTTCTCGAGCTCTATAAGCGCGGGCTCGCGTACCGCCGCCGCGCCGCGGTGAACTGGTGCCCGAACGACAAGACCGTGCTCGCCAACGAGCAGGTCATCGCCGGCGCGTGCGAGCGCTGCGGCGCAAAGGTCGAGCAACGCTTCCTCGAGCAATGGTTCTTCCGCATCACCGATTACGCGGAGCGGCTGCTCGCGGATCTCGATTGGATCGATTGGTCGGAGACGACCAAGACGGCGCAGCGGAACTGGATCGGCCGCTCCGACGGCGCGGAGATCGTGTTCCGGGTGATGGACCTGCTGGAGATGGGCGCCGCCGCGACGGTCGGCTTGAACGTGATGGCGACGACGGCGGAGCTGAACGCGATGGCGACGGACATTCGCGTCTTCACGACGCGACCGGACACCATCTTCGGTGCCACGTATCTGGTGCTCGCCCCCGAGCATCCGCTCGTCGACGCGCTCGTCACCGACGACCAGCGCGAGGAGGTTGCGGCCTATCGTGCGGCCACGTCGAAGCAGGACCTCGTCACGCGGAAGGTGAACCGCGAGAAGACGGGCGTCTTCACTGGCGCGTATGCCATCAATCCCGCTACCGGCAAGCCCATTCCGATCTGGATCGCCGACTACGTGCTCATGGAATATGGCACGGGCGCGATCATGGCCGTGCCGGGGCACGACGAGCGGGATTTCGAGTTTGCTAAAGTGTTCGGGCTGCCGATCGTGCGCGTCGTCGCGCCGCGGGGGGTGCACCCGTCGCGCCACACCGCGGATGCCGCGCACGTCGACTCCCAGAACCGCGACGAGCACCCACCGCTCGAGGAGCCGTACGTCGACACGGAGCACGCGCACCTCGTCAATTCGGCGCAGTTCAACGGCCTCACGGTCGAGGAAGGGAAGCACGCGATCGTCACCTGGCTCGCGCGCCACGGTCATGCCAAGCCGATCGTGAACTACCGGCTGCACGACTGGTGCGTCTCGCGGCAGCGCTACTGGGGCCCGCCGATCCCGGTGATCTACTGCGATCGCTGTGGCGTCGTGCCGGTGCCGGAGAAGGACCTTCCCGTCCTCCTGCCTAACGTCGAGGACTTCAAGCCGGACGACACCGGCGTCTCGCCGCTGGCGCGCGTGGAGTCGTGGTACCGCGTGAAGTGCCCGAGCTGCGGCCACGACGCGCGGCGCGAGACCGACGTCTCCGACACCTTCCTCGACAGCGCCTGGTATTTCCTCCGCTATCCGAGCAGCGACGTCGAGAATAAGCCGTTCGACGAGGCGATGCTGAAGAAGTGGCTCCCGGTGAGCTCCTACATCGGCGGCAACGAGCACGCCGTGCTGCATCTGCTCTACTCGCGCTTCGTGACGATGGTGCTCCACGACGCGGGACATCTCGAGTTCGAGGAGCCGTTCACGAAGTTCCGCGCCCACGGGCATATCATCCGTGAAGGCGCGAAGATGTCGAAGACGAAGGGCAACGTCGTCATTCCCGATCAGTACATCGAGCGCTGGGGCGCCGACAGCTTCCGCACGTATCTGATGTTCCTGGGCCCGTACGAGGAAGGCGGCGACTTCCGCGATCAGAGTATCGCTGGCGTTAGGCGCTTTCTCGATCGGCTCTGGGTGAGCGCCGTCGACGCGCGCCGCGACGGCGCGGCCGACGACGGCGTGCTCCGCAAGCTCCACCAGACGATCAAAAAGGTCACCGAGGACGTGCCGCGGCTGTCGTACAACACCGCCATCGCGGCGATGATGGAGTACATGAACGTGCTTCGCGCGAAGGAGCGGACGCCGCACGTCGACGAAGTGCGGCCGCTCGTGCAGCTCGTCTCACCCTTCGCTCCGCACATCGCCGAGGAGCTCTGGGAGCGGCTCGGCGGCCGGATGAGCATCTTCGATTCGGGCTGGCCCGCGTACGATGCGTCGCTGGCGGCCGAGGAGCTCGTCACAATCGCGGTCCAGGTGAACGGCAAGCTCCGCGGTACAATCCGGGTTGCTACTGGGACCGGTCAGGAGGAAGCTCTCGCCGCCGCAATGGCTGATCCCGGAATCAAGAAATTCGCAACCGGTACGACCAAAAAAGTGATTTATGTACCGGGGCGACTGCTGAACGTGGTCGTGTGAGCGGTGATTGGTTGTTGGTGGTTGGTGAGTGGTGAATTCGGAAGGCCGGCGCAAAGCGCCGGCCTATTCCATTTCCACCAATCACCAATCACCAGCCACCAATCACCGGACTAAAACGTTATCCCGAACGTGATCGGCACCGTCACGAACGACGGCCCCTGAGCGAGCGCGAAGTGGACGCGTGCTTCAGCGTATGCGCCCATGCCCGTGAGCGGAATCGACACGCCCGTACCGACGTTGAAGCCGGCGTTGTTGCCGTTGTCGGAGATGTGGTACAGGCCCATGCCGCCGATGAGGTACGGGCGCACCTGCGATTTCGGCGCGTGGTACACGACGTTGACGAGAAATGCCACCGTGTTCGCGGTCGTCGCGTTCGGCGCGTTCTGATCCTTTCCGAAATACTGATAGAGCACCTCGCCGCGGAGTCCGAGGGGCTCGCTCGGCGTGCGAAACTCCACCATCGCGTCGAGATTGAACCCGGGCTGCCGATCCTTGGCGAAGCCACCGGCCGGGATGCTGATCCCGCCACCTACGCCGATGATCGGCACGGGCATCGTCTGCACCGGGGCCTGCGCCGCCGCGGAGCGTGACGCTACGAACGAGAACGCGAGTACGAGAATTGAGAGTTTGTGCATGATGAGTGAGGTGCGGCTGGGATGACGAATCGTCGGAACTTAACCGGGAGACACCTCAGCGCGGCCCGTCCCCTGACGGCCTCCTCAGAGAACCCCGCTGATCCAATCACCAACGAAGTAGCCGACGACGGCGACGCCGAGCCCGACGACGAACATGTCCAGTCCGGATCGGAAGACGCCGCGGCCGGTGAAGATCGATCGCGCTGCTCCCACGAGAAAGTGCGACGCCATTGAAACAATGAACGCGATGACGACCGCGGTCGTGCCGCTCCAGATCAGGAACGCCAGCACCGGGATGAACGCCCCCACCGCCGTCGCGCTTCCCGTCACCCAGCCCTCCCGCAACGGTGACATGTGTGGCTCACCGATGCCCAGCTCCTCTTGCACCTGCTCCTCGAGCATGCGCTGGGGATTGCCCATCACTTCCGTCGCCAGCGCGTGAGCGCTCTCCGCGCTCATGCCTTTCGTCTCGTAGATCAGCGCCAGCTCGTCCCGCTCGACTTCCGGCATCAAGGCGATCTCGTCGCGCTCCATCGCGATCTCGTTCGCGTAGACCTCCTGTTCACTCTTGGCCGCGAGGTAGCCGCTCGACCCCATGGACAGTGCGTCCGCGATGAGGCCGGCGACGCCGGCGAGAATCACCGTGTGGTGCGCCTCCGTCGCCGACGCGCCGATCACGCCCGCCACCAGACCGAAGTTCGCGGTCAGCCCGTCGTTGAAGCCGTACACGACATTGCGCAGGAAGCCACCGGACTCGATGCGATGCCAGGGCTCGCCTTTTCGGCCGGAGATCTGGTTCAGAGTCGTGGCATGCTCCGCCGACTCGCGCGCCAACGTCAGCGCCTCGCCGCGGCCGGCCACGCCCCGTGCCGTCCTCCGGTGCATGTCGAGGTAGCCTTTCACCTCGCGTCCTTCCTCGGCCAGCAGCATTGGAAGGAGAAAGTTCGGTCCCAAAATCCTGCCGAGCGCGGCGAGCAGCCGCGTGCGAGCGCTCGGCCGGAATGGCCTAACGGGATGCCCGTGCTGGTCGAGCAGCTTTGCCCAGATCTCGACGTGCCGGTCCTCGACCTCCGCCAGACGCCGATACAGGTCCTTCTTCTTCGCGTCCGGCTCGGCCTCGGAGAGGAGCCGATAGAGAAACGCGGCGTCCGCCTCGTCCTGCCAATGGTGCGCGAACGCATGCAGGTCGGGTGTCGACGCCTGCTGCTGAGGCTCGCTCTGGGGGGTGGTCATCTTGGTTGGCGAAGACATACAGTAAGAAGGTAATTCCCCCCTCCCGCCGGAAACCCTCCCGGCCTCGGCGTGTGTCAGAAATGATGCACCCACCTCAACACTCGTTCTCGAGGCCGTATGCAACCGCACCGTCTTCTCACCTCCGCCCTCCTCATAACCTCGATTGCGGCCGCGGGGGCATCGGCCCAAACGGCTCGCATCTACTCTGGCCCGTCGGTGGGTGCGCTGCGCGGTGGCGACGATCAGCCGCGCGCCGTACTCGGCCTCGGCACCGGAGGCTCGACGAGCCGCCGCGATACGCTCGGGCTTCTCGTTACTTCCGTGACGACGAACGGGCCCGCGGACCGGGCGGGCATTCAGGAGGGTGATCGCATCACCTCGGTCAACGGTGTCAGTCTTCGCATCTCTCCCGATGACGCGGGCGACTTCGACGTCGGTAACGCGATGAGCCGGCGCCTGTCGCGAGAGTTGAGCAAGCTCCGCCCGGGCGACGACGTCGACCTGCGCGTCTACTCCGAGGGTCGCACGCGGACGGTGCACCTCAGAACCGCGGATTCCGATTCGCTCTACACGCGCCGGCGCGTTTCGCGAAGTGAGGTCAACGAGCGGCCAACGCTCGGCCTCGGAATCGGCGCCACGAACAGTCGCCGCGATACACTCGGCATCCTCGTCATGTTCGTCGACGATTCGGGTCCGGCGGCGCGCGCCGGCATCGAGGAAGGCAACCGGATCGCCTCGATCGACGACGTCGATCTGCGCGTCGGGAAAGATGATTCCGGCGACGAATTCATTGGCAATTCCAAGATCCGGCGCCTGCAGCGCGAGGTGTCACGACTGCACCCTGGTGACAACGTCGACCTGCGCGTCTACGCCAACGGCGATTACCGCACGGTCCGACTCCGAGTCGCCCGCGCCTCCGATCTGCCCCGCCGTCGTGGCTTCATCATCAGCGGTGACGGAATGGGTATGGGAATGGGCATGGGGATGATGCCGGGTGCTCTGCCGCTCGACTTCGACGGCGCGGTCATCGGTGAGCAGGTGCGCACCGCAATCGAGCGCGCGATGAGCGGCGCTGGACGTGCGCTGGAGGGCGTAGGACGTGGGCTCAACCGTTCGCGCCAGTGGCAGGACGACGAGGATCTCCCGAAAAAGCGCGCGGAGCCGATGGAGCGCATTCGCGTCGAGCCGATCGAACCCATTCGCATCGAGCCGCTGGAGCCAAGCCGGTTGCGCCGCGTCGCACCAATGAAGATGCCGTTCACGTCCGTGCTTCTCGATGACAGCAGCCGCGCCACCACTGTCGTCAGCGCCGTTGGGCGCGAGCGCGGTGAGAATCCCTCGGCGTTGAACATCGCCGGGCTGCGCATGGTGCCCGTGGGGAAGGAGCTCGCCGCGTACTTGGGCAAGGGAAGTGATCGCGGCCTCCTCGTCATCGACGTGCCAGAATGGGCGGCGAGCGCGCTTCGTCCCGGAGATGTCGTGCTGTCCGTGGACGGATCCCGCGTTCGCGCGGATGATGGCTCCGACGAAGTGACGGTCGCCCTCCCGCGCCTCCGTGATTCGCAACTCGACATTCTGCGTGACGGTGTGCACCATTCGGTGACGCTCCCAGCGCGCCGCTGATCGCGAGCGCGTCGGCCGGGATCGCAGCACCGAGGACCGACACTGACGCGTTTCACACTCGCATTTCTCTCCGTCGCCGCGGCCAGCGCGTGCGCCGGCGCGGCGCAACGACCGGTAGCGAGCGCTGCTCCCTCGATACAGCCCGGCGTCGCGCCAGGGATCGAGGTGCTGCTCAGCGACTCGCTACACCTCGTGCGCGGAAAGCGCGTCGGGCTGATCACCAACCAGAGTGGCCGCGATCGTCGTGGCAGGAGCACGATCGATCTGCTCTACCGTGCACCGGGCGTCCGCCTAACGGCACTGTTCGGCCCGGAGCATGGATTGCGCGGCGCCGCTCAGGCGGGTGAATCCGTCTCGTCGACGACCGATTCCGCGACCGGAGTACCGATCTACTCGATCTACGGTCAGACCAATGTGCCGACGGCCGAGATGCTCCGCGACGTCGACGTGCTCGTCTACGACATCCAGGACGTCGGAGCGCGCGTCTACACTTACGAGTGGACGATGGCGCTCTCCGCGGATGCCGCGGGGAAGCTCGGCAAGAAGTTCATCGTGCTCGATCGGCCCGATCCGATTCGTGGCGATCGCGTCGAAGGCAATATCCTCGAGGAGCGATTTCGGTCGTTCGTCGGACAGTATCCGGTTGCGTTGCGATACGGCCTCACGCCCGGCGAGCTCCTGCGCTATCTCGTCGGCACCGGACAGGTGAAGGCCGACATTGCCGTGGTGCCGATGCGCGGCTGGCGACGCTCGATGTGGTGGGAGGAGACCGGGATTTCGTGGGTGAATCCGTCGCCGAATCTCCGCTCACTCGACGCGACGGCGCTGTACCCGGGGACCGTCTTCTTCGAGGGGACGAACACAACCGAAGGTCGTGGGACGGACAAGCCGTTTCAGTTGATCGGCGCGGAATGGCTGAGCGACGCGGGTGCGATCGCTCGCGAGATGAACGCGTTGGCTCTTCCCGGTGTCCACTTCGACTCGACGTCGCGCACCATCGAGAGCGGCTTCAAGTTCGGTGGAAAGACGATTCCGATGATCGAGCTGTCGGTCAGCGATCGGAACGCGCTGCGACCGGTCGAAGTAGGCGTGCGCCTGCTCCGCGCCATCTACGTTCACCATCGCGCGGACTGGCAGTGGCGTCCGTCAATCGAGCGTCTCGCCGGCACCGACGAGCTGCGCTCAGCCATCGAGCAGGGAACGGTGGACGCTCTCCTCGCGAAATGGAATCGCGAGGCAGGCGAGTTCCAGGAGAGCTCTCGCAAGTTCTGGATCTACTAATGAACGGAGAACGGCGAAGATGAGGCGAACGAGTGTCGTCGCCGCGGCGGCTATTGTCATCGCGGGCTGCGCCGGCCAGCCGGCGCTCCGCCAGCCGACGGGGCTGCCTTACGATTCGGTCAGCACCGAACGGGTGGCGCCGGGCGTGGTACACCGTCGCCTCGTTGCCACTCAGGGTCCGTTCACGATTCACGTCGTGGAGGTCGACTTGCGGAGGCGCGATCTCGCCGTCGCGGCGGTGCACGCGCTCGATTCGCTGCGCGGGCGCGAGCGGACGAGTGCGATGGTAGGGCGCAGAGCGAACGGCGGGATGCCGGTGTTCGCAGCGGTCAACGCGGATTTCTTCGACCTCAAGACCGGCGAGAATGAGAACAACCAGGTTGTGAACGGCGAGGTGCTCAAGGCCGTTCCGCTTACCGACTCGCCCTTCGACTCGCTGCATACGATCCACTCGCAGTTCGCGATGACTTGCGACGGGCATCCGCAGATCGAGCGGTTTGCGTTCTCCGGCGCCGTGCTTACGCCGCCACCGGCCGTCGCGGTGCTCCCGCTCGACGCGGTGAACTTCCGGCCACGCGGCGACGCGACCGTGCTCTACACCGCCGCCTACGGTGCGACGCCTAACGATTCGGCGGCACGCGCGACTGTCGAGATTCCCTTCCGCGTCGTCGCCCGGAATGGCGACACGCTGTCGCTCCAGGCCACGGCGCCCGCGCAGACAGGCGGTGGTCTGGCGATCGCGCCGGACCACGCGGTGCTCTCGGGCTCCGGCGCCGCGGCAGAGGTTATTCGACGTCTCGCCGGCTCGGTCGCGTCAGGCGCGCCCTTGCGCGTGGTCCTCGCATTCTCGCCGAGGCGGGGGCGCTTGTGCGCGCTCGTGGGTGGGTGGCCACGGCTCGTTGTCGACGGACGGAGCATCGCCGACAGCGTGGATCGCCTCGAGGGCACCTTCCCGCGGTTCTCGGTCACGCGTCACCCGCGCACCGCAGTCGGCTTCTCGCGCGACAGCACCACGCTGTACCTGATCACGGTGGACGGCCGGAGCGAGTCGAGCTCCGGGATGTCGCTCGCCGAGCTCGCGGCGCTGATGCAGTCGTTAGGCGTCGCTCAAGGCCTGAACCTCGACGGCGGCGGCTCGACGACTCTCGTCCTCCGCGGCCGCATCGTGAATCACCCGTCCGACTCCACCGGAGAACGCACCGTCGGCAACGCGCTGATCATCACTCGAAAAAAAGCTATCAGTCCATAGTCCATAGTTATCAGGGAGTTCGGAACGAAGCGTTGATGGGGAGAGGTGCACCAAATCAACGCTTCGTTCCTCATTCCCTGATAACTATGGACTGATAACTGATAACTCAGAATTCTACCTGTGCTCCGAGCTCCACCACGCGGTTCGGTGGGATGCCGAAGAACTCCGTGGCCGAGCGGGCGTTGCGGGTCATCACCACGAAGAGACGCTTCCGCCAGCGCGCCAGGCGCATCGGACGCGGCGCGCCTTCTGCTCGCTCGGGCGCGCGGCGCACGCCGGGGCGCGGTGAGAGCTCACGGCCGCGCCGCTCGCGATCGGCGATGATGATTTGCTCACGACCGAGATAGAACGTCGTGTCGAGCGCGCGTGCGCGGAGCCCCTGCGCCTTGGCGATCGTCAACACCTCAGGCACATCCGGCGTCTCCATGAAGCCGTAGCGCGCCGTCACGCGATAGAAGCCCTGCTCGAGGCGCTCCACGCCGACGCGTTCGTCCTCCGGCACCTCCGGCACTTCCTCCGACAGGATCGACATCAGCACGACTTGCTCGTGCAGCACCTTGTTGTGCTTGAGATGGTGCAGAAGCACCACCGGCACTCCTTCAGCGGACGAGGTCATGAAGACCGCCGTTCCGGCGACGCGGGGCGGCTTTCTCCGCTCGACATCGTCGAGGAAGAGGCTCAACGGCAGTGATCCGGCGTGCAGAATCTCGTTCAGCATCATGCGGCCCTTCTTCCACGTGCTCATGAGCGTGAATACCACGATGGCGATCGCAACCGGTACCCAGCCGCCATGCTCGAACTTGATGGCGTTGGCGGCGAGCAGCGACAGGTCGACGAACAGGAAGGCGATTGTGAGCGTGCCGATATGCAGCAGCGACCAGTTCCATCGCGACCGCGCGACGACGTAGAAGAGAATCGAGGTGATCGCCATCGTGCCGGTCACCGCGATGCCGTACGCGGCACCCAGCGCGGTGGAGTTGCGGAACGCGACGACGAGCAGCAGGCAGCCAACCATCAACGCGTTGTTGATCTCCGGGATGTAGATCTGCCCCGCCTCGGAGTGCGAGGTGTGGACGATGGTCACGCGCGGCGAGTAGCCGAGCTGCACGCTCTGCTGCGTCAGCGAGAACGCGCCCGAGATCAGCGCCTGCGATGCGATCACCGCCGCCATCGTCGCGATCACCACCAGCGGCCAGAGCACTGCGTTCGGCGCGAGCAGAAAGAATGGATTCGAAGCCGCCGACGGATCGCGCAGCACGAGCGCGCCCTGCCCGAAGTAGTTCAGCAGGAGCGCCGGAAAGACGAGAGCAAACCAGGCCAGTCGGATCGGCCGCTTCCCAAAGTGCCCCATGTCCGCGTACAACGCTTCAGCTCCCGTCACGGCGAGCACGATCGCGCCGAGCACGAGGAAGCCCGTCTTGCCGTTCGCCATGAAGAACTGCAGCCCGTACCAGGGATTCAGCGCGAAGAGGACGCGCGGCTCGCGCGCGATCTCCGCCGTCCCGAGGACCGCGATCGTGAGGAACCAGAGCGCCATCAGTGGCCCGAAGGTGCCGCCGATGCGCGCGGTTCCGAAGCGCTGAAAGACGAAGAGGGCGAGAAGAACCGCCAGCGCGAGCACCACCGTGAACGATTCCGAGAGGTGCGGGTGCACCACCTGGATTCCCTCGACCGCGCCAAGCACTGAGATCGCTGGCGTGATCATCCCGTCGCCGTAGAGCAGGGCGGCGCCAAAGAGACCTAACGAGATGAGGAGGATCCGCCGCCGACGATCGACCGACCGGCGCTCCTGCTGCAGGAGCAGAGCGAGCAGGGCGAGGATACCACCCTCGCCGCGGTTGTCCGCCCGCATGATGAAGACGATGTACTTGATGCTCACCACGAAGATGAGCAGCCAGACGATCAGCGACAGCACACCATAGACGTTCAGCTGCGACGCTTCGAGCCCGTATTCCGGGTCGAAGCATTGACGCAGGGCATAGAGCGGGCTCGTTCCGATGTCGCCGAAGACGATGCCGAGGGCGATCAGCGAGAGGCCGGCGAGGCGGCGGCCGGTGGGCTTGGCCTCTGGCCCAGGCCGATGAGGGCGGCGGACCGCGGCGAAAAGGCCGCTGCCACCTGGCGGAGGCTCTCTGGGTGTCACCGGAAGGGAAGCCTCCTGCCCTGTTTTGGCTGAGGCCTCAGTGGCAGCGCGAGCGCCGCCATTTCGAAGGGGTTCTGCAGTCATCGAGTATGGCGGGATCATCCCGCCGAGTCCCGTCGCAATCAGACCGGAGCTTGAAGTGATCTCCGGAACACTGCAACGCAAAAATGGGTCACGCACGAGTGGCGTGACCCAAGATCCAATCTAGCGGGGTGGAGAGGCCGGTAAAGCCGCAGGTAGTGCCTACGGCTGCGGCGGTTCGCCCCCACCCCCGGCCGTGCCGGATCCGGCCGGCGGGGATTTCCCTGCGGCGGCGTCCTCCTGAGTGAGCCGCTCGATATCCGAGGCGGCCCTCTTCAGGATCTCGCTGATGCGGCCGATCCGCTCACGATCGTTCGGGGCGCGAGAGGCGACATAGAACGTCGCTCGGCCAAGGTTGCCGAAGGATCGCTTGAGGTCGGCCATCGGTGCGTCGAAGAACCCTTCGACGAACTTGGCGATCCGCTCGAAGATGTCGTCTACCGTTGCGCTGTGCTCCTCGAGGTGCTTTCGGCCTGCGTCGGTGATCTCGTAGATCTTCCGCCCACCCTCTTCGGGCATGGCGCGCGCGTAGCCGAGGTCCTCGAGCATGGTGAGGGTTGGATAGACGGTGCCAGGGCTCGGCGCGTACGCGCCGCCGAAGCGTTCCTCGAGCTCCTTGATGATCTCATAGCCGTGCCGCGGCTTCTCGGCGAGGAGCCGCAGGATCACGTACTTGAGGTCGCCCTGCTCGAAGACGCGACCAGCACGCCCTTTCCATCCCCGGCCGCGCGGTCCCCCGCCACCGGGTCCCCAGAAGTCCGCCATGAACCCCTCGAATCCCCAGCGCCCGCGTTGATGCCCCGCACCGTGCTGGCCACAGCCACGCCCGTGCTCACCGAGATCGAAAAGCGCGCCGAACATAGAGCTCTCCTTTGGCGATATACCGTAGATATATCTTGACATGGAAGTACGATATATCACGATATATATCGGCGCAAGTCCAGGCTGCTCCACGATGGTGAACAAATGGGGCACATGCCTTGCCCTTGGTCCAGCGTGGGCTGCAAGGGATGTCGCTTTCTGGGTGGAGGCGAGGGCAGCCCAGCATCGAGGAGATGACGATGGCCGACGATCTCACCAAAGACGGGCTGCAGAACCAGGGCGAAGGACTCGTGGACCAGGCAAAGGGCCGCGTTCGCAACACAGTTGGCGGGATAACCGGCGATACGAGCGAGCAGCTGAAGGGGAAGGCCGAGGAGCTGAAGGGCAAAGCTCAGCGCAAGATCGGCGAGAAGCAGGTGGACGCGGACAACTGATAACGGCAGCTATCAGTCCATAGTCCATAGCTATCAGGGAGTTCGGAACGAAGCGTTGATGGGGTCTCACCCTATCAACGCTTCGTTCCTTAGTACCTGATAACTATGGACTGATAGCTATGGACTTCCGTTATGGACTGATCCCGGCCCTTATCGGCCCGAATGGGCCCGAGATGCGCGGTCCTCGGGAGTCGCCGAGCTTTTTGCGCAGGCGCTTGGCCGTGTACATCGTCATGTCGGCTCGGGTGAGGAGATCCTCGGGCGTCATCTGACCGTTCTCGTCCGGTTGGGCGAGGCCGACGCTGACCGAGAGCGGCAGGTCCTTCCGCGTCGCGAGGGCGACGAGCGGCTCACGCCATCGCGCTGTCCAGCTCTCCGGCGCCGCGTCGGCGGGCGCCGTCGCAAGCACCGCGAACTCGTCGCCACCGACGCGCGCGACGATATCGGTCGACCGAAATGCCTGGCGAAGCACTGACGCAAGCTCCATCAGGGCGCGGTCGCCGGCCCAATGACCGAAGGTGTCGTTGATGATCTTCAGCTCATCGACGTCGAAGAAGATCTGCCAGATCGTCTTCGGCTCGGCCACCTTGAGCAGGGTGCCGGCACGTGTGACGTATCCTCGGCGATTGTACAGGCCGGTGAGCTCGTCGGTGAACGCGGCGGCGCGCAGCGACGACGTGAGGCGATGGCGCTCGGCGGCGACGAGCAACACGCGCAGCAAGCCTGGCGTATCGAGTTGGGCGGCCGTGACGCAGTCCTCGGCGCCCATGCGAATCGCGCTGAGGAAGAGCGCTTCCTCGAACCAGGGCACAACGACGACGGTCGCCGCCTCCGGCACGGCCCGCCGCGCAGACATCATCGCCATTCCCAGCTCCACCGCCGCGCCTAACGCGAGAACGATGATCTCTGGCGCCGTCCACGCCGCGCGCGCAGTCTCGCCCGATGTCTCGTCAGGCGCGAGCGCGGGCACGAGCTCCACGGCTCTCACATCACGCAAGAGGACGCGCAACTCGTTGGCGACACCGTCCGATCCATGATCGACGATGGCGACGCGCAGGCGATGGGATGGACCGTTGGGTGCGATCATGCGGCGAAGGGGGACACGATCGGCTTCGTGCCCGGTTGTGGCGCGGCGGGAGCCGTCGGTGGAAAGGCAAGGGGAGCGGGCAGCGATTGCACGATCCGCGCGAATCGATCCAGCACGTCAGGGTCGAACACGCGGCCCCGATCGGCGTGCATCGCCTCGAGCGCCTGCTCCGATGAGTATGCGGCGCGATACGGGCGGTGCGTGGTGAGGGCATCGTACACATCGGCGACGCAGAGGATCCGCGCGCTGATCGGAATGGCGCCCTCGGACAATCCGTCCGGGTATCCGGCGCCGTCCCACCGCTCGTGATGATGCCGAATCATCGGCAGGACATCCCACGGGAACTCGACGTCCTTGAGCAGATCGGCGCCGGCAGACGCGTGGCGCTCGATGATCGCACGCTCGTCGGGTGTGAGCGGAGCCGCCTTGTTCAGAATGTCAGACGGCACGACGATCTTGCCGACGTCGTGCAGCATCGCGCCGATCCGCATCCAGAACAGCGTCTGACCGTCGAAGCCGAGCTCCTTGGCCATCGCGCAGGTGTAGTCCGCGACACGCTCGCAGTGACCCAGGGTGTAGCGGTCCTTCGATTCGATCGACTGGCCCCACTGCCTAACGAC
>Ga0136846_1218358_pt1 | contig 17318 bp, 16 predicted proteins | sample HopSoiMetagenom2_FD_96841 | JGI IMG/M metagenome (GOLD analysis project Ga0136846, IMG submission 96841) | Grasslands soil microbial communities from Hopland, California, USA - 2 Assembly 2016 (version 4) | ecosystem: Environmental > Terrestrial > Soil > Grasslands | place: USA: Hopland...
ACAATATAATCCAGGTGATCAATTAACATGGATAGTGGCGGCCTTATCGCTTCTGCTTCTGCAGGATATTTTTTCGCCATCCATTCTTCTACTTCATAAGACGCCCATTTCAGTTGCTGAAGCGAGTCCTTCTGGGATTGATGTGCGGCGAGGAAGGCATCCTTTCGCTTTTGAAAACCACTATCTACAAAACCCGAGTAAAAATTCAAGTGGATCACTCCGCCATTTTTTCCTATCGCTTTTATTTGTTCGTCCTTCAGATTTCTGAAAACCGGGCATAAAGTATATGCACAACTGTGAGAGGCCATTACCGGCTTGGAAGTGGTATTGATCACATCCCAAAACGTCTGTTCACCATTGTGGCTGACGTCCACTATCATTCCCAATTCATTCATTCGTCTTACTATTTGTTTTCCAAAATCATTCAACCCCGCTTTAGGATTTGGTAAAGTATGCTGGCTTTCATCTTTGGCAGATGTTGCCCAGGAAGTCGAGTTGTTCCACGTCAACGTTAGATAACGGACACCTCGTCTGAAAAAACTATCCAGGTAATTAAGGTTATCCTCGATCATATGCCCGCCTTCCACTCCCATCATCGCCGCTATTTTTTTTTCTTTAATAGCGTGCTTTATTCCACGCAGATCAGTGACAATTGCCACCTTACCTGGATTGCGGTTTGCGATCGCAAATAAAGAATCGATTTCAATATTCGCATATTTGAAAGCAGTATCTTTTCCAAATCGTTCATCGCAAAAGATTGAAAATATTTGAACGTCCACTCCCCCATTTTTGAATCTTCCTAGGTCGCTGTGCGATTTTCCGCGCAAATCGTTCTCCATATTCAATCCTTTCATCGTAACGGTGGACAATACATCATTATGCGTATCTACAACAATGGACTGCTTGTGTAGTTTCTGATATTGTTGCCCAAGACAGGTGGTTCCCACGAGGAACATAAGGACAAGGGGATAAAGTCTTAAACACATGAAGAACGATTTAAGACCGGAAGGTAAAGAACGAATTGAATTGTTTTTATATAAACCAGGTAGCCACGTATTGAGACGCGATGCCGGCAAGCAGGCCAAGATATATCTCGCCAGCCGTATGATGGGAAACAATGAAGCGTGCAGTGCAAACCAGTCCTGCAACGAAAATAGCAATGGAAAGATAGACTCCATTAAATGCGGCATCTTTGAAAGCAAGTATAAGGAAGAAGGCAAGGGCGGTGCCCATTGCCGTGCTATGCATGCTTACACGCATCGGAATATTCAATAGCCAAGCGGAACATACACTTAAAAACGCGCCTAGCATGAATATGCGAATTTCCTGCGGCGAATCCACCCTGTAGAATACGTACCAGCACCAGAAGTACATGATCATTGCGATGGCGTAAGGGATGATGCGCTCCCTTTGCGTTTTCAATTGCATGGAACTAATCACTAACTGCAGGCGCCACATCAGGAAAACGGAAAAGGCCGGAATAAAAAAGGTTGAAAGCACAACAGTAGCAAGCCTGAACACCTTCATATCGTGCGAATATCCTGCAAACACAAGCGGATGAACAAACAGCAAGAAAAAGGCGATGTAAGAAGGAATGAATAATGGATGGAACACATACGATACAACGTGACCGAGCATCCTGGCGAAACTTGAAGGCCGTGTTTCATTAAGAGCTGTCAACTTCTCAAGACCATGTCGACCAACTGAATAATTTGTGTTTTCCATTCGATGCGAAAATATCAAATAACATAACCTAAGCAGGAAAAAATATCAGGCGCGACGCACTAAACAAGATTGAAAGCTAAGATTCAAAGAAATCAATTAGGAACTTAACATAGCAGCCTACCTGGAACTGGACGGGCTTCAATTTGATGCTTAGTTGCGATTTGAAATTTCCACTAGAGTTCTTTTCTGAGGCGTGCCACTGGAATATTTAACTGTTCGCGGTACTTGGCAACTGTTCTTCGTGCAATGTTGTATCCTCGTTCCTGCAATAATTCAGTCAGACGTTCATCACTCAGGGGCTTCTTTTTTTGTTCGGCCTCAATCAGGTCTTGCAAAATTTTCTTAACCTCCCTGGTTGAAACTTCTTCTCCTGTATCGGTGCTAAGCGATTCACTAAAAAAGAACTTAAGTCGGTATGTCCCAAATTCTGTTTGCACAAATTTACTATTGGCAACACGGCTGATCGTAGAAATATCCAGCCCGGTTCTTTCAGCAATATCTTTAAGGATCATGGGACGAAGTGTAGTTTCATCTCCTGTCATGAAAAATTCCTGCTGGTATTCCATTATGGTTTGCATGGTGCTTAGCAGCGTGTGTTGCCGTTGCTTGATCGCATCTATAAACCATTTGGCTGCATCAATCTTTTGCTTGATGAAAAGCACTGCTTCCTTTTGTCGCTTATCTTTCTTGCTGCCCCTGTCGTAGTCTTTAAGCATTTCCCTATAGCCCTCGCTAATCCGCAAGTCGGGAGCGTTTTTTGAGTTCAGGGTGAGTTCCAGTTTACCATTATTGTTGAGGATAAAGAAGTCGGGAACAATATAGCTTTCCGCCTTGTTCACTTCGCCCACATTTCCGCCCGGTTTTGGATTGAGTCGGATGATCTGGTTAATCACTTCACGGAGATCCTCATCGTCCATGTCAAGTCCTCTTTGGATCTTCTCATAGTGCTTCTTGGTGAATTCATCAAAGTAGTCGCGGATAACCGCGATGGCTCTTTCTACGGCCTTTCCCTCTTTATGTTTTCTCTCAAGTTGTAACAACAGGCTTTCCTGGAGATTGCGTGCAGCAACTCCGGCGGGATCAAATTTTTGGATGCTCTTGATCAGCGCTTCTACTTCTTCTTCGGTGGCATCAATATTTTGTCTGAATGCAAGATCGTCAACAATTGCCGCTGTGTCCCTACGCAGATATCCATCATCATCAATACTGCCCACTACCTGTTCCGCAATTTTTCTTGAACGTTCATCCAGTTTCAACATTCCAAGCTGGTCGGCAAGCATGTCATGAAAGGTCGTTTCAATGCGGACCGGCATTACCTTATTATCATCTGCCTCGGGATAATTGTCGTCCCGAAGTTTGTAGTCGGCAATTTCATCATCCCCTTCATGCACATAATCACTGATATCAATGTTCTCATAGTCGTCGGTTGTAGAATCCTCATCAAATTCTCCATCTTCGCTCTCAAATTCGTCCTTCATTTCATCTCCTTCCTCATGTGTATCTTCGCCTTGTTCAAGGGCAGGGTTTTCTTCCAGCTCTTCCTTTATTCTCTCCTCCAGGTTTGCAGTTGGCACCTGCAATAGCTTCATCAGCTGGATCTGCTGGGGAGATAGCTTTTGGAGTAATTTCTGCTGTAAATGCTGTCCTAACGCCATGCTGGTATTTTTGTACGGTCGCCTGATTTTCAAGAAAAGCGGCCTTTGCCTCAAAAATCAGGCCGTAAATTTACAGACAAAACTTGGTTCTAAGCGTGCAACGATTTTCTAAAATATTTCTTATCTGCGGCCTGTTCCTTTTTAACAAAGCCTCAGCGCAACAGGCAAAAGGCTTTTCGACCCAGCCCCCTCTTGTCTATTCCGTTAAGTTTTATGCTTGCGATACGGCAAAAAAAATTATGCCTCTTCCCACCGCCTCGTATATACGAAGCATTAGCCGTTCGCTGTACACGGATAATCTGTCTTTTTTCTGCCGAAAGGAATTTCAATTCGAAAAATCGACACGCATTCCGCTACGATTTCGTGTTGGGTCGCTTGAATATGTAAATAAGTTGGAAGGACATTGATAGAAGCATCTAATGTAACGGCATCATTCGTTCTGTTATTTTTAACGTGAAGTTTTCATTCTATCTGGTAATTTTCTATCAAAGCCTATACAATGAAAGCGATATCCTTACTCACACTACTATTGATGGTAACGGTGCTAACTGTTGCGCAAACGGCCACGAAAGTTTCTTACCTGGTAATTAGAATAGAGCAGCGATATGATACGGACAACACATATTATGTCATCGCGGCGGAAGCAGGAAACGCTGCGGCTAAAGACATATATAGATTGGTCACTTACAGGCCGGGCAAATACTCCTTAAACCAACCTGCCTTTTACCAGGTCAGGACGGATACAAGCACGGTCTTCTATAATTGTTTTGCAAATACTACTGAGGCGCTTTCATTTTTAGCGGAACGCAATTGGGAATTGGTTACTGTGGGAAGCGAGATCAGTTCCGGATACAGCACTTACTATTCTTATCCATATACAACTATTTCATCAGCGCCGGTTTACTATTTTAAAAAGAATCTGCAACAATGATGATTTGGATTTCGCCTCTTTGCTACAGTATATTTAATAACTTTTGATTCGCAAACATCGAAGTGATGCCAATAGTTTAATTAAACAAAGGAGGTAAGTATGACAAATCTTGCATTGCTTGTTCGCCTTGAGGCGAAAAAAGGAAAAGAAACCGAGGTTGAAAATTTTCTTCGTGGCGGCTTGTCCATTGTAGAAAATGAACCTGCCACTATCAGCTGGTATGCGCTGAAACTCAGCCCGAGTACCTTTGGGATCTTTGATACTTTTCCTGATGAAGACGGGAGACAGGCTCATTTAACGGGAGAGGTTGCAAAAGCACTCATGGCAAAAGCGGCCGATCTTTTAGCTGAACCGCCATCCATGGAAAAAGTGGAGGTGCTGGCAGCTAAGATGCCAGAGCCCGCGGTGCATTAATTCCGGCAGCTATTGGCTGCAAACTGACAGCAGCTAATAGCTTGCAAGTTTCTCATTACATTAGTCGAATGAAATCCGCTTCCATTAGTGAAATCAAACAGGAATTAAAAACACTATCCCCGTCGAAGCTGGCAGATATTTCACTTCATCTTGCGCGATATAAAAAAGACAATAAAGAATTTCTTACCTATCTTCTTTTTGAGGCCGATGATCAGCCGGCCTATGTTAAGAATGTGAAAGAAGCAATGGATGAGATGTTCAGCGATATTAATGTCTCCAATTTGTATTACGCAAAAAAGACACTTAGGAAAATTCTGCGATTTGCGAATAAACATATCCGCTATACGGCAAGTAAATCAGCAGAGGCTGAAATATTGATGCACTTTCTTACAAACTTTAAGGGCCTAAAAATTTCATTTCATAAGAGTACTGCACTTACAAATCTTTATGCCGCGCAACTAAAAAAAATTTCTGCCGCGCTAAATACTATGCATGAAGATCTCCAACACGATTACAAACGCGATTTAGAACGGCTCGCACTGTAATTTTGAATTTCTGGCCGCAGTATCTGAACAAATCTGAAACCGAAGTCATGGAATTTGTAGAAGTTTACAACGTTACTAATTATATGGATGCACACATGCTAATGGGCAGGCTGCAGGAAGAAAACATTAATTGCTGGCTTAAAGATGAGAACACGGTAACATTAACGCCGATATGGACGAATGCAGTAGGTGGCATAAAACTGATGGTGCCGAAAATACAGGCAGGCAGGGCAAAAGAATTTCTTTCCACGTGGGAGAAGGAAAGGAAAAGTCATTATGCTTGTCCTAATTGCGGCAGCCACGAACTTGAATTGGTGACAACTCCCAGGAAGGCATCTAACTGGATCTCTGCAATAGGCACTTTCTTATTGGGAAGCTATGCACTTGCGCCAGACCAGGTATACCATTGCTTTAATTGTAACGCTGAATTCGATCAGCCAATAGAATCCTCCGAATAATTCACGTATTTCATACTCAAGCTTGTTGTCAGTTCAATAATGACGCTTTCGGGATGAAAATTGCGGGCTAGATTTCTTCTTTTCCTTTTTCGCCTACAAACCAATGCTCTTTGTTTTTAAACAGCACATTGAATGTGGTTAACGTTCCATAAATACGAGTGATGTATTGCTGCAAATTTACCTTCTCTTCATCGCTTAACTGCTTATGCGCATTGAGCTGTTGTTCCAATACACGAAGTCGGTCGCGCAGCATTACGATCTTATGAAAAAATATATCGATAGAAATTTCTTTTGGCTTTTGAGTTTTATCCGCCGCCTGCAACAACATCATTCCGCCCTTCCATTTGTCAGCAAGCGCGATTATTTCGCCTGTTCCATTCCACAGCCGCAAAATTTTCAGCAATGATTTTTCAACCTCCGAGTGCGTTTCTATTTCTTCCGAAACATTTTCAGGAATAATCTCATCCAGGTGTGAATCATTCTTATCTATTTCTTTAATTCCATGATTAATGAACGAAATCAGATAAGTAGCGTACTTCACACCCACAATGACGCCGGGTCCAAATTGGGTATGTTGCAGTCTTGTGCCTATTCCTAAAGTGAGTTGGTCCATAAGAAAGCGTTTAGTCGGTAGTCCGCAACGGGTTCTCTATCGCCCCGCCTCCTCTTCGTCACTTCTTCTCAAATTCATAAGCATTATACTCAATGAAGTCGGCAACTTTAACTGTCACCGATTTTACTTTTCCATTCTCTACATGAAACGGAAAAACGGCTTTGCTAAATTCAGGATCAGAAAAACTTGCGTAGAAACGATCGCCGCCTAAAGATTCCAGCTTTGCATACATGTGTGGATGATGAGAGAACAACATGCGCAATTCATTTTCTTTTATCACTACGCTCATGTTCCCATATACATCGTTGAAATAATTTCCTGTGTAACCAGCTAATGGCAATGCCGCTTTAAGGTGTAGTGAAACGGAATCCCGTAATTGCTTATCCTTTTTTGTAGCGGAGGTTCTTTGCACCTTGGTGGCATTGAGATACACCTTACTATAATTACGATACTGGTTACCCAAATACGCATCGAGTATTTCCCATTTTAGTGCTTCATAAAATGTATTCTGATCTGTGTTCGTGAACACGATAATGCCGAGCTTTTCTTCTGGCAGAACCGTAACGCTTGTTACGAATCCATTCACCCCGCCAGTGTGCGACACCATAGTTCTTCCGCAGTATTCCTGGAGAAACCACCCGAGTCCATAAAGCGCAAAGTGCCCTTTATTGTAAATCGAACCGCCATTACCGAGTATGGAATGTGGAAGGCGCGTTTGTGCGATAGCAGAAGCCGGAACAATTTGATTTCCGTTGAACCTACCATTATCCAGTTGCATCATGACCCATTTGCTCATATCATTAACCGAGGAACTGATGCTTCCTGCAGGGGCAAGGTTATCTATTTGGCCATATGGAATAAGTGTAAGTTCGCCATCAACCAATGTGTATGCTTTGGCGGCGTTGCTCGCGGTAAAAATATCTTTCGAGAGAGCAAGTGTTCTTGTCATGCCAAGTGGGTCAAAGATTTTTTCCTTTATATACTCTTCCCACGGTTTGCCGGTGACTTTTGGAATGACTTCCCCGGCAGTAAGAAATGCTGCATTTGTGTATCCCCACGTTGTCCTGAATTCGTATGGGGCTTTGATATGACTCATTTTTTCAATTACTTCCTTTCGTGAGAGGTCACTGGTCCAATAAGTAAAATCACCCTGGAAAGTTTGGAAACCTATGCGGTGACAAAGAAGGTCGCGGATGATGGCTTGGTCGCCGGCTAGTTTGTTATCCAATTTAAATTCAGGTATCCATTTCGTCACCCTGTCATTGAGTGATAATTTTTTTTCAGCATCGAGGATGGCCAGAGCAGTTGCGGTAAATGCCTTCGTATTGCTGCCAATCATGAATAAGGTATTTTCATCCACCCCATGATCCGTTCCCAATTCCGTTACGCCGTAACCCTTCATGGTCACCACCTTTTCATTCTTGATCACGCAAACGCTGACCCCGGGAATGTTCCACTCAGTAAGCGCCCGGTTAACGTAAGCATCGAGACTGTCCCGGACGAAGGTCGGAACAGTGTCAGTCTGTGAATAGGCATTGACTGCGGCCGTCAAACAAATCAGTATAAATATTTTTCTCATGCTCGTTTTTTTGCGGGCTTATGTTTGTTGCCAATCATTCGCTTCGAGATCCTGATGGCAATCGGGATCAGCATCGGGACATAGACTGCATACATGACATTCGTGAAATATGCAACTGGCAACATCACGAGGAAAATGATCGGCACAAGTACCGCCCTGGTCTTCGCCTGTCTTGCGGTCAACGGATCAATTGGCGGTTCGGTCAGCTTATGTTTGGGATTGGTAACATACCTCCACATGATATAATTAACCACCCCGGCACAACAAAAATTCAACACGTAAAATGTCATCGGCACTGTCAATTGCTTCCTGTATAATTCAGACCCTGCGTATTCACTATAAAATCCAGAACTAAACGGCATCAGTACAATGAAAAAAAGAAACATGAGATTCAAAAATCGAAGACGTGCATCGTAGCTGGTTACAAAACCAAACATGCGGTGATGAACCGACCAATATAAACCGATCAACAAGAAACTCACAATAAAACCAACGAACTTCGGAATGAGATGACCGAGTGCCAGCAACAAACTTGCATTGGAAACCTCTTCTTTAGGAATTTCAGGAATTTTAATTTCAATGATCAGCAGCGTGATGGCAATAGCGAAAACGGCGTCGCTAAATAAAATCAGTCTTTCTAATTGAAATTCTTTTTTTAATTCGTTGTGAAGTTGGCTCACTTGGTTTGAGAGTTTCGTTTGGCTTTCAATCTATAATTGCCTGGTACACGAGTACGCGGAACTTATTTGGAATCTCGCGCTGGGTTGATCCCCATAATTGCCGGAAAATAATTCCGATGAGTTTTTCTTTAGGGTCCGCCCAATAAGTAGTGGAGAAAGCCCCGCCCCAATCGAACGTACCCTCCTGCGTAGGAAGTAGATTATTGCCTTTTTCGCTAGTGATGCCGAAGCCAAGGCCGAATTTATTTGCTCCAACACTAAGATCGCCGATCTGGTTCATCGTCATCATCCGCACTGTATTCCTGGACAACAACCTTTTTCCATTGTATTCACCTCCATTTAATATCATCTGAAGGAAGGTCGCATAGTCGAGGGGGGTAGAAGAAAGTCCGGCGCCGCCGGAAAAATAAGTTCCCGGCTTCTTTGGATAGTCAACGATAAATTTACCGTTCTGTGTAATCTCAGCCTCCGTAGACAATTTTCCGTCATCTTCTTTAAAAAGCGTGACCAACCGGTTGTATTTGGATGAAGGCAAAAAGAAATAAGTGTCGTTCATGCCGAGCGGCTCAAATATCCTCTTACGAAAAAATTCATCAAGAGGTTGACCAGAAACTACTTCGACCAGATAGCCCAATACATCTGTATTTAAACCGTATGTCCATTTTTCTCCGGGCTGATGCATTAAAGGTAGTTTCGCCAGCTTCTTCATGTCAGTAGATAGCAACTCTCCATTTGGTACGCCAATGCCAGCAGTTACACCGGCTTTCGCATAAATGGCGTTGGATTCTTTAGTTCCGATTTGGGCATAAGCAATTCCAGAAGTGTGTGTGAGCAAATCGCGAATTGTTATTTCCCTTTTTGCTGGCACCGTCGTATAGGAAGAATCTGCTTCGTTGAATTTGTCAAGGACCACAGGCTTCGTGAATTCAGGGATATAATCGGAAATCGGGTCATCCAATAAAAACTTTCCTTCTTCGTACAACATCAGCACGGCAGTGCTGGTAATTGCTTTTGTTTGTGATGCTATTCGAAAGATCATATCGGTTTTCATCGGCTTTGTTTTCGCCAGGTCATCGTAACCAAATGCTTTGTTATAAACCACTTTGCCATTTCTAACAATCAAGGCAACGGCGCCGTTTAATTTACCCGAAGCCATCCATTCGTTCACATTGGCGTCAATTCTTTTCAATCTTTCTGATGACATCCCTACTGATTCCGGAGCTGCTGTTTTTAACGTGGAGGGAGAAAGTGCAACCTGTACCTTGTTAACGCTGTTGGTTTGAGCGGAGGAAATAACGGTTACCGTAGATAGGAATAGGATAAGAAGGAGCTGTTTCATAGCAGCGAGTTTGGTTGAAAAAGTAAGGTAACGAAAACAGTGAAGAAACAGCGATTACAAGTACGGAATTTCCAGCGCAGGAATGCTTAATTGTCCAGCCTTCCTTCTAATGAGTAACCGCGGAACACGTGTGAAGCCAGCTTGATATATTCCAGGAATTCGTAATCACTCGTAAGCTGCGTGAACTCATATGAAGGGCGGTACTGTTTCATGAATGTAGTGAGTGAGTCGCCAGTGAGCCCGGTAATTTTTCTAACTGTTGCTTTTGTAAAACGGTGATCAATGTATTTGTCAATCTCTTCCTGCTCGAGCCGTTTTTGAAACGCGAGCATATGCTTGTTATGCCGAAATTTAAAAATGTTGATGAACTCATCCAGATCCAATCCCACGCCTGCTCCGCCGGCGCCTGATGCCAGCGAAATTCCTGGCTTTCGGTAGTTAAATATTTTTGCGTAGTCCTTCCGATTTTGCAATGAGTCCTGCTTATAGTTCGGCATCTTCACTTTGACAACTGGTAGCTCCGCAACGGGTACATGAAGCGATATGTCAAATGCCATAACGTTAGGAATGGCTTTGATTGGAAATTTTGTGGTTGGCTTATTCAGGTATGAAAAATATATGGAGTCAGTAGCAGTAACGACAATTGAATAATGCCCAAGCGAATCCGTTGCAGTTCCGCGACCAGAAGTGGTCAATACACTCACCGAGGGAAGAGGAATCGACTTGGAGATATCATATACATTGCCGCTCACCCTCAGTTGACTGAAGGCACACAAAGACGGAAACAAAAGCAGTAAAATTAAAGTCGGCCGCATTGAAATTGTAAGATAAGGTGAAGCCGGGACTGGATGAATGCAAAAGAATGGTTTAACGCAAGATTAAAGGCGCAACTTTTTTGCCACCTCTTCAATCACTTTAGGAAAATGCAAATGTTCCAGCGCCTGCACCTTCTTTGCAAGTGTTTCAGCAGTATCATTTTCTTCGATAACCACTTTTTCCTGGAGAATCGGCTGGCCATGATCGTAGATCTCATCCACATAGTGGATCGTGATTCCCGATTCTTTTTCTTTTGCGTTGATCACCGCTTCGTGAACATGATGGCCGTATAGCCCCTTACCTCCATATTTAGGCAATAACGCAGGATGTATATTAATGATACGGTGATTCCAGGCTGATACCAGCGAAGCAGGCAGCTTCCATAAAAAACCCGCCAGGATAATCAGATCAATGCCGAATCCCCTGATTTCTTCAACATAACCGTTCCCTCGAAAAAACTTTTCCTTTTCAATGATGAGCGTTGGAATGTTTTCTTGTGCGGCAATACTTATCGCGCCAGCCGTTTGCTTGTTTGACACTAGTAGGCTGATCTTGATGAAGCGATGGTCACGGAAATGTTCAATGATGCGTTTTGCATTTGTTCCCGTTCCCGATGCAAAGATGGCGAGGCGAACTCCGTCCCGTTTGCCACTTGTGTCTAACTGACTATCTGTTTTTTTCAATCCAGTCATCATGTTCCAGATCCGCCAAAGATAATTCCTGAAGAAATGGAATTGTCCGAAAAGCAAACTTGTGATGATTACCATGAAGGGCCATAGGAAAGTAATGACAACAACATATATCAATATATAAACCCACACTATCCTGACTTTTAGCGCATTCATCAATAATTTTCCAAGATAGCCGGTGCCAGTACCTGCCAATGCGAAAGTGAGCAGGATGATCAGCAATCCCCATCCGTTCACCTTCCATTTTTCCTTCAAGCGTTCGAACATAATGCGGTAAAATTTTTTTCTTATTGATGCGGTGCAAATGTGCTCCAAAAAAAATGATTACCGTATTGTTCAATTACCGTCAGAAATTTTTTCCAGGTGATCATTGACAGAATAATGACACGAGTTAAATGAAAGTCTGTGCAATCATTTGAAATCCACGTCGGACAAAGGCAAATTTTTTTTTTGGGCCTTGACATTTTGTTAACTTCCTGACTTATTTTTGCAGCCGGCCAAAGAGATTTCCACATTTAGTTCAACTGTTTGTGAATATGATTCATCTTAGACCTACTGTAAAAACCTATTTCTTCTTTTTTCCGCTTCTTTTCCTATTATTGGCCACTTCACAAATCAGTGCACAGGATGCTGGTGCAGGCAGAACACTATTCTTTAATAATTGTGCGTCTTGCCATGCTGTCAAAAAAGTTGTCACCGGGCCAGCTCTTGCAGGAGTTGATCAACGCATCACCGATAGAAAAAAATTACACGCCTGGATCAAAAACAGCCAGTCGTTAATTAAGGCCGGCGATCCATACTTTGTAGCCAGGTTTAATGAGTTCAACAAGGTGGCGATGCAGCCCTTTCCAAACTTAAGTGATGGAGACATCGAGAACATCCTCGCTTATGTAAAGAAAGAAGAAAGCGCAGGCGGTACCACGGGTGGTGCCCAGCCCGCAGCTGCGGGCGAAGAATCGGACAATTCATTAGTGTTTGGAATCATTACGTTGATCCTGGCAATCATTGCCCTCATCTTATTGCAAGTCAATAGTAGCCTGCGCAAACTCGCTGATGACCGCGAAGGCATTCCTGCCCACGAGCCGATTCCATTCTATCGAAACAAAACTTACATTGCCCTATTCACCATGCTGTTGTTTGTCGTTGGCGGATACTTCGTCATCCAGGGAGCAATTGGTCTTGGACGAACCAGGAATTATGAGCCTGTTCAACCAATCTATTATTCGCATAAAGTACACGCCGGAGTAAATCAGATCAGTTGTCTTTATTGTCATGGAAGCGCCTGGGATAGCAAACACGCTACGATTCCATCAGTGAACATCTGCATGAACTGCCACAAAAACATTAATACTTACGAGAAAGGCCCGAAGCTGCATGACGAGGATGGTAATGAAATCAACGGAACTGCAGAGATTCAGAAACTATATGCAGCGGCAGGATTTAAAGCTGGCCAGGATTGGGATCCATCTAAAGCAAAGCCGATTGAATGGGTAAGGGTGCACAACTTGCCAGATCATGTTTATTTCAATCACTCACAACACGTGAGAGTAGGAAATGTTCAATGTCAAACCTGTCACGGTGAAGTGACCAGTATGGATGTGGCAAAGCAATATGCCGAGCTAAGCATGGGCTGGTGCATTAATTGTCACCGCACTTCTAAAGTGAATTTTGATGTTGACGATCATGGAAATCCTGATCAAAAAGGAAACAAATTTTACAGTCTTTACGAGAAGTTTCATAATGATATTAAGGCGGGAAGAATGGATAGTGTGACGGTGGAAGCTATTGGAGGCACAGAATGCCAAAAATGCCATTATTAAGCAGAAGGGCCTTACAGGCCATGCATACCCGAAATTTGTCCGCGGATTCAGATCATATTGTTACAAAGTAAAAATTTGAGTGGCGTTTGATAATCACGATCGGCGTCAATTGTCAACTATAAGAACTATGGATCAAAAAAAGTACTGGCAAAGTTTTGCACAGCGTTCGAACAGCGAAGCTTTCCAGGAAGCATCGAAAGATGAATTCAAGGAGGAACTCCCATTTGAAGATGCAGGTTTACTGGATGCACAAACTCCACGCCGCGACTTTCTTAAATACGTTGGTTTTAGTACTGCGGCTGCCGCAATTGCGGCAGGATGCGAAGTGCCAATAAGAAAGGCGGTGCCATATGTAAACAAACCAGAGAACATGGTTCCAGGTGTGGCTGACTATTATGCCACCACGTATGTGGGCGGAGGTGATGCTATTCCAGTGCTTGCAAAGGTGAGAGACGGAAGGCCGATCAAATTAGAGCCAAACGAAATGTCGGTTGCCTTCGGGCGTGGAAGTTCGCCACAGGTACAAGCTTCAGTCCTTGATCTCTATGATACCGGTCGGCTCCGTTACCCTCAGCAAAATCAAAACGGTAATTTTCTCGAGGTGAGTACGTTTGCGGCCATTGATAAGATGATCATGGATGCGGCCGCAGCCCTCGGCGGCACCCCACTTGTTCTATTGACAAGCACAATCAATTCTCCAACCACTAAGCAGGCCATTGTTGAGTTCCTGGGAAAATATCCGGGCTCAAGGCACGTACAGTATGACGCCAGTTCATACAGTGGAATGCTGATGGCAAACGAAGTTTCTTATGGAAAACGGACAATCCCTTCTTATCATTTTGAGAAGGCAAAAGTAATTGTAAGCCTGGGCGCCGACTTCCTCGGCACATGGCTTTCTCCAATGGAATTTCAAAACGGGTACGCTGTTGGTCGCAAGATCAACGAGTCTAACCCCCAAATGGCCAAGCATTATCATTTTGAAAGTATGATGAGTATGACCGGCGCCAACGCCGATGAAAGATTTACTCATCTTCCATCTCAAGCTGGTGCAGTGGCTGTGGCACTTTACAGCGCATTGGGTGGAGGCGCTCCGAAACCAACACTGGACGCCAGGCTCCAGGCTGCAATTTCTAAAGTTGCGGCTGAACTCACTGCAAATAAAGGAGCAGCAGTCGTAGTCAGCGGAAGCAAGAATGCTAATGTGCAAACCGTAGTGAATGCGATTAATGAATTGATCGGCGCTAATGGTACTACTATCAATTGGGCTACTACGTATAATACGAAGCAGGGCATTGATGCTGACTTCGCGCAGCTATTAACCGATATTGAATCTGGAAGAGTAGGCGGCTTGTTTGTGTATGAGGCTAATCCTGCTTACGATTATTTTGATGCAGAGCGCTTCAAAAAGGCATTCCAGAAATTAAAGCTCAGTGTTTCATTGACTGAACGAATGGATGAGACAACTCAGTTGTGCAAATTTATTGTACCATCTCATCACTATCTAGAAAGTTGGGGTGATGCTGAACCAAAAACCGGGCATTTCTATTTATTGCAGCCCACCATTTCTCCGCTGTTCAAAACCCGCTCCTTTACTGAATCTCTATTAAAATGGAGTGGCAATCCTACCACGCATGATGCTTATGTAAAACAATATTGGGTAGGCAAACTCGGCTCAGAGGATCTCTACCTGAAAGCGCTGCAGGATGGAGTGGTTGAACCGGCAACACCGGCATCAGGAGGTGGTTCATTCTCCAGTGGTGCTGTTGCGCAAGCAGCAACGAAAGCTATCGGCAATGCTCCTGCAGGAAAAACTGAACTTGTACTTTATCAAAATATCGCGATGGGCGAAGGCCGTCATCCCAACAACCCCTGGTTGCTGGAATTACCCGATCCCATTACGCGCGCGTGTTGGGATAATTATGTAATGATCTCTCCCGCCATGGCGAAACAGTTGCTCAATCTTGATGTGAGTATTGAGCGCGAGGCAAACGATTACGAATATTTTCCACGGAAGAAGTTATTGAGCGTGAAGGCGGGCAACAAAGAAGTGGTGCTTCCTTTCCTTGTGGTTCCCGGTATGCAAAGCCAAACTGTAGCTATTGCTGTAGGTTATGGAAGAAGTGAGAAGCTCGGGAAAGCTGCAGTAGGCGCGGGCAAAAACGTTTTTCAGTTTGCGAACCTCGTAGATAATAATGTAGACTGGAATGTTTTTAATGTTACGGTTGAAAAGACTGCTGATGATTATCCTGTTGCCACCATTCAACAACATGGATCTTACGAGGGCCGCGTTGAGGTAGTGAAAGAATTAACGCTAAAAGATTTCGCCGCACATCCTAAAAAAATATTGGAAGAGCGTGAAGAAGAATTGAAACCGTATGGCGGATTGGCTGGCTTCGAAAAGCAAGGCACACTGTATCCATATTACGATAAGCCGGGCATCAAATGGGGAATGTCAATCGACCTGAACTCATGCTTTGGTTGTGGCGCTTGCGTTGTGGCTTGTCACGTGGAGAATAATGTACCCGTTGTTGGAAAAACGGAAGTAACACGTTCACATGAGATGCACTGGTTGCGGATTGACCGGTATTTTAGTGGCAACCTGAATGATGCCGAAAGTATTCAAACCATTTTCCAACCAATGCTTTGCCAGCATTGTGATAATGCGCCTTGTGAAAATGTGTGTCCCGTTGCAGCAACCCCTCACAGCAGTGAAGGGTTGAACATGATGACTTATAACAGGTGTATCGGTACAAGATATTGCGCAAACAACTGTCCATATAAAGTTCGTCGCTTCAATTGGGCGGACTACCTTGGCGCGGATAGTTTTAAATACAACCAGGATGAGGGCGCGCACCTGGACGATGCAGTGAGGATGATGAACGATGACCTCAGCCGCATGGTGTTGAACCCGGATGTCACTGTGAGAAGCCGCGGAGTAATGGAAAAATGTACTTTCTGCGTGCAGCGATTGCAGGACGGAAAGCTTAGGGCAAAAAAAGAAAATCGTCCCCTGGTTACAGGGAATTTAGGTGATGACGGAAAAGAACAATGGGATGTTAAGACCGCTTGCCAGCAGGCTTGTTCAGCCGGCGCAATTGTCTTCGGAAATGTCAATGACAAGAATAGCGTGGTAAGCCAGCATCGTGCACAAAATAGTGGCCGCTTGTTCCATGTGTTGGAGGAATTACATACTGTTTCAAATATCAGCTACCTGGCAAAAGTGAGAAATGCGGATAAGATCAGTGCGGAGCTGGGACATGAAGACGCTGAGCATGCAGAGGCAACACATTCGTAGTTAGAATGAACAACGGCGTTGCTTAAATATAGTTTGAGAAATAGATCATCTAACTGGAACAACTAGCTAACAGCAAAAGCTAAAAAAAATTATGGCTTTATTACGGTACGAATCACAGGCAAGGCCTCCACTGGTTGAAGGGGAAAAGAACTATCACCAGGTAACTGAAGACATTGTTCATGTGATTGAAAACAGACCAACCATGTTGTGGTGGGTTGGTTTCCTGGTTTCAGTGGTGTTGCTTTGCTTCGGCATTTACTCGGTTGGCCGCGAAGTTTATTATGGAACGGGTCAATGGAACCTAAATAAGACAGTAGGCTGGGGATGGGATATCACCAACTTCGTATGGTGGGTAGGTATTGGTCACGCCGGTACGTTGATCTCCGCAATCTTATTGTTATTCAGGCAGGGATGGAGAACTGGTGTCAATCGCGCTGCGGAGGCTATGACCATCTTTGCTGTTATGTGTGCAGGGCAATTTCCTATCTGGCACATGGGCCGGGTGTGGATGGCATTCTTTGTGCTCCCTTACCCAAATACAAGAGGACCGCTCTGGGTAAATTTCAACTCGCCGCTTCTCTGGGACGTATTTGCGATCTCTACTTATTTCACTGTATCATTATTATTCTGGTATTCTGGTTTGCTGCCAGATCTGGCAACTGTTCGTGACAGGGCTAAAACCAAGTTCCGTAAAATGTTTTATGGTGTGGCATCATTTGGCTGGAGCGGAAGTACCAAACACTGGCAACGTCATGAATC
>Ga0136846_1214360_pt1 | contig 17313 bp, 16 predicted proteins | sample HopSoiMetagenom2_FD_96841 | JGI IMG/M metagenome (GOLD analysis project Ga0136846, IMG submission 96841) | Grasslands soil microbial communities from Hopland, California, USA - 2 Assembly 2016 (version 4) | ecosystem: Environmental > Terrestrial > Soil > Grasslands | place: USA: Hopland...
GGGGACGCCCCCAGATTCCCCCCGCTCCCCTGGGGAGTACGTCCCCTCGGCCCCCTGGCCCCTTGACCGCGAACCCTGCGGGGCCAGGGGGTGGCGGGATTTCTCACCAGGCCGACGGTAAGCCGCCTACTCAGTGCACCTGGTAGCGGGTAGCGTTCGGGTATGACGACGAATCCGGCTCCCTTCGGCCAGATGGTGACAGCGATGATCACCCCCATGAACCCAGACGGGAGCGTTGACTTCGACGGGGCCGCCCGCCTGGCCGACTACCTGGTCACCGACATGCGCAACGACGGCCTGGTGATCAACGGCACCACGGGCGAATCGCCCACCACGACCGACGCGGAAAAGGAGCGGCTGCTCCGGGTGGTGCTCGACGCGGTGGGCTCACGGGCCAAGATCGTGGCCGGGGTCGGCACCTACGCGACCGCCCACACCATCGAGCTAGCCCATTCAGCCGAACGAGTGGGCGTCCACGGCCTCCTGGTGGTCACCCCGTATTACAGCAAGCCGCCCCAGCCCGCGCTCGAGGCTCACTTCACCGCGGTCGCGGACGCCACCGGGCTGCCGGTGCTCATCTACGACATCCCCGGCCGGACCGCCGCCGCCGTGGCCACCGAAACCCTGATCCGGCTGGCTGCCCACCCGCGGATCATCGGCGTCAAGGACGCCAAGGACGACCCGGCCGCCACCGCGCACGTGCTGGCGCGCACCGACCTCGTGTACTACTGCGGCACGGACGTGCTGAACCTGCCGTGGCTCTCCCTCGGCGCGGCCGGCTTCGTCAGCGTGGTCGGCCACGTGGCGGGGGACCGGCTGCGCGAGATGATCGACGCGTTCGGGGCCGGTGACGTCGCCCGGGCCCGCCAGCTCCACTACGACCTCATCCCGGTCTACGACGGGCTGTTCCGCAACCAGGGCGCGGTGATGACCAAGGCCGCGCTCGACCTGCTCGGCCAGCCGGGCGGCGCGGTCCGCGGCCCGCTGCTCGCGGCCACCGAAGCGGAAAGACAGCAGCTCATAGCGGACCTCACCGCGGGCGGCGTGAAGCTGCCCGGGACGGCGGAGATGACGTCTTGAGTCACCCGCATCCCGACCTCGCCCTGCCCGCCCGCCTTCCCCGCAACGGCCTGCGCATCGTCGCACTCGGCGGCCTCGGCGAAATCGGCCGGAACATGACGGTCTTCGAATACCGGGGCCGCCTGCTCATCGTGGACTGCGGCGTCCTGTTCCCCGACCCGGACCAGCCCGGCGTGGACCTGATCCTGCCGGACTTCGGCTACCTGGAGGGACGCCTGGACCAGGTCGAGGCGCTCGTCCTCACGCACGCGCACGAGGACCACATCGGCGCGGTCCCCTACCTGCTCCGGCAGCGCAAGGACATCCCGCTGGTCGGCTCCAAGCTGACCCTGGCCCTGGTGAAGAGCAAGCTGGCCGAGCACCGCCTGGACCCGGCTACCGTCGAGGTGGCGGAGGGCGGGCACAGCTCGTTCGGCCCGTTCGACTGCGAGTTCTTCGCCGTCAACCACTCGATCCCGGACGCGCTCGCGGTGGCCATCCGCACCCCGGCGGGCGTCGTGCTGCACACCGGCGACTTCAAGATGGACCAACTCCCTCTGGACGGACGGCTTACCGATCTCGCTGGGTTCGCCCGGCTCGGCACCGAGGGCGTCGACCTGCTGATGGCCGACTCGACCAACGCCGAGGTGCCCGGCGTGGTGACCTCGGAGCGCGACATCGCGCCGGTCCTCGACGAGATCTTCAGCCACACCAGCCAGCGCATCATCGTGGCCTGCTTCGCCTCGCACGTGCACCGGGTGCAGCAGGTGCTCAACGCCGCGGTCAAGCACCGGCGCAAGGTCGCCTTCGTGGGCCGGTCCATGGTCCGCAATATGGGCGTCGCGCGCGAGCTCGGCTACCTGCGGGTGCCCGGCGGCCTCCTGGTGGAGCTGCGCGAGGCGGAGGAGATGCCGCCCGGCGACGTGGTGCTGATCTCCACCGGCTCGCAGGGCGAGCCGATGTCGGCGCTGTCCCGGATGGCCGGCCGCGACCACCCGATCAGGATCGCCGCCGGCGACACCGTCATCCTGGCTTCCTCGCTGATCCCGGGCAACGAGACCGCGGTGTACCGGGTGATCAACGGGCTCACCCGGCTCGGCGCCCGGGTGGTGCACAAGGCCTCCGCCCTGGTGCACGTGTCCGGCCACGCCCCGGCCGGCGAGCTGCTCTACGTGCTGAACCTGGTCCGGCCGCGCAACTTCATGCCGATCCACGGCGAGTGGCGGCACCTGCGGGCCCACGCCCACCTCGCCGCCCAGGCCGGCGTCCGCGACAACAACATCGTGATCGCCGAGGATGGCGTGGTCGTCGACCTGGTCGGCGGCCAGGCCAGCGTGGCCGGCAAGGTCCAGTGCGGCTACGTCTACGTGGACGGCCTCACCGTCGGCGAGGTCACCGAATCGCAGCTGAAGGACCGCCGCATCCTCGGCGACGAGGGCTTCATCTCGGTCGTCATCGTGGTCGATTCCAGCTCCGGCAAGATGGTGGCCGGCCCCGAGATCCACGCCCGCGGATCCGGCATCGACGACGCCGCCTTCGGTGAGGTCCTGCCGAAGATCGAGGAAGCCCTGGTCGCCGCGGCCGCCGACGGCGTCGTCGACTCCCACCAGCTCAGCCAGCTAGCCCGCCGCATCGTCGGCAAATGGGTCAGCGACAACTACCGCCGCCGCCCCATGATCATCCCCGTAGTAGTAGAAGCCTGACCCCACCTGCCCGGCCCCACCCCCGGGCAGGCCCAGGCACCCCACCCCGCGCAGTCCCAATGAGCCCCGCCAGTCCCACAGCTCTCCTCAGTCCCATGCTGGCCTCCGAACGAGGCGGCTCGATGGAGCATTGAGCCGGCTACCACCGGATCGATGGAGCATTGAGCCGGCTGGAACCCGCGCCCAGATCACGCCTGCATTCCCGCCAGCGAGCCGCTGAAGACATTCCGGATCGGCTCGAGCACGCACTGTTTTGTCAGACCTGCTCCGCATCATGTGTGGCATGGCTTCATCCGCACAGCATCAACAGGATGCGCTATTCCGCATCTTGGAGCAGCAACTCGAGGTGATCACCCGCAGGCAGGCGCTGGACGTCGGCTTGACGAGACACGCGCTCCACCACCGGCTCCGGCCCGGCGGACCGTGGCGCAGCCTGCTGCCCGGCGTCTACCTGGCCGCGACCGGGACGCCTACCACGTTGCAGGAGGAAATGGCCGCGCTCGTTTACGCGGGTGACGACAGCGTGATCACGGGGCCGGCGGCGCTGCGCTGTCACCACATCGGCAAGGCCATACCGGACCATATAGACGTCCTCGTCCCCGCGGAGAGGAAGCGTCGCGACGCGGGATTCGTCCGGCTGCACCGCACGACCAGGATGCCCGAACGGATCTGGCAGACCGGACCGGTACGGTACGCCCTTCTCCCGCGCGCCGTCGCCGATGGCGCCCGCGGCATGGTCAGCCTCAGGGACGTCCGGGCCCTCGTCGCCGACGCGGTGCAGCGCGGCCGCTGTCCGGTACCGGAACTAGCCGCAGAGCTGACCGGGGGCCAGAAATCGGGATCGGCCCTGTTCCGGGTGGCGCTGGCGGACGTGGCGGAGGGGATCCGGTCAACCGCGGAGGCGGATCTCAAGGATCTGCTGGTCAAGGGAAGGCTGCCGATGCCGCTGTTCAACCCGTCGCTGTACGCCGCCGACGGGACCTTCATCGCCCGGCCCGACGGCTGGTGGCCGGAGCTGGGCATCGCCATCGAGGTGGACTCGCAGGAATGGCACCTGTCCCCGCAGGACCACGCGGATACGCTCGCCCGCGGCCGGCGCATAGCCAGGTACCAGATCGTCGTGCTGCGCTTCACGCCCAGGCAACTCCGAAGCGATCCGGCCACGGTCATCAGGGAGATCGCGCAAGCCCTGGAGGGCGCCGTCGGCCGCCCGCCGCTAGCAAACATCCGTACCGTCCCGGCCGGAGCCGGAGCCGGCAAAGCCGGCACCAGCGAAGACGCTCAGCCGTTCAGGGAACCGGCCGTCGTAGCGTAGCGGGTCGGCGGGATTCCGATAGTGACCGTGAAGTCCCGGGTCAGGTGGGCCTGGTCGGCGTAGCCCAGGTCGGAGGCCAGGCCGGCCCAGTCGACCGGCTCGCCGCTGTCGGCGTGTTCCGCCGCCTCGTGCAGCCGGGCCCGGCGCATCACCCACTTGGGGCTGACCCCGACGTAGTCGGCGAACAGCCGCTGCAGCGTGCGGGCCGACAGACCAGAAGCCACGCACAGCTCGTCCACCCGGCGCAACCCGGGATCGTCGGTGATGCGCGACACCAGCGCGGCGACCTGCTCGGCGACCGGATCCCGCTCCGGCAGCACCGAACCCAGCAGCGACTCCGCGAACCCGATCATCCGCGCATCGTCCTCGTCCAGATCGCCGCCCCAAGCCGCCCCGCCGTTCAAGGACCAAGCCGCCCCGCCGTTCAAGGACAGCGAAGACCGCATGATCGCCTGCCGCGTCTTCTCCGCCCGCGACCCGAACATCCGCGCGGCCGGCACCACCCGGTCGGTCAGCTGGGAGATGGGCGCCTGCCAGAACGGCCGGAAGCCGCCGGGCCGGAACCGTACGCCGAACGCCAGGCCCAGCCCGGACAGCGACCGGGTGAAGAGCCTGCGGTCCACACCGAAGATCCCGGCCCCGGACGCCTCGAAGACCAGGTGCACGTTGGGATGTGGCAGGACCGCCTGCTCATAAGGGGGCGATCCGCGAAGGTCCCAGCGCGGGATCCAGTAGTAGTCCACGAACGGCGCCAGCGCGTCCGACGGCTGGTGCCGGTCCAGCCGGAAATGGGCCGCCGCGAGATCCGGGCGCAGGACGCCGCGACCCATGGTCCCGGCGGCGGCTTCTGGCACGTCATAAGCCTAATCTGTCGCGTTTGTTCAAGACCGCGGGACCCCGGTCGCAATAGCGTCGACTACATGGAAAAGACGAATCTCAGCGCGGAGATGGCCGACGCCGCGGCCGAGGCGGCCCGTGTGGTGCAGAACATCCCGGATACGAAGAGCCTTGACGACCCCAGCCTGTGCGGCGACTGGGACCTGCGTACCCTGCTCAATCACCTGATCTTGTGGACCTCGTACTCGGCCGAGCGCCGGGCGCACGGCGAGAGCGCCGCCGAGGACCTGATGAGCAAGGATTTCACCGCCGACCCCGGCTTCCGCGCGGACTACGCGAAGCAGATCAAGAAGGCGGTGGACGCCTGGAGTGAACCGCAAGCCTGGGAAGGCACCAGGGACATGATGGGCAGCGCCACCCCGGCCACGGACATCGGCGCCATGCTCATCATGGAGATGGCCCTGCACGGCTGGGATGTGGCTCACGCCACCGGCCAGGAGTACCACGCCACCGACGCCCTCGCCGCGGTCGTCCATGACACGGTTAACAAGCAGGCCGAGCTCTTCCGCCAGTACGACGGCTTCGCCGAACCCGTGACGACCAAAGACGACGCGACCGCGTTCCAGCAGGCACTGGCCCTGTCCGGCCGCGACCCGAACTAGGAACGAAGAAACCAAGAACCTAAGGAAGCACCAAGCACCCGCACCGGCGCGCCGGCAGCGAACGCCACGATGTCCTCGGCCGCGTCGCCGTAGAAGACCCGGTAGGTCTCCTCGGTGACGTAGCCGAGGTGCGGCGTCAGCACCACGTTCGGCGCGGACCGCAGCGGATCGCCCAGCGGCAGCGGCTCGACGTCGTACACGTCGAGCGCCGCGCCCGCGATCGCCCCGGACCGCAGCGCCGCCACCAGCGCCGCGCTGTCCACCAGCGGTCCCCGCGAGGTATTGATCAGGTACGCGGACGGCTTCATCAGCGCCAGCTCCGCCGCACCGACTATCCCGGAGCTACGCGAGCTCAGCTTGTAGTGCACGGTCACCACGTCGGCGGAGGAGAACAGTGCCTCCTTGCTGACCGCCTCGACCTGCTCCTCGGCCGTGACCGCCGCGTCCAGGTTCTGGCTCCACGCCACCACCTGCATACCGAACGCCCGCCCGATCCTGCCCACCTGCTGGCCCAGCCGGCCGAAGCCGACCACACCCAGCCGCTTGCCTTCCAGGCCGGTCCCGACCGTCTGCTGCCAGCCGCCGCTCGCCCCGAGGGCCGCGCCCCCAGCCCGCCCGGCCAGCTTCAGCCGCTGGTCCTCCGCCGGGATGTGCCGGACCAACGCGAGGATGAGTCCCCAGGTCAGCTCGACCGTCGCCGACCCGATGCCGCCCGTCCCGCACACGGTCACGCCCCGGGCGGCGCAGGCGGCGAGGTCGATGGCCGCGTTGCCCATGCCCGTGGTGACCAGCAGCCGCAGCCGCGGCAGCTGGCCGAGCCGCTCGGCGTCGAAGTAGGTACGCTCCCGCATCGCCACTACCACGTCGTACGGCTCCAGGGCACTGACCAGCGCCTCCGTCCGCTCGATATGCTGGGCGAACACGTCGATCTGGCCCAGGGAGCGCACCGCCGACCAGTCCGCGCTGGCGAGGGAAACCTGCTGATAATCATCGAGGATCGCGACCCGCATGGCCTGACACTACTCCCGCCTGGCCGTCCCTGATCGCTTCACCGCCGAGGAGACCCCATGACCTGGCTTGACCCGCTGACCACCAAGGCCCTGGCCCGGGAACTGCCCACCCGCGCCGAGGCCATGAAAGTCCTGCGCAGCGGCGACGACGAGCTGATGGACGTGGTGGCCGCGGCCTTCAAGGTCCGGCGGCGCTATTTCGGCCGCCGGGTCAAGCTGAACTACCTGGTCAACATCAAGTCCGGGTTGTGCCCCGAGGACTGCTCCTACTGCTCGCAGCGGCTCGGCTCGTCCGCCGGCGTGCTGAAGTACACCTGGCTTAAGCCCGACGAGGTCATCAGCAACGCCTAGGCCGGCGTCCAGGCGGGCGCCAAGCGGGTCTGCCTGGTGGCCAGCGGCCGCGGCCCCAACAACGCCGACATCACCCGCGTTTCCACCGCGATCGAGCAGTTCAAGAACCGGCACCCCGACGTCGAGGTATGCGCCTGCCTGGGCCTGCTCTCCGACGGCCAGGCCGAGAAGCTCAAGCGGGCCGGCACGACGGCCTATAACCACAACCTCAACACGGCGGAAAGCAATTACCGGGGTATCTGCACCACCCACGACTACGCCGACCGGGCCGACACGGTGCGGAAGGCCAAGCAAGCCGGCCTGTCCCCGTGCTCGGGCCTGATCGCCGGCCTGGGCGAGACCGACACCGAACTCGTCGACGTGGTGCTCGCGCTCTCCGAACTCGACCCCGACTCGGTCCCGGTCAACTTCCTGATCCCGTTCGAGGGCACCCCGCTAGGCGGCGAGTGGAGCCTGACCCCGCAGCGCTGCCTGCGCATCCTGGCCATGGTCCGGTTCGCCTGCCCGGACGCCGAGGTCCGGCTGGCCGGCGGACGCGAGATCCACCTGCGCAGCCTGCAGCCGCTGGCCCTGCACATCGTCAACTCGATCTTCCTCGGCGACTACCTGACCAGCGAGGGCCAGGCCGGCGCCCGTGACCTGGAGATGATCGCCGACGCGGGGTTCACCGTCGAGGGCGCCGACGAGCGCACCCTCCCCGAGCACCGCCGCGACCTGGTCAAGGTGCGCCGTCGCGGCCCCGGCACGGCGCTGCCCGCGAATGCCTGACGCCCGTGGCAAAAGGGGGCCGCGTGACGAAAAGGGGCCCCGTGACAAAAAGGGGCTGAGCGTCGAGGCACTGGAACGCGCCGCCGCCCGGCACTGGCAGGCCCCCGACGTCGAGCCGCTGGGGGAGTGGCAGCTCCGCGCGGCGGCCGGCTTCACCGGCCGGGCCAACTCCGCCCTGCCCCTCGGCGATCCCGGCTGCCCGCTGCCCGAGGCGGTCACGGCCGTCGAGCGATGGTACCTCCGCCGGGACCTGCGGCCCATGATCGTCCTGCCCCAAGGTGCCGGTCCCGCCCGTCTCGAAGATCATTTGACCGAACGGGGCTGGCTTCCGCGCCCCGGCCCCGCCTTCGTCATGCTCGCGGATACAATATCCCTGCCCGCGAGCCAGGCCGAGGTCGGATTCGCCCCGGAGCCAGACGCCGCCTTCCTCGGGCTGTACCGTTACCGCGGCCAGGATCTGCCGCCGATCGCCCGCACGCTGCTGATGTCGGCCCCGTGGCAGGCCTTCGGCAGCATCCGCCGGGACGGCCGGGCGGTGGCGGTAGGACGGGTCTCGGTAGCTCGCCAGGACAATGGAACACTGCTGGGCGTGCTGACCGCGGTGGAGGTGGACGCGAGGTACCGCCGGCGAGGGCTGGGCACCGCGATCACCGCCGGGCTGGCCGCCGCGGCCGCGGCCCAGGGCGCGACGCGGATCCTGCTTCAGGTCGAGACGGGCAACGACCCGGCCCGCGCGCTTTATCACCGGTGCGGCTTCACGGACTCGCACCGTTACCAGTACATGATGGCTCCGTAAGACGACACGCCCCGGCCCGCGTCCCCCGACCAGGGCCGGGTTTTCGCTACCGTGGTGCAATGGCGACCCGCGCCCGGAACGCAGCTACCCGCTCGCGCGGCGGGCTGGATGAGGCTGCCCAGGACGCTATCAACGTCACGTCGGCCCGTCCCGCCGCGCCCAAGCCCGCTGCCCGCCAGGGCTCGACGGGTAAGCCGCGCGCGACGGCGACCCGTTCTGGACAAAAAAGCCCCGCCCCGAAGAAAAAGAGCGGCCCGGGTACGGGCCGCAAGCCGGCTACGGCGAGGGGCCGCACCGGGAAAGGCAGCACGGGGAAAGGCAGCGGAGCCAAGGGCCGGCCGGCCGCGCCGCCGCCCGATCCCGTCGTCATCTTGATCGGGTGGATCGGCCGGGCCATCGCGGCCGCCTGGATGGCGGTGGCCGGCACGCTGGGGTTCGCCGCCCGGGGCATCGGCCGCGGCGCCCGCGACCTGGACCCGCACCACCGCCGGGACGGCCTGGGACTGCTCACCCTCGGCGTGGCCATCGTGCTCGGGGCCGCGCTGTGGGCCCGGATGGACAACGCGGTGGGCCGGGCCATCCACGCCGTGGCGGTCGACGCGTTCGGCTCGCTGTCCTGGATTATCCCGGTGCTGGCGGTGCTGCTGGCCTGGCGGTTCCTGCGGCACCCGGACCACAACTCCGAGACCGTCCGGGCCTCGATCGGCTGGACCGCGCTGCTGCTCGGCGTGCTCGGCCTGATCCACATCGCCAAGGGGGCCCCGCGTCCGTCCGACGGCGCCCGCGCCATTCACCTGGCCGGCGGGTACGTGGGCTACGCGGTGGCCGGACCGCTGGCGTCCGCGCTCACGCCGTGGGTGGCGGCGCCGCTGCTCGCCCTGCTGGCCGGGTTCGGCCTGCTGGTCATCTCCGGCACCCCGCTGCACCGGGTCCCCGAGCGGTTCGCCGAGGTACGGGAGATGTTCGGCCTCGGCCGGCCGCACGCCGGGTATGACGACGACGACCTGGAGATCGACGAGGACTACGAGGGCGCCACCGGCGCGGTCCGCCGGGCCCGCGGCCAGATCGCCCGGCAGATCAGGCTGCGCCCGGCCATCGAGCCGGGGGAGCACGTCAAGCCGTACGACACGCCGCTGGTCGAGCCGGACGCCAAGCGCGGCCCGCAGGTGGCCGGCGGGGTTCCGGGCCGCCGCCCGGACGGCGCCGAAGGGCTGGCGGAGGCGCTGGCCTTCGACGGCGGCGACGGCCCGGACGCCCCGGCCCGCTCGGCCCGGCCGGAGCCCCCGGCTCCCGAGCCCGCGCCGCCCGCCTTCACCGTGCCAGCGCCGTCCGCTCCGCTGCGGAACCAGGAGCAGCTCACGCTCAACGCCGGTGACGCGGTGGCGTACACACTGCCGCCGACCGCGCTGCTGCGGCCGGGATCGGCGCCGAAGCAGCGCACCCGGGCCAACGACATCGTGGTCGAAGCGCTGACCGAGGTGCTCGAGCAGTTCCTGGTGGACGCGCACGTGACCGGGTTCACCCGGGGACCGACGGTGACCCGGTACGAGATCGAGCTGGGCCCGGCGGTCAAGGTGGAGCGGGTCACCCAGCTGTCCAAGAACATCTCCTACGCGGTGAAGTCGGCGGACGTCCGGATCATCTCGCCGATCCCGGGCAAGTCGGCCATCGGGGTGGAGATCCCGAACACCGACAAGGAAGTCGTCAGCCTGGGCGACGTGCTCAAGTCCCAGGTGGCCCTGAGCGACCATCACCCGATGGTGGTGGGCCTGGGCAAGGACGTCGAGGGGCACGTGCTGGTGGCCAACCTGGCCAAGATGCCGCACGTGCTGATCGCCGGCGCCACCGGCGCGGGCAAGTCGGTGTGCCTGAACGGGCTGATCAGCTCGATCCTGGTCCGGTCCACGCCGGATGAGGTGCGGATGATCCTGATCGACCCCAAGCGGGTCGAGCTGACCATCTACGACGGCATCCCGCACCTGATCACGCCGATCATCACCAGCCCCAAGAAGGCGGCCGAGGCGCTGGACTGGGTGGTCGGGGAGATGGAGCGCCGCTACGACGACCTGGCCGCCAGCGGGTTCCGGCACCTGGATGACTTCAACAAGGCGGTGCGGGCGGGGCAGCTCAAGCCGCCGCCGGGCAGCGAGCGGGTCTACCTGCCGTACCCGTACCTGCTGGTGATCGTGGACGAGCTGGCCGACCTGATGATGGTGGCCCCGCGTGACGTGGAAGACGCCGTGGTCCGCATCACCCAGCTGGCCCGGGCGGCCGGCATCCACCTGGTGCTGGCCACCCAGCGCCCGAGCGTGGACGTGGTGACCGGGCTGATCAAGGCCAACGTGCCGTCCCGGCTGGCGTTCGCCACCTCCTCGCTGGCCGACTCGCGGGTCATCCTGGACCAGCCGGGCGCGGAGAAGCTGGTCGGCCAGGGTGACGCGCTGTTCCTGCCGATGGGCGCGTCCAAGCCGGTCCGGCTGCAGAACGCGTTCGTGTCGGAGAAGGAAATCCGCGACATCGTCGCGCACTGCAAGAAGCAGGCCGAGCCGACCTACCGTGAAGACGTCGCGGCCGTGCCGGAGAAGTCCCGCGAGATCGACGCCGAGATCGGCGACGACCTGGACCTGCTGGTCCAGGCGGCCGAGCTGATCATCTCCACCCAGTTCGGCTCTACGTCGATGCTGCAGCGCAAGCTGCGGGTGGGCTTCGCCAAGGCCGGGCGGCTGATGGACCTGCTGGAGAGCAGGAACGTGGTCGGGCCGAGCGAGGGCTCCAAGGCGCGCGACGTGCTGGTCCGGCCCGAGGACATGGACGCGACGATCATCTTGCTGCGCGGTGGCTAGCAGCTCCTACCTCTATGCTGTCTCCTGACAGCGACTCATGGGACCTGGAGGCGGGCGTGAGCATCGGCGAAGCCCTGGCGGAAGCCCGCCGTCAGGCCGGTCTCAGCGTCACCCAGGTCAGCGAGCAGACCCGGATCAGGGAATCGATCATCCGGGACATCGAGCAGGACGACTTCTCCCAGTGCGGCGGTGACTTCTACGCTCGCGGGCACATCCGCAGCATCGCCGCCGCCGTCGGCACCGACCCGGTCCCGCTGATCAGGGCGTACGACACGGAGCACGGATCGCCCGGGCCGATCAGGGCGGCCGATGTGTTCGAGCCGTCCCGGCCGGTCAAGATACGCGAGCGCCGCCGCGGGCCGGGCCTCGGCCTGATAGTCGGCGTGGTGCTGCTGGCCATCATCGGGTTCGGTGCCTACCGGCTGGTGTCGGACAACGGTTCGGCCAAGCCCGTCGCGGTGCCCGCGCGTCAGGCCACGGCCTCCGCGACGGCGCCGGCCCGGCCGACGCCGTCGCCCACGCCGACCGCGGATGACGTGGTGATCAAGCTCACCGCCACCGAGGACTGCTGGGTCCAGCTGACCAGCAGCAGCGACGGGAAGCAGCTGTACATGGGAGTCATCCAGGCGGGCGCCTCGATGAAGTGGACCGAGAAGCAGGCCGTGGCCGTCCGGCTGGGCAATCCCGGCGGCGTCATCCTCACCGTCAACGGCCAGCGCCAGCACCCGGACAGCACGGTGCCGGTGACCTTGAGCTTCAGTCCCCGGCCCAACTAGCAGAGCCGAGTACCCAGGCCGCTGGGTAGGCTCTCGGTGTGTCTTCACGTCCGGCGTCCGCGCCCCGCACCGTCAACCTGGTCACTCTCGGCTGCGCGCGTAACGAGGTCGACTCCGAGGAACTCGCGGCGCGCCTGACCGCGTCCGGCTGGGAGCTGACCGAAGACGGCGACGCCAGCGTCGTCCTCGTGAACACCTGCGGCTTCATCCAGGCGGCCAAGCAGGAATCCATCGACGAGCTGCTGGCCGCCGCCGAGTCGGGCGCCAAGGTGGCGGCCGTCGGCTGCCTGGCCGAGCGGTACGGCACCGACCTGGCCGGCGAGCTGCCCGAGGCGCAGGTACTCAGCTTCGACGACTACGGCGAGATCGGCGCCCGGCTCGACGACGTGCTGGCGGGCCGCAAGCGCCCCGCGCACGTGGCCAGGGACCGCCGCACCCTGCTGCCTGTCAGCCCGGCCGAGCGGCAGCCGCTCCAGCGTCCGGCGCCGCCCGAGGCTCCCGCCGCGCCGTGGACGGGCCCGGACGGCGGCGTGTTCCGGCGGCGGCTGTCTGGCGGCGTGGTCGCCCCGCTGAAGATCGCGTCCGGCTGCGACCGCCGGTGCACCTTCTGCGCCATCCCCTCCTTCCGCGGCGCGTTCGTCTCCCGCCGCCCGCCCGAGATCTTGGCCGAGGCCCGCTGGCTGGCCGCCAACGGCGTGCGCGAGCTGGTCCTGGTCAGCGAGAACTCCACCTCCTACGGCAAGGACCTGGGCAACCTGCGGCTGCTCGAGGAGGTCCTGCCCGACCTGGCCGCCACCGAGGGGAGCGAGCTGGTCCGGATCAGCTACCTGCAGCCCGCCGAGCTGCGGCCGGGGCTGATCGAGGTGATCGCGGGCACGCCCGGCGTCGCTCCCTACTTCGACCTGTCGTTCCAGCACGCCAGCGGCCGGGTGCTGCGCGCGATGCGGCGGTTCGGCGACCGCGAGCGTTTTCTCGCCCTGCTCGACCAGATCAGGGACCGGAGCCCGGAGGCCGGGGTGCGGTCCAACTTCATCGTCGGCTTCCCGGGCGAGACCGCGGAGGACCTGACCGAGCTCGAGCTGTTCCTGAGCCACGCCGGCCTGGACGCGATCGGGATCTTCGGCTACTCCGACGAGGACGGCACCGAGGCGGCGTCGCTGTCCGGGCAGCTGGACGCGGCCGAGATCTCCCGCCGGGTCGAGGAGTTCGCCGCGCTGGCCGACGAGCTGATGACGCAGCGGGCCGAGAACCGGCTGGGCGAGACCCTGGACGTGCTGATCGAGGAGCCGTCCGAGGACGGGCCGGACGGAAGCTACCTGGGCCGCGCCGCCCACCAGGCCCCCGAGGTCGACGGGGTGACCACCGTCATCTCCGACGGGCCGCTGGCCGCCGGGGACATGGTCCGCGCCGTGGTCACCGGCTCCGAGGGAGTCGACCTGATTGACGACGTGAAACCGCGGTGACCCGCGAGGCCGGGCTCTGGAATGTGGCGAACGTCCTCACGATGGTCCGCATCGTTCTCGTCCCGGTCTTCCTCGCCTTCCTGTTCGCGGGCGGCACCGGCTGCCGGCTGGCGGCGCTCGGCACGTTCTGCGTCGCGTCGTTCACCGACCTGCTGGACGGGCGGCTGGCCCGCAGCCGGGGGCTCGTGACCGACTTCGGCAAGATCGCCGATCCGGTGGCTGACAAGGCACTGACCGGGGCGGCCCTGATCGGGCTGTCCGCGCTCGGCGAACTACCATGGTGGGTCACCGGCGTGATCATGTTCCGGGAGCTCGGGGTGACCGCGCTGCGGTTCTGGGTGATCCGCCGGGGCGTGATCGCGGCCAGCCGCGGCGGCAAGCTCAAGACCCTCCTTCAGGTCGTCGCGATCTGCCTGTACGTGCTGCCCGCCGCGCTGAGCCCGCCGGAGGTGGTGCGCGAGCTCTTCATGGCGGCGGCGGTTGTGGCTACGGTGGTGACCGGTGTCGACTATGTGTTTCAGGCGGTGCGGCTCCGTCGTTCGGGAGCGGCCGCCGGGCCGGCCGGGGTTTCAGGATCAGGGGAGGCATGATCGTGGTTGAGGAGTCGGGGTCACCGGGCTCACCGGGATCTCCAGGACCCTCGGGTGCCCTGGAGTCGTCCGCCGGTGAGGCGGCCCGCCAGCTGGCGGGCCAGGTCCTCGAGCGGCTGCGGGCCGGCGGCCAGACGGTGGCCGTCGCCGAGTCGCTGACCGGCGGGCTCGTCGCCGCCGCGCTGACCGACGTGCCCGGCTCCTCCGCGGCCTTCCGCGGCGGCGTGGTCGCCTACGCCACCGAGCTGAAGGCCGAGCTCCTCGGCGTCGACGCGGTGATGCTCCAGCGGCACGGCGCCATCTACCCGCCGGTCGCCGCGGCGATGGCCCAGGGCGTCCGGGCTCGTCTCGGCGCCACCTACGGGGTGGCCACCACCGGGGTCGCCGGGCCCGCATCCGCCGACGGCCAGCCGGTGGGCACCGCGCACATCGCGGTCAGCGTCGCCGACGACACGGTGGTGCGGACGATCGCGCTGGTCGGGGACAGGCACGAAATACGTAGACTGACAGTGGAGCATGTGCTGGGGCTGCTGCTCGGCCGGCTTCGGGAAGAGAGTTACTGATTACAGCGTTACGTTGGCAGCGAACACGAACTGGCATGATCTCGCAGACTCACGGTTAGTCCAGGTACGGTGGAGGTGTCGGCGGTTTCGGCCACGGGGAAGGGAGTGCGGCGATGGTATTGCTCCGTCAGCTGCTAGGTGACGTGCTTCGTCGGCTGCGCCTGCGGCAGGGTCGCACATTGCGGGAGGTCTCCGCCTCGGCACGCGTATCGCTCGGTTACCTGTCGGAGGTCGAGCGCGGGCAGAAAGAGGCTTCTTCCGAACTGCTCGCCGCGATCTGCGGTGCCCTCAACACACCCTTGTCCCAGGTGTTCCGTGAGGTGTCGGACAACTTCGCCCTCGCCGAGCTGCAGAGCGAGCCGGTCCTCGGCGGCCTCCGGGAGCCTGGCCTGCGGGTCCCCGCGGAGGCGAATGCCGGGCTGAACGGCGAGCGTGGCTTCGTGCCGATCAGCACCATCGCCCCGGACGACGACGCGAGCCTGGAGTTCGCGGACGACGCGCCCGGCATGGTCTCGGTCTGAAGGCGGCCGCACGCCCGGCCGGGCCTGAATCCCGGCCCAGCTGGGAACTGAGCCTCAGACGGAAAACGGGGGACTGAGCCTCAGACCCAGGCGCTGGGGTTTTCCGTCAGGTGCTGGACCATGTCCGGCAGGGTCCCCGACACGATGTCAGCCAGCGTCACCTGCTCGAGCACGGCTCGCTCGTTCGCCCGTAGCGCGATCCACACCTGCTGCAGCGGCTCGGCCACGCCCGGGTAGGTGACGTTCTCCGGGCGCTCGCCCCGGACGCCGAGCAACTGGCCGTCGATGGCCCTGATGATGTCGGCCAGCGAGATCTCGGCCGCCGGGCGCGCCAGCCAGAAACCGCCGTCGGGCCCGCGCTGGCTGCGGATCAGCCCGGCCCGCCTGAGCTGGGTCAGGATGGTCTCCAGGAACTTGCCCGGAATCTGCTGAGCACGGGCAAGCTGATCGGCCGTAACATGGCCGCTGCTGGCCGCGGCCAGCTCGATCGCGGCACGCAGCGCATAGTCGGCCCGGGCAGACAATCGCATGAGGGCCATTATGCACGTTCCCCACCGCTTTTCTCGCATTACGCAGCTGGCCGTCACCGGTCGCCACCGTCCGGTAGCCTCTTTAACGGACGTCAGCGACCGGCCTGGGGGTTCATGTCCGAGCCAGAATCCGGGTCACGAGCAGAGCCGTCGGCCACCTCGGCCGTGGCCGTGGCCAACGCCGGGGATGAGCCACCGAGCGGCCCCGGCCATGAGGCGGACGGCTCCGCCCAGGGGGGCCGTCAGTGGTGGCGAGCCCGCTGGGTGATCCGGCTGGCCTGGCTGGCCGCCCTGATCGCCGTGGGTATCGGGCTCTACCTGTGCTACCTGCACATATCCCGGACCGCGCGGGTCGGCTCGGACGGCGCGTCGAACGCGCTGCAGGCGTGGGCCATGCTGCACGGCAACCCGATGCTGCGCGGCTGGACCGTCACCGACGTGTCCTTCTACACCACCGAACTACCCGAGTACATGCTCGTGGAGCTGGTCCGCGGGCTGCAGGCGGACGTGCTGCACGTAGCCGCGGCGATCAGCTACACCCTGGTCGTGCTGACCGGGGCGATGCTCGCCCGCGGCCGCGCCACCGGCCGCGAGGGCGTCGTCCGGATGCTCGTCGCGGCTGGCATCATGATCGCGCCGCAGCTCGGCCCCGGCGTATTCATCCTGGTCTTCCAGCCCGACCACATCGGCACCCAGGTGCCCCTGCTGCTGACCTGGCTGGTGCTCGACCGCTTCCCGAGCCGCTGGTACACCCCCGTCCTGATCTGCGTCATGCTGGTCTGGGCCGACATAGCCGACCAGCTGGCCCTGCTGATCGGGGTGGCCCCGCTGGTCCTGGTATCCGCCGTCCGGGCCTACCAGGCCCTGGTCCAGCGCCGCGAAGCCCTGCGGTCGGCCTGGTTCGACCTGTCGCTGGTGCTGGCGGCGGGAGCGTCGGTCGTGATCGCCTCGAAGGTGGTCAAGGAGATCGGCGCCCATGGCGGGTACTCCGTCCTCCCGGTGCAGAATTCGCTGGCCCCGGTCGGCGAGCTGTCAGCCCACTCCTGGCTCGCCGTGGAGAGCGTCTTCGGCCTCTACGGCGCGGATTTCTTCGGCGTCACATCACCCGGCCTGGACGCCGCCATCGCGTTCCTGCACCTGGTCGGCCTGGCCCTGGCCGTCACCGGGCTCGGCCTCGTCCTGCGGCGGTTCTTCCGCTGCCCGGACCGGGTCGCCCAGATACTGACGGTCGGAATCCTCGTCAACGTGGCCGCCTACCTGCTCAGCACGGTCCCCACCACGTACTGGAGCGCCCGTGAGATGGCTGGCGTACTGCCGGCCGGCGCCGTGCTGGCGGGCCGGATGCTCGGCTGCCGCCTCATGGCCGCCCGGCTGACCCCGGCCCTGGCCGTCGTGCTGGCCTGCTACCTGGCGGCGCTCGGCTACTCGGTCGCCCAGCCGTCCCGCCCCGCCATGACCCAGGACCTGGCCGACTGGCTCGTCGCGCACCACCTGACCTACGGCCTCAGCAGCTACGGCATCGCCAA
>Ga0136846_1233678_pt1 | contig 17313 bp, 17 predicted proteins | sample HopSoiMetagenom2_FD_96841 | JGI IMG/M metagenome (GOLD analysis project Ga0136846, IMG submission 96841) | Grasslands soil microbial communities from Hopland, California, USA - 2 Assembly 2016 (version 4) | ecosystem: Environmental > Terrestrial > Soil > Grasslands | place: USA: Hopland...
GCAAAGGCCTGCTGTTCGCCGGAACTGAAACAGAGGTGTGGTTTTCATCGGATGATGGCAACAACTGGAAATCGCTGCAGCTGAATTTACCCCATACATCGATGCGCGATTTGTGGGTCCACGAGAACGACTTGATTGTGGCTACGCATGGCCGTTCATTCTGGATTCTGGATGACATAACGCCACTCCGGCAGATGCACGGGGCGGAATCAGGATTTCGTCTGTTCGCTCCCGCGCCCGCAGTCCGCGTGCGCCGTAGTACGAACACGGACACTCCTCTTCCGGCAGACGAGCCTGCGGGCGAGAATCCTCCGGATGGGGCGCCGATCGATTACTTCCTGCCGCAATCCAGTTCCGGCGCGGTGACGCTTGAAATCATCGACCAGCAAGGAAAACTGGTCCGCCGCTACTCCAGCGAAGACAAACCCGCGCTGACGCCAGGGGAACTGCAAAAAGAAATGATCCCGCTCTACTGGTTGCGTCCACAAAAAACGCTCTCCGCAGAAGCAGGCATGCATCGCTGGATTTGGGACCTGCGCTACGCGACGCCCACTTCAACTCTCCACGAGTATCCGATCGCGGCGGTGCCGCATAACACTCCGCGTTATCCACTGGGGCCGCTGGCGCTGCCTGGAAGATACAGCGTCCGGCTGACCGCCAATGGCGTTACGCAGTCCAGCAGGTTCGACTTGCGAATGGATCCGCGCGTAAAGGTTACGGGATCAGGGCTGAGACAGAAATTCGATTTGGAAATGCGCCTCGCCTCTGCCATTACTCGCAGTTCCGAAGCCGTATCGCAAGCGCGATCGGTACAGGAACAACTTGCACATGCCGCAAAGGAGCGCCCATCAATTGGGGACGCAGCCAATGCGTTGGCCAAGAGAGTCACCGTGCTGCTCGAGGGTGAACAGGAGAATTCAGCATCGCCTACGCTGAAATCGGCAAATAACGATTCTGTCGATCTCTACAAGGAAGTCGCGAAAGCTGACGCGGCGCCGACGACAGCGCAAGTGAATGCGGCCATGCATGTTGAAGCGGAACTCGGGGAGGCCCTGAAAATGTGGCAGCAGATAAAGATGGAGGATTTGCCGGCATTGAACTTGCAATTGCCAGTTGCTGGACTTCCGCAGATACGGCTGGATCTAGCTCCCGAGGAGCAAGAAACCGGTGAGAATGAGGAGTGACTTCGGGCAGCGCGGTGGATAAGTGTCTCATTTGCAAAGCATTACGGCGTAAGGCGTGTTTTCTGATCTCCTACAGCATTGAACCGATGCCACGAGCTGCAGCTTCCAAGTAGGATGGTTAGGGAATAAGTGTTTTCTATCAGGGCCCGCTGAGGGCAGAGGAGAGATGAGCAATGTATCAAGGAGCCATTAAGAAATCCTTACTCGCACTGGCTACAGCGGCGATGCTGCTTTGCAGTGTGAACTGGATGGTAGCCCAGAGCACCGACACATCCACCGAATCGAAAACCAGCGACACAGACGTCGAAAAGCGCATCCGAAACGCGGCCCAGGTGCTTGATGAGATTATGGGCGTAAAAGACAAAGCCATTCCCGACAAGATTATGAGTGATGCGGAGTGTGTTGCAGTAGTTCCTTCCATGGTAAAGATCGCCCTCGGCTTCGGCGGAAGTCATGGCAAAGGTGTTGCCACGTGCCGCACAGCCAACGGCTGGAGCGCACCAGCGCCTTTCTCGATCACCGGTGGAAGCTGGGGATTGCAGATTGGCGGTCAGGCGGTCGATCTGGTAATGCTGGTCATGAACCAGAAAGGCATGGACGCACTCTTGTCGAGCAAGTTCAAGATCGGCGGCGATGCCTCAGCTGCGGCAGGGCCGGTCGGCAGATCGGCGGAAGCCAGCACCGACTGGAAGATGAAGTCCGAAGTCCTTACTTACTCGCGCGCGAGAGGCGTGTTTGCGGGCATCGACCTGAGCGGCGCCAAAATCGCGCAAGATCGTGACGAGACTCATATCCTGTATGGGAAAATGATCCCGTTTGCGACAATCTTAAGCGGCAAGGTGTCACCCCCGAATGGAAGTGAGCCATTTCTGGCGGCTGTCCGCAAATATGCGTCCCAGGCGCGCGAGCAGGGCAGCCTGAATACGCCGGCAGATGTGCAAGCAAGTTCTACCAAGTAGTCGTCTCCTCGTTCAGGCCAGGCGCATGCGCCTGGCTTTTTTTTATCCCAAAAATCGGAGAACCGCACCAGGCAGTACACCCATGTACAATTTCACTCGGAAATGAGTGGACATTCCCCTCGCAAATTGATCATTGCAATTGACGGTCCTGCCGGCGCGGGAAAAAGCACTATTGCTTCGCGGCTGGCGCGGAAGCTCGGCTACATCAATCTGGAAAGCGGCGCCATGTACAGGGCATTGGCCCTGAAAGCGATCGAAAACGATCTCTCGTTTGACGACGAGGCAGCGCTCGACCGTCTGGCCCGCAACTCCCGAATCCAGCTGGAACCAACACTGGGCGGCAATCGAGTGCTGCTCGACGGCCGTGACGTAAGCCAGCGCGTTCGCGAGACCGATGTCTCGGAAGCTGCCTCTCGCGTGTCGGTGCATCCCAAGGTGCGCGAGTGGATGGTCGCTCGGCAACGTGAACTGGGACAAGAGGGCGGCATCGTGATGGAAGGGCGAGATATTGGGACGAAAGTATTCCCTGATGCAGACATTAAAGTGTTTCTTGACGCCGACCCGGTAATTCGCGAGCAACGCCGGGTGCAACAGCAGCATTTGCGGGGCGCGTCGACGGAATCCATGGCTGCCGAATTACGGGACCGCGACCATCGCGATCGCACTCGCGCCAACTCGCCTCTTCAGGCAGCGGCTGATGCGGTGATGCTCGATTCCACTTCACTTTCGGAAGAAGAGGTACTCGAACGACTGCAGTCGTTGGTCGAGGAGAAACAGGCAAATCCCAGAATAGCGTGACAATGAAATGCGGAGACATTCCAGACGGCTCTGAACGAACCGCTTGAATGCTCCGCATGCAGAACTACGCAGCTTCGTCGTGAATGGCTGCCCGGGCCCGCGCAGCGAGCTCGGTTGGAATCTCGCTCATGTGGTGATCGGTGCGGGCATGCTCGGTAAGGGTTTGCATAATTTCTTCTTCGTTGTTGCCGCGTGCGACAAAGTCGCAATCAGCTCCCACATCTCTGCAACTTACTGTTTTTGCCATAGAACCTCCTACGGCGTAGGAGTCTAACACCGCCAAGGAACAATCATTGTGAATTTATGTCAGCTGCCGAGATGTGAATAATCAGAAGTACGTCATACAAACTCTTGCAAAGGATGGTAGATCGTCCACTTTTGCTCCTGCGCCAATTGCTCAAGGTCGGAGTTAGGGTTGACCGCCACCGGATGCTGCGCAATGCGCAACATGTCCGCATCCCAGCGTGAGTTGCCGAAAGCGGCGTCCGGCGAGCGACCGATCGTCTCCATAATTGCTTTCGGCTTCCCCGGTCCCGAAGGCACGCGGATGAGGCGGTCAGTAATGACGCCTCCTTTGACTTCGCTTACCGCGGCAAGAATCTTGTTTTCCGGAATTGAAAAATGCTTCATGGCTGCGCGAATCGTCCATTCGTTGGTGGATGAAACAGCCCAGACGTCACAGCCGGCCTCCTGCAAGCTTTTAATAAGCTGGCGCATTTCCGGAAAAATCTGCCTCACAAAGTTCTGATCAAAAAACTCGCCGGACAGGCGAATTACTTCTGCTTCGCGCATGCCAGTGTGCAGGGTGACCATTTCGCCGCACATCTCGTCCTCGCTGACCTTGCCGGCCTTGTACTCGGCATATCGAGAGCGCATCTTCCCGACGGTTGCGTCGGAGAATATGCCGTTCCGCAACTCCCAATCAAAGAAACGCTCGCCAACATCACCCGACCAAAGCGTTCCGTCGCAATCGAAAACCGCCAGCGTAGGCCGGAGTTGAAGGATGGATTCAATGAAGCGGGATGCAGTGAGGGATGTCGTCATAAAGGGCGATCGTACAAATGTTCTTTGCAGCGTTTCAGATCTCAGAATATTTAGCACAGGGGCGCAGAAAACAAACAGAAGCCGGCCGACAGGCAATCGAACAGCTATTTGTCATTCTAGCGAGGCATAGTCCTGCGGAGTATCAACATTCGTAGTCACCAATGGATCTACGATCGGCACGTACGAAATGTGTTGTTGATGAGCGTGCTCGACATCGCGCGCATTCACGTTCGAAGGAGCATTGAGAAAGGCCTCTATCATTTCGCGTCCGATCAGAAAGGGATGCCCATGCTTGCCACCGTGCTCCGGCACCACGGCCCAGATATCGTGGCTGCGCCGCGCGAAAGCATTAACCAGCCCGGCCAGAGTTTCCGAGGCTGGTTGGGGACGGTCCACCAGCGTGACCATGGCGCTATCGCGCCCGCGATTCAGAACTTCATGCAGGCCAACTTGCAGCGAGCTGAACTGTCCTCGCTCTGGCGCCGGATTACGGACCAGGTCCGCCGCTTGGGCGTAAACCACAGGAGCGATTGTTTGCGCGTTCTTTCCGCCGACCACCAGGACAAGTTCGCAGCGATCGGAGAAAGCGCGTATCGCGCAAGACAAGAGCGTGCCCGATGCGGAGTTCTTCGGCCAGGGTAGCAGCGCCTTGTCGCGTCCCATGCGAGTGGATTCGCCAGCTGCAAGAATGATTCCGCAAAGGCCCGTCATCTAGCCAGTCATCGCGGCGCTTCCCCGCTCAGCAGCTTGCCCAGATTGCACCACGAGCAGCGCACCCCAACATAGAACGTCCCAAATAAAGCGTAAACCGCGCTGACGTGGTCGAAGCGCATTTCGTAAATCAATTTCTTGAACACCAGCGGATCGTCGGCGAATAGATCAACGCCCCACTCCCAGTCGTCAAAACCGATTGAGCCAGTGATGATCTGCTTTACCTCTCCCGCATAGCGGCGGCCCACGAGTCCGTGCTCATTCATCTGCCGAGCGCGTTCCTCAATGGGGAGCGTGTACCAGTTCTTGTCCTCACCACGGCGCCGGTCCATGGGATAGAAACACACATATTTGCTTGGCGGAATATCCGGGAAAAGTCTCGGGCGCATGGCCTCGCGCTGGCGATCCAATGTTTCGATGATTGCCCGCTTCCACTCTTCTGAATGCGGCTCCAGTCCCTGCTCTGCCAATTCGGCGTAGGTCTTTACACTTGATTCGTAGAGGCCAAGCTCGATCACCGACAGATAGGAAGTCGTTGTCTCGAGATATTCACTCAGCTTTAAATTCGCGAGCTGCAACTCGGCGGCGTTCAGATCCTCGAAGCTGCGCCGGAAGTGAACGAACATCAAATCGCCCTTGTGCCCCAGGATCGAATACAGAGCCGACTGCCCTGTCGGGTTCTGCTCCATCCTGCTAAGCAGGCCAGCAGCCTCGTGCACCATTTCAGTTTTGAACGACGGACGCAACTGCCGCCAAGCCGACCACTTGAAACGCATCATCTGATGCAGGACCGAGTAGCCCTCAATGGTAAGGGGAACCGGCGGCGCTTCAGCAGAAGCGGTCTGGGTACGGGTTGCGCGGGTGGCGGTCATCACGTAAAGGAATATTGTAAGCCGTAACGCCCGTTTGGGCCGAGATTTCCCTGCACCGAGAACGAGTTCGTCCGGCGATATCGAGCAGTGTGCGTGCTCTTCCGTTCAAATATTCCGCAGCATCTTATTGACATTCCGGTAACTCTCGGCAGATTCTCAAACTATGAGCACGCTCGCGCTAACCGAACTGCTGGGCGCGCCGGTGACTGAGCTGTCCGGCGCCCATTGCGGACGTGTGCGCGAGGTGGCGCTTAGCCCCGCAGACGATCCGGCGAGGGTCTCGAATTTGATCGTTCGAACGAAGCAGGGTGACCGGGTACTGCCCTTCTCGGCGATTTCCTCCGTTAATGGCGGAATTCGCGCGACTTCCCCGGCTTCGGACTGGGTTCCGCCGCAGGCTGATGGCCTGTTTCTACTCGAGCGCGACCTGCTCGACCAGCAGATTATCGATGTTCACGGGCGCAAGGTGGTGCGGGTAAACGATGTTGACCTGCACCCCGAGACAGTTGACGGACGCCTGTACCTTAAGGTGGGCTCGGTTGATGTGGGCCCGCGCGGCGCTGTGCGGCGCCTGCTGAAAGGCGTGGTTCCCATGGCGGCGCTTAAGGTCCTGCTGCAACGGATTCCACCGCGGCTCATTCCCTGGGGATTCGTGGATTTGATCGAAACCGACCCGGCTCGCCGGGTGAAGCTCAAGATATCGCACGAACGTTTAGCCCGGCTACACCCGGCAGATATCGCCGACATTATCGAGGAACTCGCTCCCAAAGAACGCGAAGCCGTCTTCGAAACCCTCGACGAAGAGATTGCTGCCGGCGCGCTTGAGGAGGTACAGCCCAGGGTCAAAAAGTCGATTCTCGAGTCGCTCGATTCCGAACGCGCAGCCGACATTGTCGAGGAGATGAATCCCGACGCCGCAGCCGACCTGCTGTCTGACCTGCCTGAAGAACGCACGTCAGAAATTCTTCAGGAGATGGAGCCTGAGGAGCGCAACGAGGTTGCCGAATTGATGGAGTTCGGCGGCACTACTGCCGCCGGCCGGATGAACACTGAGTACCTGGCGTTGGACGATTCAGCCACCGTCAACGACGGCATTGAGGCGCTTCGCAATTTTGAGGGCGGAGTTGAGTCGGTCAGTACGATTTATCTCGTGGACAAAGAAGGGCACCTGGCCGGAGCGATTCCGCTGGCCAAAATCGTGCTGGCCAAGGCGGATGACAAGCTGTCGTCACTTACGCAGGAGCCGCTTATCTCTACGCACGCCGGCACCCGCGAGAAGGAATTTGCCGAACTGTTCGACAAATACAACCTGATCACCCTCCCCGTTGTGGATGACGAAAATAAGCTCACGGGTGTAATCACTTCTGACGACGTGATCAGCCTGCTGCGCGCCAAGCTGTAATCCGGCAGGTATGTTCAGAACTTTCACTACCCAAATTCCCTGCTCTCCGTTTATTCTGAAGTGCCTGCAGTGACGCGCTTTCAAATCCAAGACATTCATTCGGCCCATGAGATTCTTTCGACGCTGGAGAACCCGGATACTTCTGTTCTTTGCCGTCGTGGGTCCCGGCTTTATCACCGCTAACGTCGACAACGATGCTAACGGCATCGTTACTTACTCGCAGGCGGGCGCGCAGTTCGGATATCAGCTCCTCTGGACCATGATTCCAGTCACGCTCGCGCTGATCGTCGTGCAGGAAATTTGTGCCCGTATGGGCGCCGTCACCGGCAAAGGACTCAGCGATCTCATTCGCGAGGAATTCGGGTTCAGGATCACGTTTTTCATGATGGCCGTGATCCTGTTCATCAATTTCGGCAACATTCTCGGAGAGTTTGCTGGAATTGCCGGGAGCCTTGAGCTGTTCGGGCTATCCAAGTACTACACCGTTCCAGTGTGCGCGGCGATCGTCTGGCTCATTATCGTGAAAGGCCAGTACAAGGGCGTAGAGAAGATATTCCTGGTGGCGTCTTTTATTTACATAACCTACGTGGCCGCTGGAGTGCTAGCCAAGCCCGACTGGATCAAAGCGGCGGTAGGTACCGTAAAGCTTCCCGGCAAAGAGCTTTTCCGGCACGATTATCTGTTCATGACGATCACGGTGATTGGCACAACGATTGCGCCGTGGATGCAGTTTTACCTGCAGTCATCCGTGGTCGAAAAGGGAGTCACTAAAAGGCAATACAAGACGTCGCAGCTTGACGTGATCGTCGGTTGCATTTTCACGGATGTGGTTGCGTGGTTCATCATCGTTGCCTGCGCCGCAACTCTATTTGTTCACGGGTTTCATAACATCAATGACGCCAAAGATGCTGCTGAGGCTCTGCAGCCCCTTGCCGGCGACTACGCCTACATCCTTTTTGCAATCGGATTGTTCAACGCTTCGCTGTTTGCCGCTTCTATTTTGCCGTTATCCACGGCTTACACGGTTTGCGAGGGCCTGGGGTTCGAATCGGGAGTAGGTAAAAAGTTTTCGGAAGCGCCGGTATTTTACTGGCTCTACACGCTGCTCATCGCAGCCGGCGCGGGCTTGATTCTGATGCCTCGGTTACCGCTGATTAAGATCCAGCTTTACTCGCAGGCCTTGAACGGGGTCGCGATCGCCCCGGTACTGATATTCATGTTGGTGCTGGTGAACAAGAAAGATCTCATGGGCGAATACGTCAACTCGCGGCTCTATAACATTGTTGCCTGGGGTCTCACCGGTGTTATGGTCACCCTTTCTGTGCCGTTTGTTTGGGACACGGTCAGGCAGCTGATGCATCGGTAATCAGTTTGTACGTTACTGAAACTCGCCCCGGGTAATCTTCCTCATCTTGACTGCCCGATCTATACTTCGGTCGTGAGTTCCGGCCCCGATCCTCGAGTTCAGCAGGCTGCAAACCAGCCCGACTCAGATCCGTTCGGGCCAATCCAGCGCGGACAGAGTCCACGCTCGCGGCGTCCTCTCGTCATCATCGCGGGACTCTTGTTAATGCTGGCGTTTGCGGTCCGAAACGGCAGCGGACAATCGGTATGGCAGGTGATTTCACAATTCATCGGCCTGCACGGAAAGCCCGAGCCCGCCTCTGCCAACGTCCTTTCGGAGCATGAGACCGAGGGCCTCGACCAGATGTCTCCGCAGGCACAAGCGGAGTTGCTGCTGGAACGCTCCATCAATCACTATCGCGGAGCCAACGACGAGATCGCAAAACGGGTGGACAACTGGCGCGGCAAGCTAAAAATGGAAAACCATCTTCAGTCGCTTTACGGAATCGCGATCAACTCCGACGATCTGCGGGTCCGCGCGGCTTCACTTGAAATCGATGTGGCCGCTCGTAATCTAGAAAAGAGTTCAGCCACTATCGATCTGCTTGAGCACGATGCTCGCTTTGGGGACCAGGGTCACCGCGTCAATGCGATGTGGGATATCGCCCTACTGGGGAATCGCGGGGTCGAACCGGAGCGCGCCTTTCAAATTGTTTCCAGCTCAATCCACGACGGCAACCCGAATGTGCACTACTGGGCCGTGGAATCGCTTTCTTACCTGGGCACTGACGAAGTAATCGAACCTTTGCTGGACGTCTTTCACAACGATCCATCACCGAACATTCGTGAGCGTGCCGCGTGCGGACTGGCCCAGTCAGGGATGCTCAGTGAAAAACAGCGTCGCACCGCGGTGCCGAAGCTGCTGGATTTCGCAGAAGATCAATCGCTGGATGCGACCACCCGGAGTTGGGTATTCCAGGCTCTACGCGATATCACAGGACAAAACCTGCCGCATGATCCTGCTGCCTGGCGCAGCTGGTACAACAACGGCGATGTGCAGTGGAACCCGGTCACGCGCGACAGCCAGTAATCACAAAGCCATCAGGACTACGCCTGCGGCCACGAACAACGCCGCCGCCCAGCGCTTGCCGTCTACCTTTTCGTGCAGGAATATTTTTGCTGCAATTGCATTCGCAACAAAGGTCAATGAGGCCGCGGCCGGTCCAATAAGGCTCACATCATTCCATGAGAGTCCATAGAGCAGGCTGTAGAACGAAATTGCCATGCACGCTACGCCGAGCAAAAAGTAGCGGTTTCGCAGCACCAGGATGGTGACGAAGACAGATCCGCGTCGTGCGCGCAGCTGGCCCAGGTCACCAATCTGCTTCATAGCACGCGATAGCAGGACATCGCCTGCGCTCGATGACAACACCACGGCCAGGATTGCCAGCCATGCGTTCAGATTGCTGATGGCATGGCGGATCATGAATGCTCCGCCGATGCATGGTCGCTAGGCACTCGTCTTCGGGGTGGGCGGCGTGTCAGTTCCGGCCCGGCAGTGACGAAACCTACCCCCGCCGACACCAGCGCAATTCCGAGCCATCGTGTCAGGCTCACCTGTTCATGGAGCAGGAATTTTGCGATAAATGCCAGAAGCACATATCCGAGCGAACTCGCGGGCAGAACATACGTGAGGTCAGCCCATGAAAGCGCAGTAATGTAGGAAGCAAAAAAACCCAGCAGAAACACAATGCCGAGCGCCACCCAGAGATTGGTCATGGCAAAAAACAGAGAGTGAATATTGTGCAGTGAGATGTTGCCGACCTGCTTCATCCCATACGAAAGCAGAGAGTCTCCGACAGGCGCGAACAAGGTCACGCCGCCCAACACCAGATACTTGCGGAGGTTCACAAACTAGACCTGCACGGTCTCCTGCGGGGTTTCAGCGGGCGCTTCCGGCTTGGCCGAATGTCCATTGCCGGCAGCATTGTCCTTGACCAATTTGTTCCGCATGGAGCGCACTTTCAGGAAGGTGCGCGCATCTTTGTACAGGCGCTTGCGGTTATCGGAATTGAATGCCGCTTTCTTCAGAATACGGAACACAGCCTTCGGCCGGAAATAGTATTCGTCGTAGAACTGATGAACAGAGTGCAGGACCTCGTCTGCCGGCAAGCCGGGATATTCGATATGCGCGAGCTGATGTCCGCCCTGATCGACCATGCTCCCTTTCACTAAGAAGTTGTTCGATACGGCGAAGTCGTAAAGCTCGGTCCCGGGGTAAGCATGCGCGACGGAGACCTGAATGGTCTCGACGTCGAGTTCCTTGGCGAATGCCATGGTATTTTTGATGGTGTCGCGGGTTTCGCCGGGCAGACCGAGAATGAAATCACCGTGAATCACCAGGCCAAGCTTGTGCGCATCTTTGGTGAACTGACGGGCGCGTTCCAGCGTGGCGCCTTTTTTGATGTTCTTCAGAATCTGCTGATCGCCCGACTCGTATCCCACGATGAGCAGCCGGCAGCCGGCTTCCTTCATCGCCTTTAACGTTTCATAATCGGTAGTAACGCGCGATGTGCATGACCACGTCAGGTTCAGTGGCTTCAATTTCGCACACAATTCCACGGTTCGCGCTTTCTGGATATTGAAAGTATCGTCGTCGAAGAAAAACTCTTTTACATACGGCCAGTATTCTTTTGCCTTGGCCATTTCGCGCGCAACGTCGTCCGTAGACCTTTTCCGCCAGGCAGGGCCGCTGGTCGTCTGGGGCCACAGGCAGAAGGTGCACTGCGCAGGACATCCGCGAGTGGTGTAAAGCGAAACATAGGGGTGAAGCAGGAAGGGCACGGTATAACGGCGCACATCCAGGTCGCGACGATAAACGTCAGTGACATGGGGCAAGGCGTCAAGATCCTGAAGTTGCGGCCGGTCGGCATTATGCGAAACGGATCCGTCACTGCGATAGGACACGCCCAGAATCTCGTTTACTGGCTTGCCGTCCGCAAATTCCTTAACCGCGTAATCGAATTCCTTACGCACAATGAAATCAATGGCGGGAGCGTCGCGAAGTGACTTCTCGGGCAGGACCGTTACGTGGGGCCCTACAAATGCAATCTTGATCTTTGGATTTTCGTCTTTAATCCGCTGCGCCAACTGGATGTCGCCGGGGAACCCGGGGGTGCTGGTATAGAGCACCAGGAACTCATATTCTTTGGCAATTTTGATCGTTTCGTCGGCAGAAACATGGTGTGACGGAGCATCCAGCAGTCGCGCCCCCTCAAGCATGCCGGTCGGATATGCCAGCCACACCGGATACCAGTAAGACTCGATCTCACGAGTAGCCGGCCAGCGCGATCCCGCGCCGCCATCAAAATTCTCAAAAGAAGGTGGGTTCAGGAACAGTGTCTTTAAAGGCATAGAAGTGAAGTCTTTATCCTAACATTGATATCTGCGGCAATCCGGAAGGCAGTACCTGCGAGGTCACTGCACAGGAGGGAATGCCGCAGTTTGAGCCTATCCATAGAATGACTTAGCGCCAATGCGTTTACCTCGAACAGTGCTTTGGATGCAGTGAATGGCGGGTAAGGTCCGCCGATGAGAGTTCTTGTGAGGAAGTCATACTAAGGTCCGTGTTGCACCCAGGTTTCGAGCTCTCCCGTAAGCCGGAGAAGGCCAATGCGTGCGCGCGTTAACGCGAGATCAGTATTTTGTGCAGCATTGTACTTTTCAAACATTTCCAAATGCGCGTTCGCGGCATCGGGAAGCGTCGCCGTTCCGGAATTCACGCGTACTTCAGTCGCATCCACATTGGCCTGCGCAATCTCATATTCCAGGTCGGAGACCTGTTTCGCTGCACTCAACTGCCGGACGGTATCCTGGGCCTTCAGCACCTGCTGCGAAACCTGATTCCTGGTGGATTCCGCTTCCTTCCTGGCGCGGGCAGCATCAGCATCAGCGCCAGCAGCGTGCGCTTTTTGAGCGGCATTGAAGATCGGGAATCGAAGCACGACACCGATGGTCGCGTTGTTCCGCTGAAAAACGTCGTTGGGGAAAAATTGCAGCCAGTTATTAAACTTAGCCAACACCGCATACTGCGTCGCGAAGTCGGCGGTGGGCCATAACATTCGGTGCTCGGCACGCGCTTTGAATTGTTGCGCCACAGCGTGCTCCCGCGCGAACAGCACGCCAGGGCTGGCTTCAGCAATGGTTTCCGGGGCCTCAGGTTGAGAAGGAACTTCAGGCAAGCCCGGAACCGTACGTTCATCCACTTCGATGCCGCCCTGCGGCAATCCCGTCAATTGCGAAAGTAACGCGCGCAGTTCATGCACCGATCCTTCCGCTTCAGCGATGTGAAGATTTGCGCGGGCCACTGCGAGCCGCGCCTGTTTTCTCAGTTGAGGATTATCAATCCCTTCCTGCACCCTTTGATCAGCGATCTGCTGCGTGTGCAGCGCATCACTATATTGCTGATGCACATGCTCAACCAGCGCCTGCCATCTCACCAGTTCCATATATGCCAGGACGGTATCTTGAATAATCTGGCTGCGTTGATCCTTGCTTCCAAGTTGCGTGGCTTTGGATTCGCTACGCGCGGCGCGGATGTAATCCCGCAATGCCATGTTGACAAGCGAAGATTGTGCGGTCACGTTGAAAAGCGATGGGGCTGAACCTTCGAGGCTCAACGGATATCCCCAGGTATCTCCGAGTCCGGAGCCAATCATCAGCTGTGGCAGGTATTGATTGCGTGCTTCCCGGAGCGACGCATCCGCACGTTGTTCATCAGCAATGATCTGCCCTGCGGCAGGGCTATGATTCAGGGCCAGTTCGACGGCTCGTTTTAACGTCAATTGCTCAGCCGAGGCGCTGAACGAGAGCAACAGGATGAAGGGCAGCAGCCTGAATAAAGCCCTGTATGGCAGATACCGGGCAGGTTTCATCGCTCCACCTTGGTTTGAGAATAACTTCCGGGGAATCTCACCGCGAATGCGAGTGCTCATCTAGCGGTTCACGCGCGCCAGAGCTTGCTGTGCCGGTTGAAAGTCCCTGGCCAATTGGAGTGCCGAGCGATATTCGGATTCGGCGTTCCTTTTGTCGCCTAGTTTTTCGGCTGCTGAGCCCAGCAGAAAGTGGACCTTGAATGCCGGGGCCTGCTCAACTTGCGAAGTGGAGTTCAAATAAGCACGCAGCAATTGCACCGCTTCCGCAACATTGCGCTGAGTATGAATCAGGATTTCGGCGGAATCCACCAATGCGTCGGGGCGATCCGCCGGAGCAGATCGGACATGCGACAACGCTTGCTCCATATCATCCCAGCGCTCGCGATGCTTGTAGAACAGCCCCAAATTCAACCACGCGCTGGCTGCGCCATGGCTGGCGTCAATGGCGGCGCGATATTCGTTTTCCGCCTGCGGAAACTCTTTCTTCTTTTCTAAGATACGGGCATTCACCCAGTGCGCCTTCGCTGGATCAAGGCTTTGCAACTGGCTGGCCTGCTGTTCCGCCTTATCGCGGCCCCCACCAACAATGCCAGGAGCCTCCAAATAGAATTCGGCGAGGTCCGTGCGCGCATCCACGTTGCGTGGATTCAAATGTACCGCTGCTTCGAATTCCCGCGCCACACGGCGCGCCAGTCCTGCCGCCGCCATAAAACTCGCTTTGTCGGCCTTCTCGCCGTATATGCGCCCAAGCCACAGATGAAACTGACTGTTATCCGGAGCCAGCGTTACAGCTTTCTCGCAATCTCCGACCCCGCGGTCCCACTGCCCGAGGCTGAAGTAGGCACGACATAAGAGGTTATGGGCTAGCGCATCGTTTGGGGAGGCGCTGAGTTGTCCATGGAGAGCGCTGATGGCATCGTCGACGCGTCCGGAAGCCAGCAGAGCAGGGGCGCTTTCGTCAGCACCCGCCACGGCCGGAACCACGATTAAGAAGGCCAGCACGCAATTGAAAAGCGATCGATACATCAGTGGATCACCCTGACTGTCAAACCATCGCGCAGCGGCTTGGAGTTGGTGGAGCCGAGCGCCACCAAGGCGTTCTCCGGGATCCCGCCGGCAATCTCTACGCTGGTCAAATTCGAAATCGATGCCTGAACGCTTTGACGTTTGAGTTCGTGGTTCACGATTTGAAAGACATAAGGGCCAGATTCTTCCTGCCGCAATGCTTCCCGCGGAATGGCCAGAACATTGTCGTGCTCCGCGGTCACGATGGTCACTCCCACGTTTGTATTGGGCAGCAACTTAAAATCCTTGTTTGCGACGATGCAGGTCGTTTCCCCAACATTGCGTGATCCATGCAACTTTACAGTTGAAGGGACGGCGTTGACCTCGCCGATCCAAACCTTACCCGGCATTGCATCCCAGGTGAGTTCAATCCGTTCGCCCCGCGCCAGCTTCGCGATATCCGGCTCATCGACATAGGCACGAACCAGAACCTTGGAAAGATCGGCTTCTTGCAGGATCAAGTCGCCAGGATTGACATACGCCCCGGCTTTGACCGGCAGTGAGTACACTTCACCATCGAATGGGGCGCGGATCAGCAGTTGCGACAGGACATCCTGCGCGGCACTCAATGCACTTTGAGCCTGGGATTGCTGCGCCTCAACTCTGGCAATTTCGGGGTGTGAGTAGCGCTCCTTCTGCTTGGATTCGAGCAGCTTCAGTTGCGCGGCAGCAGCCTCCAACTGGTTCTGTGCAGCGCGAACTTCCCCGGGAGACGCTGCACCAGATTGCTGTAACCGCTGCAGCGCCTGGAAATTACGTTCAGCGATCTGGTAGTCGCCTCGCGCTTTTACAAGCTGCGCCTGCAGGGTGAGAACCTCTTCCTGACTGCCGCCGTGTTGAAGCGCACTTGCGTCAGCTTCAGCCATACGTATCTGGGCTTGGGCTTGTGCCGCCTGGCTGCGTGCGCTGGCTGCATTCAGTTCAACCAGCATCTGGCCCTTCTTGACGTGATCGCCCTCATTCACTAAGACACGTTTTACGGTTGTGCCTATGGGCGCGTGCGCCTCGAAGTTTTGTACGGGTTCAATTTTGCCGTTAGTGGAAACAACGCTGCGAATGGTTCTGCGGGAAACGGCGGCTGCGGTGACGGGAACCGAGTCATCGCGTGAGGCGAACGACGCCAGCAGTATGACCGCGACGATTACACTTAAGGCCCAAACGAGCCAGCGGTGTCGCGCATAAAAACCGGATTTCGCAGAGTTATGGTTCGCCATTCTGTGACAGGTTCAATGCTAACATCGGCTTTCTGGTGATAAGAACCCTATTTTCACCAATTAGATGCGCTCCTTTTGAGAAAGACCCTCAAAGTTGCGACGCCGCACGTTTGAGCGGACTAGATAAAATATCGTTATGTCTAAAGCTTCCCGTTACACTCCTGAGCACGCTCAAGCTGGACTCGATCACGCTTATCCTGAAATTGAGACCTGGCCCAATCAGTTCCCCGGCTATGAAATCGTGATCGATGATCCCGAGTTCACGTCCGTCTGCCCGAAAACCGGATTGCCGGATTTTGGCGTGATCACGTTGCGTTATGTGCCACGCAAGCACTGTCTCGAATTGAAATCATATAAGGAGTACTTGCAGTCTTACCGCAACATCGGCATCTTTCAAGAGAACATTGTGAACCAGGTGCTTGAAGACGTAGTTCGATCGGCCAAGCCGGTCTGGGCCGAAGTGAAGGGTGACTTCCGCCCGAGAGGTGGCATTTCGACCGTCGTCATCGCACGCTGGCCGCGCAACCGGACATCCGGCAGATAGCGGACATCCCTTTTATATTTATTAGCGTCGGAAGCAGGTGTCTTCGCCCGCTTCCCGCAAGGTGGTATTCGCCGCGATCGCGGCCAATATTGCCATCGCAGTTTGCAAGTACGCCGCGGCCGCCGTTACTGGCAGCCCCGCGATGCTCTCCGAAGCCTTTCACTCCACGGCGGACACCGGCAACGAACTCCTGCTTCTCTTCGGGATGAAGCGCAGCCGCCGGCCGCCTGATTCGCTCCATCCTTTCGGGCACGGCAAGCTGCTGTACTTTTATTCCCTGCTTGTCGCGGTTTATATCTTTGCCATAGGCGCCGGACTCTCCGCATACGAAGGCATTCACCACCTGCTGCACCCCGAGCCTTCAACCCACGTGGGCTGGAGCTACGCCGTGCTGGCGCTCTCTGCCGTATTCGATTTCTATTCATGGCGGGTTTCTTACCGAGAAATTCTGGCCCGCAAGGAGGCCAACGAGTCCACCTGGGAGGAAATTGTCAGCAGTAAAGACCCGACAGTCTTCACGGTTTTCCTGGAAGACTGCGCCGGGCTGGCTGGGGTTTTCCTCGCCTTCTTAGGCATATTCCTGGGGCACACCTTCAAGAACCCCTATTTTGATCCGGTTGCTTCCCTGCTCATCGCACTCCTGCTCGCAGCAATCGCGATCTTTCTAGGGCGCGAAACCGGAGCCTTGCTTACGGGAGAACGCACGAACCGATCGCGCATAAAGCGGATCACCGAGATTATTAATGCCGAACCCGCAGTCGAGCGCATTGGGGAGCTGCTGACGATGCAACTCGGCCCGGAACAAGCTCTGCTGACAGTGACCCTGAAGTTCCGAGATGGACTTGAACTCAACCAACTCGAGACCATCATTGCCGGGTTGAAGCAGCAGATTCAGCATCAAGATCCAACCATTGCTCAAATCTTCATGGAGCCATCGGCGCTCAACGGTACCGAACAACCCGACAAGCCACAATCCTCTCGCGCTGCGTAGTTGCTTGTGTGGAGGACTCGGCGGATCCTAAAGAACTCAATTTTCAGGACTTGAAAGCAGAAACGTGGGGAGAGTCAGTTTTTCTAACAATCGAGGGCTCGTTACCCAACACCTAGGCCGCGCGTGCCCTCTAAGCATTCCGTTGCCGGGACGTGGCTAGACGCTCAGCTCGCTGCTGTACGCCGTTTGCTTCGTCCCAGCGGCACCCGATGGCGCGGGAACCCGTGCGCGTTGAGAAGACTCCAGCCTGC
>Ga0136846_1223384_pt1 | contig 17309 bp, 17 predicted proteins | sample HopSoiMetagenom2_FD_96841 | JGI IMG/M metagenome (GOLD analysis project Ga0136846, IMG submission 96841) | Grasslands soil microbial communities from Hopland, California, USA - 2 Assembly 2016 (version 4) | ecosystem: Environmental > Terrestrial > Soil > Grasslands | place: USA: Hopland...
GCCGCCATCGCGGCGGCGCCGCCCGGCTCGGCCACGATGCGGAAGGTCTTCCACAAGGCACGCTGCGCGTCTCGAATCGCGTCATCCGTGACGAGGACCGTGCGCTCCACGTGGTGCTGCGCGACCGCGAACATCAGCGCGCCCACCTGGCGCGGCGCGAGCGAATCCGCGGCGATGCCTCCGGCGGGCGCGTCCACGGGATGCCCGGCCTCGAGGGCGCGCGTGAGCGTCGGAGCCGCCTCGGGCTCCACGCCGATCACCGGGATGCGGCTCGCATACCAGCCGGCAACGCCCCCGATGAGGCCGCCGCCGCCCACCGCGACCAGCAGCGCATCGAGCTTCGGTGCCTGCGACTCGAATTCGAGGCCGACCGTCGCCTGGCCCTGCATCGTCTCCCACTGGTCGTACGCGTGGATGGCAAGCGCAGGGTTCGACGCGGTCCAGCGCTCGCTCGCGAGCAGTGCGTCGTTGTACCTCTCGCCGGCGACCTCGAGCCGCGCGCCGTAACCGCGGATCTGTTCCATCTTCGCGGGGGAGGCAACGCTGGGCACGAAAATCGTGGCGGGCACGCGGCGCTTCATTGCGGCGTAGGCGACCGCCGCCCCGTGGTTGCCGCCCGAGGCCGCGACCACGCCCGCGGCGGGGATCTCGCGCGACAGGATATTGTTGAATGCCCCGCGCGTCTTGAACGAGCCGGCGTGCTGCAGGAACTCGAGCTTGAATACCAGGCGAACGCCGTCCAGGCCGAAATCCGCGCCGTCGGCTTCGAGGAGCGGCGTGCGGCGGACGTGGGGTGCGATGCGGTCGGCGGCGGCGCGGATGGCGTCGGCCGAGAGCGGCAGGGCGGTCATGGGCGCCTAGTGTACCGAGGCCTTCCCCTGCTCCGTCCGAGTCGTGAGGATCGTACATGCCAGCCCCACGTTACTTGCGCCGGAGCAAGGAACGAATAGTTCCGGCCAAAGGTCCTTCAGCTGGAAGGATTTCTGTGCATGGAACAATGGATTGGATGGGCGGCGGTTGGTGCGCTGTTCGTAACCATGGCGGGCCAGGCATGGAAGCAATGGCGCGACCGTGTGAAGCACGGCATCGGCAAGTTTTTCTTCGCCGGGCAGGTGACCGCGTCGATCCTGTTCCTCGCGTACAGCGTGATGACGGGCGACCGGGTGTTCGTGGTCGGCAACGCCCTGGTGCTCACGGCGGCGATCTCGGGCGGCGCGATCCTCGCCTACAACAAGGCGCGGCGCTAGTCCTCGAGGTCCGGCTCGAAGAAGATCCACTGCACGTCGGGAAAGCGCGCGCGGAACGCGACCTCGGCGGCATTGATGGCCCGGACGAGCCCCTCTTCGCTGCCCTGCGGCTTCATTCGCGCCTTCACCGCCACCATGACGTCGGCGCCCATGTGCAGCGTGAGCACGTTCAGCACCCGCTCGATCTCGTCGCGGCTCTCGAGGAAGGCGACCATCTCCTTGCGAACGCGGGGCTCCACGCCCTCGCCCACCAGCAGCGCCTTGACCTCGACGCCGACGAGGACGGCCACCACGATGAGCAGCACGCCGATCGCGATGCCGCCCAGCGCGTCCCACATCACGTTGCCGGTCGTCATCGCGAGGACGACGGCTCCGAACGCAAGCGTAAGTCCCAGCAGCGCCGAGAGGTCCTCGCCGAAGATCACCACCAGCTCGGCGTTGCGCGAGGCCTTGAACCACTGCCAGAGATTCTGCTCGCCTCGCACCAGGTTCACCTCGCGCAGGCACCCCCACATGGAGAAGCTCTCGGCCACGATGCCGAAGGCGAGCACGCCGAGGGCGATGAAGGGACGATTGAGCGCCTCGGGCGCGTGCAGCTTGTGCCAGCCCTCGTAGATCGAGAAAAGCCCGCCCACGCTGAAGAGCATGATCGCCACCAGGAACGACCAGAAATAAGTCTCCTTGCCGTAGCCCAGCGGATAGTCGAGGCTCGGCGGGCGCTTCGAGCGCTTGAGGCCCAATAGCAGCAGCAGCTGGTTGCCGCAGTCGGCGGTCGAGTGGACGGCTTCCGCCATCATCGCTCCCGAGCCCGTGATGGCCGCCGCCGCATACTTGGCCACGGCGATCGCCGCATTCGCGCCGAGCGCGTAGAGCACCGCCTTGCCCGGATTGGCTCCGCCCGACATGCCTGTCTCCCGCTTGTTGTTGGTTATCGCGCTAGTTTGCCTTGCCGGGCGGCAACTCGTCTCCTGCCTTGTCGTAGGCGGGAGGCACGTAGAAGTTGAGCGTCTTCAGCATGGTGCGGCCGGTGTTGCAGACCTCGTGCTCGTCGCCGTGCTCGATGAGCAGCAGCGAGCCGGCTCGCAGCGCATAGCGGCGCTTGTTCACCGTGGCGCGTCCCGTGCCCGACAACACGAAGAGCCATTGGTCGGCGCCGCGATGCCGATTGTGCGAGCCGCCCTCCGCCTTGCCGGGCGGCAGAACCATCTCCGCCGCCTGCGAACGGTGGTTGCCCACGGCGACGCGGAAGCCGCGGCCGAACCGCAGGAGCTTTCGTTTCATCGTTTTTCCCCAAAGGATTTTCGACCGCGCCCATCGGTTAAGATTTCCGCATGATCGTCACGCCATCGGGTTTCATGCCGCTCGCCGATCCGGTGCAGCACGACCGGCCCATGACGTTCGCATTCCGCGGCAACGAGCTGCTGGTCCGCGATGCCGATGCCGCGCTGCCCGACGCCCAGGCGCTCGCCGGGGTCGCGATTGCGCCGGAGAACCTGCAGCCGGTCGGCTTGTGGGATGGCTGCTATTGCCGCGCGGCGTGGCTGCCGCGGGAGACCCAGGCGCCATCCGGACACGCGTTCAGGGGATTGCGTTCGCTCTTCGGGCGCCTGGACGAGCCGGTGCTTGCGGTTGCCGGGCGTGCCTTCCAGATCGCCGAATGGGCGCGCACGCACCAGTTCTGCGGCGCCTGCGGCGAGCGCATGTCGCGCGCGCCGGGGGAGCGCGCCATGAAGTGCGATTGCGGCCACCTCGCCTATCCGCGAATCTCGCCCGCGATGATGGTGCTGGTGAAGCGTGGCCGCGACATCCTGCTCGCCCGCAACGTCGCGGTCCCGCCCGGGGGCCGCATGAGCGCGCTCGCGGGATTCCTGGAGCCGGGCGAATCGATCGAGGATGCGGTGCACCGCGAAGTGCGCGAAGAAGTCGGCGTGGAGGTGAAGGACCTGCGCTACTTCGCGAGCCAGTCGTGGCCTTATCCGCACTCGCTCATGATCGCCTTCACCGCCGAATATGCCGGCGGCGAGCTCAGGCTCGATCCCGGCGAGATCGCGGAAGCGAAGTGGTTCGGGCCCGGCGACAAGCTTCCGGAGCTGTCGCCCGGCCAGTCGGTCTCGCGCGCCCTCATCGACGCGAACCTCCCCAGGTAACCAGGTAGGGCGCCATCTATTTCGCGGCCGGGGCGATGGTCGCGTCCCCGTTGCCGCTCTCGGCGAGCTTCTTCGCCACGAAGCCGTTCGCCTTCTGCTCCTCGATGAAGTCATGGAGATACTTCGCAGCGTTCGGGCGCCCCTGGGGGACTCCCGCGGCCTGGTCGATCGTCATGTACGAGTCGGCGATCACGCGGAAGCTGGCGTCCTTTTTCGCAGCGTTCACGAGCGGCTGGCGCACCCCTGCGGCCGCTCCCAGTCCGTCCTTGCCCTGGACGAACGCATCGATGGCCGCCTGCGACGTGGGATAGCGAATGAGCTCGGCGTTCTTCAGCTCCCGCGACAGGAACAGGTCGTAGGCGGACTTGAGCCCGACCGCGATCTTCAATCCCGGCCGGTCGAAGTCCTTCACGCTGCGCATCGGCGCGTCGCTCTTCACCAGGTATGAACCCTGGATGATCACGTAGGGGGCGCTGAAGCTGATGTCCTTCGCGCGCGCCGGATCCACCGCGAGGAAGGCGAGATCCCACGCGCCCTGCTTCGCATCGTCGGCGAGCTTGCCGGCGATCTCGTACGTCACGTAGCGGATCGGCACGCCCAGCCGGCGCGCCATCTCCCGTGCAAGCTCGGGGGCGACTCCGCGCGGATCACCCCCGCCGGGATCGCGTTGCGTGTGGACGATGTTGCCGTAGTTCACGCCCATCACGAGCGTGCCGCTGGGGGCGAGCTCCGAGCGCAGCGCGGGGGAGACGGCGGGAGAAGGTGCATTCATGGCGCAGGAAGCGAGCACGAGGCTCGCGAGCAGGAGAAACCGGGGGCGAGTCATGCCGGATCGTATCAGCGCCGCGACACCCACGGATTGCCTTTCACGTAAAAGCGCAGCAACCGGCGTGCCCAGTGTCCGGCGTAATCGACTCCGATGCGCGGCCGCTTGACGATCGCGATGGGCTCGCCGGCCAGGCGCGCGCGCCGCACGAAGAGATCGTCGCTCAGCAGGTCGTGCCCGTGGTAGCGCCCGTCGATGCCCATCGCGCGCGTGAGGAGGCCGGGGCCGTTGGTCTTGTCCTGCACGTTCTTCACCGGCTCGAGCGCCCGCAGCAGCACCGCCGAGGCGTGGCCCTCGGCCTGCGTCACGAAATTCATGCACCAGTGCATGCCATAGATGAGGTAGACGTACGCGTGCCCGGGCGGGCCGAACATGACGCTCGTGCGCTTCGTGCGGCCACGCGCCGAATGGGCGGCGAGGTCGTGCGGCCCGAGGTACGCCTCGACCTCCACGATCCGCCCCACGCGCTCCACGCCGGCGAAGACGTGCACGAGGTGCTGGCCGAGAAGGTCGTGCGCGACCTCGATGGTGTCGCGATCGTAGAAGCTGCGGGGGAGCTTTCGCACCCCGCGACTTTATCAAACCGCCGCTCGCAGCCAGCGCACCATCGCGCGCGCGGCGCCCTCGTCATACCGGCCGCCCTCTTCCCGGAAAGCCGCGGCGACGTCGGGAAAGGTATCGAAGTGATGGTTCATCTTCGGGCGCACCTCGTACGTCACGAGCGTGGGATCCTTCGCGCGCAGGATCGCCACCGCGCGGTCGCTCTCGTCGTGCCCCATGATCCAGTCGTACTCGCCCCACACCACCAGCGTCGGCACGGCGACCTGCTGCCAGGCGCCCTCGACATCCAGCGCCTCGAGCTGGCGGTAATACGCGACGGGGCGGCCGTACTGGTGCTCGGCCTCGTCGTCCCAATACGGGCGCCACGCGGGTTGCTCCGCGAGAACCTGGCCCGGCATCCGGCCGCCATGCAGCACGCGGTCGTAGAGTTGCCCCAGCGCGCGCATCCCCGCGTTCACCTCCGCGGGCTTCATGCCCGAGAAGACGAGGCGCCGGCGCTCGATGTCGAGCATGTGCTCGTACCAGGTGCGCGTGAAGCCGCCGGTCACGATCAAGCCGCGGACCTTGAACTCGCGCGCGAGGATGGGCGCGAGCGCGCCGCCGACGCTGCCGCCGAAGAGCACCAGCCGCTCGGGGTCAACGCCCGGATCGGCGAGCGCGGCCCGGATTCCGGCGCGGAACGCAGCCATGTCGTGATCGAGGTCGGTGGCGGAGCAGTCCGGCCCCTCGCTGTCGCCCAGGCCCGGCTTCTCGATCCGCACCAGCTGCGCGCCACCGTCCTTCATCACGGCGTGCAGCATCTTCGACCATCCGTCGGACGCCGCCGACGGATTTTCGACCGCGCCGCACGAAAGCCACGGGATGAAGACCACGAGCGGGAGCCGGCCGCTCGCCCCATGGGGACGCGACGTATAGGTGCGGATGCGGTAGCCCTTCTCGGTCACCACGCTCCCGTACACCACGTCCGCGCCCTCGACGGCCTCCTCGCGCATCGGCGGCAGCGTCACCTTCACCGCGGCGGCGCCGGTGCGCTTCACGCGAAGCGTCACGACGTCGCCCGCGCGCGCGCTGCGTACGAACGATCCGAACGCATGCGTCTCACGCGCGGGATCGCCGGCGAGCCGCGGCTTGCGCGAGCTCTCCAGGGACTCGATCTCGTCGTTCAGCCGCAGCCCGGCCGCCTCCAGGACCGATCCCGGGCGCAAGCGCACGATGCGCGGCCCCAGACCTTCGGCCGGAGGCATCATCGCGGCGCCGAAATCGCCGCGTCGCGGCAAGGCGTCGGCGACCGCGGGATCGCAGCCGGCACAGGCGAGGAAGACAAGGAGCAGCAGCACGCCGGGCATCGGGGCCTCCGGAAGGGTTGAGGCCCGATGCTCGCTCCCGCGCCTCGCGCGCGGCTCGCCGAATTCAGCGGGAAACCGCGCCGATTCCGGAATCGGCGCGCGGGGGCGCGCCCTTGGCCGCCGCGACCTGGCGATATTGCGTGGGGGTCGAGTGGAATCGCGACTTGAATGCGCGATTGAACGGGCCCACCGAGCCGTAGCCGCAGTCGAGCGCGATGGTGAGGATCGGCAAGTGCGCCTCGGCCGGATCGGCGAGCCGCCGGGCCGCCTCGGACAGCCGGTAGTCGTGCAGGAAATCGTTGAAGTTGCGATACCCCAGGTGCCGGTTGATGGCGCGACGCAACAGGTACTCCTGGGTGCGGAGCTCCGCGGCAAGGTCGCCGATGCCCAGGCGCTCGCGTTTCCACAGCTGGCGCGCGGCCATGGCTTCCGCGACCCGGCCGGCCAGCGCAGCCTCCGCCGCGTCGCCGCGAACCACCGCGAGCGCAACCGCCCCCGGGCGCGGCGCGGCGCTCGCGGCGATGCTTTCCATGCCGCCGCGCGCCACGAACTGCAGCAGCAAGAAGGCGAGCGCGAGCAACAGCAAGTGGCCGGGAACCAGCACCTCGAGGGAGGCGCCGCGGCCGCCGAACACGAACTCCGACGACGCGAGCGCCACGAACACGCCGCCAATCACGGTGACGAAGGCGGCCCGCACGCGGCGGCGCTGCTCCACGAGATCGGCGCGCCAGTGCGCGACGGCCTGCCAGCACGCCGCCAGCAGCAGCGCGATGGCCCCCAGGCGGCCGGCGACGAAGAGCGCCTGCGCGACCGCCGGCTGCGCCTCCAAGGGGCCGAGCGCAAAGCGCCCGTAATCCCCGGCCATCGTCATCGTGACCAGCAGGCCCGCGGCCACGAGGTGCAACGCGCCCGGGCGGGCGTCCTCGCCGAAGAGCACGAGCGCCAGCATCCACACCACGGCCGGGGTCGCGATGCACCAGGCGTTGAAGAAGAAGGCGCCGAGGCCGAGCGCCTGGTGCGCGCCGGGAGCCGACGCCACCATGAACGCGCCGATGCCTCCGACCACGAACGCCGCATGGCCGTGCGCGATGGCGCGCCCGGGCCGCAGGACGATGGCCGCGGCCGCCGCGAAGGCCAGGGCGAAGGTCGCAGCGCGCAGTAACAAATCGAACGTGGCCAAGGGCGGTCCCGGCAGCTAAGATGCGGCGACATTACAGGGAGCCCCCATGCAATTCCAGCCCGCGTCACGCATCGCAACATTCGTCCTCGGCCTCGCCGCCGCGCCCGCGCTCGCGGCGGTGGCCTCCGTGACGCCGCAGTCCTTCGTGATCAATCACCGCGCGGAGGTGAACGCGACGCCGTCGGCGGTGTATGCCGCGCTCGGGCAAATCCCGCAGTGGTGGAACCCCGCGCACACCTACTCGGGCAAGTCCGAAAACCTCTCGCTCGACATGCGCGCGGGCGGCTGCTGGTGCGAAACGTGGGACGGCGGCTCGATCGAGCATGCCCGCGTGCTCTACGCCGGGCGCGACAAGATGCTTCGCCTCGAGGGCGGCTTCGGTCCCCTGCAGGACCTGGCGGTCACGGCCGTGCTCACGTTCAGCATCGCCACCGTCGAGGGGAAGACCGTCCTCACGATGAACTATCGCGTGCGGGGGCCCGACGCCAACCTCGACAAGCTGGCGCCGATCGTCGACAAGGTGGTGGGGGAAGGATTCGAGCGGCTCGTGGCGCTGGCCGCCAGGTCCTAGCGCCCCATCAACCGTTCTTGTCCTGGCCGGGCGTCGAGTCTGCTTGCACGGATGGCAGGCGCGTCGCGAGAACCTTGTCGATCCGCTTGCCGTCCATGTCCACGACCTCGAGCTTCCAGTCTCCCCATGCGACATGGTCGGCGGTCTGCGGGACGCGACCCAGCAGGAACATGAGGAGCCCGGCGAGCGTGTGGTAGCGGGCCTTGTCCTCGTCGGGAACGCTCTTCAGGAGCAGGCGGTCCTTGAGCTCCGGAATCGGGATGAGCCCATCGAGCAGCCACGAGCCATCCTCGCGCCGCACCGCCCACGCGTCCTCCAGGTTCTTCGGCGTGAACTCACCCGTGATCACTTCCATGAGGTCGCGTAGCGTGACCATGCCGAGCACCTCGCCGTACTCGTCCACCACGAAGGCGAGCATCGAGCCGGACTTGCGGAAGTTTTCCAGCAGCTCCATGCCGGTGAGCGTCTCCGGGACATAGACGGGCGCCACGAGGCCGCTCCTCAGGTCCGGCACCTCGTGGTGCAGCGCCTTCTTGAGCAGCAGGCGCGCGGAGATCACGCCGGCGATCTCCTGCAGCCCGTTGCGCGCCACCGGATAGCGCGAGTGTTCCGATTCCTCGATGCGCTTCAGGTTCTCCTCGAAGCTGCGATCGGGATCGAGGTAGATGATGTCGCTGCGCGGAACCATCATCGAGCCCAGCTGCCGGTCGTCGAGCCGGAAGACGTTGCGCAGCATGTCGTGCTCGCTGTGCTCGATCACGCCGACGTCCTTGCCTTCGACCAGCATCGCGTGGATCTCCTCCTCCGTGACCGAGGGCGCGGCGAGCTCGTTGGCGCCGAAGAGCCCGAGCATCAGGTTGGTCGAACCGGCGAGCAGCTTCACGAACGGCTTCGAGATCGCCGCGAGCCACTGCATCGGGCGCGCCACGACCTTCGCGATGGACTCCGGATTGAGCTGGCCCAGGCGCTTGGGGACGAGCTCGCCCAGCACGATGGAGAAGTAGGTGATCCCGACGACCACCAGCGCCGTGCCGGCGTAGCCCGCGACCTTGGGGTCGAGCGCGAACTGCTCCGCCAGCCACTTCGCCGTGGGCGCCGCGAGCACCGACTCGCCCACGATCCCGTTCAGGATGCTGATGGAGGTGATCCCGATCTGGATCGTGGACATGAAGTGCGTGGGATCCTCGCCCACCTTCGCCGCGGCGATGGCGCCGGCATCGCCCGCGTCGATGTCCTTCTGCAGCCGGGCCTTGCGCGCGGTCACCAGCGCGATCTCCGACATGGCGAAGATTCCGTTGAGGAAGACGAGGAAGAAAAGAAACAGGATTTCCATGAAGCTCCCTTGCGTGCACAATGGCGCCCTTCGACGATTCGACCGAGGGCCCGATGAAACATTTCGTGACAAGCATTATCGCCGTTCTGGCGATTTCACTTCCCGCCGCGGCGCAGAACCCCGCCGAGCGCGAGCAGGACCGCTGGAAGCTTTCCGACCTTTACGCCAGCCCGGCCGCATTCAACGACGACATGGCGAAGGTCGAGCAGCAGCTCGCGCAGTTCGGCCAATGCAAGGGCCACCTCGGCGAATCCGCGCAGCGCCTGCGCGAATGCTTCGACATCCAGTCGGAGCTCTACAAGCGCTTCTATCGCATGGTGGTGTTCGCATACGAGACGCATTCGGAGGACACCGGCGTGGCGGCGAGCCTCGAGCAACGCCAGCGCGTGACGGTCCTGGGCTCGAAGCTCTCGGAAGCGGGCGCATTCGTGAGCCCGGAGATCCTCAAGGTGGGCAAGGCGAGGATCGACGGCTTCTTCCGGCAGGAACCGAAGCTCGCGGCCTATCGCCACCCGCTCGACGACATCCTGCGCACCGCGCCGCACACGCTGGACGACCAGGGCGAGGCGATCCTCGCCGCGTTCAGCCTGTCGTCGGGCGCCGCCGACTCCGCCTTCGAGATCCTCACCAACGCCGACATGCCGTGGAACACGGTGAAGCTCGCCGACGGCAAGGAAGTGAAGGTCGACGAGTCCGCCTATTCGCATTACCGCGAGACCGAGAACCGCGACGACCGCCGCAGGATCCACGAGGCGCTCTTCTCGAAATTCAAGGAATTCGAGCGCACGCTCGGGGTGACCTACTACGCCAACTTGAAGGAAGACACGGTGTACGCCAAGGTCCGCAAGTACCCCGACTCGTTCTCGCGCGCCATGGACGGCAACAACTTGCCGCTCGCGGTGTACGACCAGCTGGTGAAGACGGCGAACGACACGCTCCCGACCCTGCACCGGTACTTCAAGCTGCGCGGGCGCATCCTCGGCATCCCCGACATGCGCTACTACGACATCTCGCCGCCCATCGTGAAGGGGATCGACCGCAAATATCCCATCGACGAAGGCGTCCAGATCATGCTCGAGGCGGTGAAGCCGCTGGGCCCCGAGTACGTGGCCGCGATGACGAAGGGCATCAAGGACCGCTGGATGGACGTGTATCCCCGTCCGCGCAAGCTTTCCGGCGCGCACGCCTTCGGCGCCGCGTACGACGTGCACCCGTTCCTGATGATGAACTACACCGAGAACTACAACTCGGTATCCACGCTGGCCCACGAATGGGGCCACGCGATGCACTCGTACCTCTCCAACAAGGGCCAGCCCTATCCCACCGCGAACTACGCGACCTTCGTGGCGGAGATCGCCTCCACGGCGAACGAGGCGTTCCTTCTCGAGCACATGCTGAAGATCGCCAAGGACGACGACGAGCGCCTGTTGTACCTCGGCTCGGCCCTCGAGAACCTGCGCGGCACGTTCTACCGCCAGGTGATGCTCGCCGAGTTCGAGCGCGAGGCGCACGCGCGCGTGGACAAGGGCGAGGCGATGACGGGCGAGAAGTTCACCAAGGTCTACTCGGAGATCATCCGCAAGTACCACGGTGATGCACAGGGGGTGGTCAAGATCGACGACCTCTACACCATCGACTGGGCGCGCATTCCGCACTTCTACCGCTCGTTCTACGTCTTCCAGTACGCCACCTCGATCTCGGCGGGCTCGCTTTTCGCCGAGCGCATCCTCAAGGGCGAGCCGGGCGCGCGCGAGAAGTACCTGAAGCTGCTCTCGTCGGGCGGCTCGGATTATCCGTACGAGCTGGTGAAGGCGGCGGGCGTTGACCTTGCCACGCCCGACCCCTATCGCGCGGTGGCCACGCAGATGGACCGGATCATGGATCGCATCGAGGCGATCCTCGCCAGGCGCGGGAAGTAGGCGCCTAGTCGCCGAACAGGGCGCGGATGAGGGGGCTCGGTCCGCGCCCCTTCATCTTGCGGCAGGACTCGATCAGCAGGTCGAGCTCCTCGCGCATGCGGATGAGCTCGACGGCGCGCGCGTTCAGCACGGCGCGCCGTTGCTCGGCGATGCCGAGGGCGTCCCCCTGGTCCTCGGAGGAACAGATCTCCAGGAGCTTGCCGATCTCTTCCAGGGTGAAGCCGAGTTGCTGCGCGCGGCGAATGAAGGCCACCTGGCGCAACACGGTCGATGAATAGCGCCGATGCCCGCCCGGCGGCTTCCGGGGCTCCATGAGCAGGCCGCGCCGCTGGTAGTAGCGAATCGTCTCGACGTTGACCCCCGCGGCCTTCGCCAGGCGGCCAATCGTCATCGTGTCGGACATTGCACCGGTCCCTTCTTCTTATTGATACGGTACGCCTAAAGGATAAAGGCCGTACCAAGGTACAAGTTCCAGCCGGAGGGGGCGGCCGGGAGGAACTCTGGCTGGAGGAGCGGCGTGCGAGGCGCTACTTTTCGGCGCGAAGCGCGGCCACCCACGCGGCCGGCAGCGCGATGCTGCGTCCCGCGCCGAAAGCGTGGTGCAGCGACATCATGCCGATCACGCGGCCGTCGGCGTCGAGGAGCGGAGCGCCTTCCATCGCAGGCAGCACCGGCACGCTGAACTCGATCGCCCGGCCGCCCTCGGCGGGCAGCAGCGCCTTCACCTTGCCCTCGATGATGTCGGCGTCGCCGTTGGACTTCACGATCGCCGCGTACACCTTCTCGCCGACCTTGGGCTCGTCACGCGAGATTCCGAGCGGCCAGCTGCCCGCCGACACGACCGCGAGGCGGCAGATGGGCTTGCGCTTGTCGGGTTGCGACGATTGCGCGGACGCGCGCCGGGTGCCGAAGGAAACCACGAGCTGGGTGTTGGCGACCGCGGGATTGCATGAGGTGCCCATCACACCCGGGTCGATGGCGTACGCGTGACCGAGCAGGAGCGACCGCCCCTGCATGTCGAGCCGCTCGACGCGGCCCACCGCGGTCGCGACCCTCGCGACGATCTCCTGCGGGATCGCCTCGGCGGGGCCGGCGGAAAAGCGCCACCACGCGAGCAACGCGATCACGACCACGACCGCCGCCGCGATGAGGCCGTACTTCGGGCCCTTCCCGGTGAAGGCGCGCTCCGGCCGGAGAAAGGCGTCGCCGCGAAGCGACGCGTCGTAGGCGGCGCGCTTCTGCGGATCGGAGAGCACTTCGTACGCCTCGTGGACGAGCACGCCCTGCGGGTCGTCCGGCGCGGAGCCGACGAGCAGCTGCGTGCGCTTCGCGCGATAGGCGCGAACGATGTCGCCGGGCTGCGCGCTGCGATGCACCCCCAGCACCTCGTAGAGCGTGTCCTTGCCGCCGTACATGGCGACCATGATAAATGGGGACGGGCCATTTATCATGGGCCCCTTCGATGGACGCTTCCGGGCCGCAGACCGATTCCCCCTACGCCGCCGCGCGGCTCGCCGTGACGCTGCTCCTCATGACGCTCGGCGCGAGCGGCATGTACGTGGTTCCCGTCGTGCTGCCGGCGGTGCAATCGGAGTTCGGCGTCTCGCGTGGAGCGGCGTCGCTGCCGTATGCGTTCCTCATGATCGGCTTCGGCGTCGGAGGCCTCGTGATGGGCCGCCTCGCCGACCGCTTCGGCGTCATGGTGCCGCTCCTCGTGGGTGCAGCCTCATTGGGCGCGGGCTTCGTCATCGCCGGGCACGCGGCGGACATCGGCACGTTCAACGTCGTGCACGCGCTCCTCATCGGATTCGCCGGCAGCTCGGCCACGTTCTCTCCGCTCCTGGCGGACACGTCGCTCTGGTGGGTGCGCCGGCGCGGCATGGCGGTGGCCATTTGCGCCAGCGGCAACTACCTCGGCGGTGCCCTCTGGCCGCCGATCGTGCAGCACTTCGTGGAGGGGCACGGCTGGCGCAACACCTATATCGGCATGGGCATCGTGGTCGGCGTGTCGTTGGGCGCGCTCGCGCTCCTCATGCGGCGTCGCCCTCCCCTCACGCGGCCGGGTGCCAGGAATGCGGCCGGGATGCCGGAGTCGCTGCCCTTCGGGTTCAAGCCGCCCTTCGCGCTGGGCCTGCTGATGCTCGCGGGACTTTCGTGCTGCGTCGCGATGTCGATGCCGCAGGTCCACATCGTCGCGTATTGCGCCGACCTGGGCTACGGCCCCGCGCGCGGCGCGCAGATGCTGTCGCTCATGCTGGGGTTCGGCATCGTGAGCCGGCTCGTGTCCGGATGGATCTGCGACCGCATCGGTGGCCTGCGCACGCTGCTGCTCGGATCCGCGCTGCAGGGCGTCGCGCTGCTGCTCTTCCTGCCCTTCCAGGGGATGGTGTCGCTCTACGTGGTTTCCGCCCTCTTCGGCCTTTTCCAGGGCGGCATCGTGCCCTCATACGCGATCATCGTGCGCGAGCATTTCCCCGGGCACCGTGCCGGCGCCTATGTGGGCGCCGTGATCATGTGCACGCTTCTCGGCATGGCGCTCGGCGGCTGGATGTCCGGACAGATCTTCGACGCGACCGGGTCGTATCGCGCGGCGTTCGTGAACGGGCTCGCGTGGAACCTGCTCAACCTCTCGATCGCGTTTTTCCTGCTGCGCCGGACTATGGGTCCTGGTCGGCGGGAATATTCGGCGGCGGCCTGAACGCCTTGTGCAGGCGATCGACGCGGTCGGGGGTGAACGAGCCCGGCGCGTTCGGCATGGAGGGAGCGGGCTTGAGGCCTTCGGGGAGGTTTCCCGCGGGGCCGAGCGTTTGCCCCTCGGAAGGCGATGGGGCCGCGGCCTGCGCCGGTGGGCTGGCGGACGGCTTCGGCGGATCGGTCCACGCCGTCGGCAGCACCACGTGGCGATCGGTGCCCGAGGCCTGGGCCGCGACCGCGACCACCCGTCCGTAGACGTCCAGCAACGGCGCGCCATCCATGGCCTTCTCCGGCGGCAGCGTCGACTCGACGATGGTGTGGCCCTTGGCGTTCTTCGCCACGCGCTTCACCCGCCCCTCGGTCAGCACGACCTCGCCCACCGCGTTCACCGACGCGCCATAGACGGTGTCGCCGGGCCGCGCCTGGACGCTGCTCACCGAGAGCGGCCAGCTGCCCGCGCCCTCCACCTCGAGCTTGCAAAGCCCCAGCGCCTCGTCGGTCATGACGAGGCGCGCCGGCACCATGCGCGGATTCATGTTCACGGTGAGCTGCGCGTTGGGCGTGATGTGCTCACAGGAAGTGACCATCACGCCGGAATCGATGGCGAAGGCGAGGCCCGCGCTCTTCACCTTGCCGCCCATGTCCATCGACTGCAGGCGGCCCACGGCGGGTGTGGCGCTCGCCACGATCTCCTCCTTCGACTTGCCCGGGGCCCGCGCGGCCTCCTCCGCCGGCTTCTTGAGCGTGTAGTAGTAGATCCCGCCCGCGACCGCGGCGATCGCGACCACCGCGAAGGCGGCGCCCTTCGCCCCGAAGGACGGCTTCAGGCGCGCGGCGGCGAGCTTGCGGTCGTAGGCCTCGCGCTTGTCCAGGTCGGACAGCACGCCGAATGCTTCCTGCAGCTTGGTTTCGTATTTCAGGTCGGGGACGGTGTCGTCCCGCTTGGCCGCCCGCATCTTGCGGTTGAAGGCCAGGTGGATGTCGGTGTGCTTGGCGCCGGGCTCGATGCCCAGCAGCTCGTAGTAATTGGGGTGGCGCTCGCTCATCCCCCCATTTTATTTTAATGGCCGCGCTTCTAGGAAATTCCCTGCAGGCGATGGATGAGCGTGTCGATGAGGTCCGGCCGTCCCTCGGGCGCGCGCAGCCGGTTGCGGCGAAGCATCTCGGCGAGCTCGGGCTTGCGGTAGTCGGAGCGGATGAAGACCTCGGCGATGGCCCGCTGCACGCCGACGCTCTTCGCCTCGGCGAAGGCCCGGCCCAGCTCGTCCAGGATCTCGCGGTCGGCGATGCGCATGCGGGCGAGCGTCTCCACCGCCCGCACCTGCGCGTCCGGGCTCGACATGCGCGTCACGCCTTCGGCCATGGCGCGCAGCTCCACCGGGTCGGTGACGGGGCGGTTGCGCAAATAGGCCTGGGCGACCTGGACGTCGCGGGAGTCGGCGCCCCACAGCGCGCGGATCACTTCCGCGTGGGCCGGAGCGCTGCCCATGCAGGCGAGCGCCGCCGCACGGCTGGCCGCGCTCGCGCGCGATGGCGCGGCGGCGACCGCGGGGATCTCGGCCTCCAGCGCCCCGCCCTCCCCGAGCTTGCACGCGAGATCCACCTCGGCGAAGCCCATCGCGTTACGCCCCAGCAGCTCGGCGATCATGCGGGCGTGCTCCGCCCGCCGCTCGTCCTCGCTGATCCATCCGAGCGTGGAGGCGAGCGACACCAGCCGTACGCGCATGGCGGGTTCCCGGGTGGTGCGCGCGGTGGCCAGCACGCGCGCGCCGGTCGCGTGGTCGCGGGAAATCGCGGCGAGAGTCGATTCGAATTCCGGCGATGCGCGCTCCGCATCCGTGAGCGAGGCGAGCAACTTTTCCACCCGGTCCAGCACGGCGCGCGCGTCGGCATGCTCGCCCCGCATCATCTCGTGGATCGCGGCGAGCTTTCGCGATGGTGTCAGGCGGTCGTCGAAGAGCTGGCAGGTCTGCGTGCGATAGGCCATCTGCGCGGGATCGCCGCGAATGCCCGATGTGTGCGTGATGTGGTTGCGGCTGAACGTGCGCAGCAGCCGCTGGCTCACGCGGCCGGTCCCGATCTCGGAAGGGCCGGAGTCGAAGTACTTGTTGAGCAGCATCGCCGCCGTGGGCCCGACGGGCGCGGACGAGGAGAAGCCGTAGATCGCGGGCACGCTCCAGAAGATGCGGCGCATGCGTTCGCGCGCGCTCTCCCCGTGGGTAGCATTGCGGGTTGCCTCGGGATTCAGGCTCTCGCAGCCGAAGAGGTAGACCTCCTTCAGTCGCGAGAACATCCCGGGGCACGAGTTGCTGCACGACGCACGCTCGAGCTCGTCCACCTTGAGGTGATCGCCGTTCTCGACCTTGTCGGAGTAGAAGGTATCGCCCGCGTTGAAGTGGCCCGAGATGACGAGGACGTCGCATTGCACGTGGCGCTCGCACGCCGAGTGGAGCCAGCGCTCGCGGCCCTTCTCCAGCAGCTCGACGAAGTCATACTGCCCGGGCGGAAGGCGCTTGCGCATCGCCTGCTTCTCGTCGTCGGAGTTGACCGTGATCGTGCAGACGGTCTTGCGCTCGGCGTGGGCCATGCCCGCACCGAGGATCGCGATCGACGACAGGAAAAGGACGCGCCACCACACGCATCCGATTCTCGTCGCCGATCCTCGAAAGATATGCCGGTGGACGACGCCGCGAGGGGTCGGACCGCCGTTTCACGTCCTGTAGGAGGCCTTCCTTCCGACAGCCGGCAAACCGGCGGATCCCGGCATCACTGCCCTTGCGACGACAACGTCCCGCTCACGTTGGCGAAGCCCGCGATGTTGCGGGCGACGTTCTCCGCGATCGAGGCCTGCTCGGGACTCTTGGCGGAGCCCGTGAGGCTCACCTGCCCGCCGTTGGCAACGACGGTCGCCGTGATGCCGTCGAGGCGGCGATCGGCTGCGATGGCCTGCCCCACACGATCCGCGAGCGCCTGGTCCGCCCAGTTGTTCGCCCCGGTGTGGATGGCCTCGGTGCCCGGCCACGCGGTCAGCGGATATTCGCGGATCACCGGATCGGCGACGACGTAGGGCCGCTCCACATAGTACGGATCGGCGATGTGGCGTTCGGAGTACCACGCACGGTACTCGCGATCCGTCATGGGCACGCCGCCCGGCTCGACGTAGCGGCGCTCGATGATGCGCCCGTCGTCGGTATAGGTTCGTTCGACACGAACATCGGCGGCCGCGGCCAGCGGCAGCGTTGCGGCGACGAGCGCCAGCGGAAGCATTCTGTTCATGGCAAGGCTCCTCTCGGTAAACCAGCAGAAAGCCGCAACATGCGTGCCACCCGAAGATGCGCGATTTCGAGTGCGGCGGCGCTCCGGGTGGGCAAGAAATGCCCATCACGGAAAGAGTTACTGCTTCTCGAGGATCCTCGCGAGCTTGCGCAGCTCCTGCCGCAGGGCATCGGGAGTGCGCACCTCGAACGCAAACGGCAGGCGCGCAA
>Ga0136846_1233334_pt1 | contig 17309 bp, 14 predicted proteins | sample HopSoiMetagenom2_FD_96841 | JGI IMG/M metagenome (GOLD analysis project Ga0136846, IMG submission 96841) | Grasslands soil microbial communities from Hopland, California, USA - 2 Assembly 2016 (version 4) | ecosystem: Environmental > Terrestrial > Soil > Grasslands | place: USA: Hopland...
ACGGTCTCAGGATAGAAATCCTGATCAAGGGCAGCCATCATGTAGTAGGGTTTGCCGTTCAAGTAGAGCTTGCCGTCCCTGGCTTCCAAGATGCGGAATCCGAAACGCGTGATGCGGCTGTAGGTGACAGCACCATTCAGCGAAGCAGTCACAAAGTAGAGCGATGGATCGTCGGGCGACCACGGAGTGGGATTGGGGATCGTACCTTGAATCTGCGTGACCGGCTGCGAACCATTGATGGGTTGGGCGCGGTGGAAGACACGTTTGGCTGAGCTGTCAAAGATGTCGACCACCAGTTCCGTTTCCGCGGCCGCGGCGCCATTATCCGCATTCAAACCGATGCCAGCCAGACGCGCAACCAGCTCAAAATCGCCATTCGGCTTCGGAGTAACGTCGAGACGCTCGATGTAGATGCTGGGGCAGAGTTCGATACGCACGCCTTGCCAGATGCCTGAGTTTTGTACGTACCAGTTCTGCTTGCCGTGGGGGATTTCGTTGTACATCATTTCCGGGAACAGGGCTCGATTCTGGACTTCATCGACGGGCGGGTCGATGACGCGAATGAGCATCTGGTTGGGACCGGGATGCACAGCGCTGGTAACTTCGAACGAGAACGGGGTGTAGCCACCCTCGTGCGTTCCTACCAGCAGGTCGTTCAGGAACACTTCACAGAAATAGTCGACCGCGCCGAACTTGAGCAGGACGTGCCGGGTATTTCGGAAATCGGGCAGCTCAAAGCTGACGCGATACCAGGCCGCACCCATGTAATTGCGCAGATCGTCGAATTGTGCGTTCCAGGAAAGGCCTACCCGCGCGCTGCGCCAGCCTGTTGCCTTGCTTGCTTGCTCACGCTGCATGCGCCCGGAAGCGTCGATAAGGATTTCCCAACCGTTGTCCAGTTCGAAACGTTGACCTTGATCGGACGAAGTGGAGAGGAGAGAAGAAATCACGGCAACCTTTGGAATATGGGAGTGAAGAACAGATTTTACAGGAATCGCAAGCGAGAGTCGCTCAGGAAAAGGCGAGGCATGGGTTGTGCGCGGTGACGGGATTCAGGTTGATGCATTTTGATCGCGCCTCGTCGCCAGCGGGGCTTGCAGCGAGTTGGTATGTTCGCCGGGGCAGCCGTGTTCCACGTGAAGCTCGCTGACGCCAACAGATCGGTCCCCGACAGCCATAAATCCGACACGATCTGAGCTGGAGTGTCTATGCGTCTTCGATGATGGTTCTAAAGATTCTGGCAATCTCACGCAAGCTCTTTATCCTGTCCTGATTGCGTGATTGCTCCTCAGACTTTGGTCCGCTCAGCAATAATTTGTCTAAGCGGTCTGCGTGTTCTTCCGCGACGAGGGCTTGCTGTTCGCAGTAAGGTTTCAAATGCTCCATCAAGTTGGAAAGATCGATCGTCGCACTCATCGCGCCTCTTGAACAGCTAAGCTTTGCTATTGGTACGTTGTCGTTTTCTGGACCGCGTTCTCTTGCTTTTGTGGGTTACTCTGTTTTGCCGAGGCATACGAGACCCCACGCGGCGAACGCGCGGGGCCTCTTTGGGTTAGCTTGCCCGCTGCATGGGCTTGTCGGTCTTCTGGAAATCGGCGTTCTCTTCTCCAGTTGAGGCAACATCCTGGCCGCCAGTTTGTTTCAGGATGTCCTTAGCTCGGCTGGTCCACTTCGAGTCATCGCAGTGAACTGAGAGCAGGATCCCACCTTCTTTCACGCGGCCTTCGTAGCGCTTGGCCTCGTATTCAGGAATGCCCATTCCAACCAGAGCTCCTGCCAGGCCGCCAATTGCGCCGCCCGCGCCTACGCCAGCCAGGGCCGCCACTATTGGCCCAGCCGCGATGAGAGGTCCCAAGCCAGGTATGGCCAGGGCGCCAATTCCCGCCAGCCATCCCAAGCCACCCCCGATGACTGCGCCAGAAGTCGCGCCCGTCGCCGTACCTTCCGGTGCCTTGGTGTGTTTCTCGTGGGCAAAATCCTTTGTGCCCTCGTTCTCGGGGAAGAGCACAGAAATGTCGGTGTTACGAAAATCCGCTGCTCGCAAAGCGTCAACGGCATTTTCCACGCTGACGCGATCCCGGTAAATTCCGAACGCTGCTGTATTTTTGCCTGCCATTCGTTAGATCTCCTTTTAGTTACTATCAGTGGTATTGTTTGGCAGCAGACGGCTTTGCGCTCTTACTGGCCTGCTGATCGGTAACTTCGATCTCGCTCTTGATCTTGTCGGCGCCGCCAGCCGTTTCCGCGGCTTTTGCTTCAACTGCCTGCTTTTCCTGGGCGGAGTGCACGGGCCCTTTCAGGGTGACCATTCCGTCGCGAGCGATGACCTTGATGTTGTGGGCATAGGTGGAAAGCGACTTGTCCTTCACCAAGGAACGCCTTACCTGCCGAGCCAATTCGCGATCAGACTTCGTTTCCTTCTGCTGCTCGGCAGTGGGTTGGGACTTGTCGCGATCACGCTGATTCACCTTGGTGTTGTCCGGAGCGGCTGCAGGTTCGCCCTGCTGTGCCCACAGCCCAAAATTTCCCAGCAGAATGACCAGCGTTGCCAGCCTGAGACTTTGTTTCAACATTGCTACTCCTTATTTTTCGAATGAACTACCGTCCGAAGCTGCGGTTTATCGGCGTTCAGGCCACTCCGCGTCGGCCACGTACGAAGTGGAGAATCAGAGCGATCACCGCGAAGATCAACAGAATGTGAATCAAGCCACCGGCCACGTGAAAGACACTCAGCCCGAGCAACCATGCCACGAGCAGGACCACAAACAGGATCGTAAAAATACTCATAACCTCACCTCCGAGTATCGAGATTACGTGAGCCGCCCCAAGCTCACATGGGGCGCTGCGGGTATTCGCCATGGAAAGGAACTGCAGGCCGTCTTCGGTGGTGGTGCTAAGCGTCCGACATAGTACGGACGCACCGCACTGGCAACACCAAGCGACCGTCCTAAGATTCTTGGAGCCGCCCATCCAAAAGCGATGCGAGTACTTCTACCGGTGCGGCGGTCCTGGGTTTCCGCTTTGATCCGTACTGGGCGGAGGCATGGTTGTTGATGAGCCGCCAGCCGGCGCCTGAGTTGCGGGCGACGTTGTCGAAGGTTCCGTGTTAACCGAAGTTCCCGAAGAGGGTGTCACCGGTGCGGGAGGCGGAACCGAGGACGGGGGCGGTTGAGGCGGAGTGCTTGAACCATCGCTCGACGTCGGAGTGCTTGAACTATTGCTCGACGGAGTGCTTGAACCGTTGGTCGACCCAGTGCTTGACCCATTGGTCGACGTCGTTGTGGTACTCGTAGTAGTGGTCCTGCCGGTGATGGCTTCTCCGGAGACGATCAGGTCGACGCGGCGGTTGAGTTGTCTGCCCTCCGCGGTGGAGTTGCTAGCGACCGGTGCTGTCTGGCCGAAGCCTTGCGCGGTGACTATGTCGCGATTGACGCCCTGGGTGTCCAAAAACTGTTGAACTGCTTGCGCGCGCTGTTCCGACAGACGTTGGTTGAACTCGGGAGTACCGGTGCTATCGGTATGACCTTCGATCTGCACTCGCAATCCAGGGTACGCTTGCAGGATTCCAGCGACTCGCGCCAGACGTTCGCGCGCACCGGGCTTCAGCGTGTATTTGCCGGTGTCGAACAACACATCGGGCATGTTGACGATGAGGCCGCGGGCGGTTTCGCGGGTCTGCATTACCTGATTCAGCTGCTGCAAGAGCTGCTGCCGAGTCTGTTCTCTCTCCTGCTCGGCGCGCTGGGCTGCAAGTTGCGCCTGCTGTGCCTGAGTCTGGGCTGCCTGTTGCTGCGTTAATGCGGCCTGGCGAGCTGCTTCGGCTCTTTGGCGCTCCTGCTCGGCTTGTTCACGGGCTTGCTGCGCAGCTCTAAGGTCCTCCTGAGCTCGTTGCCGTTCCTGCTCGGCAAGCTGACGTTGCTGCGTTTCAGTCTGAGCCTGTTGCTGTGCCGCTTGCGCACGCTGCTGTGCCTCGGCAGTTCGCTGCTGCTCGGCTAGCCTTTGCGCCTCCTGTGCTTCCTGCTCGGCTCGCCTGACCGACAACAGGCGGGCATCTTCGGCGCTCTGCACTGCGCCGCGAGTGACGGTACCGATTACTTTGTTTCCCTGGTTTCGGCGGAAATAATCCTCACCGCGATTGAGAAAGTCTTCGGCTTTGCGCAGAGCATCAGGGGCGTAGCGGTCCGCTCCCGCTGCCTTGGCGATTGCGACCGCATTCCTGGCCTGCAGCAGATCATTTGGAGCTTTCGGATCGGACGCCGCGGAGGGAAGCTGCGAGGGATCCAAGTTGAGGGTGTTCCCGCCACGCTCCAGCAAGTCGTACTTCGCCGAAATCGGCAACTCCCAACCCTTCGTATCGGACCGGATTAAGTTTTCGAGGACGACTTCGTTGCTGGGGCGAGTCACAGCGAAGTAGGGCTCAGCAGTGACAATGAGACCGAATGCCTGAAGGTCGGTGCTTACGGTCAGATTGCTTTTACCATCATTGTTGGGAGCAACTTCGCCGAGGTTCACTGGACGCCCTTCGGGGGTGATGGCCCACAGAACATAAGTCAGGAACTCAGGTCCGATGGTCTGCGGCTTTCTGAGATGCTCGAAATTCGCCTCGACCTGCATCCGCCCGGTTCTGCTCTCTACCTTAGCTTTGCCGCTAGCCTCGGGCATCAGGTTAGTTCCCCGGAAGTCGAGACTCGTGGCGCCGCTGTGGTGACGATAATTGACGGCATTGACACTACGCGAGACGACCGTCACGTGGTATGTGGGAGGATTGCTCGTGGAAGAAGCCGGCACCGCCGTTTGCTGCGCCAGAGTACACGAACTGAGTACGAGGAGGGAGAGCAGGCCGCGAACATTCATATAAGCCCCTTGTGAGTCATCCAATGAGTTTGCTTTCATTCGGATGCTAAGAAGCTGTGCTGCGTTTATTGCTAAGTCACGTAAGCTTCGTGGCTCTTCAGCGGCAAAGACGAATGTTCTCTGTCACACAAAGTAGAAGGTTTTCCAGCTCTGTTGTCCAGATTAGTGACAAGCTTTGTTAAACATTTTCAGAGTAACTTGCTCAGTCCGACCAAGGCGTAGGCTTGCGGTCCCAACGGTGCTTTCGTAATTGTTGGAGCAGCGTTGAGTCCAGCGGCCCGGCATCGCTCGTGGCGAGGTTCTCTTTAACGTGAGTCGGTTTGCGCATTCCCACGATGGTCGTGCTTACGATGGGGTTCGACAAGATGAATCGAAGCGCCAGTTGGGAAAGACTCATACCCGAGGGAACAATCTTTTTGAGCTCATCCACCCGGTCCATTGTGTTGTTGAGGTTTTCGGGGTTGAAGTAACCGGCTCGCCAGTCGCCGGCCGGGAACTTTGTGTCACGAGTCAAATTGCCTCCGAGGCTCCCTTCATCGAGTGGCACTCGGGCGATCACTCCGATATCGAACTCCTGGCACGCGGGAAAAAGTTCATCTTCCGGCGACTGATCGAATATGTTGTAGATGACCTGCACCGTGTCGACTAAGCCGGAGCGAATTGCATGGATGCCATTGGCCGGTTCCCAGCGGTTAACACTCAAGCCGAAATAGCGGATGATGCCATCGTTTTTGAGCTTTTCGACCGTATCGCGAAATTCCTTTTCATTTGTCCAGGTATCGTCCCAAACGTGGAATTGGAGTACGTCGATGGAATCCGTTCCGAGTTTTTGGCGGATGAGGTCCGCGTATTTGAAGACGTGCCTGGCGGGAAAAACTTCCTGATACTTATAGCTGGGCAGCGCTGGCCACTTGTCGTTCATCGGTGGAATCTTTGAAGCGGCGTACAGACGCTTCCCTTTGTTGCGCGCGATAATCTGGCCAAGCAGCGCGTCGCTCTTGCCTTCGCCGTATGCCCAGGCAGTGTCGAAGAAGTTGCAGCCGTTATCGACCGCGATCTGGAGAGCTTCGAGCGACTGCTGATCCTCAGAGCCGCTCCACCCGCTCATTCCCCACAGTCCATGAGCCATGTCACTCACCTTGAAACCGGTACGGCCAAGCTTGCGGTATTTCATTCCTTGCACCTCGGGATGTTGCCGGCGTCGAGATTAGCACAGCGTCTTCGGTTGCGAGCGGGTGGGACCGGCCTATTCTCATCATGTGGAAGGTGTTCTGATCGTGATTAATGGCGCAGGTTTCCGGATGCGGGTGTGCGAGATTGGAGCCGTTCCGCTGAAACAAATCGTGCGAGAGCAGCAACCTACCTCTGCGGGCTGCTTTGCATCTCAAACCAGATCACCAAGGAGGATTGCATGCACAACGTGATTGGCATTTTTCGTGAATGCGAAACCGCAGACCGAGCTGTGCGGGAGATACTGCAGGCCGGGATTCCGCAGGAGCGAATCATCTTCATGAGTGGCCTGGATGCGGCTGCTAAAGCCGAGTCGCTGCCAACCACCGATGCTGAACCAGAGGGCATGGGCAAAGCCATGGGCGAGTACCTGGGAGCCGTGACGGGAGCGAGTGCGGGACTCGCGCTTGGCAGCGCGTTGGCCAGCTTATTCGTGCCCGGCGTAGGTCCGATCATGGCGGCGGGAATTGGAGCAGCAGCAGTGCTGGGTCTGGGTGGAGCCGCTGCAGGCGCCAAGGTTGGACACGCATCGGAAGACGCGTTGGACGAGGGTGTGCCTAAGGATGATGTCCTTCTCTATCGTCAATTACTGAAAGAAGGCCGATCGGTGGTGATTGTGGAAGCCGAGAATGATCATCAGATATCCGCCTCGTCCGAAATCCTCAAGAAGAATGGCTCCGACAAAATCGATGACCTTAGACGAGAGTGGTTGACGAGGTCGCCTGAAGAGCAGCTGCGGCGCGCGTCCTAGCAGGATGCGGAGAAACCCGGTTGCTACTATCTCAGGAGCTAACGCCTTGTTGAGAATGGGGCGATGGGATCATTGCAATTCAACGGATACAACGTTGCCTTCGGCCTCGCCCGATTCACGGTAATTGAGGGCGATGCTCTGGTCAGTCCATGAACAGTTGAAATTGTCGGCTCCGATCACAATCGCATGGCGAGTATCCGTTACCTTCATCTTCCACGTTTTGTTATTCGCTAAAACTGTCATAACCGCGCTCGGCTCCGACGAGCAGTCCACAGTGACCAGCTTTCCCTTCAGGAATTTCGGGGTGGCAATATTGTGCGTCGGCGCTGGCATCGGTTTGCCTGATGGCGAATCCTCTCCCAGCGAGTGGGCATTCGCGTCATGCCCGGCAGTCACGCGGACGAGCTCGCCACCATTTTGTGGTTCTTTGGACTGCAAGAGCCGAGCTTTGAACGCCTGCGCTTCCATTAGGCTGCTCCCTGCACGCGAGGCAATCGCAGGAGTGGAACTACCCTGGAGCATCGTCAGCAGGGCGATACCTTCGTCGATCTTTTGATCGGATAAGTACATCATCGCCAGATTAAATTGATAGGCCTCATTGCGAGGATTCAGCTCGACTGCCTTTTTCAGGGTCGCCAGCCCCTCTTCGCGCTCTCCTGAAGAGGACTGCGCGAATGCCAGCAAGGCATAGGCATCGGCGAAGCCAGGGTCCAGAGCAATGGAAGCCTGGAGTTCTTTCTTCATAAGCGCAATTTTGTCTGGATCGTCCGAGAAGCCACCCTCCTCGTTCAAGAGCAGAGCGGAATAGTAGTGAACCCTGGGATCCTTGGAATCGAGCGCGGAAGCTTTCTGGAAATACTCTTGAGCATGCGCGAAATCGCGTTTGCGCAAGTTGGCATAGCCTAAGCCGCGAAGAGCCCCGGCGTTTGCAGGCTGCTCTTTTAATATGTCCTGAAACTCCTGCGCTGCTTTTTCGTGATAGTCGATGGAGTGGAAGTGCATATCAGCCATGGCCACCTTGGCGTCGAGCGGACTGATTGGGTTGACGGTGTACGCGGCGGAGTCGATATCGCCGGGGAGTGGAATTGGGTAATAACGGACCTGGCCGCGGCCCATGTACTTGCGGAGTTCCTTTTCCAGTTGTGCGGCGCTCATTCCCAAAGCCTGCTGAATAGCTTCGGGAACCGGAACCTTGCGGTCGAGCACTGCGCTGAAGTAGTTCGCTATTTTCGGAATCTGCCCCGTGTCATACAAGTAGTGCACCAGGAGCCACGATTCCGCGTAGAACATGGATCTGCGATCACCCTCGTTATATGTCTGGGAATCGTGCCGCACTGAAAGCAGGTCAGCGATGTGCATCCAGCTGTTTTGCTGTAACACCTCCCAGTCGCCCGGGGGCGACTGCAATCCCACCTTGGCAACTTTGTTGTCCATCTCGATGGTGGAGAAGTATTCCGCAAAGCCCTCTTCGAACCAGGGCTGAGTCTCGACGGAGATGTTGCCATTCATCAATTGATGCGCATACTCGTGAAAGACGACAACGAATGGGTCCGGCGCAGACATGTCGAGCAGGATGAAGCTTCGGTCCTCGCCACTTTGGAATAGTCCGGCCAGCGAGATGGGCTTGCCATGCCAAAGCGGGGCGAACTGGCGCAGCTCTTTGGTGCTGCGGAAGGCAATAATCTGGAGCGGCACGGGAAGATTGACCTTGGCCTTGGTCAGCAGAGCTCCGAATACAGCTCGCATCTGTTCGAACTTTAAGGCGACCTCGCGCCCTCGTTTTTCGCCCACGTCAGTGATCACAGAAAAATGGGGAGAGTGGACCTCGACCCATTGGGGATCACCCGCGAAAGAACTTGAGGGCAGAACAAGAAAGAAAAAAGCAGCAGTGAGACGAAACCCGCGCCACAAGCATTGAGTCATGGCCAGAGCCCCTTGGTGGTGGCGCATATCCTACATCAACTCTGGATTTTGAGACAGTGATTTTGTTGACAAGTAATGGAGAAGCGCGTCCAAAGCAACGGGAAGAGACGGGAGCAGAAAGCACTGTAAATATAAGTAGACACAACTAGAAGCTGGATGTGATGTTCTGTTGGAATTCGCAGTTATTTCGACTTCTCGGCGCGCGGGCTCCATCCTCCCTGAGCGCATGAGAAAAGGCGCGACTTAGTCGCGCCTTGCTCTGCTGTAACTGAGGTGTGCGAAGTTACACGACGAAGTACTTGGCTGCAGGATGATGGGCGACGATGGCAGAGGTGGACTGTTCCGGGTCGAGCAAGAATCCGCTAGTTAGCCGTACTCCAACGTTCTTCTCCGGATGGAGCAACTGGAACAGCTTGGTCTGATCTTCCAGGTTCGGGCATGCCGGATATCCGAATGAGTAGCGCGAGCCGCGATATTTCTGGTGGAACAAGTCACGAACATGGGGTGAATCCTCGCCGGCGATGCCAAGTTCCTCGCGCATCTTCTTGTGATGATACTCGGCCAGGGCTTCTGCCGTTTCAACGCTGAGGCCGTGAAGATATAAGTACCTGGTGTATTCGCCTCCTTCAAAGAGGCGCTGGGTTTCGACCGAAGCTTTGGCTCCTACGGTCACCAGTGAGAGGCCGAGCACGTCCATCTTTCCGGAGCTTCTGGGAGCAAAGAAATCAGAGATGCTAAGCCTTCGACCTTCTTTCTGACGCGGAAAGGTGAAGCGCACAATCTCTTTTTGGCCGGTGGCGAGAACTTGAGCAGGCGCCCCGCCGTTGGGAACCGAATTTGCGCCAGGGTCATACACAATCAAGTCATTGCCTTCGCTCTGGCAGGGGAAGTATCCGTAGACGACCTTCGGCTCAAATAAGCCACTGGACAGAATCTCTTCCTGTAACTTCGTTTTGATGGGGCGGAACTTGTCTTCGACCAGGCGCAGGTAGTCTTGCTGAGAAGCGGTCTTCAGCTGCCACTGGTTTTTGAAGAGCGCGGTCTCGTTGATGTATTGAAAGATTTCACGCAGGTCATAGTCTTTGCGCACGCGCACACCCCAGAATGGCGGAACTGGAATATGAGGCGCATCGCTGACGACGGGACTGCGCTCCGCGAATACCGGACCGGTTTCCTCGTCGATGGCAGCCGCCTTGGCATACTCCTTGACGGTCTTGCCATCTTGAAGGCGGCTTTCGCGCTGTCCGTCCGAAGAGACGAGGTCTTCCATAATGTGAAGGCCGGCAAACGCGTCGTCGGCGTAGAAGACGCCGGCGTGGTATTCACGGCGTAAATCGTCTTCCACATACTTGCGGGTCAGCGCAGCGCCGCCGCAGATCACGGGAAATTGCAACTCCTGCCGGTGTAGATCCTGGAGAACGTACTTCATTTCGAGGGTCGACTTCACCAACAGACCACTGAGTCCAATGGCATCTGCGCCATTGTCCTGAGCGGCTTTGATAATTGAATCCGCGGGCTGCTTGATCCCGAGATTTACAACTTTGTAGCCGTTATTGCTGAGAATGATGTCGACTAGATTCTTGCCGATATCGTGGACATCACCCTTCACGGTGGCGAGCACAAGCGTACCCTTCTGTGTGCCCGCTTTTTTCTCCATCTTGGGCTCGAGATAGGCTACAGCCTGCTTCATTACCCCTGCGGAATCGAGCACGGAAGGAAGCTGCATCTTGCGCGCGCCAAAAAGTTCGCCCACTGTTCTCATGCCATCCAGCAGAACCGTGTTGATTAAATCCAGTGGCGAGTACTGTTGCAAAGCGTCGTCCAAGAGCTGTTCGAGTGTCTGCTTCTGGGGGCCATCGCCTACCGACTTCTCGCCATTGATAATCGCGAACTTCAGTTTGTCATCCACGGAAAGGGTCTCGACATGTGCCGTGGTGGAAGCCTGCGGCTTTCCTTTCATGCCCGCGAAGTGCTGCATGTAACGCTGCAGGGGATCGCCGTTAGATTCGTCCCGATAGATCAGCTTGCGCGCAAGTTCAACCTCTTCCTGAGGAATTTTGTACAGGGGATAGATCTTGGTGTAATTGACGATGGCCATATCCAGGCCATTGTTGACGGCTTCGTGCATAAAAACGCTGTTCAGGACGCGCCGAGGGTAGGCATCCAAGCCGAATGAGATATTGCTCACGCCCAGCAGAGTTTTTACGTCGGGCAGTTCTTGCTTGATGCCCTTGACCGCCTTCAGGGTTTCGATTCCTGCGTTTCGGTAGTCTTCCTGGCCGGTAGAAATCGGCAAGGTCAAAGCGTCGAAGATGAGGTCAACGGGGCGAATTCCATACTTGTCCGTCGCCAAGTTGAAGATGCGTTTTGCGATTGCGATTTTCTTTTCGGCGGTGAGCGCCATGCCCTCTTCATCGATCGTAAGCGCGATTACGGCGGCGCCATAACGTTTTGCCATAGGCAGGACTTTTGAAGTCCGTTTTTCGCCGTCTTCCAGATTGATGGAGTTAATGATGGCTTTTCCGGGAATGCGCTTCAGCGCTTCTTCCACGACATCGGCTTCAGTGGAGTCGACGAGGACGGGCGCAGGTACACGGGTTGCAATCCTCTCGAGAATTGACGTGATGTACTCTTTCTCATCTTCCCCGACGATCGCACAACAGAGGTCCAGCATGTGGGAACCTTCGTTCACCAACCGCTTCGCGAGCGCGAGAATCTCGTCGTATTTCTTGCCGCGAACCAGGTTGCGGAAGTGCTCGACCCGCGTGGTCGTATTCATTTCCTCGGCAACGATGAGGGGCTTGGGATCGAGATCTAGCGGAACCGAGGTGTACGCGCTGGAAGCTGCAGCAGTGGGCTTGACGTCGCGCCTAGCGGGCTCGACTCCGGTGACGGCGTCTACTACCGCCTTCAGGTGCTCAGGGGTCGTGCCACAACATCCACCGACAATGCGAACGCCATAGTCCTGGACAAAATGCTTGTGGTACTCCGCCAATTCTTCAGGGCTGAGACGATATACGGCATGTCCACCCACGTTTTGCGGGAGACCTGCATTGGGCAGAACCGAGACCTGCTTGGTCGAGTTCAATCCCAAATAGCGGACGGCATCGTTCATCTCCTTGGGCCCTGTGGCGCAGTTCATGCCAATCACGTCAACGTCGAATAATTCGAGCGCGGTGAGGGCCGCGCCGATCTCAGTGCCCAGCAGCATGGTCCCGCTCTCTTGCAGCGTGACCTGCACGCTGACCGGCAATCGCTTTCCTGCCTTCTCCATCGCGGCGAAAACACCAACAACCGCGACTTTCGCTTGAAGGAGATCCTGAGCGGTTTCGATGAGCAGCACATCGACACCGCCTTCGATAAGGGCAAGAGCCTGCTCTTCGTAAGCAGCGGCCATGTCATCGAATTTGATATGGCCCAGAGAAGGCAATTTGGTCGTGGGCCCAAGCGAACCGGCAACAAAGCGCGGCTTGTCTTTGGTCGAGAACTGCTGGGCTACTTCCCTGGCAAGTTTTGCAGCGGCAAGGTTGATCTCTGCAACACGATCCTGAAGGTCGAATTCACCGAGAACTGTGCGGGTGCCGCCGAAGGTATTGGTTTCCACCACATCGCAGCCGACCTTAAAGAAATCGGCATGGATGTCACGGATGATGTCGGGGCGGCTCAGCACCAAGACTTCGCTGCAGTTCTCTTTACCCCAGAAATCATCGAGGGTGGGATTGCGCTTCTGGATATTGGTGCCCATGGCGCCGTCGTAGACGACGACGCGCTCGTTCACTAGTTTTAGGAAATCATTCATGAGTTCGGGTCTCTCGACAGCTACATGCACGAACGCCGGCCCGCTGGGGGACCGGCGTTGATAAATGAATCAAACTGATTGAACTCTTATTCTCCTGGTGCGGGTACCGCCGGCGCCCCGCCCGCCACCTCAGCCTGATTGAAAACCACGTTTGCTCCAATGTGTGCTGGCGTGGGGGCCAGCATCTGCTCTTTTCTATAAATCAGAGCACTGGCATTGAAGGTCGCAATCTCGAATCCGTGCCCATGGGTGATAGCGTCGGTCGGACAGGCCTCGACGCAGTATCCGCAAAAAATGCAGCGGTTGTAATCGATGTTGTAGACCTTGGCATAGCGTTCCGCGCCACTTACGCGCTTTTCTGCGGTATTCTCGGCGGCTTCGATATAAATACAGTTGGAAGGACAGGCGGCCGCACAGAGAAAGCAGGCAACACACTTCTCCAAGCCGTTCTCGTCGCGCTGGAGAACGTGCACGCCGCGAAAACGTTCCTGAAACTGGGCGCCTTTCAGAGGCCCGGAGCCCTTGGGATAGTTCTCCACCGTCGTGGGCTGGAACATCTCCAGGAAGGTGACTGACATGCCCTTCGCGATGGCCGCTATGTTCTTCAAAATCGCCATAAGCTCGAATTCACAGTATACCGGAGCGTTCGAGCTTAGTCAGGCGCGCTGGCTACTCATGCGCAGGAATACTCTGTCCTGAAGGCTGTCCGCCCTCGTTTTTGAGGTTTTCGGCGGGTTTGTCGTCGGCCGTACGGGGTTCAGGGTTTTCTTGCGGAAGATACTGCACGATGAGGGAAATGCGGCGGTTGGAAGGATCGAGAGCATCCTTGGCATTGCGGAGCCGCCGGTCGGCATAGCCGCGGACTTCAGAAATCTGGTCGCCGGTGAGGCCGTTCTCTTCCATCAAGCGACGCGCCGCATTGGAACGGTCGGTGGAAAGCTCCCAGTTTCCATAGTCGGTTGTTCCTGAGTAGGGATTCGCGTCTGTGTGGCCCTCCAGGGCGATCTTGTTGGGCAATCCTTTTAACTCTTCGGCTAACATGATCAGCAACTCACGGCCGTAGGCATTCGGTTCCGGCTTTCCGGTGTCGAAAAAAGTGCCGGTTTTTGATTCCAGCATCTCGATCCGCAAACCCTCCGCGGTTACGGTCATATCGATGTGGTCTTTCAATTTTTCGAAATCGGTGAGGTGGCGAAGGGACCTGGTGATCTGCTCGCGCAGTTCATTCATGTTTGTCTTGCTGACGAGCAGGTTCTCGCCCGAACCCATCTGATTAGTGCCAACTTTCTTGGAATTGCCGGTGGGATCCTTAAAGTATCCGCCAACAGCTTCTTGCGTCTGCTTACTGGTGTTGAGGAGCCAGAGGACGATGAACAATGCCATCATGGCGGTCACGAAATCGGCATAGGCGACTTTCCACGCGCCGCCGTGATGGCTGCTGTGCTGGCCTTTCCGCTTGATTACGATAATGGGCTGTGGAGATTCCATTTGCCTTTACTGAGCCGCTGTCGCGGCTTCAGCGGAAGCCGCTGCTGGTTGGCCCTCGGCTGGGGGAGCCGCAGAACCGCCGCCACGACAGGCCTTCTCAACCTCTAGAAAGCCTGGCCGAACATGGCCAGGAATCGCGCGGCGCGCCATTTCCACGGCAATGATGGGGGCCATGCCCTTGCTGAATGAGGCCATCAGAATTCTAAGGACCAGCAGATGGGCATGCTCATCGTCAGCCGCAACCGCCATATTCGCGGCCAACGGACCGACCAAGCCATAGCACAGCAGAATTCCGAGGAAGGTTCCGACCAAGGCTGCGGCTACTTTCTGACCTATCTCTTCGGGGGGCCCTCCCAGCGCACCCATGGTGATGACCACGCCCAGGACAGCGGCCACAATACCAAGTCCGGGCAAAGAGTCTGCCGTAGTGCTCAAAGCAGAGATGGGCTTACTTGTCTGCTGATGATGGACTTCCATGTCGATTTCCATCATCTGATCGAAATCGAAAGGCTCGACTCCGCCAGTGATGGCTGTGCGCATCGTGTCACACACAAAATCGAGAATGTGATGATCGTTCAAGAACTTTGGGTATTTCGAAAATATGGCGCTCTTGGATGGCTCCTCGACATCGCCTTCGATCCCAACCAGGCCTTCCTTTCTCGCCTTGTTCAGAAACTCGTACATCATTTTCAAGGATTCCAGATAGCGATCCCTGGTGAACCTGGAACCCTTAAGTACCCCAACGAGCCCGCCAACGATTTTCTTCAGGATGTGGAGGGGGTTTGCAATGAGAATTGTGCCCGCAGCTGCTCCGCCGATAATCAGTAACTCGCGTGGCTGCAGCTGCACGCTGATGTTTCCGTGCTCCATGAGGAAGCCACCTATGACCGCCCCAAACACCAGCAAGATCCCGATGATGACGAACATGCGTTAGTCCCCAGGTTGTGAGCAAGGAGGTGTTGCCAAGTGCTTGTTGGTTTCAAGGTTGTTGAGCTGAGCTTGCGTTCGGACCAGCAGAGACTCGAGGGTTTCTCCCGGCTCGGGTTCCGCCACGGCCAGCACCATGGAAAGGGGAACCGAGTCACCCCACCAGTGGATCTGGGATAATCCCAGAAACTTCGCTACAGGTTGTGCCAGGCTGCCTTTCGTACGGTTTCCCACCAGAATAGCCAGCAGCTCATTTCTTTCCCAACATCCCAAGAAATCGGCAGGCCGCAAAACGTTACTGAGGGTCTGGGCTGCCGACTGGAGCATGCGTTCGGCCGCTGCTTGTCCGTGTGCGGCGCGAAAAGCCTTATCAGCCGCCAAACTGATAATCAAGACGCTGAAAGGGATGTGATGTTCAGAAAATCGCCCCATCTGCTCGCGTAACCGGGTTCGGGTGAAAGCTACGTTGGGGAGGCCTATCACAGCGTCCAGGCACCCGTGAGCCGCGAGTTCCTGGTAGCGAACTTCGGGCCCATCCGCCGGTTTGTGTTCATCGAAGCTCTGCGATGCGCCGATTACGTTGCCGTGCGCATCGCGAATAGCTACGCACCACATGTGGACGGGTAACAGGTGACCGCTTTTGTGCCGAAGATATACCGACATCTCGCGCTTCTTACCATCGAGTAAAGTCTGAGATAAGGGACAGGCGCTGTCACACAAATCGGTTCCCTGCTCGTCGCAGTGCATCAGCAAGCTCTCTTCGCAGATGCGACCCAGCACGTCCTGCCGGAGGTACCCGGAAATTCGTTCCGCGCCGTCGTTCCAGCACAGGATGCGACGAGAACGGTCCACCATGTAGACCCCGGCTTGCAGGGATTCGAGGACGTAGCGGAAGACGTCGGGGTCAAGCAGAGACATTTATCCCAAGGCTCCGAACTATCTATCGGCGGGAATCAGCCTGCACGTTAGGAGGAAGAGGGATGCTACGTAACCGAGGACAAGGCCAACTGGAGTATCGAAAGGACGTGCCCTCGCGGGTGCCTATGCGCGACACCGGGAAGGCACGTCGGTAGAAGTTATGCAGAATGTACGTTCAGGCTGCCTTTAATTCACGGATATCACCGAGCAAAACCTGCTCGTGACCTTCAGGACTTACCTTCTCATACACTCGGCGAATGATTCCTTGTGGATCGACGAGAAAGCTGGTCCGCTCCCAGAACTTCATTCCTTTCCACTCTGACTGTCCGATGCCGAGGTTTTTCATGAGGTCGCCTTTAGTGTCGGAAAGCAGGTCGATGGTGAATGCGAATTTGTTGCAAAAGTTCTTGTGCGAGGTGACATCGTCCTGGCTCACACCCACGACCTTGACGCCGGCATCCTCAAAGTCCTGTTTGGTGGCGGTGAAGGATTTCCCCTGAATTGTGCAGCCGGGGGTGTCGTCTTTCGGGTAGAAGTAGACGACCAGCCAATTTCCCGCGAAATCACTGAGCTTCACTGTCTGGCCGTCTTGGTTGGGAAAAGAGAAATCTGGAAACCGTTCTCCAGCCTGAATCATTGCGTAGTCCTTTCTGAATGTGAATGCGAATACTTGACGTTAGTGGCCCTTCATTAATCGATGCCCAATTCTTTGGCAAGCGACTTCCATTTCGCGTCGACGGTGGCCTTGGTCTTGCTGTCCATCACAATTTCGCCAGGCCACGGACGTGAAAATCCTTCCGTCCGCCATTTGCGAGTTGCGTCGACGCCCATTTTGGAGCCGTAGTTAGCAAGGCGAGCGGCATGATCAAGGGAATCCACAGGACCCAAAGTGAACTGGATATCGCGCTCCGGATCAATATTGTTGAGGGCTTTGAGGGTGACTTCGCCGAGGTCCTGCACGTTGCAATCCTCATCCACCACGATGATGCACTTGGTGAACATCGCCTGTCCCAGGGACCAGATTGCGCTCATCACTTTGCGTGCCTGGCCCGGGTAAGACTTTCGAATCGAGACGATCATCAGGTTATGGAACACACCTTCGATGGGAAGATTGATGTCGACGATTTCGGGGATGGTAAGCCTCATCAATGGCAGGAAGATGCGCTCGACTGCCTTACCCATCCAGGCGTCCTCCATAGGCGGTTTGCCTACAATGGTGGTCGCATAAATGGGATCCCTGCGATGGGTGACGCAGGTGACGTGAAAAACCGGATATTGATCCTCGAGCGAGTAGAAACCGGTGTGATCGCCGAATGGTCCTTCGGTTCGCAATTCATCCAGGTTCACATAACCTTCAAGCACGATCTCTGACGAGGCTGGAACCTCCAGATCCACGGTCTCGCATTTAACCAGTTCGAC
>Ga0136846_1208158_pt1 | contig 17307 bp, 12 predicted proteins | sample HopSoiMetagenom2_FD_96841 | JGI IMG/M metagenome (GOLD analysis project Ga0136846, IMG submission 96841) | Grasslands soil microbial communities from Hopland, California, USA - 2 Assembly 2016 (version 4) | ecosystem: Environmental > Terrestrial > Soil > Grasslands | place: USA: Hopland...
GATCTCGTCGCCGCGCAGCGTCGCGCTCTTGACGCGGTTGTTGCGCAGGTCATCGAGCACGGCCGAGTAGGGCACCTGCGTGGGCTCTGGACCGGTGGGCACGTAGCGGCTGAAAACCACCACCATGACCATCACGATGACGACCCATAGCAGGATATTTTTAGTCAGATCATTCAAATGCTTACCCTCGAGAGCGACCGGCCCGGAGCTTAAGGATTGGGGGCACGCTACACCATCCAAGACCCCCTCGCCAGCAGGTAAACCTCAGAACCGGGCGCCTGAAAACGCGACCGATCGGCGAATCACCAGCTGGAATTGTTGGCGCGCCGGTCGACGCGTCGTCGAAGCGGGTGCCCGTGAGAGGTTTGATGCGGCCCAGGGCGTTTGGTTTCAAGACTTTCGAATGCCATGTCAGACAACACCGCAGCTTCCCCCGACCACTACAATCGCGCCCCATGGAACTCTCCGAACGACAGCGAAAGTATCTGCGCGGCCTCGGGCACGCGCTGAATCCCGTCCTCATGGTGGGGCAGCACGGCATGACGCCCGCGGTCATCGCCGAGGCCCGGCGCGCCCTGCACGATCACGAATTGATCAAGGTGAAATTCCGGGGCGCGGAACGTGACGCGCGCGATACCGGGCTCGCCGAACTAGCCGCCGCGACCGAGAGCATCCTCGTGCACCGAATCGGCCATACGGCCCTCTACTACAAACGCCGAAACGACCGGCCCGGAATTGTGATCCCCGACGCATAAAGAGCCGCATTCACTGGCCGATCTACTCTCACGGGGCGAGGATCGCCCGTCGGGAGTAACTGCTGAACTTCCAGTGGCAAGTCGCTGGAATAAGTCGTATATCAGGCAAACATGGCGGCTCAACACACACGCTCGTTTGGGCGCGAAGCCGTGGCGGTCTATCTAGCCGCCGCGCTGATCGTATTCGGAACCTGGGCCGCTTCCCGTTACCTCATCCTCCGCAAGTTCGAGAACATCGAGCAGAACGACGTCTCGCGCAGCATCGAAGTGATGCGCAAGGCACTGGTCACGAAGAACACCGAGATCGAGACCGTCTCGCGCGACTTCGCGCGCTGGGACGACATGTATTCGTACACGAAGTCGCTCGACGCTAACTTCGAGTACCAGAACTTTTCCGAAGCCGGCCTCGACGAGATGAACGTCGACATGGTCTGGCTCCTCGACCCGAAGGAAAAGCTCATTTCGTCGTTCGAGAACGACACGGATGACGCGCGCTATCGCCACCCGGCCAGCGACCCGCTCATCTCGGAAATCAATCGACTCACGCCGATCGTGCGCTCGGTGCTCGACCAGGAAGGCACGCTGCGCCTCGTGCAGATCAACGGCCTCCCCTACGTCATCGCAGCCCACACGGTGCTGCACAGCGATCGCAGCGGCCCGGCCGCCGGCACGCTCGTGTTCGCGCGCCGCATCGCCGCGCCCGAGATCGCGAGTATCGGAGCCGACACCCAGCTCAACGTGCACTTCGCGATGCTCGAGGACCGCTCGGTCGCCGACGAGAAATCCGAGCTGCTCGCCGCGCCGGACGGCCGCCGCATCGTGCGCCGCTCAGATAATGTCATCGAAGGCCAGTTGCGCCTCGACTCGATCGACAACCATCCGATCGCGGTGCTCGCGACCACGCTGCCGCGCTCCGTCATGCAGAGCGGCCAGCAGGGCGTGCGCTATCTGGTCGGCTGGGTCGCGCTGCTGATCAGCATCGTGGTGGCCGCGTGGCACGCCTACAGCGGCCGACTCAAGCGCACCTCGCTGCTGGCGGCGACCAACCAGACGCGTTACCGCGCCATTTTCGACCGTGCCGCATCGGGCATCGTGCTGTTCGACCCGACGTCGCGCCGCATCCTCGACGCGAATCCACAGGCGCAGCGTCTGGTGGGCGCTTCGCTCGACGAATTGCGACGCCGTGACGTCGCCACGATCTTCGATACTCCCGTCTCGCTCGCGCCGGGCGATCCCGGCAAAGACGTTGCCGACAGTCGGCCGGCGCAGGTCATGCGCGGCGATGGCGAGCGTCGTGACATCGAATTCTCCATCGCGGATCTCGATTCCGGCGCCGGTGGCAAGGTGCACGCGATGCTGCTGCAGGACATCTCGCATCGCCGCGAAGCCGAGCGCCGCGCTCAGGAACACCAGCTTTCGCTGCAACACCTCGCGACGCATGACGCGCTCACCGGCCTGCCCAATCGCACGTACCTCAACGACGAGCTGCCGCGTCTCATCGATGAGGCTGCGCGCCGCGGCGACTCCCTCTCGATCCTTTACATCGACTGCGACAACTTCAAGAACATCAACGATTCGCGCGGCCACTCGATCGGCGACGACTACCTGCGCTCGGTCGCGCGCCGATTGCGCGATTCGATCGCGAGCCCCGACCTCGTAGTGCGCATGGGCGGTGACGAGTTCCTCGTGGTCACCCGCCACTACGGCCTGGAGCCCGACAGCGCGGCGATCGCCGAACGAGTCGCCGCTGCGCTGAAAAAGCCCGTGCGCCTCGGCGAGGCCACCTATTCCGCCACGACCAGCATCGGCCTCTCCGTCTACCCGCGCGACGCGACCACGATGAGCGAGCTGCTGCGCTCGGCCGACATCGCGCTCTACGAAGCCAAGGCCCGCGGCCGCGACAACGTGCAGATGTTCGATGCGGCGATGAACAAGCGCGTGCACACGCGCCTCGCCCTCGAACAGGACCTGCGCAGCGCGGTGAACCGCGACGCCATCGATATCCACCTGCAGCCGATCGTCGACATCCGCAGCGGCCGCCTCGTGAGCTTCGAAGCCCTCGCCCGCTGGAACGATCCGCGGCACGGCGCCGTGCCACCGCTCGCGTTCATCGAAGTCGCCGAAGCGTCCGATCTCATCGTCGAGCTGGGCGAATGCGTCTTCCGGAATGTCGCGCGGCAGATCGCGGCATGGCAGCGCGCGGGCCTGAAACCGGTGCCGGTGGCGGTCAACGTGTCCGCGAAGCAGCTCAAGCGATCCAACCTGCCCGAGCGTCTCGTGGCGATCGCGCACGAGTTCGACATCGCGCCGCACCAGCTCGAGGTCGAGCTCACCGAGTCGGTCGCGATGCAGGATTCCGAGCAGCACGTGACCAAGCTGCACGCGCTGCGAGATCTCGGCGTGCGCGTTTCGGTCGACGACTTCGGCACCGGCTATTCGAGCCTCGCCTATCTACGCAACCTGCCGATCGACTACCTGAAGATCGATCGCACGTTCGTGCGCGACATGAACGTGGACCGCAACGACGCGGCGATCGTGCGCGCCATCATCAGCATGGCACAGAGCCTGCACCTGGGTACCGTCGCCGAGGGCATCGAGACGCGCGAACACGCATCGCAGCTGCTCGCGCTCGGTTGCTCCACCGGCCAGGGTTACTTCTTCTCGAAGCCGATGCCAGCGCACGAAACCAACGAGCTGCTGCGCACGATGCGTGGCGCCGCACCGATGACGGCGAGCCCCAACCTCGAGATCGTGCGGGGGTCGTGAGTCGACACGCCTGACCCCGATCAGACGTCCGGCAGCGGCGGCGGCGGATTCGCCTCCGCGTGCTTCCGGCGGCGGCGGTCGAGCACGGCCGCGATGGCCAGCACCACCACGATGACGCCCGCCGCCGAGCCGACGTAGATCCACGCCGAGTACGACGTCTCGGGCGGTGCTTCGAAGCGCTTGTTGACCGGCGGATAGTCGGCCACCGGCTCGGCGTCTTTCGGCGCCGGCGGCAGCGCGGCGAAATCGGCCTTGTACCGGTCCAACCGCTTGCGGACCAGGTCGCCGTGAGGAGCTCCGAACTCCAGAGCACGTTCGTAGTACTTCTCCGGCTGGATCTTCGACTTCCGGTCATCGAGCGGGCTGACCGCGCTCGCGATCGCAAGATCGCCGGCGGACGCGAAGAGATCCCCGAGGACCGGGTTCGGCGGCCGGGAGTTTTTCGTGCGCTCCACGAGCTGATAGTCGATCTGGTCGAGCAACTGCTCCGCACCCTTGATGCGGCCCTGTTCGATCGGCAGGATCTCCGGCGCCACCGGGACTTCGTCCTTGCCGAAGTCGAGGCCGAGCACGTTGTGCTTGTCGAACCATTTCGGATCCTTGGCGAGCGCGAGCTTCGCCTCGAGGATGCGTGCATGCAGCCATTCGGAGCCCTTGTGCGCACCGGCATCACGCTTGATTCCTTCACGAATCCAGTCGAGCGCATCGCCGAGCTGCCCCTTCGACTCGAACGCGGTACCCAGCGCGCTCGCGATCAGCGCATCGCCCGGTATTTTCTTCTCGGCGTCTTCGAGCAGCGCGATGTCGGCGTCGAATTTCCCGGCGCTTGCAAGCTCGTCACTCTTGCCCAGCGCGACTGCGACCTGCTTTCTCTGCTCGTCGGCGCGTGCGACGGCTGCGGCGTCGGGTTGTCTGGCGGCCGCAGGACCGGCGGTCGGAGTCGTCTGCGCCTGTGCGGGACATGCGGCGGCCAGCGCCAGCGACAGCGCGAGCGCGCGCAGCGTGAGGACACGAAAGTGGGTCATGTCGAAAGGATAACGCCGCGCAGCGGCGCGCCGGGTTTTTACTTCCCCGGCACCCAGAAGTCTTTCCATTGCAGGCCCGCGGCCTGGATGGCGCGCAGGCGCGCCTTGAGCCGCGCTTCGTCCACTATGGTCGTACCGCCCGAGCTGAACGCGACCTTGGCGCCCGCGGCTTTCGCAGCCTTCAACAACTCCACGTCCGGCGCCTTGTCCTTGTCGACGATGACGAGGACCGATGCCGGCCATTGGTCCAGTGAGCCTGTCGGCAGCTGGCTGACAGCGGTCATGCCATGTCGGCGAACATCACTCCAGAATTCGGTTGCATCACCCGACGGCGGCGCGAGTCCGAGGTCGATGAGCGGCACGTTGTCGTTCGACGCCTGCGTCACGAGCTCATCGAGCACGCGATCCGCGAGCGGCACGAGTCCTGCCGGCGGCACCGCGTCGTTCGGCAGCAGCTTCACCCGGATATTCCGGAATTTCACGATGCTGCCCGGATCGTGCGCCTGCAGGGCGAACGTACCCGCGCCAAGCAGCCGGCCCTGCTTGTCGTCGGGACGAAAGGCGTTCCCGGGCTCCGCGTATTCGCACACGAGCCGGCCATCGATGAACGACTGGATGGTCCTTCCCACGACTCGGATGCGGTAGTTGAACCACTCGTCGTCCTTCGCCGGCGCGACCCACGTGTTGCGCACCGCGTAGATGCTGCCCGTCATTTTGTGCTCGACGTAGCCGTTCATGCGTTCGGCGGGCGGGTTCGAATTGATGACCTGCATCTCGTACCCGGCCGCCGGCCAGCCCGGGCCCTGCCACTTCGTGTGCACGTAGATGCCGCTGTTGGCGCCCGGCGAAGTCATCACGTCGGCCGACAGCTCGAAGTTGCGGAATTCGTGCTTCGCGACCTTGCCGACATAGAAGAGATGCGAGCGATCGCCTCCCGAAACGAACACGCCGTCCTGCACGCTCCACGATTGCGGGTTCTCGGCGGGTTTCCAGCCGGCCAGAGATTTGCCGTCCTGTAGTGGAATCCAGTCCTGCGCGTACGCGGTCGACGCACAGAGTGCGGCGATCAGACACAGAGCGAAACGTTGCATGACCCCTCCTGACGCCGGAGACCCATCAAGTCGGAAAGAACATGCGGGCGTCCTCAGACGTAGCGGACCTTCACCACTTCATAGGAATGGGTGCCGCCAGGCGCGGTGACGTCGACGACGTCGCCCGCGCTCTTGCCGACGAGTGCGCGCGCGATCGGCGAGGTGATGCTGATGCGGCCCGATTTGATGTCCGCCTCATCCTCACCGACGATCTGGTAGCTGATCGGCTTGCCGTCGTCCTGGTTCTCGAGATCGACGGTGGCGCCGAAGGTCACCCGGTTGCTGGTCGCTGCCGGTGACGTCGTGGGGTCGATGACCTCCGCGGTCGAGAGCTTTGCCTCGATCTCGCCGATGCGGCCCTCGATGAATCCCTGCTGCTCGCGCGCCGCGTGATATTCGGCGTTTTCGGAGAGGTCACCGTGACTGCGTGCCTCGGCAATGGCCTTGATGACCCTCGGACGATCTTCCGTCTTGAGACGCCTGAGCTCGATGCGCAGCGCTTCTGCGCCGCGCAGGGTCATCGGGTTGCGTTTCATGGCCGCGCCTCTTTGTGCAGGTCCTGCAGCCGGTTCACTTCCACGGCGTCCAGGTGTTCGAGAGCTTCGCAGGTTGCGAGAGCGCCCGCGAGCGTCGTGTAGTAAGTCACGCGCTTGTGCACCGCTTCCCGGCGGATCGAGTTCGATTCGCGGATGGCGGTCTTGCCCTCGGTCGTGTTCACGATCATCGCGAACTCGTCGTTCTTGATCATGTCGACGATGTGCGGCCGGCCCTCACGCACCTTGTTGGCGCGCCGGCACGGTATCCCGGCTTCGGTGATGACGCGCGCGGTACCGTCGGTCGCGGCGAGCTCGAAGCCCTTCTCGTGCAGCTTCCTCGCGAGGATCACCGCCCCCGCCTTGTCGCGCTCGCGCACGCTGATGAGCACCACTCCGGAACGCGGCAACGTGACTCCGGAAGCGGCCTGCGCCTTCGCGTAGGCCTCGCCGAACGTACGGCCCGTGCCCATCACCTCGCCCGTGCTCTTCATCTCGGGCCCGAGGATGGGGTCCGCTTCGGGAAACTTCGTGAACGGGAACACCGCCTCCTTCACGGAGAAGTACGGCGGCACGATTTCGCCCACCTTCTCCATCGTCTTCATCTTCTTGCCCGTCATGACGCGCGCGCCGATCTTCGCCAGCGGCTGACCGGTAGCCTTCGAGACGAACGGCGCCGTGCGCGACGCGCGCGGGTTCACCTCGAGCACGTAGATGATGCCGTTCTGGATCGCGAACTGGATGTTCATGAGCCCGATGACCGACAACGCCTTTGCGAGCTTGCGAGTCTGTTCGCGGATGTCGGCCTGCGTCTCGGGCGTCAAACTATTCGGCGGCAGCGAGCAGCCGGAATCACCCGAATGCACGCCCGCCTGCTCGACGTGCTCCATGATGCCGCCGATCAGCACGTCTTCGCCGTCGCAACAGGCATCCACGTCGACTTCGATCGCGACGTCGAGGAAGCGATCGAGCAGCACCGGGCTGTCGTTCGACACGCTGACCGCGGTATTCATGTACGTGCGCAGGTCGTCCTCGTTGAACACGATTTCCATGGCGCGGCCGCCGAGCACGTACGAGGGACGCACGACCAGCGGGAAGCCGACTTCACGCGCCAGTTTCACGGCCTGTTCCTCGGTGCGCGCGGTCGCGTTCGCGGGCTGCTTGAGCCCGAGGTTCTTCACCAGGATCTGGAAGCGCTCGCGATCCTCGGCGATGTCGATGGAATCCGGTGACGTGCCGATGATCGGCGCGCCGGCGGCTTCGAGCGCGCGCGACAGCTTCAGCGGCGTCTGGCCGCCGTACTGCACGATGACACCCTCGGGTTCTTCCTTGTGGATGATCTCGAGCACGTCCTCGAGCGTGAGCGGCTCGAAGTACAGCCGATCCGACGTGTCGTAGTCGGTCGAAACGGTTTCCGGATTGCAGTTGACCATGATGGTCTCGAACCCGTCTTCGCGCAGCTGCAGTGCCGCATGCACGCAACAGTAGTCGAACTCGATGCCCTGGCCGATGCGGTTCGGACCGCCGCCGAGGATCATGATCTTGCGCTTCTTCGTCGGCTGCGCTTCGCACTCGTCTTCGTACGTCGAGTACATGTACGCGGTCGACGTCGCGAACTCGGCGGCACACGTGTCGACGCGCTTGTAGACGGGGCGCACGCCGAGCGCATGGCGCTTGGCGCGGACCGCGTCTTCACCGGCGCCCGTGAGTCGGCCGAGGCGGCTGTCCGAGAACCCCTTGCGCTTGAGTGCACGCAGCCGGTCGGTCTCGAGCGCTGCAACTCCGCCGCTGCGAACCGCCGCTTCCTCGACGATCAGTTCCTCGATCTGCGCGAGGAACCACGGATCGATGTGCGTGAGTTCCTGGATGCGCTCCGCCGACCAGCCGAGACGGAACGCATCGGCGACGTACAGCAGCCGGTTCGGACCCGGCGCACGCAGCTCGTAAGCCAGTTTGTCGCGCTCCTCCTCGGTCGTCAGCTCCTTCAACTGCTCATTGAGTCCATCGAGCCCGGTTTCGAGACCGCGCAGCGCCTTTTGCAGAGACTCCTGGAACGTACGGCCTATCGCCATCACCTCGCCAACCGACTTCATCTGGGTCGTGAGGCGCGAATTCGCGGCCGGAAATTTCTCGAACGTGAACCGCGGCACTTTCGTGACCACGTAGTCGATCGACGGCTCGAAAGATGCCGGCGTCGCGCCGCCCGTGATGTCGTTCTTGAGCTCGTCGAGCGTGTAGCCGACGGCGAGCTTCGCCGCGATCTTGGCGATCGGGAAACCCGTGGCCTTCGACGCCAGCGCCGACGATCGCGACACGCGCGGATTCATCTCGATGACGAGCAGGCGCCCGTCCTGCGGATTCACCGCGAACTGCACGTTGGAACCGCCGGTGTCGACACCGATCTTGCGCAGCACCGCGATCGACGCGTTGCGCATGCGCTGGTATTCCTTGTCGGTCAACGTCTGCGCGGGCGCGACGGTTATCGAGTCACCGGTATGCACGCCCATCGGCTCGAGATTCTCGATCGAGCAGACGATGATGCAGTTGTCGGCGCGATCGCGCACGACCTCCATCTCGAATTCCTTCCAGCCGATCACCGATTCCTCGATGAGGACCTCGGACGTCGGCGACGCGTCGAGACCGCGCTCGACGATCTGCTCGAATTCCTCGCGGTTGTACGCGATGCCGCCGCCCGAGCCGCCCATCGTGAACGACGGCCGGATGACGCACGGAAACCCGAGACCCGGCTGGATCTCGATGGCCTGCGCGAGCGAATGCGCGACTGCGGCGCGCGGGCACTCGAGGCCGATCTCCTTCATCGCGTTCTTGAAGAGCTCGCGATCCTCCGCCATGTCGATCGCTTCGCGCGAGGCGGCGATGAGCTCGACGCCGTGCCGCGCAAGCACGCCTTCGCGCACGAGGTCGAGCGCCGTGTTCAGCGCGGTCTGGCCGCCCATCGTCGGCAGCAGCGCGTCCGGCTCTTCCTTTTCGATGATGCGCGCGAGAGTGCGCCAGTTGATCGGCTCGATGTAGATGGCGTCGGCCATCTCGGGGTCCGTCATGATCGTCGCGGGGTTCGAGTTGACGAGGATGACCCGGTAGCCCTCCTCCTTGAGCGCCTTGCAGGCCTGGGCGCCGGAATAGTCGAACTCGCACGCCTGGCCGATGATGATCGGGCCGGCGCCGATGATCAGGATGCTTTCGATGTCGGTACGTTTTGGCATGACTCTCTGTTGTCGGGACTACGCGGCCTTGTCCGGCGGCGGCTGCTTGCCGGCGTTGCGGGACCGGAGCTTTTGTTGAAGGCGCCTCAGCATGAGGTGCACGAAGCGGTCGAACATCGTGCCCATCTCCTGCGGGCCGGGACTCGCCTCGGGGTGGCCCTGGAAGCTGAACGCCGGCTTGTCGACGCGCGCGATGCCCTGCAGCGAACCGTCGAACAACGAGCGGTGCGTGGCCTTGAGCGTCGAAGGCAGCTCGCTCTCGTCGACCGCAAAGCCGTGGTTCTGGCTGGTGATGAATACACGGCCGGATTCGAGGTCCTGAACCGGGTGATTTGCGCCGTGATGGCCGAACTTCATCTTCATCGTGCGCGCGCCGCTCGCCAGGCCTAACAACTGGTGACCGAGACAGATGCCGAACGTCGGCAGGTCGGCGACGACCAGCGCGCGGATCGCCTCGATGGCGTACTCACAGGGTTCCGGATCGCCGGGCCCGTTCGACAGGAACAAACCATCCGGCTCGAGCGCGAGCACTTCCTCGGCGGTAGTTTGAGCCGGGACCACGGTCATGCGGCAGCCGCGGTCGGCGAGCATGCGCAGGATGTTGCGTTTGACGCCGTAGTCGTAAGCGACGACGTGCAGGCGCTGGTGCGCGCGCATCACCGGCCGGTTCTCCGGCTGCCAGATGCTGCCCTCGTTCCATTGATAGGCGCGTTTCGTCGATACGACCTTCGCGAGGTCCATGCCCTTGAGTCCCGGGAATTTCTTCGCGAGCCGCACCGCCGCGCCGGCGTCGATCTTGTCGCCCGCCATGATGCAGCCGGCCTGGGCGCCCTTCTCGCGCAGGATGCGCGTGAGCTTGCGCGTGTCGATGCCCGAGATCGCGACCACCTTGTGTCGCGTCAGAAATTCACGCAGGTCTTCGCTCTTGCGGAAGTTGCTCGCCACCGGCGGCACGTCGCGGACCACCAGGCCCGCGGCGTACGCGGTCGGTGCTTCGAGATCTTCGGGCGTGGTGCCCGTGTTCCCGATGTGTGGATAGGTCAGCGTGACGATCTGTCTCGAATAGGACGGATCGGTGAGGATTTCCTGATAACCGGTCAGCGCGGTATTGAAAACGACTTCGCCAGTGGTGTTGCCTTTGGCGCCGATAGACTGGCCGCTGAAGATGGTTCCATCTTCCAGAGCCAGAACCGCGGTTACCGTCACGCGGAAACTCCCCTCGAGCCGCCGACAGCCCGATGAATGTGGTTGATTGGGTGGATGCTCTCCGTGCGCGGAGCGTACATGCACAAAGCGGGAGGAGTTCTTGCGAACATCCTCCCGCCCTGCGTTGGACTAACCCGTTTCGGATTAGGCGGCAATTTTACGAAGCGATCCCCGGGGTGTCCATGAAAGTTCTGGGTTGTTTCGGCCAGAAACCCTCTCGGAAAGTTCTAAAGGCGGCCTGCAGAGAGGCTCCTAAGCGGTTGTTTTCAATCCAAGAACGTTGGCCATCGTGTATCGGCCGGGTTTTTGCGCTGCAAGCCAGACGCCGGCCCGGATGGCGCCATTCGCGAAGATCGACCGGTCCGTGGCCTCGTGTCCGATCGTCAGGCGCTCCCCGGGGCCCGCGAACAGGACGGTGTGGGTGCCGACGATGTCGCCGGCCCGGAGGCTGGCGATACCGATCTCACCGTTGCGCCGCGCGCCCAGTCCGACCCGGCCCGTCAGCGTATCGGCATGCGGATCGAGGCCGCGCGCCGTGGCGGCGGAACCGGCCAGCGCGAGCGCGGTGCCCGACGGCGCATCCACCTTGTTCTTGTGGTGCGCTTCCACGATCTCGATGTCGAACTCCGCGGGCAGCGCGGCCGCCGCGATGCGTACCAGCTCCTGCGCGACCGCGACACCGACCGAGGTGTTAGGCGCGACGAGCACGGGGATCTCGCGGGACGCGCCCGCGACGCGCGCTTCGAACTCCGCGCCGTGTCCCGTCGTGCCGATGACGATGGGCACGCGCGCCGCACGGCACACGTTGAGCGCTCGCAGGCTGAGCTCGGGCCGCGAGAAGTCGATGGCCACCTGCGCGCCCGCGAGGTCGGGCGGTAGTTCGGTGAGTATGCGCACGCCGAGCGGCCGGGTCTCGGCCACCTCGCCGAGATCGCGGCCCGCGGACCTGCTGCCCGGCGACGCGACCGCGGCGACGAAGGCCAGAGAATTCGCGGCGGCGCCCGCACGCACGATGGCCGTGCCCATGCGGCCGGTGGCTCCGATCAAGGCGACTCTGGTCATGGCGACAGTGTGCCGCACTGCCCGCGGTCGTGCGAGACTCGCGTCCCATGATTCGCATCGGCATCCTCGGCGCGGCGCGTATCGCTCCGCGCGCCATCATCGCGCCGGCCAACGCGCTGCTCGGCGCGGAAGTCGTCGCCATCGGCGCGCGCAATCTCGAACGCGCCCGCAACTTTGCAGCCCAGCATTCCATCCCGTTCGCGTGCGGTAGTTACGGCGAGCTGGTCGCGCGCGACGACGTCGACCTCGTTTACGTCGCCCTGCCGCCCTCGGCGCATCTCGAGTGGTGCGTGAAGGCGCTCGCCAACGGCAAGCACGTCCTCGTGGAGAAACCGTTCGCGAGCAACGCGCAGGATGCCGCCGAGATGGTCGCGGCCGCGCGCGCGGCGGAACGGCACCTCATCGAAGGCTTCCACTACCGTTTCCATCCATTGTTCGAACGCGCGTTGTCGCTGCTGCGCGGCGGTGCAATCGGCCGCCTGCGGCACATCGATGCGGTGTTCAACGTGACGCTGCCGGACACTCCCGGCGAGTTGCGTTATGTCGAGGCGCTGGGCGGCGGCGCGCTCATGGATCTCGGTTGCTATTGCCTGCACTGGATCCGCACCGTCGCCGGCGACGAGCCGACCGTCGTGAACGCGAGCGCACGCTGCGACCCTCCCGGCGTCGACGTCGAGATCCAGGCCGCCCTCGCATTCACGAGCGGCCCGACCGCGCGCCTCAGATGCTCCATGCAGCCGGACGATGGCGTGCTGTTCCGCAGGCTGCGCGTCGAAGGCGATGCTGGCGTGCTCGACCTCGAGAATCCCGTGTCGCCGCACTCTGGAGCCACTTTGTCGATCGAATCCGCGGATGCGTCCCTGCCGCAGATCATTTCCGGCGGCGACACCACCTTCCTGTTCCAGTTGCGTCACGTGATCGAGGTCATCGAGGGCCGGGCCAAACCGCTCACCGGCGGCGACGATGCGATCGGGAACATGCGCGCGATCGACGCCATCTACCGCGCCGCCGGCCTGCGGCCGCGGGGACTGTCCGCCTGACGGGGTGACGCGGTGAGCGCCACGGACGCATCGTCGGGCAAGTTCATTCTCGCGCTCGACGCCGGCACCACGAGCTCTCGCTCACTGGTGTTCGACGTCCGCGGTCGCGTCGTCGCACTCTCGCAACGGGAGTTCACGCAGCACTTTCCGCAGCCCGGATGGGTCGAGCACGACGCCATTGAAATCTGGGAGACGCAGCGCGCGACCATGCACGAAGCGCTGCGAAAGTGCGGCGCCGAGCCGCGCGACCTCATCGCAGTCGGCATCACCAACCAGCGTGAGACCACGGTCCTCTGGGAACGCGCGACGGGCCGGCCAGTCGCGCCGGCCATCGTCTGGCAGGACCGCCGCACCGCACCGCAGTGCGCCGCCCTGCGCGCGGCCGGCCACGAACCCGCCATCTCCACATCGACCGGTCTGCTGCTCGATCCGTATTTCTCCGCCACGAAAATGGCGTGGCTGCTCGAGCACGTGCCGGGTGCCCGTGCGCGCGCGTGGGCCGGCGAGCTCTGCTTCGGCACGATCGACAGCTGGCTGATCCACCAGCTCACGCGCGGACGTCGGCACGTGACCGACGCCACGAACGCGAGTCGCACGATGCTCTTCGACCTCGCCGCGGACGACTGGAACGAGCGCCTTCTCCATCTGTTCGGAATCCCCCGCGTCGCGCTGCCGACGATAGTCGACTCGTGCCTGGCCACCGCCGACGCCGTCGAAATCGAGGTCGACGGCTTCAAACTACCGCTCACCGGCATCGCCGGCGACCAGCAGGCCGCGCTGTTCGGCCAGGCATGCTTCACGCCCGGGATGGCCAAGAACACTTACGGGACTGGTTGTTTCGCCTTGATGAATGTCGGCGACGTGCCCTGCGCTTCGCGCCATCGGCTGCTGTCGACCGTCGCGCTGCGCCGGCGCGGCGCCAGCCGATTCGCGCTCGAGGGCGGCGTGTTCATGGGCGGCGCCACCGTGCAGTGGCTGCGCGACGGACTCGGCATCATCCAGTCATCCGGCGAGGTCGAAGCGCTGGCCGCGAGCGTGCCCGACACCGGCGACGTGTACCTCGTCCCGGCATTCGCCGGCCTCGGCGCGCCGCAGTGGGATGCCGCGGCGCGCGGCACGATCGTCGGCCTCACGCGCGGCAGCAACCGTGCGCACATCGCGCGCGCCGCGCTCGAGAGCATCGCGTTCCAGACGGCCGATCTCGTCGATGCCATGCGTGAAGACGCCGGGCACGCGCTTGCGGAGCTGCGCGTCGACGGCGGCGCAGCGCGCAACGACCTGCTGTTGCAGTTCCAGGCCGACCTGCTGGGCGTGCCGGTGCTGCGCCCCACGAACACCGAGACCACTGCATTCGGCGCGGCGGCTCTCGCAGGTCTCGGTGCCGGCCTCTGGCAGTCCGAGGAAGAGATCGCGTCGTTGTGGTCTCTCGACCGGCGATTCGAGCCGCGCATGTCGCGCGCCGCCGCGGCGATACGGCGCGCGCGCTGGAACGAGGCGCTGGCGCGTTCGCGCGGATGGGCCGTGCAGTGAGTCGGTTTCGGAGCGAGCGAACATGAAGTTGAATCGCCGGGATTTCCTGATTGGTGGGCTGGTCGCGGTCGTCGCCGGCGGCGCGATCTGGTGGGGCCAGCACCCACGCTTCCACTACCTGCCGGGACCGACGGAAGAATTCGTCGCGCAGTTCGCGGCCCCACCCGCCGCGGATTCACCGGCCGTCCGTCGCGAGCTCGATGATCTGCTGGCGATACAGCGCGCGCGAACTCCCTCCCAGGTGGCGGCCGCGCAGGCGGACAAGAGGAAGGACGTGGCGCGGTTCTACGCGGCTCTGGGACTCGATCCAGCGCACGCACCGGACCTGCCGAAGCTGCACCGCTTCACCGACAACGCGGAATCGGACATCGGTCCTTACGTCCGAGCGGTCAAGGATAAATTCCGGCGGCTGCGGCCTTATGAGATCGAACCGAACCTGAAGCCCTGCATCGACGACGTCAAGGGCGACCTCTCGTACCCGAGCGGCCACGCGACGTACGGGTATCTCATGGGCGACCTGCTGTCGGAACTCGTCCCGGAGCGGCGCGTCGTGCTGATGAAGCGGGCCGAGGAATACGCGCGCCAGCGCGCGGTATGCGGCGTGCACTTCGACAGCGACCTCGCGGCCGGCAAGCACGGCGCGCAACTGCTGTTCGACGAAATGCACGCTTCGCCGGACTACCGGCGCGACGCGCTTTCGGCCAGCGTGGAGTTGCGCGAGGCGCTCGGCCTGGCCCCGCGACCGCCGCGTCCCTACTGACGCGGCGCCCGGCTCAGGTCGGTTCGCTCGAGAAAAAGCGCTTCACGCCCTCGAAGAAGCTCTCGCCGCGCGGCGTGTGCTTGTTGCCGTCCTTTCTCAGCGATTCGTCGAACTTGCGCAGCAACTCACGCTGCTCTGCGCTGAGCTTCACCGGCGTCTCGACGACCACCGTGCAGAACAGGTCACCTCGAGCGCCGCCACGCACGGGCTTCACGCCCTTGTCGCGCAACCGGAACTGCGTGCCGGACTGCGTCTCCGCGGGAATCTTGAGCGACACGTGACCATCGAGCGTGGGCACGTCGACGTTGCCACCGAGCACGGCGTTCGAGAAGCTGATCGGCACCTTGCACAGGAGATCCGCGCCGTCGCGATCGAAAATCTCGTGCTCGCGCACGTGGACTTCGACGTACAGATCACCCGGCGGACCGCCATTGCGGCCCGACTCGCCCTCGCCCGACAGGCGGATGCGGTCGCCCGTGTCCACTCCCGCCGGAATCTTCACCGCGAGCTTCTTGCTGCGGCGCACGCGGCCCTGCCCGAGGCAGGTATCGCAAGGATTCTTGATCGTCGTGCCGGTGCCGCGGCATTTCGGGCACGGCTGCTGCAGCTGGAAGAAACCCTGCGAGATGCGCACCTGGCCCACACCGTTGCAGGTCTCACAGGTGACGGGTGTGGAGCCTTTCGCGGCGCCGCTGCCGCCACACGTGTCGCACTCCGCGAGCTTGGCGACGTCGATCTCGGCCGAATGTCCAAACACCGCCTGGTTGAGATCGAGCTCGAGCTCGTACTTCAGGTCTGCACCGCGGAACACCTGGCGTCCGCCGCCACCGCGTCGACCGCCGCCGAAGATGTCACCGAACATCTCGCCGAACATCTCGCCGAACGCGTCTCCGCCGGAGAATCCGCCACGCCCGCTCTGGCGCGACGCGTCGATGCCGGCGTGCCCGTGCTGATCGTAGATCGCGCGCTTGTCCGCCTCGCAGAGAACTTCGTAGGCCTCCTTGGCCTCCTTGAACTTCTCCTCGGCTTCCTTATCGCCCGGATTGCGGTCCGGGTGAAATTTCATCGCCAGGCGGCGGTAAGCCTTCTTGATGTCGGCTTCCGTCGCGGTGCGCGGTACGTCGAGCACCTTGTAGTAGTCACGTTTCGCCATCGGGCGAGGCCCCTCCCAGGGCGAACGAAACGGCCGGGGACGTCCCCGGCCGCCTCTCTAGCTAGTTAGGCCTTCTTCTTGTCCTTCACTTCCTCGAACTCGGCGTCGACGGCATCGTCGTTGCCCTTCGAGGAGGCGCCCGGACCCGCGCCGCCGGCACCCTCCGGTCCCGCCCCGGCACCGCCCTGGGTGGCCGCGGCCTGCTGCGCGATGTTCGACGCGGCGGCCATCAGCGCCTCCGACTTCTTGTCGATCGCGCCCTTGTCGTCACCCTTGAGCGCGCCGCGCAGGTCCGAGATGGCGGACTCGACCTTGGCGCGCTCGGCGCCGTCGACCTTCTCGCCCAGATCCTTCAGCGACTTCTCGATCGCGTGCACCAGCTGCTCGCCGCGGTTGCGGGCATCGACCAGCTCGCGCGTCTTCTTGTCTTCCTCGGCGTGCGCCTCGGCGTCCTGCACCATGCGCTTGATCTCGTCCTCCGAGAGGCCCGAGTTCGCCTTGATGACGATCTTCGCTTCCTTGCCCGTGGTCTTTTCCTTCGCGGTCACGTGCATGATGCCGTTCGCGTCGATGTCGAACGTGACCTCGACCTGCGGCATGCCGCGCGGCTGCGGCGGGATCTCGGTGAGATCGAACTTGCCCAGCGACTTGTTGTCGGCCGCGCGCGTGCGTTCACCCTGCAGCACGTGGATGGTCACGGCCGTCTGGTTGTCGGACGCGGTCGAATAGGTCTTGGTGGCCTTCGTCGGAATCGTGGTGTTCTTCTCGATCACCTTGTCGACCACCGAACCCTCGGTCTCGATGCCGAGCGACAGCGGAGTGACGTCGAGCAGCAGCACGTCCTTCACCTCGCCCGCGAGCACACCCGCCTGGATCGCGGCGCCGACGGCCACCGCCTCATCCGGGTTCACGTCCTTGCGCGGCTCCTTGCCGAAGAACTCCTTCACGTACTTCTGCACGAGCGGCATGCGCGTCTGGCCGCCGACGAGAATGACCTCGGCGATGTCCTGCGTGCCGAGGCCGGCATCCTTGATGGCCGTACGGCACGGGTCGATCGTCTTCTTGACCAGGTCCTCGACCAGCGACTCGAGCTTCGCACGGGTCAGCTTGATGTTGCGGTGCTTCGGGCCCGATACATCCGCCGTGATGTACGGCAGGTTCA
>Ga0136846_1234645_pt1 | contig 17307 bp, 13 predicted proteins | sample HopSoiMetagenom2_FD_96841 | JGI IMG/M metagenome (GOLD analysis project Ga0136846, IMG submission 96841) | Grasslands soil microbial communities from Hopland, California, USA - 2 Assembly 2016 (version 4) | ecosystem: Environmental > Terrestrial > Soil > Grasslands | place: USA: Hopland...
ACCTCAGGGAGCCGACTTCCAAAGCGTGGCGCCTAGAAGTTGACCCGGGCCAGGACTCTGCACGAATGCCACAAGCCTGAGATTCTTCGGATCGGTACCAGGCTTGAGCTTCAACTGGACATCATTAGCAAACGCTCTTCCCTTTTGTAGTTTGCCCAGTCGTATCAACTGCTGCACGACGGCAACGTGTGTCAAATGTTTGCCGCCGTTTTCTCCATGCAAGACTTGGGATTCGACGTGATCCAGAGCAACCGCCAGATAGACATCTGCGGCGTGTTTGTCAGCGGTCGCATCCGCTTCGACGCGCGTCCGCAGGATGCCTTCATTCCCCGAGTCGAGGCTCACGGCAGTGATACGCACCGGCACCTTGGGCGCAGCCACGGCCCCCTCAAAACTCTTCTCCATCTGTTGAGCATCGGTTATCCGGATTTCCTCCGCACCATCAACGATGATCTGTGGCGTGTATGGAGTACTCACCTTGAGCATGCGTTCATAAGCACCCTGTCGCTCGGTGAGCGCAGCGGACGAGTTCGGATCTCTCCATCCATCGTGATCCCAGTAATCTACGTGCTCACTGAGGACAATCAACTGCGCTCCGGCGAGAGGCTGCAAACTATCGATCTTTCTCACGAATTCATCCGCAGGCGGACAGCTGGAACAACCTTCCGACGTGAAGAGTTCAACCAGAACTGGACGGCTCGCGGTCTCCAGAGTTGCGTCGCGGGTTGTAGCCTGGAGGGGCTGGCAGTTCACGGCTGTAGGCTCCGACCACAACCCGCATACGACAATCGCCACGCTCGTGAACAGATACTTTGTGCCGAGTCGCGGCGTGAATGAGAGTCTACTGAACAAGCGCTCCCGCACAATGACCACTTCGTGTGTTTTATACCCTGCCACATTCATCTCACCCTCCAAAACGAAACCGCTCACACCGTCTCCAGTGTGAGCGGGATAGTACCGAGCAATATCAGAAGTAAACCTTCGCTCCAAACTGAAATACTCTCGGATCGAACGCGGAAGTGACCTGTCCAAAATTGCTCGACCCTAGCGCGTTACTGACTTGATCGAACTCGGTATGGTTCCAGGTATTGAAGCTTTCGGCGCGGAGCTCGAGCCGGCTGCCTCGAGTTTCATTCAGCATGAAGCTCTTGAACAGAGAGAGATTCCAGTTGTCGCGTCCTGGACCGCGCAGGGAGTTATGCCCTGCATTGCCCCATGAACCAACAGCTGGCGCAACGAAGGCAGCCGTATCGAACCACTGCCCAACCTTGTGCGGATACCTTACGCTGTTGATCTGATCCGGCCGATTGGTAGCATTGTTCAACCCGTTGGCACTCTGACCACCCGTGAGCTGCGGATTGATTGGCAGCCCCGAGCTCATCGTCACAATCCCGGAGATCTCCCATCCTCCGAGGGTGGACTTCAACAAACGGTTGGAGCTGTTCCGCAGGAACGGGATGTCGTAGATGAAGTTGATTGCTCCGTTGTGCGTCCGATCATAGCCGCTCGGGCCGATGTCATACCTCCATCCAACGTATGGATTCGAGATGTTCCCGAGATCTCCGCCACCGTTCCCCGCGGTAGTCGGATCAATCGTGCGCGATAGAGTGTAGTACGCGCGCAGAGTGAGATCGCGCACGTGCGACGTCAGATCGACTTGCAAGCCGTTGTAGTGTGTGTTGGCTTCGTTCGTCGACAGGACGATTGAATGGAACCCCGGATATGGAAGGCCGGGAGCCGTGTTGTACTGGGCTCCGGAGATGAGCGCAGGCAGATAGCTTTCACTCGGCAGATTGATCTCTCGATAGTCATTCTGGTACCGGTTTTGATTTCCGACATAAGCGATCGAAAGAACCGACTTGCTGTTTAGCTGGCGCTGCACTCCGATGCTGTACTGGTAACTGGCCGGCTGTTTGTACTGATCAATGTCCAGCCCCGCGATGCTGGCTGGGTTGATCGGGCGTGCGGCAGCGCTCCCACTCGATAGCAGCACGTTCGGATTCTCGAATGTGACACTGTTGTTGGTAACACTTAGGCTGTAGGGAATGTTCGGTCCGGCGTTGTACATGTCGTTGCCCTGAATGCGCTCGTACATGATCCCGAATCCGCCGCGCACCACCGTCGTCCCCTTCCCGGTCACATCGTAAGCAAAGCCAATGCGTGGCCCGAAGTTGGCCCAGTGATTATTCACGAGGCCTTTTGGCACCCCATCTTGCCCGGGGACACCGATGCCATTCAGGTACAACGGAACTCCCGCGAGAATCGGGTTCGGGCTGGTTCCAAGTCCTGGACTGCTCGGGCTTATTGTTCCATCGGGCAATACAATTGCCGCATCGGCCGGATTGTACAGTGAAGGATAAAAGTTGCCCATCCGGTTGTTCGCTTCGTATGTATGAGGCACGCCGTCCCACCGTACGCCAAGGTTGAGCGTTAGGTTGCGGTTCACGCGCCAGTTGTCTTGCACGTATGCCCCCCATGACACGTTGTTCCAGTATCCCTTATCTTGTACCGCCAATTCGTTGTAGCTCTTCGCGTCCCCGAGCAGGAAATCGGCGAAGTCGTTGCCGGTGAATGTACCGTCAAAATTGAATGCACCCTGCGTCGTACCGAACAGGTCTTGCACCTTTTTGTAAAGCGCCCAGCTCGCACCGATCTTCAACTGATGTGAACCCTTGGTCCACGACAAATCGTCCCGCACTTGGTAATCGTCGGCAATGTTATGCCACGGCCAGTTCGCGATTTCGAAGTGCGTGCCTGTTCCGCCATTGAGGTCAATATTCGGAATCCTATTGCTGTTATTCGGCCCGCTGAATAACCGGGAGTTCGTGGCGTCATAGCCGCTTGGGATCGCCAGGCTGCTTAAGCCGGACCCTGCAAAGGGAACAATGTTGATGCGATTGCCGTTGTAGTTGAACGCAGTCTCGTTGAGCAGATTCGAACGCACCGCGTACGTCGCGTGCAGAACAGCGCTGTACGAAGGATTCCCGAACGTATCTCCCACCGTAGGAACGTTCGCCCCGCTCCATTGGCTCACTCCAAAGCCTTGCGACACCTGTTCCGCGATGAAATGTCCGAAGATCGAGGCTTTGTCCGTGAAGTTGTGGTCAACACGGACGACCTCTTCCTTCAAGTTCGTCGGAGAATTGTTGCCCCCAATAAACGTGGGCTTCCCGCTCGCGTCCACCGTGTTCGGTGCCGGGAAGATTCCGGCGCTCAGCAGCGCCGTAGCGTTGGGTGAAATCATGCAAGCAGGAATCGTATTGCTCGGAAACGGCGAACCCTGAACAACGCCGGCCGGAAGTACGCCGCCAGGGCAATTCTGTGCGAGGACAGACGCGGAAACGTCGGCTGCGCTTGGAACATTGATCAGCTGGCTTCCGAAATTTCCGCCGTAAGCGGATGAATCCGGCACCGGCTGATTCGTCAATCCACCCTGAATCAACCGCCGCCACTCCATGTTGTAAAAGAAGAACGTCCGCTTGCGCTGCGGGTTGTACAGCTTGCCGAAAGTGACAGGACCGCCCACGTTGAATCCAAATACGTTGAGCCGCAGCTCGGCCACTTTCTGCGGCGCGGGATTGAAGTAGTTGCGCGCATCAAAAGCGTCGTTGCGATTGAATTCCCACGCGGACGCATGCAGCGTGTTCGTGCCGGACTTGAGAACCATCGTCAAGGTCCCGCCGGAGGACAGCCCGTAGTCGGCGCTGTAGTTGGAGGTCAGGGCACGAAATTCAGCAATCGCGTCACTCGACGGAGCAATACTCATGCCGCCTGCGCCGCCGCGGTCATCATCTTCGCCGCCGTCCAGCAAATAGATGTTGTGATTCTGGCGCATGCCGTTGAACTCTACGCTGGCATCGCCGCCCACCGGAGTGTTCACAACACCAGCGCTCATGCCACCACCACCAATCTGACTGGAAGCGCCGGGCACCAGCGCCGCAAGTTGGTACATGCTGCGGCCGCTCACAGCGATCTGCGAGATCTGCTGCCCCGTGATCACATTGCTCTGCTCACCCGATTCCGTTTGCACTCGCACCGGATTCGCCTCCACTGTCACCGATTCCTGGACCCCTCCCACCTCCATCTGAAAATCGATCCGATCTCGATCGCCCACCTGAACCACGACATTCTTTTGCTCGACGGCCTTGAAACCTGCCGATTCCGCCTTGACACTGTAATGACCTATCTTCAGATCAGGCACGACATATTGGCCGGCCTCATTGGTCTGAATCTTTTTGACCGCGTTGGAATCCACGTTCGTGATGCTGATATTCACACCCGGCAGCGCTGCGCCGGAAGAATCCGTAACCGTTCCGACGATGGTTGCTTGTTGAGCGGCCGCGGATATGAAGATCCCGATCAGCCCAACGACTAACACGACTACCTGCCGCAGGCGAAACTGATTCGCTACAGAACTTATGCTTCGAGCAACGCCACTCAAGGTAGGAATGGAACCGCATACTGAATTCATCGAATGTCACCCCAGATCTGGCTAGATTACGTACCGAAAGGCTCGGCACTATACAGACTGGAGTCATAGATGGTTGGCGGCAATACCCACTTAACGCAATTCCGATATAGCCACTGTGGCCTTCTGGTGGTGAATGCGCCAGGATGGCCACACAGCATGCGGTATGTCGTTTTATTCTGCGCCTCGCATCCGCAACGTCCCTGGAGGCGTTTGTCTGACTAGCCGTGTTCGACACGGGCTTGTATGTCCGAGTACGCTGCACGGATGAGGCTGCTTAGGGCTGCGGCGTTCGTGGCCAGTCCCGGTCTCAACTTTACAATGGCGCATGAACTTTCCGTTGCCTTGCAACAAGCGGGCCGGATCCGGGAGCGCTGCGCCCTGGAAGAATCCCACGTTCACATGCGAAGTGAATACATTCACGTAGCCGAAGGGCGCATCTCCGAGACATGCCACCGGACAGCCGTCATGCAAGAGTTCCCGGATCTCGTCCCCGCATTTTCGCATCATCTCAAACCACTGATGCGCGATGGCTCCCAATTCACCTGCGTGCTCTTCCATCCACGCATCAATGGCGGGATCCCGTTGTACAGCGCCGTTGAATCGCAGCAAGTCCGTTCTCATCGTCATGGCGTTTTCAGAGCGGCCCTCTTGTTCCACGGCGCCACACTCTCCTCATACTCCATGGGATCGCCGAAACCTTCGGTTTGGATACCGAGTTGGCGTAGAGCGTCCAGGGCCATCAGTCGGCGATGCGCGTTGAATGTCATGATATGGGCAAAGACGCCCCCGAAGGTGAAGGTCTCCGCCGGCTCGCAGAGAGCATCGACGAACGTATCATCCCACGCAGAACGGTTTCGGACGTCGCTCAAAACGCGATGCAGTTCAGCATCGGTCTTCTCAAGCCTTTGCAGCATGGATTGCGGGGAGCGCTTTGATTTCGGCGGACCCTTCATGTCCATCTCGACTCCAGACAGCGCGGCAGTCCAGACTTCCTTCGTGAAAATGATGTTCTCTAACAGCTGCCTTAGAGTTTTATTCGACTCTCGCCAGGGCAGCAGTTCTACTACCCTCGGCAGCGGCCGATCTAGTTGTTCCTCTGTCAGAGTACCCGCGTACTCCAATAAACGACGCGTGTGCCAGGAGTCGTTTCCTGCAAAACGATCGAACAAATCCATGTCATTTCCTCCTGTCGTTGATGTAGTGGGGGCCAAAAAGTGAATCTTGTTGAACGCCGGCAGATGAAAATGCGGGTCGCGCATGCGCCGGTAGATGCTCGGAGAAATCCGAAAAGCCTTGCGGAAAGCGCGAGTGAACGCCTCCAACGAACCGTAATTTGCGTCTAGTGCAATGTCCGTGACCGACAGATCGGTACGCCCCAGTTGATATGCTGCTCTTTCCAGCAACAGCCTTCGTCGCATCGCCGCCGGAGTCTCTTCGACCACGGTCCGGAATAGCCGGTGGAACTGCGTGCGGCTTTGATACGCTTGACGCGCCAGATCTTGCGTCTTCGCCTGAGTGTCCAGGGAGTTCGCGACAATTGCAGAGAGGCGGTCTGCCTTGTCCTCACCATCCGCGTTATTCATGCGTCCCGTTCCTCATCTTGAACAAATCATAGACAAAGGCGACGCCCTCCGCCTGATCGTACGTACCAATCTTCTAGCTCAAGAAGCCGAATGGAGTCGTTTCGTGCACGCGAATCGAGGCACCGCCGCTATACGGTAGGTGCAAAATTCATAGCAGAGACAGATCTCCAGGGTAAACCCGCATGAATACTGGCTTATGGCGAGCAAGGAAGGAATCTGAATCCCTCCCTGACCGGCCGACTCGAGCCCGCACGGAAGCACTCTGATGAGGTTGATCCGCCACATGATGCTTGTTTTCGGAGCGTACAGCCTGTATGGTTTCGCCAACGTGTGCAGGAACCCTGTAATCCGCGGGTGATCCAAATCCGTCCGCATTTTCGTTACGTACTGACTGTCGGCGTTGCCTTGGCTGGCGGCACGAAGAACCCGGTCGTGGGTGGGCAAGAGATGTACCCGACAAGAACATCATTCAAAACACCATGAACTCGGCCGATCACACGACCCTGCAGGCATGGCGTTCGTAGAATCGCTTCTAATCGCGTCGAAGTGCGTAGTTTTCTTCCCATTTGTTCCTGCAGGAACAACGTGCAATCTGGAAACCGCGCCGACGGTGGAAGGGCTGCTGTCGCGTTGCATCGTCTGATGGCGCGTTCTGGATCGCTGAAAGGCGCTGCGCGCCTGCCAGCGTCGGGTTCCAGTGCGAGTCGGCCCTGCTATACCAAACGACACGATGTGGACGCAATCGAGAGAAGTTGAAATTTGAGTGCTAACGCCTGTTAACAGCCGTTACGTCATAAAATGCTATTCCTATGCGTGCCTTCAACGTTTCATTAAACGGAGAGAAGCCGTGTCTGGCGGGGGTCGGTGAACGCGGAGTCTTATCAGCCATCATCACTTGGGTGGCGGGAGACCGGGGCGAAGATTTGCTTTTGGAGGTTGGTGGCCTCGCCAATGAAGAGCACATCGACTGGGTCAACCAAGAAGCGCCTGCAAATCGGATATGAGATTCGCATCGAGGTAGTCGAGTCAGGATCAGCCGACAAACCTGTGAGAAGACGCCGGAATCATCAGCAGAAACCCTAGAAGCGAAGAAGAACTATGGCCAAAGAGCTTGGCTGGAAAATCGAGACAAAGTCCAGACGACCATAACCTTCGGTTTTGAGTGTTATTCAACACTCATTGAGCGATTGCAGACGACTCTACAGTCGCGGTCGCTTTCCGGAATGCGAGGAAAAGCAGCGCAGTAGAAACTATCGGATACAAGTAGGGTGCTAGGTTGAAGAACTGAAAGGGAGCAATGCCGATGTTCCCGACGCCCGTTGCGGCTCCCACGCTCATTCCGACGGGTCCACGGCTAACCCAAAAGATCCCGACTGAAAGGTCGTACACGATCAGTGCGGCGGATGTTGTAGCGTGCATGATTACGCCTGACCTTTTTAATCGGAGCAACTGAAATCCTGACAGAAGAAACAGTATCAAGAAGCAGAAATTCATTGCGGTCATTGCCACAAAGTCGATTTTGAAATATGGCGTGTCCGCGCTGGAGCTAAGCGCGAACACTCCGCTCCACACAGACATAAAAATGAAATAGAGACCACAGAGGCTGAGGGCAGCATCCAGAACGCCTATCGTTCTCAATACCGCTTTGGACCATGTCGGCATTCGAATGTGTCGGGATTTTACACCCACCGGGTACTTGGCGAAATATCTCTATTACACTCACAATCACCTTTTGATCGTTTTCTGATCGTCGATCACATCAAACGGGAGCAGCAGGTTCGGCGGAAAGGAAAAAAGTCATGGTCCAAGCCTGAACCAAGGTCGGTGGGGTTCCATTCGCCAGTGCTCACAATTCAATTTCCAGTTCTCAGCCATGATGAATTACACCGCTGATCGAAAAGCCTGTCTGTGAGGTTTGGAAACAAGATTCTTGACGTGGGGGCCGGGATAAGTCGCCAAGTCGATGCTTCCATTGTTTCGCACTGAGCTGCGGATAGAAACCCAACTGCATTTCCCAGCGTCTCGCCTGCCCTGCGCGATCCGCCTGCAGGTGTTCCATTGAGTCACGACAATGCTGGCGGTGAATGCAACGCGACGATGACAGTATGCGTAAGGATGCACGAAGGCTGAACGAAGCAAAAAGGCGAAACGCGCAGATATTTAAAAATGTTGACGAAAGCCGCACAAATACTGGCTAGGAGATCGTGAAGGGGCCAGTCAGGCGCTAACCTCTCTCCGCTGAATTCCCTGCTAACAGGGAAAAATACAGGGAATTTGGCGAATCTAGAGCCGCAAATCGGCAGTCCAATCTCTCTAGTCCCCACATTCTGCTGGACGAATGGGGCGCTCGATTCAAATCGGAAACAGAGAAGTAACAGGGGCGTATCAGGGAGCTAATCAGCTGTTTCAGACCGTGAACAGGATTTTATTGTCCACCAACACTGCAATGTAGTCGCTTGATGCAACCGCTTTTCAACAACCGATCACCGTTTTGCTTGGTGATGGCGGCGGAAATCCAAGCTGCGCGCGCTGCTCTGCCCAGTCGAGAGGCAGATAACGCCAACATAATTTATTGACGGTCAGATCGGAAGGATGGCCCCCGCCGAGGATAGCTTCGAGGATGTCCGGAGCAAGAAAGGCACACCCCAAAATCCGGCGAAAATATTCCGTCTTGAGGCCCATTCGTTTGGCAGCCAGGTTGCGGTTTGCGTTGTTACCGGCCAGCACCTCCTCTCTCCACTTATGAGCTCGTGCAATGGCCTTCAGTATTGGTGTGATGATTTCTGACTCCGATAATGCGGGATTTACTACGAGCCGCATTTCTTTGCCGCAACGTTTCAGCTTCGCCTCGACCGTAAGATAAACCAAGTGATCCGACTCCGGCTCATGCAATTGGGACTTGAAGGACCCGGCCGATTGATGCACGGCGATACAAGCGCGGAGTTCATTCCGGCTCGTTTCTAGGTCCAACTTGTCTGCCTGAACCACTATGCGCCGGACCACCTTCCGCACAAAATCTTGCATGGTGGTCGGAGAAGCCATTGACAACTCCGCCGGCAGTTTTCTTGCACCGATGAGGAGCTGTTGTGTCACCTCGGGATGGTCCTCACGAAGCGAGAGCGTCTCCATCAGTTCATTCGGTGATCGGAGGAAGGATTGGAGCTTGGCGGAAATCTGCCTTTCGGTGTCGTATGCTGGCAGCCGTGAAGCATTGCTTTGTTTGCCGAAGTCTAGGCCAGCTCTTGGCAAGAAATAGTAGCGGTATCTCCTCCCATTTTTCACAGTGTGAGAGGGGTTGGACACGGATGTTTTGACTTCGTCGAGACGGTTGCTACAACCGTGAAGACCATCCTGGGCGGGTGCCAACAACCCGCTCAGGTTTGCGCAGCGTAGGCCCTTGTGACGTGACTTGTGTCGTAACCCTAGCATCCATGCCGCTACATTCCAGCCTTGAGGAAATGTCAGGCGCGCCAGCATCAAGCAGCATGGCTGGAGTGATTCGGTACGCGGCTAGGTAGAAGTCCGACGGCGATTGAATGCCGAAGTACGAGCCTACGACGTAGGCCACAGCCTCAGCCTCCAATTCCCGTTGCTGCTTGTCAATCTCTTTGCCATCGCGGGTCCTAATCCGCTTGCCGTCAGGAGTGAAGTGCAACAGCGAATGGGCGACCTCATGTGCCAGCGTCCCTGCTTGCGTCGTGACGTTCGTCTCGCTAGTTCTGATTTCGATCTCGGTTCCCTTCGACGTGCCTGCCCGCGCCATTGAGCGAACACTTCTCGACGAAGCGCACCGCGGAAGTGACTACCCGCAGGATGCTTGTGCTCGTCGCAGCCGCATGTCTAATGACGGCTTCATGCTCAAGAACGCAGGGCAAGCCACAGGAGCCTCCTGGGCCAACCGTCGATGTGCCCGAGTTTGTGATTGCGGTCAAACTCTCGCCACGAGCGGAAACTCGTCTTAAGAGTATTCACGAGTCCATCGAGGTCCTTGCTATGTTCGACGGCGATCCCTTGCCGGGACAGGGCAAGTACAATCCGCCTAATCGAGACGTAGTGCTAGGGAGCGCAAAAAAGGCCCGTCGATGCGAGCAATGAGGCGAGATTCAAATAGTCATGCGGAAACAATGGGACGGGGAACCATTTGACATAAGTGGAGACGAATGCGCAAGGCGCAGAAGAAGCCCTACTATGCCGCGACGCGACAATCGGCGCCAGCGTAAGCCATGGACACGCGAGGAAGACCGGCAGATAACGGCCAAATGCAGGCCCACCGACGGCTCGTTCTGCTCGAATTTAGCAGCCGTCCTGTATAGCTGCTCAAACTTTTCGCTCCCGTCGCGCTCCCGAACCCGCCACGCCGACCTGCATTTAAAAGATGGAGTTAACCTAAATCGAATATCCCTCGTCCCGCCGATCAAAGACTGTTGGGATCCGGTTCATGGTTCAAAGGACCAAGTCACCAATTGTTCTGTTACTAACCTCGATGCGGCCCGGAAGGATGTTTCGCGAGTGATGCGGCCATCAGAGAACTGAGAACTTGCGCACTTGTTCCCTTCGAAGTTCTGAGTGATTGGTAACCCCAATTCTTGACTTGACACTAACTCAGAATTGTTCAATGATCTGCGCTATTCAATGGTCCGGGGCCGGGCCGAGCCCGCGATCGATTCTCCTGTTAGGTGATGTATATGACCCGCTCATCTGAGGTCCTCTCGGCCGACTGGATCGCCGATTTTCCTCCTCCTCGCTCACTACCGCTTGATCAGGAAGCGTTGCGTATCTACGAGCGCGCCTACTACATCGGCGCTCAAACAGAAAGTGTGGGGGACCCTCCCGTCAGCTTCACGACTGTGATGGCTGCCCTGCTGCTCGGGGAAGACGATACCAGTTGCTGGTTCGCTCAGCAGGCCAACTCGGTGGGACCGGATTCCGGAAGAGTATTCAAGGAAAAAAATATCAACCAACTGGTTCAACAGAGGGCCGCCGGTCAGCGTGGAAAACCTACCCCCCCGCGTCTCTCCACGGACAAGCATCTGCTAACCTCGTCAGCCCGCGCGGTGTTGCAAAATTCCGAGGCTTGGGCGCAAAAGGTTGGCGGAAATGATATCGGAGTGCGGCACTTGGTGGCTTCGTACGTACTGAATCCTCCGCCTTACCACCGGTCGCAAATGACTGCGTGGGGCTTCAAAGAGTCAGAGTGGCGCACGACGTTCTTTGCATGGGTCCCACAACACTTCCTCTGGGAGGCATGGACTGATGCCGGCCAGCGGCCGGCTCCGACCCGGGGTGTGCCGGTCTTCGAATCGGTACAGGCGAAAGGTTCTTCGCTCGATTGGCCAGGAGACACCGACGCCATGAAGATTCTGGAACAAGCGGCGCGAATCCATGCGCGCCGCGAGGATCGGTGGCTCCTCCTCCAGACGGTTCTTTACGCGCTGCTCGAAACCGCGTTGAAGGATGCAAAAGTACTAACAGCAGTCCAGCCGCTGTGGGATGCGATTCAGTCGGTGAAGCGATATGACCAAGAGACACTGAACAAATATTGCGCAAAGCCCAGTTCGGACCAGACGCAGCAGGCTCGCTTCTCGAGTTTGGACATCAGCCCGCGAGTGCTCAACTCACTGGAAACCGCGCGCGAACTTGCCATGACCAGCCTGGTGCATCAGTCACGAGCGTCCAATGGCGAGTTGAAAGTTGGGCCACTACATATCGCCGGGGCCATGGTCTCGAGACGGGTGGACGCTGAGCAGGAATTCGCCGCTCTCGGCCTCGATTCACAGTCGCTGCGAGCCAAGCTCGTTCTCTTTGCAACGCAACAAGGGGAGTCGGAAGATGTTTGGCGGGAGATGTTGGGTGAGGAAGAGACTCTGCTCGTCGGACGGCCCGTAGAACTCAATAGCGATGAACCCGAAGCCGTAGTGCGCTTGGATGAAAATTGGCAGCTCGACCCACTGGCGATCCGTCCCGATGTGGAGGCGTTTGCAACTCTTCTCGCCTGCAAGACTCTTCAGCCTCCCCTTTCAATTGGCCTTTTCGGTCCGTGGGGCTCGGGAAAGACCACGTTTCTCAAGCGACTACGACAAGCGGTGGACCGCCGTACGGCGGAAGCAAAACAAGCGAGTGGTTCCCAAACGTTCCCCTACGTCTCCAACGTCGTACACATCGAGTTCAACGCTTGGCACTACTCAGAGGATGCGCTGGTATCGAGCCTCGTAGATGCCATTTTTCGCGCCCTCAGCGGGTTCATCAAGGATGAAGAGGTCGTTGCAGGAAAGAAGTGGCGCGATCAGAAATGGGAGGCTCTCGAGAGCACGAAGCGCAAGGTCCAAGCCGCGCAGGAATGGCAAACCGCTGCGTTCGCCGCCGTAACTGCCCGCGAAAAGGATTTAGCAGAAAAAAGGACGGCGGCAGCAAGGAGCGTCACAACCTGGCAAAACGTGGTGGGCGTTGCATGGGACACAGCGAAACAAAACCTTCTGAGCGACAAAGTTGTAAAAGAGAGTGGCGTTCTCGATGCCTTTGGAGACACTGTCAAGAACACGGACGAACTCCAGGCTCGCCTCAACCATATTCGGAACAGACCCGGCCGCATGTTAAGCGACCTCGGATGGGGTCGATCCCTTCTATTTGCAGGGATGATGCTCGTTCTGCCACCAGTGATTGGGTGGTCGGTGGGTAGGGTCTTGCACTTGAGCCAGACGAGCGAACTGCTCTCGACTGCCACGGCACTTCTGTCGGTGGTCGCGGTGTGGGCCCGAGCGGCTACGGGAGCAATGGCCAAAGTAGACGGGGCGATCACAAAGGTAGCCGACGCATTCGATCAGAAAGTTTCGTCGGCTCCGACCGTGATACAAGCCCAAGCCGAATTGCATGTCGCGCGGGCCAGCGCGGAAACCACAGCAGCAGGTCTGGAGGCTGCTCGCAGCGAACTTGCTCAAGCCCAGACAGAAGTAGCGAAAGCGTCCCTGCCCGTCCAGATGCTGCGCCTGGTGACAAGCCGAAGCGAGGACATGTCTTACAAGAAAGAACTGACGACGCTCTCTCTCGCGCGCGCGGATCTGGAGAACTTGAGCACCATCCTACGGGACCAGCGCGGGGACGCCTCTTCTTCTGACGGCACAGCACGAGCCGTTGATCGTATCATCCTCTATATCGACGATCTCGACCGATGCCGGCCGGAAGATGTTGTCCGCGTACTGCAGTTGGCCCACATGCTGCTGGCGTTCGAGCTCTTCGTAGTGGTGGTGGCCGTTGACGCCCGCTGGGTAGAACAGGCACTCGGGAATCAGTATCGCTGGCTGGAAAAGAGCGACCGCCGTGTAGTGGGAGGGCAGCCGCCCAGCGCCAACAGGGCGTTTGAGGACGAGCCGATCGGCGTCACGGCTCAAGATTACCTGGAGAAAATTTTCCAGATTGCCTTCTGGCTTGAGCCTATGACGGCGCCACGAGCCGCGTCGTACTTGGCTTCGTTGGTGCGAAATCCATTGCGCGAGCCGCCTGCAGCGACAGATGGCCGCGCGGTTTTACAAACGAACGGTGGGCCAACTCCCATGAGCGGCAAGATTGAAATTACCGCACTGGAACTCGACTATATGCGGGCACTGGCGGCGTACGTCGGACCGTCTCCGCGCCGCGTCAAGCGTCTCGTGAACGCCTACCGGCTGATCAAGGCCCGAATGTCCGATGCGCAGCTTAACGCGTTCTTGACTGACCGGCCGTCACAGGGGGATGGTCCATATCAGATTGTCATCGGCTTGCTCGTAATCGGAACCGGCTCCCAGGCCGAGGCGGCCCAGATCCTCAAGGAACTGGCTGAATGGGATCCTCGTGGCAAGTATGAGGATGTCATCGAGCGATTTGAACAACGCAAACTTCCAGATTGGACCGTGGCAGCCCGAGTCATCGAGACGTTGATGCGGACGCAACGCGCCAAAGATGTTTCCGAATTGCGCGGGTGGGCGAGAAGAGTCGGCAGATTCCTTCTACATCGGCCTATTGAGGAATTGCACCTAGTCACGCCAGTTCCCATAGCAAATCCTGAACAGGACGTGGCCGCAGACTAGTTCTATTTGGATTAGTGAGCCTCACGCGTTTGGGGCGAGTCTGGCAAGACGTACACAACGTTCCCATTGACCAACGTGATCGGACACTTCAAATGGTCGATCTGATTAGTGCATCGCCCGCTATAGCAAGTTTGTGACGCTCGGAAGCCTTTTGGCTGTCGGCGATCTCACGTTGGCACCCATAAAGGTGAAGCAAATAGCACCAAAACCGTCCGAGGTTCCCGGCTGAAGTGCCCGTTCCGGTATCTGCTCGTCTAATGGCAGGCCAAGTAACACCATAGCAGCGTCGACTGGATCATTTCTCAGATCTGTTCTGTAACTCAGCTGTAGTGTTGGCAAGCTTTATACTTCGCTTGTGCAATGAGGTATTCTTTGCATTGAGAGGCAAAGATATTTGAGCGAGCACGGAAAGAACGTCGCTGTCATTGCGATTCATGGAGTCGGCCAGCATCTGTCCGGGGCATCGGCTGATGCAGTTTCTACCCTATTGTTCTCACTCGGTCGCGACAGCCACAGCAATGGGACTGCGACCTATCCCGGGTTCGCGATCAAGTCAATCGGTCTACCGCTTCGCAAGGTTCAATCAGCTTCCTATGACTTGAATACGGCAAACGAGCGCGTTAAAGAATCCAAGAAGTGGTGGGTGCGGCTTTGGGGAATTTTCGACGAGCGCCGCGGGTATCTCTCGGCTCACAGGCGGGACAAGCCCAAGCCACTGGGATACGAAGAACGCGAACTTCGGCCGAGGGAACCTGATCGTGGCGAATACGGTTACCAGTTCATGCTCACGCAGCTGGCCGGCTATAAGGGCGACGTGGACCGCAATTTTGAAACCGTTCGTCTCGAAGGCGAACGCCAGGGCACTCCGTCCGCTAAGGTACATATTTACGATGCTCATTATTCCGATCTGACAAAACCCGAGAGCAGCGTCCTGGCTTTCTTTTTCTCCTTTTACCAACTCTTGTTTCATCTGTGCAGCCTCAGTCTGATCTCGGTTTATTGGGCAGAAACCGAGAACGTCAAGGCGGAGAAAGAAAAGTTCGAGAAAGAAGAAAGACAAGAGGCCGAACTGGGCGCAGGTCAAAGCATAAAAGAAACCAGCAGATACAAGCCACGAATTTGGCGATGGCGGATCATGTCTTCAGTTCACGCCACGTCCGTTCGTCTACTGACGATGGCTATTCCAATTTTGAACGTGGTCCTGCTTGAGATTGCGGCCAATGCGTTTGTGGATAAAACCCACGCTAAGACTTGGGCAATGGGTGTTGCAGTCTCGTTTACGGCGGTACTCTCTTTGGGAGCGACCTTCCTTATCTTGAGGCAGAATGATTCGCCTCCACGTCCTTTCTTGTGGGCGGCCGTCCCATTTCTAGGCTCAGCTCTGGGCACCGGACTTATTAGCGGCGTCGCTTCTCTCTACCTGCACTACTTTCAGCTTGGAATCTCCTTTCCCGAAAGCCTTCTGGTATTGAATTGGCTGCTCACGGCAGGTCTTATGTTGGGTCTGGTGGCGAAGAAGTTCGACGAATTGCGGCCGGGCGCCTTCGTGCTCTCTGTTGTGATCTACGGGCTTGACGCGCTTTTGTTTTTACTTTACCTGCTGCCCAGAGCAGCAAGGCTGCATGTTGCCGCCGAGAATCAACTTGCGACCGCCTCTCTCTGGGCCGTGCAATGGATCTTCGGCGAGTTGGTTCTGGCGTGGCTCTTGTGCCTCGTGTGCGCTTTCCTCGGCTGGTGGCCGTTGAGTTGGCTGTGTAAACGTGGGATCGAGAATGACAATTCCCGGCTCGCTCGCGCGATTGCTGCGTTTCGAACGGGTCGGTTCGCATTTGCCGTGCCCGCCACATTGTTCGTGATTGTCACAAGCGTTTTATGGTCGGGCGTATTGGTGTACGGATCTAACAAGTTGAGAGCCTTTGAAGGCGTCCCACAGGAAGTTGAGAACTGGGAAGATTCTTCTCCAGCAATCCGTGAGTTACTAATTCCCAAGGGTTAGAACGGTGCAAACATGGATCGGGTGTGTTAACGCCGAAGAGCCGACGGACAACTGTTTTCATCCCAAGACCCAGGACAGAGCTCAGCGGAAAGTTCAGGGCACAATCCAAGGCGTTAGTCCAAGGACAGACCAAGGATCGATTCAGGACCAAGGCAAAAAGCAGGGAACGATTGACGGTACGCTGCTGTACGCAAATTCCACGAACGATTATTGGACGAACTACCTCAGAGGTCTCCTGTTGGTCAGCGTCACTCCGGCACTTCCGATCACGATGTCCATATTCGGGTTCTCCTTGTTTCTGCTGATCTGGGCCGTTCTTCCTTCTGTGATTTTCGAGCTTAATCCTGAGTGGACGCAGAACCCGCGTGCTGATCGCACTCCCTCAATGGGCAAATGGTTATCGCGCGGTCTTGACAATGTCGCCATTCTCACGCGATTGCTATGGATTGCGATTGTCCCTGTCCCTCTAATTTTCTTTGCCATAGATTGGCATACGCTGCTCCATTCCATTCCAAATTCTGACTTCTCAACCATTTTTGGATTGCGATTTCCGCACTTTTACGGTTGGCTATTAAACCCCGCCAGTAGATACATGTTACGCTTCATCGAAAGCACTGGACTGTACCTAGCCGTTTCGGCCGCCGCCATATCAGCTTTCATATTGAAATCTCTTACTACGGTGCTGGATACCATCCTCGACGTCGACAACTATCTCCGCACGTCGCCCATCGACAATTCACCGCGTGCTCGTATCGCTGAACGCTGCACTTCCCTGCTTCGCTACATTGCCAATTATCGTGACGACAAGAACCGTCCCTACTCAAAGGTGATCATCGTGGCCCACAGTTTGGGTTCGATGGTGACGATCGATTTGTTGCGTTACCTTGAGCGCTCGGGAAAGGACAGTCCTGATAGAGATCTGGCGCGTTATGGATTCCGCAGAGAATACCATCACCAGAATGCGCCTGAACTGCCCATCTACGTTTTTTCAATGGGAAGTCCTCTCCGGCAGTTGCTGAACCGCTTCTTCCCTCACCTGTACTGGTGGGTCTCGGATATTCCTGCGGAACAAGTTGATGGAACCGCTGCGAGTCCTGTAATAGAGGTGGTCACGTCCGAGACCGTTGCGGTGACTATTGCGCCTTTGTCCGCCGGAACAAAGCATGGCGTATATAGCTTCGCCACAGGGGTGTGAGG